>JAESFW010000110.1_pt1 | contig 76844 bp, 62 predicted proteins | sample 9269481 | NCBI WGS metagenome assembly JAESFW01 (sample SAMN14515350, study PRJNA621654) | algae metagenome | isolation source: Lyngbya sp. HA4199-MV5 and co-occurring heterotrophs from soil with... | place: USA: Ahupuaa O Kahana State Park, Hawaii | collected 2009-07-21 | reverse complement strand
AACCACCTCGGCCTGGCGTTGCCGGAAGTGCCCTTCGGCGGCATCAAGGATTCCGGCTACGGCACGGAAGGCGGTTCGGAAGCCATCGAAGCCTATCTGGAAACACGCTTCGTGACGCGCAAGAGCGCCTGAGCCGGAAAAACGCTCGCAACGGTCGTGCGCGGACATCGTTCGCGCACGCCGCCTTTCAAAGCCGACGGGCGTCGGCAGAGAACGTGTCTCAATTAGCCGGCGTCTGCGGCAAGACCGAGCGCCGTGATCGCCGCGACCGCACACATCTCGTCATTGTCGGATGTGTCGCCGGTGATGCCGACGGCACCGAGCAGATCGCCCTCCTTCGAACGCACCAGGACGCCGCCCGGAACCGGCACGATCCGACCGCCGGACACGGCCGAAAGTCCCTCGATGAAATGTGGTCGCTCGATCGCGGTGGCGTTGAGCCAGCGCGATCCCATGCCAACGGCGAGCGCCCCATAGGCCTTGCCGGAAGCGATCTCGAAGCGAAGCATCGAAGAGCCATCCTGCTTCTGGAAGGCGATGAGGTGGCCACCGGCGTCGAGCACGGCGACGGACAGCGGCTTCAGGCCCGCTTCCTTAGCCCGGCCGAGCGCGCCGGCGATGATCGCGTTTGCAAGTTCAAGTGTAAGGCGATGCATGACGATTCCAATCACATGAGAATAGAGGGCCCGCGCCTCGTGCGCGGGCCAAAGAATTGGGCGCTGGTTATCTCCAAAGCGCCGGAGCGCGGAGTTCTCGTCAGTTGGCGACACCCATGACCTTGCCGAGATAGGCGACATATTCGCCGAACTTCGGCAGTGCGCGGGTCGTTGCCGCGTCGCGCGGGCGCGGCAGGTCGATCGTCACCTCCTCGATGATCTTACCGGGGCGATCCGCCATGACGAGAACGCGATCCGACAGGAAGACCGCCTCGGCGATGCTGTGGGTGATCAGCATCACGGTCTTTCTGTGCTCCTGCCAGATCCGCAGCAGCTCGACGTTGAGCTTGTCGCGTGTCAGCGCGTCGAGCGCGCCGAAGGGCTCGTCCATCAGCAGGATCGGAGGATCGAGCACCAGGGCCTGGCCGATCGAGGCGCGCTGGCGCATGCCCCCCGATAGCTGGTGGGGATGCGCATCTGCGAACTTCGTCAACGACAGGACGTCGAGCACCTTGTCGACCGCCACTTTGCGTGCGTCGGCCGGCATGTTTCGGATGCGGGCGCCGAGCTCGACATTGCCGCGGACGGTCAGCCAGGGCAGCATGTTGTTGGTCTGGAACACGACGCCGACATCCGGCCGCGGCGAGCGGATCTTCTCGCCCTTGATGGTGGCAGAGCCCGTCTCATAGGGAATGAGGCCGGCGACGATGCGCAGAAGCGTGCTCTTGCCGCAGCCGCTGGGCCCGAGGACCGAGACGAACTCCTGCGGCCTGATGCCGAAATCGATGTCCTCGAGCGCCTTGAACTGACCGAAGGTCTTGTTCAGCCCCTTCGCCTCGATGTGATTGGCGACTGCCTCCGCCGCGGGGCGCGCGCCCTCTTCATGCTGGGGCACTCCGGCCGTGGCTACAGACGCCATCTTTTCCTCCCGAACCGACATATTCATACCTGGATACCCCGCCACCAGACGGCCTTGGCCGCGAATTCGATCAGGGCGTAAAGGGCGAGCGAAATCAGCGTGATCACGATGATGCAACCGAAGACGAGATCCGTGCGCGACGATGCCGTCGCCATCATGATCAGGTTGCCAAGCCCGCGTTCGGAGCCGACCAGCTCGCCGATGATCGCGCCGATCATCGCCAGCGGCATGGCGACGCGACAACCGTCGATGAAGCTCGGCAGCGCGCTCGGCAGCCGGAGCGTCGTAAAGGTGCGCCACGGACCGGCGTTGAGCGCCCGGAAATGTTCCTCGAGGTTCTTGGCGGTGCCGGCAAAACCGCCGAGCGTCGCGACGACGATCGGGAAGAAGGCGAACAGGAACGCCATCGCCACCTTGGAGATGAAGCCGTAGCCGAACCAGACGATCATCAGCGGCGCCAACGCGCTCTTCGGCGTTGTCTGCAAGGCGGTGACCAGCGGATAGATGGTGCGCTGGGCAAAGGGCGAGACATAGACGACCATGCCGAGCATGACGCCGATGACGACTGCGGCGCCAAAACCGATCAGCACTTCGGCAAGGGTGTACATCGAGTGCTCGAACACTTCGGTTCGCGCTTCCCACACGGCGACGACGATCGCGGATAGGGGCGGCAGGATGTAGCTTTTGACTTCGAAATATCGGACGCCGTATTCCCAGAAGAGCAGAAACGCACCGAAAAAGAGGACGACTTGGCTGTAGGCAACAAGTCGCGAATTAGAGCCTGGCATGGAGGCCTCCGACGACAGAATTTTCATGCATGGTGAAGGGCGCCGGCTGACGCCGGCGCCGGGAGGTCACTGTCCCTGCTTGTCCTTGACCACCTGATGCGGTGGCGGCACGACGAAGCGCTTGAAGCGCCACTGGTCGAAGGCATCGATATTGCGCTCCCACACCTTTGCGGTATGTGGGCTGTCCTCCGTGACCTGGATCATGTCGCAGTAGATTTCGCAGTTGTTCCCGTCGGGATCCTTGAACACGAGGAAGCAGTTGGCTCCGGGACCGTGCTTGCCGATGCCGCGGACGATTTCGACGCCCCGCTCCTGCAGCATTTCGGCCGCAGCCTCCATGTCCTCCAAGCTGTCGACCAGGTAGGAGAAATGCTCCAGGCCGGGCCGCGTGTAGCGTGGCAGGTCGTTGAAATCGGGTGAGTCCGCCGGCAGCTGCGACAGGGCAAGATCGTGATGATCGGCGCCTGCGCGCAGGAAGACCATCTTGTCCTCGATCCAGTCGGACACCTCCAGCCCTACCACATTGGTGTAGAAGTCGACGGACTTGTGGATGTCGCGGACCATCAGGACCATGTGGCCCAGCTTCCTCACATTTATCTTCTTCTTCATGTTCCTCTTCCCTGAACCGAACGGACTTTCCAGAGCGCCGTGCGTTCGCAAGAAACGCACAAACGACGCTCTAACACTCTGATTCCAGAGCATCTTACTGCCTTCAGGTGTTTCCACTCGAAGGCAGAATGCACTAGCGACTGATGTTGCGATAAAGGTCGGTCGTCTTGATGCTGTCGTCGACGACGAAGGCTTCACGCACGAAGTTCATCGTCTTTTCCATGCGGTCCGCCCGCACGAAACCGAGGTCCTTGTTATCCGCGTGCGGATCGCGAACCAACGCATTGATCTGGCGGATCTGTTCGAGCACCACGCTCTTCTTCAAGGTCGGGTATTGCTTGACGATGAGGTCGGCGGCCTCTTCCGGATGCGCGGCCATGTAGTCGTAGCCGCGGTAGGACGCGTCGAGAAACTTGTCGACAACTTCAGGCTTCTCCGAAAGCAGAGCCTCTGTCGTGACGAAACCGCTGCCGTACATGTCGAGACCGAAATCGCGGTACTTGATCATGCCGATCTTCTTGCCGGTCTCACCGGCATTCTCGTTGAGGATGGCAAGGCTTGCGCCTTCCCAGCACTCGGCGAGATCGACCTGGCCTTCGAGGAAGGACGAGGTGATGACGGCCGGGTTCATACGCAGGAGCTTCAGATGATCCTTCGGCAGGCCGTTCTGTTCGAGCCAGGCCGGAACGATGTTCTGCACCGGCGACGTGGCGCCGCCGCCGACCGACTTGCCGCTGAAGTCGGCGAGCGTCATCTCCTTGCCGCCGTCCTTTTGCAGATAGCAGAGGGCGCCTGGCCAGACCGTGTTGATCGAGCCGACGAAGACGGCCTTGCCGCCGTTGACGCGGTTCAGGATGACGCTGACCGGATCACCATAGCCAATGTCGAACAGCCCCTGGTCGATCTCGTTGACGGTGCGCTGGCCGCCATATCCCTGGTAGACGGACACGTCGAGCCCGGCTTCGTCGTAGAAGCCTTTGGCCTTGGCCACGAGCACGCCGCCGACGCTGCCCTGGGGCAGCCAGGACATGTTGAACGAGATCTTTTCTGCCGCGCTTGCGGCCGTCATCATCGATGCGAACGCGCCCGCCAATGCGGCCAGTCGCAATGCAGTCCCAAATTTTTTAGCCATACTGTCTCCTCCTCAGTTCAGCCATTGTTGGCCTTGGTTATTCGATCCGAGCTCCTCTGATCGGATTGGTGATCGTGCCGACCTTCTCCACACCGGCTGTCACGATATCGCCGGCATTCAGGAACTCTCCGGTCCCCATGCCCACCCCGTCCGGCGTGCCGGTTGCAACGAGATCTCCGGGCCGAAGCGTCAGGATCGACGACAGGTACGAGATCTGCTCGGCGACCGAGAAGATCATCGATCCGGTGCTGTCGTCCTGCTTGCGGGTGCCGTTGACGTCGAGGGTCAGGCGAAGGTCCTGCGGATCGCCGACGCAATCGGACGGCACCAGCCAGGGCCCAAGCGGCGCGAAGGTGTCGAAGCTCTTGCCGCGGAACCAGTCGTGCTTGAACGGGAAATCGCTGCGGCGCGTCAGATCGCGCGAGGTGATGTCGTTGATCACTGTGTAGGCGGCGACGTGATCGAGCGCACGCTCGACGGGAATGTCACGGCCACCGATGCCGATCACGGCGGCAAGCTCGACCTCCCAGTCGACCTTCTGTGCACGCTCCGGCAGGATGATTGCTTCGTCCGGTCCGATGACGCTTGAATCCGCCTTCATGAAGACGAAGGGCTGACTCTCGGACTTGGCGGCCAGCACCGTACCCATCTCCTGCGCATGCTCGACATAGTTCGAAGCGGTAGCAAAGATCCTGACCGGACGATAGGGCGCACAGAGCTTTGTACCCGTACCCAACGGCTCGAACTTGCGGCCGCTGTCGACGAGACGCTCAGCAAGGCCCGCAAGCGCCGGCTCCACATCCGTCCAGGCATTGAGCATGCCTTCGATCCCGCCAGCGAGCCATTTGCTCCAGGCCTCTCCCGGTTGCCTGAGGACCCGCGAAACAAGGTCGAGATCATAGACGCCCTCTTCGGTCACAATGACCGGCCGGACTTCCTCCCTGATGAGCCTTTGCCCCAGTGCATGCCAAACCACCAGACTTCTCCTTACCTCGTTGTCCGTATCGTTCTTGCATACAATTTCGTGTTTGTGTATTCTTGTCAAGCGAAAGGTGCACACAATATGAGGGTGAAATGCTGGAACGAGAGATCGAACTTTTCCACCAATGGGGATCGATCCAGTCATTCAAGGTGCGAGTCTGCCTTGCCGAACTCTGCCTTGGCTGGGTTTCGCGACGCATCGACCTTTCACGCTTCGAAAACCTTGAACCCAGCTACCTCGCCATCCACCCGCAAGGCCTCGTTCCGGCCCTGAAAATCGGCAGCGAGGTCACGACCGAATCGTCCGTCATCAACGAGCGTCTCGATCTCATCGCCGGCGGCAAGTTGCTGCCTGAGGATGCAGAGACGCGGCGGCGGGTGCGCGACTGGACCGAGCTCGAAGATACGGTTGTTCATCCGGCGGTGAGACCGCCGACATTCAATCTCATCCTGAAGCCGCGACTTCAGCGGCTCTCGCCCGCAGAGATCATGGTGGCGATGGAACGGCATCCGCTAAAAAGCCGCGCCGAGGCCTACAGGCAGGCAGCAATCGCGCCGGTCGATGTTTCGGCCGTCATCGGGTCGATCGTCATTTTTCAGTCGGTTCTCGCCCGCATGGAAATTCACCTGTCCCAGGCGCGCTGGCTCGCCGGCGACGGCTTCACGCTTGCCGATGTGGCGATGGCCGCCTTCATCGACAGGCTCGGCCGGCTGGCCATGGAAGGACTGCTCGCCCCGTTTCCGCTGGCAGCCGATTGGGCCGACCGGATCCGGCAACGTCCAAGCTTTGCCGCCGCCAAAGGCCCGGAGGCCGAGCGCCCCGATCCGCCGGTGGATCGCCACCTCGTCGACCGGCTGATGACGGCCGCCGACGCCCACGTTCAAAACCAAGTCTGACCTCAATTTGACCTCAAGGAGATCCCATGGACCACCAGACCACGCAGCAGCCTCAAGCCGATGCGACCTTGCTCGCAAGGCTTTTCACCGAGGCGCGGAGCCAGAACGGCTGGCTCGACAAGCCGGTGCCGACAGCCTTGCTGCACCAGATTCATGAACTTGCGCGCATGGGCCCGACCAGCATGAACTGCGCGCCGCTGAGGATCGTCTATCTGACCGGCGCGCAAGCAAAGGAGCGGCTGAGGCCGGCGCTTGCGGCCGGCAACGTCGACAAGATGATGAGCTGCCCGGTTGTCGCGATCCTTGCCACCGATTTCGCCTTTGCCGAACACCTGCCCTTCCTGTTCCCGCACACCGACGGCAAGGGCTTCTTTGAGCGCAATCCGCATCTCGTTGCCGACACTGCCTTTCGCAACGCCACGCTGCAGGCCGCCTACTACATGCTGGCCGCCCGCGCCGTCGGGCTCGACTGCGGGCCGATATCGGGCTTCAACGCAGGCGAAGTCGACCGGATCTTCTTTGAGGGAACTGAGACCCGATCGAACTTCATCTGCGGCCTCGGTTACGGCGACCCGTCGAAGCTCTTTCCCCGGCATCCGCGGTTCGCCTTCGACGACGTCTGCACGATCCTTTGAACGCGATGACCCCCGGCGCCGCAACGCCGGGGGTCAAAAAATTCAAGCGGCAAAGCGCTTATCGGGCTTCGGCGGCGACCACCTTCAACTCCACCACCATATCGGGATGCGGGAGCGCGCTGACGCCGACCGTCGTTCGTGCCGGACCATCGGTCGAAAACCAGCTGTTGTATTCGTCATTGACGGCGCGATAGTCCGCCATGTCGGTCAGGAATATCGTCACATCCACCAGTTGGTCGATCCGAGCGGCGTGGCGCTCAAGCGTGTCGGCCACTTTCTGCAGGATGACCCGCAATTGCAGGGCAGCGTCATGGACACGCCTGCCGTCGTCGGAGACCGCGGTACCGGCAATCGTTCCGTCCGCCTGCCGGGCACTCATGCCCGACAGAAACATCAGGCCGCCTGCCCGCCGCAATTCGGCGTAGTTGGCAAGCGGCTTGACGACGGGCGCACTCGCCGCGCTCATGCGTCCTCCCGCACGACGCTCCAGGGGCGGAAGCCGATCTCGGTGCAGGCGGCGACAAACTTCTGCTCGGCCTGCGGGTCGAGCTCCATCAGCGGCGGGCGCACGGCGCGCCAGCTGGGGTCGCCCGTGTGGCGCGCGATCGCGACTTTCATCGCCTGGATCATCGCAAACTGCTGGAAGAGAGCGCGCACCGGCGCGACGGGTGCGAAGGAGACGGCCGCGCCATGCGTCGCGCTTGCCGCGGCCGCATCGACCATCGCCTTGGCATTGACGTTTGCGGTCGCGGAAATGCAGCCCGCAGCGCCCCGTTCGATAGTCTCGCCAAGCAGGATTTCGGAGGCCGGGAACACCTGGAAGCCGTCGCCGACCTCGAGATAGCGGTTGAGATTGTCACGATCGCCAGAACTGTCCTTCACGCCGGCGATGTTTGCCGGGTAGCGACGGCGCAGCGTCTCGATCAGCTCGACGGTGATCGGCACGCCGGTAAACTGCGGAATATGGTAGAGCACGATCGACAGGCGATCGGAGCCGATGGCCTCGATCAGATGCCCGTAGTAGCGGGCAAGCCCTTCGGTGGAGACCGGCTTGTAGAAAAACGGCGGCAGCACCAGCACCGAAGGCGCGCCGGCATCGACCGCTGCACGCGTCAGTTCGACGGTTTCTTCGAGGCTGCAGGCGCCGACGCCCGGCATCAGCGTGCGTGCCGGGATTCCCGCCTGGATCACGTCGTCGAGCAATTGCCTCTTCTTGCGCAGCGACAGTGAAGCGGCTTCGCTGTTGGTGCCGAAGATCGCAAGGCCGGCACCCTGGTCGACGATCCAGCGGCAGTGCTCGATGAACCTCGGCGTGTTGCAGCTCAGGTCCGACTTGAACGGTGTCAGTACCGGCGCGTAGACGGAAAACAGTTCTCTCTTCATGACGTTCACTCTCACTTTTGACAGGATAGACCGCAGGGGAAGAAACCGCACTCTTCCCGGGCGAAAAGGATGATCTCGCGCCCCAATTCGTCCTCGCCGGTATCGAAATGGGCGACGATGGACGTGTGGTTGTGGGACTTCAGCTGCAGGAAGCGCGGCGCCTTGCCCCGGCGCATGGCGTGGCGCTGGACGAATTCGGCGCCATAGGCATCGATGTAGCGGTTCTCGTGTTCGGCAACGGCGATGAAGACAGGCAGGTCACGAGACCCGGCAAAGGTCACCGGCGACCGAGCGTCGTAGACCGCGGGATCGCCGCCAAAGTACTGGCGCACGTTGGCGGCGTTCGGGTTGTCCGGCAGGCAGTCGGCCCGCAGCCGGGCGCTGACGAGCACCGCCCCCTTGATGGCCGGATGCGGCAGCCGGCCGACGGCCGGATCATAGAGATAGCTTGCGACATGGCAGCCACCGGCGGAATGGCCGATCAGAAGGATCGACTGCGGGTCACCGCCGTAATCGGCGATCGAGCCGACGATCCAGTCGACGGCGGCTGCGACATCGCGCGCGCCCTCGGGATACTGCGCACCCGGGGCTAACCGGTATTCGATGTTGACGCCGACAAAACCCTGGCGCGCGAACCAGCGCAGGACATTGTCGTAGATCAGGCCGTCGCCGCTCTTTGAGCCGCGCGTGAAGGCGCCGCCGTGCACGAAGGCGACGACCGGGCGCGCACGCCCGCCGGCGCAGACACGCGCGCTCTCAAAGACATCGAGGCGATGGGCGACGTCGGCGCCATAGGCGATATCGCGGTGTTCGACGAGCGGCTGGCGCGCGACGCTTGCCTCGGCGTGCGGCCGGTAAACCTCGAGCACGACCTTGCGGCTTGCCGCTAGGTCGTCGTTCCAAACTGTTCCTATCTGCCGCAGCCGGTCCTTCTCGCCCGACGACAACCCTGCAAACCGCATCTGCTCCTCCCAGTCTCGCTGACGGCGCAGCATCCGTGCGTCGTCATCAGCGTGCATTTCGATAACACCCAAAAACACACTTGACAACTATTTTGCATACACAGATTACTAATTGCATACACGGAATGATTTGAGCCGTGTTGGCCGGCACATGTTGCGCCGCGCCCATCAGTAGAGAAAGGAAAAATCACATGGCAAAGTTGCGCCATCTCGCTATCGCCGTCTCCGACCCGGAAGCAGCAGCCCAGTTCTTCGAGAAGGCATTCGGCATGACCCGCGCCGGCCAGGCGATGCGCGGCGTCTACATGACGGACGGCATCATGAACGTCGCCCTTCTGAACTTTGGCGAAGAGCCGGTTCCGGGCTTCGAGACCGAAAAGGACTACAACGGCCTCATCCATTTCGGCATGTGGGTCGATTCCGTCGAGGAAACCGACGAACTCGTTCGCAAGGCCGGCGGCTCCTACATGGCCGGTCGCAAGGAATCGAGCCCGAACGTCTTCTATGAGGTCAAGTACAAGACGCCCGAAGGCATCGTCTTCGACGTCACCGAAAATGGCTGGAAGGGCGCCGTCAAGAACGTCAGCGCCGCCTGAAAGACCTGAAGCGACATCGCACCAGCCCAAAATGGCGCGGTGAAGCAGTGCCTGTCCCTCGACTGACGGGGGATCCAAACAAGACTGGAAAGAGTGACATGACCAGAAAGACGATCGTGGTTTCGATACCGGTTTCAGAGGACTGCCTGTCTCGACTATCCAGTCTCTACGACGTGATCGCGCTGCCCGACGGACTGGGCAGCGGATCACCGTCGCTCGACGCTGACGCCGTGTGGGCGGTCGTCACCAACGGCAGCACCGGTCTGACCGGCGCACAGATGGCCAACCTGCCCAATCTGCATTTTGCCTGCTCCTATGGCGCAGGCTACGAGAACATCGACCTTGATGCCGCGCGGCAACGGGGCATCCGCATCACCCACGCCCCGAACACCAACATGGAAACGGTCGCCGATCACGCGCTCGCCCTGATGCTGGCGGTCTCGCGCGACATCTGCGCCCGCGACCGTTCGCTTCGCGAGGGGAACTGGGCAACGATCCGCTCGCCGCGGCCGACGCTTTCCGGCGCGCGGCTCGGCATGATCGGTTTCGGCAACATCGGCCAGGCGATTGCGCGCAGAGCGGAGGCCTTCGGCATGCAGGCGTCCTACACAACGCCGGAGCCGATGCCGGGCGTCACCCAGCCGCATCTGCCGGATGCCGTGTCGCTGGCGCAGGTCAGCGACTTTCTGGTCGTCGCCTGCCCAGGTGGCCCCGCCACGCGTCACCTCGTCAACCGACCGGTGCTCGATGCGCTGGGCCCGACGGGCTTTCTCGTCAACATTTCCCGCGGGATGGTGGTCAATACGCAGGATCTCATCGAGGCCCTGCGCGACAACACGATCGCGGGTGCCGGGCTCGATGTCTTCGAAGGCGAGCCGACCCTGCCGCCTGAGCTTCGCGACCTCGTCAACCTCGTCGTCACCCCGCACATGGCCGGGCGTTCACCCGCATCGGACGCGGCCCAGATCGACGCTCTGATGAACAACCTTGCGGCCGCGAGCGCGGGTGGCGCCCTGACGGCGCAACTTGCATAAATCGGACGCGGTCATTAAACCGATTCCTGGCCACACCTGGCCTTGCTGCGTCGTGAAGACAGGAAAGCTGCACGCATGACAACGATTGCCTCCCAGATTTATCAGCAGCTTGCCGACGAGATCGCCAAGGGCGTCATGGTGCCCGGGCAGAAGCTCGAGGAAAAGACGATCGCCGAGAAGTTCGGCGTGTCGCGAACGCCGGTGCGTGAGGCGATGCGGGAACTCGGCGCACGCGGGCTGATCGAGATGAATCCGCGCCGCGGCGGCATCGTCGCCCGCATCGATATCGAGCAGATGGCCGACATGCTGGAGGCCGAATGCGAGATCGAGGCATCCTGCGGGCGGCTTGCCGCTCAACGCATGACGGCCATGGAGCGCGAACAGCTCTACGAACTGCACCGCCTCTATGCCGATTGCGTCGCCAATCAGGACATTGATGGCTGCAGGGACATCAATCGCAAATTCCACGATGCGATCTGCCGCGGCGCTCACAATCAGACGATTGCGGCCATGGCAGTCGATCTGCGCGCGCGGCTCGCGCCGTTCCGCCAGCATCAGTCCGGCCCGGCGGATATCCGCCTGCAGCAATCGCTCGACGAGCACCAGAAGATCGTCGACGCGATCAGGGCCAACGACGCCGCCGGCGCCTATGCGGCCCTCTCCGAGCACAACGCGCGGCTCAGCGCCGGCGTCATGCGCCGCTTCACCGCCGAAGCCGCGAAGTAAGCGCTCCGCGTCCATCGACGCGAGCGGCTGCTCAATCACTCAATTCCCGGGCAGAAGCGCGACTGGCACCAGATGTGTGGCCGGAGCGCTTTGCGCATGCCAATTCTTGTCGCTCAGGCCGACATGCGACCGATCACCAGCGCATGAGATCCCGTTTCGGTGATCGCCGCGTCATGGCCCTTTCAGATCGCCGATAGCCCTGCAACGCCCCTCCACGCCCAAATCGTTTCAAGTCAAAGCGGCAGAAGGCGTCGCCCGCCTGTGCGCAAACTTATCTGTTTGCATTCTATATTGATTCTGTGCATACATAGTAGACGTAATGAATACCTATAAATTGGTATCACCGTCTGACCGACTGAGTTCAAGACCCTAGTTCTGGAGGAGAAAACATGGGCAAGACTGCACGGTATATGACATTGGCGCTGGCACTCGCCGCTTCGAGCGCGCTTGCGACCCCGGCAGCCGCGGAGGCTGAGAAAACCATCGGCGTCACCGTTCCCTATTTCGGCTCACCGTTCTGGAAGGCCGGTCTCTATGGCGTCGAGACGGCAGCCAAGGAAAAGGGCTACGCCGTCATCAAGGGCGACGCCAAGGACACGGCGGAGGTGCAGATCAAGCAGATCCGCGACTTCATCGACAAGAAGGTCGCAGCGATCATCATCGGCGCTGCCAACGCCGCTGAAGTCGGTCCGGCCGTCGAGGAGGCGATCGACAAGGGCATTCCGGTCATCGCCCTTTCGGTGCCGCCAAAATCCGACCGGCTGACGTCCTTCGTCGGCGCCGACAACATCGGCATGGGCCGCCTTCAGGGCATCTGCCTCGGCCGGGCCATTGGCGGCAAGGGCGAAGTGGGGCTCTTTGCCGGGCCGGACGAGATCTGGGCCAAGCTCCGGGTCACCGGCTTCAAGAACACGATGGAAGCCGATTTCCCTGACATCAAGATCGTCGTCGAGAAGGCCGGCGGCACGAAGGACGCAGGCGTCGCGGCAACCGACTGGACGAAGAGCCACCCGGACATCCACGGCATTTTCACCGCAGCCGACACCATGGCGGTGGAATCGATCAAGTCGCTGGCGCAGGCCGGGGCAACGGACAAGGTCAAGGTCTCGACGTCGAACCTGAATGATGAAGCCCGCGCAGCTCTTGAAGCCGGCACGCTTACCTGCGCGTCGCTCCAGCCGGCTGTCTCCATGGGCCGTGATGCCGTGCGCGAAGCCACGGCCGCCGTCGAAGGCGGCAAGGTGCTGGGCCGGATCGAGGCGCCAGCCCTGTTGGTCACTCGGGAAAAGGTCGCGTCCTACGACTTCAGCAAGATCATCGCGCCGGCAGACTACAAGCCGTAATCGCCACGACGATCAAAGGGGGAGCCGTGCCCTGCCCGGCTCCTTCGTTCTTTAGTGGACGATCGCAGTCCTCAGTTCAGCAGGCGAACCAGCGCCAGGGCGACACCCGGTGACATCGTGACGATCGCCAACCGGACGAGGTCAGCGATCACGAACGGCATCACACCTCGATAGGTCTCGGTGATCGGAACGTCGGTCGCCAGCTTGTTGATAATGAAGACGTTGAGCCCGATCGGCGGGGCGGAGAGGCCGATACCGACAACGATGAGCACGAGAATGCCGAACCAGATGGCGACGTCGTCCGTCGGCATCCCGAAATCGAGCGTCAGAATGATCGGAATGAACACCGGAAGCGTCAACAGGATCATCGCCAGCTCGTCCATGACCGCGCCGAGCACCAGGTAGGTCAGCAGCATGCCGCAGACGACGACGTAGGGCGGCAGGCCGGAGTCTCCGATCATCGCGGCAAGGGTTGCCGGCATCTGGGTCAAGGCGAGAAACGCGCCAAAGACCTCGGCACCCAGCAGGATCAGGAAGATCATGCCGCTGGTTTCAGCCGTCTGCAGCAGAGCGTTTTTCAGGGCACCGAGGCTGAGCGTTCGCTGCATGAGGCCGATCAGAAGGGTGACAGCGGCACCGACCGCCGCCCCTTCCGTCGGCGTAAACACCTCGCCGTAGATGCCACCAACGACGGTCACGGCGACGGCAGCGGCCGGAACGATCGCGAAATCCGCAAGGACGAGCAGCAGTCCGAATATCGCCAGCAACACGCCGCCGACGGTTCCGAGTGGGCCGAAGAGCCAGCCGGCGATAGCGGCGGCAAGGATGAAGAACCCGGCCGGCCTTGCCCAGAACGGGCGATGGGTTCTGGCGACGTCCACTACCGCCACGGGTGGCGCGAGATGGGGCTTTCGCCGCACGACCACGGCGATCGCGATCAGGTAGAAGGCGGCCGCCAACAGTCCCGGCACCAGGGCAGCCTGAAACAGCTTGGCGATGTTCTGCTCGGCGGTGATGGCATAGATCACCAGGATCACCGATGGCGGGATGAGGATGCCGAGCGTACCACCGGCGGCGATCGTGCCTGTGCCGAGGCCGGCATCGACCCGGGCCCTTCGCAGTTCCGGCAGTGCCGCACGCCCAAAGGTCGCCGTCGTTGCGACCGACGAACCGCAGATCGCACCGAACCCGGTGCACGCCGCAATCACCGCCATCGGCATGCCGCCCTTGAACCGGCCGAAACCGCGCTCGGCAACACGGAACAGGGTCGCCGCGATACCGGATTGCTCGGCAAGCGCCCCCATCAGAATGAAGAGCGGAATGACGGACAGCGTGTAGCTCGCAAACTGGCTGTAGGTGTTGGTCTGCAAATAGTAGATCAGCGCATGCGGGCCGGAGAGATAGGCATAACCGGCGGCTCCGACGCTGAGCATCGCAAGCGCGATCGGCATCCGGATGGCGATCAGAAAAAGCATCGCGGCAAAGCCGATGAAAGCAATGGCAAAGCCGCTCATCGGCCGGCTCCAATCTTCAGAATGGCAACGCTCAGGCCGATGATGGCAGCGAGCGCGGCCAGCACGGCGCAGGTGAGATAGACAGGCCAGATTGGCCAGGGAAGCTGGATCAGCGTCGTTCCGTACTGGCGCGCTTCCAGGCCGCCGGTGAAAAGACCCCAGGCGAAAAACGCCAGGCAGCCGGCAAGCAGAAGATCCCATAGGCCGTCGATGACCCGCGTTAGGCGCTCGGGCAGCGCGAGCGTGAAGGTATCGACGGCAATGTGACCGTTGCGCGCCTGGGTGTATCCGAGGAAGGAGAAGGCCGCGACACCGACCGCGACCTCCACCAATTCGTAGTCGGCCGGCACCGGCCGATTGAAGAGCCAGCGCCCAAGCACGCTGACGCTGACGAGGCCAGCCGCAAGGCAAAGGAGCGTGCCGCCAATCAGCGCCAGCCCGCCCGCAAGTCGCTCAATCTCTCGCCGCCGCGGCACATTCACCGTTTCCTGGCTATCTATGTTGTCCGTCATTCCGGCCCCAGAACCTTGATTTGCGATGGCGCCGGACGCGGCGCGGAGACTTGGCGGGGCCACTCAGCCTTGCGCGTATTTCTGAACGAGCGCCTTAGCGGCATCGATCAGCGCATTGCCATCAAGGTCCTTGGCCTTCATGTCCTCGACCCATTTGGTATGCACGGGTTTGGTCGCTTCGACCCACTTGGCCTTCTCGTCCTCGCTGATCGTGCTGATCGCGCCGCTGCCTGAGGTCTCGATCGAGGCGCGCACGTCGGCCCCGACACTGTCCCACATTTCGCCTGCCTTCTTCGCGAAAGCCGCGCCGCTGTTGGCATCCAGCACCGCCTTTAGGTCGGCCGGCAAACCCTCGTACTTGCCCTTGTTCATCGCCAGGAAGAAGGTCGCCGTATAGAGCGTCGGCGAGCCTGGAATTTCAGTGTGGAACTTGGTGAGCTCGTTGACCTTGATCGAGGGCACGACTTCCCAGGGGATGACGCAGCCGTCGATCGCGCGCTGGGCGAGCGCCTCCGGCACCTGCGGAACGGGCATACCAACCGGGGTCGCACCCAGCGCCGCCAGCGCCTCGCCGGCAAGGCGGGTCGGATTGCGAAGCTTCAGCCCGGCGAGATCCGCGGCGGACTTGATCTCCTTGTTGGTGTGGATCAGACCGTGATCGTGCGCCCAGAAGCACAACAGCTGGGTGTCGCCGGTTTCCTTCAATACATGCGTCTGCCCGTATTCCTGGCACGCCTGTGCGTTGACGATCGCCTCCCTTGCCGCGACGAAGGGCAGCTCGAACACCTCGGTGGACGGGAAGCGCCCGGGGGTGTTGCCCGGCAGCGTCCAGACGATATCGACGACGCCATTGGCCGCCTGATCATAAAGCTGCGGCGGTTTTCCGCCGAGCTGCATGGCCGGAAAGATATCGACCTTGAGCGCACCGCCGCTCTGCTCCTCAAGCGCCTTTACCCAGGGCGTCAGGAGCTTTTGGTGAACGTTGGACGCGGGCGGCAGAAAATGGTGCAGCTTCAACGTGACCGCGCTTTGGGCGCGCGCACCGCCCGCACCGAGGATAAAGGGCGCCGCAAGCATGGCACCACCGGTCTTAATCAGGCTCCGTCTGCTCAGTTTCATGAGGTCCTCCCTGTCGACCCATTTCAAAACGCCGGCGGCGAGCGCCCGCCCGCCGCGCAGGTGCGTGCAGATACGGACGACCGCCCTGAACAGCGGCTGTCCGACGGCGCAGACCTGCCTTTGATCGCTTGAAGTTCCCTTCGCTCCTCACCCGGGAAATTCACTCCATTAACATGTTAAGTTTATTTTGAACCGACTGTCAAGCGACAGCCGCCGGGACGCCGGGCAACGCAAATTAAGGCCGAGCCTTGCTACTCCCGGGGGATTTTTGCATCGCTCACCATCACTTTTGGTTGCGCAACAGTCCAAGCATGGCGCGCCCTTAAGCAACGGTTGCCGCGGCCGTGCTTCAGTCACTGTTCCGTCGCCTGAGGACCCCGCAAACGCAATACTGCGGCCTCCACAGTAGCCGTGCGGCAACGGATGCTAAAAGCGACAGCAAACCAAGATGGTTAAAAATTCAAAATAAACAACAACGCTCCGACCCATAATAAAACGCGAGAGAACCTAATAATTTCAGGGGTTGACTGTGAGTATTAAGGCAGTCATCGTGCTAATATTGGGGGGATATTTGATGATCCATCAAGCGAGTCGCAGATGATCTGGAACGTCTCGAAGACTCTCGACGGCCCAGCTACGCTTCGTTCCACAACCAAACATTTTATTGCAGCAAAGCTGCTACTTTTACTTTGCTCCTGCACGTCAAATGCAGTCGACGACCTAAACCCGAACAGTGAAATCGCCCGCGGCGTGCAGGAGGAATATCGGCGCTTCGTATCGAAGGCCGAAGGTGAACTTGGGCCCCACGTTGCCGACAAGGACGGCAATGTGACGCGTGCGGCCCGCTCTGACGACCCCTATTACGGCGTGTCGCGTGTTCCGCCCAAGGTCGAGGGCCTGCCGATCGGGAAAGCATCGGCCGGGGCCTATTGGGAAAAGGCGATGACCGCGCGGCAGTCGCGCAAGCCCAAGAAAATTCCGGTGGAGATCGACCAACTGCTTGGTCAGATGCTCGCAACCTCGAACCAGCTCGCAGCCAGCTCGGACATTCCGATGATCCGGGAGGCTGTGGTCAACGAGGAAGAGGGCCGCTTTTCCCCCTATGCCTTCGGCGAGGGCAGCTACAAGGACACGGACACGCCGCGCTCGAGCCTGCTGCAGACCGGCACGTCGTCCTCCTCTCCGACAACGCTCAAGGAAGACGAAGGCTCCGTCGAATTCGGTCTTGGTCAGCCCCTCATTACCGGCGGCGAGTTGCGGCTGTCGCAGCGCCTTGGCAGGCGCGACAGCAATTCCGAGTTTTTCGTGCCGAAGGACCAGGCCGACGCCAAGCTGCGGCTGGAGTTCAAGCAGCCATTGCTGCGCGGCGCCGGCGTCGAGGTGAATTCGGCGCCCATGCAGCTCGCACGGCTCGAGCGCGATCGAAGCGTGGCCGACTTTCAGCGCCAGATAGAGGATCAGTTCTCCGAGGTCGTGCGTGCCTATTGGACGCTTTATGCCGAACGGGCGCGCGTGCTGCAGCGGCAGCGGCTGGTGGGCGAACTCCAGAGCGTCGCCGGGCGGATCTCGGCGCGAAAAGGCCTGGACACCCTGACCGGCGAAGCGGAGCAGGCGACCGCCTCGATCCGCAGCGCCGAAGCCTCCATCATCCGCGCGCGCACCGGTGCGGACAACAGTCAGGCCCGCCTCTCTTCGCTTTTGAGCGACAAGGCGCTCTATGGCGATGAAGTCGAGGTGATACCGACCCAGCGACCGGCAAAGAAGTTCATCGACGTTCCGCTCGAGGACGTCGCCTTGCTCGCTGTGCAGAACCGGCCGGAACTGAAGGCCGTCGCCCTGCAGCTCAGAAGTGCTGAACTGCAGGAAAGGGTCGCGAAGAACAACCTGCTCCCGGACCTTGATCTCTTCGCCGGCGTTTCCAACGATGGCCTTGCCGGCAACAACAACTATGGCGATGCCTGGCAGGGGCAGTGGGACCAGACGGATGTGGACGTCGATGTCGGCGTCCGCCTCAAGGTGCCGCTCGGCAACACCAGCGAAAAAGCCCAGCACGAGCGCCGGCGCATCGAACTCCGGCAACTGACATCGCAGATGCGCAACGTCAGCGACACCGTGCTTTTGGAGGCGCAGATCGCCGTGCGCGAGGTCAGGAGCGCCTACCAGGAAATGAAGGCACGCGAGGCGGAACTCTCTGCCGTCAGCACCGAAATCGGGGCGCTTCAGGCCCGCTCGGACGAGGGACTTGAAAGCGGCAGCGCGTTCCTGGCGACGTTGATCTCCGGCCTTGAGGACCGCACCCAAGCGGAAGAACGCCTGATGGAGGCTACCGTCACCTACAATCTGGCGCTCTACGCCCTGGAGCGCGCCGCCGGAACCATGCTGACCGTGCGCGGCATTCAGGCCACCCGCATCGCATCCGACGATCTTGATTACATCCGGGTGAGCCGACAGGGCTACGTCAGCAAGGATGCCGACGCGTCGCCAAACGGCTCTGACAAGAACATTCTCGTCAATCCGCAGGCAATTCGAAAGCGCGATGCGCAAGCCGAGGCCCAAAATGCCAAGACGGCACAGGACTAGCCCGGCGAGCCGTTACTTGATGATGCTGCTCGCCAGCGCGCTGGCGGGCCCGGCGAATGCGCAGGAGTGCTCGCTGGCGATCGCCAGCGGCTTTACCGAGCCGGCGGCGACCGTGGAGGTGGCCGCACGGGAACCGGGCATCGTGGCGACGATGCATGTCGAAGTGGGCCAAAAGGTGAAAGGCGGCGACGTGCTTGCGGAACTCGACAAGACGATGGCGCGTGCCGAGGTTGATGGCGCACGCGTACGCTTTGTTGCCAAGGGGCGCCTGATGGTGGCCGAGGCCAAGCGAGACCTGGCGCGCCGGAAGATGAGCGAGCTTGAAAAACTCGAAAAAGCGCGGGCCGTCCGCCCCCTGGAAATGATCGAGGCGCGCGCCGAACTTCTGGTCGCGGAAGCCGAAGTGGAAGCGATGCTTGAAGAGCGGCGCGCCGCAGAGATCGCACTTGCCAGCGCCGAAGCGCGCCTCTCCCTGCTCGACATCCGCGCGCCCTTCGACGGCGTCGTCAGCACGCTGCATCGCAAGCCGTCGGAGCTGGTCGGCGCCGGCGGCGACGCACGCCTCGTGACCCTGCTCAGTCTCGACAAGCTTCATGCCGATTTCTTCGTCCCGCCTGCCTGCCTTGGCAGGGCCGAAACGGGAACGCCGCTTCAAATCCGGTTGCCGCGGGAGGGAAGAGAGGTTGCGGCACGCGTGCGTGATCTCGGACCGGACATCGATGCGCCGACAGGGCTCAGGCGGTTGGGCATCGAAGTGGACAATGGCGACTACCAGCTTTTGAGCGGGGAAAGGGTCGAACTGGCGCTTCCGCTCCTGGCGCCGGTGCAATGAACGCGGCAGGCAAGATCGGCGCAGCCGCCGGCCGCAGTCCGACCGATGGGGAGCCCCCGTCACAGCCTCCCGTCTACCGCCGACTGCATCGCGTCGTTCAATCCTTCGGCTCTGGTCGAGGTGCATCCGACCGGCGACAGGGCGAGCTCCTCGCAGTGGTTGCCGAACTGGTCGATGCCCACGCACTCGGCCTTGTGATTGACCGCGATGGCACGCTGGCACTCAGCGACTTCGCACTCGATGCCAGCCACCGGGCCAATCATCTTGCCATCGGCAACGAGCTACGCCTCGCAGCCAGCGACGCCATCCGCACGATGGAACCGCGCGCAGAGGTTTCCGCCTCGGTGCCAAACGCGGTCCTGCTTGCCACCCCCCTGCCCCGTGGGACCGGCGCGATCACGGCGATCAGGCCGGCTTCGGAGGCAGCGCTTGTATCATCCCGCGCCACGCTGGAACTGGCAGCGCTTGCCCTGTCACTCGGGACCGTCGAGACGAATGCGAACCTATCAAAAACGCTGGCGGACCTGGCGGTCGCGGAGGCGACGCCGTTGCCAGAGGATCCTGGCACCTTCGCCGATCGCCTTCGAGGGGTCCTGCACGCCCGCTCGGTATTCGTCACCACGCCCGCTGGCGACGTTCTGGTCTCGTCGCCAACGGCCGTGCCGCGCAATTCGGCGCCCATTGCCGAACAGGTCAGGAGTTTCGCGCGCCGCTGCGCCCGGCTCGACCACCCGCTCGTCGAGGAAAAGGCAGGAGACGCAAAACCCGGCCTTGCCTCCGAACTCAACGCCAGGAGCGTGGTCGGCTTCAAGGTGACGGACCGTCGAACGGCACGCGATGTCATTGTCATCGTCGCCGAGCCAGGTGCCAGGTTCGCAGAGCTGGACGCCAACGGCTGGACGGTCGTTCGCGCAATCGTCGATGTGAACGTGAAGCCTGCCGTGCAGCGGCGCATGCCGGCTCTACGACCGGGAGCGCGGCTGCTGACGGCGTTTGCCGCAGCAGCGTTGCTGGCGGCCGCTTTTTTCGTGCCCATCCCGGACCGCATCCGCGCCGAAGCAGAGCTTGAGGCGGAGGGCCGGCATTTCGTGTCCGCAAGCTTCAGCGGGGTCCTGCGGGAAGCGAAGGTCAAGGCCGGCGACGTTGTGAAAATGGGCGACACGATCGCCGTGCTTGAAGGCGAGGCCTTGCAGCTTGCGCGCAACACGGCCGCCTCCAAAGCGGACGAGGCCTTCCGCCGGCGTGACGCGGCAGTCCGGGAAAAGCGCATCACCGAAGCCGAGCTTGCACGAAACGAAGGAGATGCAGCCGCGTCCGAACGCGACCTGCTCGATTGGCAGCTCGCAAACCTGGTCCTGAAGGCACCGGTCGACGGCGTCGTGCTTCAGAGCCCGCTGGAGCGGTCGGCCGGCGCGCCGGTGCGCGAGGGTGATACGATCGTTGAGATCGCACCGCTCGAGCACATGCGCGCCCGCATCGACATTCCGGTCGAGGCACTCGCCCGGCTGCCACTTCAGGCCGAAGCGAAGCTCTATCTCGATGGTGTGCAATCGGACCCGATCACACTTGAGAATTTCAGGAAAGCCCCGGAAGTCGAAACGCTGGCAGGCCGTACCGTTCTGCCCATGCGGGCGACGATCGAGAATACCAGCCAGTCCCTTCGGCCGGGCCAGCGCGGCGTCGCGACCCTCCCGACAGGACAGGCGCGCCTTGGCGAAATCCTGTTCCGCGACGCGTGGGTCGCCCTGAAGCGGTGGTGGCGGTGAGATGGCGGACGATCTCCCGCGGCTGCGGCCGGAGCTACGTTTCATCTATCGTGACGAGGGTCCTCGAGAGACGGTCATCATCGAGGATCCGCTCGGCGGAAGCTTCATGGAGACGGACCCGGAAACCGCCGCGTTCGCGCGCCTGCTCGACGGGACGCACAGCAGCAGCGAGGCCTATGCACGGCTGCAGCTCGAATATCCAGGCATAGGGCTGAAACAGACCGAGGTCTCTCAGCTCGTCGAAGAGTTGCGGCGTCACGGGCTTCTCGTCGGTTCGGACACCACAAGCCTGCCGACCGGCCGCAAGAATCTCGGTCTGATCTCCCAGCGCGTTCGACTGGGGACGTGGGACCGGTTCTTCGACTTCTGCGCCAGACGCCTGAAGTGGCTGTACGGTCCGCTCGGTGCGCTGCTGTGGCTTGCCCTGCTGATCGCGGGGGCAGCCGAGCTTGCCGGCAACTGGAGCGCCTTCCGCAGCGATCTCGGATCGCTTTTCAGCCTGGACATGGTGCTCCTGCTCTGGCTTGCCTGGGTCGTCAGCAAGCTGTGGCACGAATGCCAGCACGGTATCGTTGCTCGCCTCTATGACGTCGAGATCAGGGAAGTCGGCATCCTCTTCATCCTGTTCATGCCGCTCGGCGCCTATGTCGACGCGACGGGCGCCTGGCGGGTGCAATCGCGCTGGCGCCGGCTGCACATCACCGCGGCCGGCATCATGGGCGAACTCGCGCTTGGCGCTGCCGCCGTGCTTTTATGGTCGCACGCGGATGCCGGGCAGTGGAAGGCGTTCCTTCAGTCGCTGATCGTGGCGACGACGCTGAGCACGGTCGTTTTCAACGCCAACCCGTTGATGCGATACGACGGCTACTATGCGCTGGTGGACCTGTTTCGGGTATCCAACCTCTACCAGCGCGGCGCGATTGCGGCGCGAGACCGTGCCATGCGTCTGCTGACAGGCATAGGGCCAAAGGTCTCGGAGCAGGGCTGGATCGAGTTCTACGGCTGGCTCGCCTTCGTCTGGCGGCTCGTCGCTGCGAGCACCCTGACGCTGGTCGCCACGCATCTTGCCTTTGGCTTTGGGCTGGTCCTGGCGGTGGTGGTGGTATGGACGATGGTCGTCGCCCCCCTCTTCCGCTTCCTGTTGGCCGCCTGGAAACTCAGCGCCGCCAACCGCCAGGGAACGTTTGTGCGCATGGGAATTGCTGCAACCGCAGTGCTTGCCCTGTGGTTTGCGCCGGTGCCTGTCTGGCTTTCGGCCCCGGGGGTGATCGACTACCGCGACGCATTCGAGGTGCGCACGACGAGCGCCGGCGTCGTCAACGACATCTTCGTCAGATCGGGGGACCGGGTGGAAGCCGGAGATCCGCTGGCGAGACTTTCCAACCAGTCATTGCAGGCCGATCGCAAACGCCTTCTGGCGCGGCAGGCAGGCATCGAGATCCTCCTGGCGCGTGCGCTCGACGGCCGTGATCCGAGCGCACAGGAAGGCGCCGAACAGGCGCTTCAGGCCATGCATGACGAGATCGCCGATACGGAGCAGCGCGTGGCCGGCCTCGACATGACCGCGAAGCGCTCGGGCGTGATTTACGGCAACGACATCGATACGCTTTCCGGTCGCTGGATCGAACGCGGCGAACTCATCGGCAAGATCGCAGAGCCGGACAAAATCGAAATAAAGGTCTGGCTGCTGCCGGAAGACGTCAACTTTCTGCAGGAAGGCATCAAGGATGTCTCTTTCAGGCCGGCGGTCTTCGGAGATCGCTCCATCCCCGTGCAACTGTCGCGGATCGATCCGACGGCCAGCAACGCGCTGCCGCCACCGGCGCTGACAGCCGAAGGCGGCGGACCGCTTGCAGTCGATATCGCTGGGGCGAAGCATAAACTTGTCGACGTGCGCTTCAGCTCCGTGTTCCTGCCCGCGGGTGGTGCGGACGGCTGGATTGCCGGCACGCCCGGCAGGCTCACTTCGGGACTGAGATGGCGCTCCGTCGGCAGTTTTGCCGCTGAATGGCTGCATTACGTTAACCTGGGGCACCTGCCGCGCTGGGCTCACTATAGAAACTAATATACTGTCACTGACGCCTACCATCGCGAATTGCACACCCGAGACATGACGACAAGGGAGATGGCAATGCTGATCGAGCGGGGACAAGCCTACAGACCGCGTATTCGCCGCCTTGAGGACCGTGTGCTCCTCAACGCGACACCGGAAGCAGCCGTTGTCGACCTTCCCGCCGAAGAGCTGATCAACGACGATTTCACCTTCGCGGTGACCTTCGACAACACGGCAGCGTCCACTGATCCGCTCGGAACCGGCTACGGCCCGTTTGTCGACGTGACCGTCGAACCTGGCGTCGAGATCAACAGCGTGACCTATCTTGGCACAACCGTGACGAGCCAGACGGTCGGCACCTGGAACGGCAGCAACTGGGTCGACGGCAGTGGCGCGGTGGTCAGTGCCCATCCCTTCGGCGGCGGCATGGCGCTGCCACAAGGCACGGAGATCGGCCAGACATGGGTCAACGTACTGGCACCCTTCGGCAGCTACGGCCCGGACCAACCCGTCATTCGCCTGGATTTCAACGCCACCCTCGCCCAGAGCCCGAACGGCATCGATCCGGGCGCCGTTCCCGGCGATCCGATCGACATTACGGCGCGCGGCGGCTTCCGCTTCGGCCTCGACGAACTGAACAATCCAACGACGGACCCGCCGATCCAGCAGGGGTCGACCAGCACGGACGCGATCACGCCCATTGTCATGAGGCTTGAAAAAGCCGTGCAACTGGCGGAAGGCGAGACGGCACAGGGACCGAACTTCCCCTTTACCTACACGATCTCCGTTGACGTCGCGACCAACATCACCGTCACCGACATCGATGTGCGCGACCTGCTGCCGACGAACCTCTATTTCCTCAACGCAACGACGAATGTCGGCGCCACGTCGGTCACCGCGCCCGGCGTCGGCGGCACGCCGCAGGGCGTTCCCGGTGCCGATACCGTGACCACCGCGGAGTGGAGCTTTGCGACGGTGACCGGCCGGGCCGGTGACGGCGATATCGTTATCACGCTCAGCGCGTACGCACCGGAAAGAGATGCCAGCGGCGCGTTGATCATCAATCCGCTGAACCCGCATGTGGCGATCGCCACCAACAACGCAACCGTCGACGCTCTTTATCAAGGAAATCCGGTCGACGCTGCGACGGGTGGAGATCTCCAGGACAGCATCGACATTGCCATCCGTCCCTTCACTGTTCTGAAGACGGTCTCGGTCGAGGGCGGCGGTCCGGCGATCCCGGGCTCTTACCTGCGCTTCCAGGTGACAATCGACATTTCCGACTATCAGGCGTTCAGCGCAGCAATTCTCAATGACCTTTTGTCCGATGGCCTCACCTTCGACACCACGGACAACGGCATCCTGGAGCACACGCCCGTGCTCCAACTGGTGCAAAACGGGCAGACCACATTCATCGACCTGCAGCGGCTCGTTCCGCCCAGCCAGCAGACGGAACTAACGTCGGCGTTCCAGGCAAACGGCACGGAAACGCTGACGTTCTTCATCAGCAACGCCTTGAGCAACAACGGCAACGACGCGCGCCTGGTCGGCGATCTTTTCGCGGGCGATGCGCAGCAAGGCGCAACGACGCTGACGCTCGTCTATTTCGCGCGCATCGACGAAACCTTCCGCCAGCCAGGACGCGGTCCGGTCGTCATCAACGACGTGCTCTCGAACGCCATTTCGATGACCGCCAACAGCGCGCTTCCCGGCGGCGGCGCTGCTGATCCGGACGGGTCGCAGAGCTCCGTGACCGTGCCCCAGCCCCAGGGGCAGAAGAGCATCTACGCCGTCAACGGCGTGCTCGGCAATCCGGGCACGGTTTCACCCGGAGACACGGTCACCTATCGCATCCGCATCGTCGTCGCCTCCAACGACGTCGACGATCTGATCATCACCGATTACCTGCCGCTACCTGTCTACGACGTTGATGCCAATGGCTCGGGCTTCGTATTCATCGACACACAGGGTGGCGTGCCGGTCGCGTTCACGATCATCCGCGGCCCCGATGACACATTGACGGGCGGCAGCCGGATCGCCGGCGTGCCTCTCGTGGCGACGCTTGGCGCCAACAATGCCATCCGGTTGGACTTCGCCAGTTTCGACGAAAACGCGAGCATCGGCGGCATCATCGACATCCTCTACACGGTCGTTGCCACCGACCAACCGTTTGCCGACGGCCTGTTGCTCGTCAACCAGGCCGTTGTCCAGACCGGCGACAGCCAGTCGACGCTGGTGCTGGAACAGGACTTCATCAACTCGATCATCCTCAGGCAGCCGATCCTCTCCCTGACGAAGGGCGTTGTCGCCACCAACGCCAATGGCGCAGTCGACAATTCGCTCGCCTTCAACCCGTCTTCGACGGGACCGTCGAAACTCACCTTCCTTGTCGGCACGCCGGGCTTTTCGACGAGCTCGCCTCTGACAAGCGCCGACCTCGTTGCCAACCCCATCGTCAGCGACCTCTCTGGCATCGACGCCGGCGACACGGTCAAGTTCGCGATCGTTATCCAGAACACGGGCGGTCAGGACGCCTTCGACCTGCTCATTCGCGATCAGCTGCCGCCGGGCTTCACCATACCGCCGGGAGCCGCCCTCCAACTCGACGTGCGATACGGCGACGGTACCGCGGTCGCCTCGTTCAGCGGCGACCTTTTTGGCGCCGGGCTGTCGATAACCGATGGCAACGGCATCGGCTCGATTGCTGCCGACGGCGCCAACGACGGCCGCAACATCATCATCATCACCTATCAGCTGGTGGCAATCGACAGCATCGATCCCGGCATCACGGTGCAGAACGCGGCCGAACTTGTTTCCTATGCGGCGATTGAAGGCGGCACGGACTTCACGCTGAACGTAGAGGGTCAGTTCAACGACGCGGTCTCGCTGGCGACGCAGGGCGTCGCCGCCTCCAAACGGCTGGTGGCAACGGACCAGGCCTTTACATCCGGCAATGACTTCGCGATCGGCGAAATCGGCACGTTCCAGATTTCCGTCACCTTCCCGGATGGCGACACCGCGGCAACGGTCACGGACACGCTTCCGGCCGGCATGGTTCTTGTCGGCACGCCGGTCTTGCGCCTTACCTACATCAATGCGGCGGGGCAGACCGTAACCTTTGATGGCACCGTCGCACAGAACGGGACTGCCTTGGCGGACGGCGCCCTTTTGACCTACAGTTACGTCAACAACGTGCTGACGTTCGATTTCAGCAACGTGGTCGCCAATGCAGCACCCGGCACGGCGCTGTCCGGCCAGTCCTTCGTCATCGAGTACCAGGTCCGAGCGAGCGACGATCCCGTCCTTCAGGCCGGCGTCACGGTCAGCAACTCCGCTATCCTGGATACGCCGACCACGGCGCCGACGGCTCCGGCCGTCGTTCCTGTCGACATCGTCGAACCCAATCTCTCGATCATCAAGGAATTCCTGCCCGACGTGGCGCAGGGTGGCCAACTCATCCAGATGCGCCTGACCGTGCAGAACTCGTCTGCAAGCACCAGCACGACGTCGTTCGGCCTGCAGATGACCGACGACGACCTGCCGCTTGGCTGGTTTACCAGTCTGGTGCTGACATCGAAGACCGGCACCGGCGCCGTCAACACCGCCCTCGTCGACGTGACGATTTCCCAGGCCGGCGGGTTCTGGGTGATCACGGTTGCCGACAACAGTCCCGACTTTGCGATCGCGCCCGGCGAAAAGCTGATCCTGAACTTTGCCATGCGCATCGATCCGGCCATCGTTACAGGGAGCACGCTCAACAACGTCGCCGTGATACCGGACGGTGGCTATACCTCGCTGCCGGGCATCGATCCGAACGAGCGCGCCTTCGAACAGGTGACAGGCCAGGACACGCTGACGATCCTCGCCCCGCAGATCACCAAGACGCTGATCAACACCTCCTATGGCGGCACCGAATACCTTACCCCCGGGCAACCGGGCTACGTCGCAGATACCAATCCCAATGTTCTCGTCGGCGAAATCCTGATCTACGAGATCCGGGTGCCGATCCCCAGAGGCACATCGCAGAATGTCATCGTCTACGATGACACAGACTTCCTGAACGTGCTCGGATCCCAGGGGATCATCGAAATTCTCAAGGTCGACGGCCATAGCGTCGGCACGGACCTGCAGCTTTCCAGCACGCCGACGTTCCAGCTCCTCGACACCGACGGCGATGGCGTCGTCAATCGGCTCCGGTTCGAATTCGGCACGATCGTCAACAACGCCACGGGCACGGTGACCGATGAGGAAACCATTGTCATCACCGTGCGCGCGCAGGTGCTGAACGTGCCGGAAACCGACGAAGGCGACGTGCACCTGAACGGCACTGCGGTGACGTTCAGCGTCAATGACGTGCCGAACTTCGCCGTTCCCAATACCAACGTGACGGTGACGGTCACCGAACCGGCGATCGATGTGGTCAAGTCATTCACGACGCCGGACAGCACCACCGATGCCGGCGACGTGGTCACCTATACGCTGACCATTCGTCACAACGCCTCGTCGACCGCAGATGGCTTTGAGCTCGATCTCACCGACCAGTTGCCGCCGGGCACGATCCTCGTGGCCAATTCGGTGACGATCACGGCGGGTGCGCCCGCCTTCGGTCTCGACCCGCTGCAATTGAGCGACGTGACGCTCGACCTCGTCAACAACCGCGTGCTTGTCACAGGCTTCGACCTCGGCCTCAACCAGGTGGTCACGATCACCTACCAGGCGACGGTGGCGCCGAATGTCGTGGCTGGTCAGGTTCTGACCAATTCGGTCGACCTCACCTACAAGTCGCTTCCGGACCTGGATGCCGTCGACAACGAGGATCCTTCGCTCGCAAAGGATGTGGCCGGCGCGACCAGCGAACGTCGGGATGGGTCTGACGGCGGACCCCGCACGGACGAACTGCGGCTCAACAACTATGCCTTCACCACGACGTCAACGCTGACGATCGCCCAGCCCGGCCCCATCATCAAGACCAGCGACAGGACGAGCTATACGATCGGCGAACAGATCATCTACACGATCACCATTCCGGTGATCGAGGGATTGACTGAAAACCCCTTCCTCACCGATTTTCTGCCGGCCGGCTTCGTTTTTGTGCCGGGCAGCGGCATTGCGGTCGACGCCAACGGCAATGCGCTCGTCATCGATGGTGCCAGCACCATCACACAGACGCTGACGCTCGACCTTGCCAGCTTCACGACGCTCGCCGACAACAACCCGAACAACGACTTCATCCGCGTCAGCTTCCGCGTCCAGGTGCTGAACACGCTCGACAACGTCAACGACGCCGTGAAAGTCAACACCGCCACCTTCACGTCGGACCACTCACCAGACCGCACCGACACGGTGGACGTGCGCATCGTCGAGCCGAAGCTGGTGATCGGCAAGACCAATGATGCCCCCGGCCCGGTCGATGCCGGCGATATCGTGACCTACTCCATCACCGTCGCGCATACCACGTCCTCCAAGGCGACCGCCTACGAGTTCGCGTTTCGCGACCCGACACCAGCCGGACAGCGCGTCATCGGCATCGTCAGTGCCAGGATCAACGGCGTCGACGTCACGGGCCAGATCGGCTTCGACGCGAACGGCGTCTTCTCGCTGCCGGGCGCCAATCTCGACATTCCCTTGGGGTCCACCCTTACGGTCGTCTACCAGGTCGAGATGCTGGACAGCATCGGCCCGGGGCAAACGCAGACGAATACGGTCACCGGCGACTGGAGTTCGCTTGACGGACAGGTCAACCCCGGCGCCATCAATGGTGAGCGCATCGGCACGCCCGTGCCTGACGCCAACAGCTACATCACCACGGCCCAGAGCACGATCGAAACGGCCACAACGTTTGAAATCGACAAGTCGATCGTCGGTCCGGACACCCAGTTCACCATCGGCGAACGCGTCGACTACGTCATCGATCTGAAAGTTTTCGAAGGCACCTTGCACAACGTCATCATCACGGACGTGATGGCGCCGGGCCTCGAGATCGATATCTCGACGCTCGCCATCCTCAATAGCGGCTTTGCCGGCGGCACGGTCTCGATCCGCAATGTCCAGGTCACGACCAACGTGCTGGGCTATACGATCCTGACCTTCGAGCTCGACAACGATGCGGCGACTGCCGGCTCACAGATCGTCAATCCCGGTGATCCCGCGGGCAATACATTCCCGAACGATACGATCCGCATCGCCTACCAGGCAATCGTGCGCAACATTCTTACCAACCAGCAAGGCGAGTTCCTGTCGAACGTCGCCGTTGCGAGGGCCGACGACGTGGACGACGCGGCTGGCGTTGCCTTCGTCGAGATCGTTGAGCCACACCTGATCGTCGACAAACGACAGACGTCCTCGCCCACCACCGTCGATGCCGGCGATGCCGTCGGCTTCGAGGTACTGATCACCAATGACGGCCTGTCCACCGCCTATGACGTGACATTCGTCGACGCCGTGACCCCCAACGCCTTCTTCGGGCTCGCCACGGCTTTCGACAGTTCCGGCAATGTCGTCGGAACGTTCACGATCTCACCGAACGGCCTTGTCCTGACCGGCAGCGGCTTCACGATTGCCGCCGGCGACTTCGTGCGCGTCGTCTATACGATCGTTGCCGCCGATTCCCTGCAGCCCGGTGACGACATCATCAATGGTGTCGATGTTCGCTGGACATCCACGCCGGGAACCAACCCGAGCGAGCGCACGGGCGCCGACGGTCCGGGCCCCGATAACGTCGTGCTCAACAACTATGTCTCGCAGGATTCCGAAACGGTGCAGACGGGCCGCGGTGCCGCAGGCGTGAGCATCGACAAGACCGTATTTGACACCAGCATCGTTCAGACCCCCGGCTCAAGTGTCGCTGTGGGCGAAATCGTCATGTTCCGGCTGCGCATCAACCTTGAGGAGGGCACGACCGTCGGCCTGCATCTGCGCGACCTTCTGCCGGCCGGACAGCGCTACATCCCCGGATCGGTCTTCGTCGTCGCCGGCAATCCGGGCACAACGCTCAACTTCGATCCGGCAAGCGTTAGCATCGGGGCGGGTAATGTGCTTGTCATCCCACTCGGAACCGTCGTCAATCCGGGCGACAATCTTCCGCTCAACGACTACGTCGACGTGTTCTACAGCGTCGTCATCGTCGACGACCCGGTCAATGTCGTGAACGGCGCCGTGTTGCCGAACACGGTCATCCTCACCGGGGACCGGGTGGGCGCCACCGATTCAGCTGACGTTACCGTCGTCGAACCGAAGCTCACTGTCGACAAGAGCGTCAGCGCTCCCTTCGTCGCAATCGGCGATCGGGCCAACTACACGATCACCGTCACGCATGACCCGACCTCTGCGATCGACGCCTTCGACGTCGTCGTCTCGGATCCGTTCGATAACCCCAACATGGTGCTGGACCCCAGCTCGATCACCGCCGTGATCCTCAACGGCAGCGGGCTCCCCGCGCCGATCGTCGAGCTGGTCGGCACGGGTTTCCGGATAACCGTGCCGGACCTCCCCTTCGGAGCGACGCTGCAGATCAGCTTCTCGGCCATCGCCCAGAACACCGCGACGGTCAACGGCCAGACCGTCGTCAACGTCGCGACAGTCGACTACGACACGGTGCCCGGCACCGATGCGCCCGACGAACAGCGGGACTATACCGGTTCCGACGACGCGATGATCACGATCGCCGGTCCCGACCTCCAGGTCATCAAGGATGCCTCGGTCCTGACGGTCGAGCCGGGCGAATTGTTCAGCTATACGATCCAGGTCCTGAACAAGGGCGCACCGGGCATTGACGCCGGCTCGATCGAGCAGGCGCGGAACGTCGTGCTTACCGATACGCTCCCGCGCGACATCATCCTGCATGCGGTCAGCGTCGATGGCGTCGCCGTGCCGTTCAGTCTCGATCCGATCACCCGGCAGTTCAGCGTCAACCTCGGCACGATGAACCCGGATCAGGTTCGTCTCGTGACGCTCACCGTCTCCCTGCAGGATCCGTTGTCGCCGATCTTCAGTGGTGGCCCAGACCGGCTGTTGCTGGTCAACACGGCAACGGCGACGATGGACCAGCCGGAACCGACGCCACTCGACAACACCGATACCGCCGTCGTGATCCCCCTTGTTGACGGGCGCCCGCCGACGCCGGATCTCGTCATCACCAAGACGAACGCGATCGAAGAAACGGGCGGCAGCGAAATCGTGACCTTCACGATCACGGCGAAGAACGTCGGCCATCGGGTCGCAGCCGGCGTCGAGATCGTCGATATGGTCGACACCACCGTCTTCGACTTCGTGTCAGCCAGCGATGGCGGCACGTTCGACGCCGCTACCGGTCGAGTCATCTGGCAGTTCAACACGCTTTCGCCCAACGATCCCGATCGCGTTCTGACGCTGGTGCTGAAGGTCAAGCCGGACCTTCCCGCAAGGATCGACGAAACCACCAACGTCGTCGTGATCGGTGACAACAGCCTTGGCGGCCGGGACCCGACGCCCGACAACAACCGCGATACGCACACCGATCGGTTGATCTACCCCGACCTCGTTGTCACCAAGACCAACAATGTCGAGGAGGTTTCGCCCGGAGACGTCGTCACCTACCAGATCACCGTCAGCAATGTCGGCGCCTTCCTTGCCGATGGCGTGCGCGTCACAGACATTGCCGACCGCAGGGTCTTCCGCGTCATCAGCGCCAGCGACGGCGGCACCTACGATCCGACGACTGGCCGGATCACCTGGAACCTCGGAACGCTTGAAGCCGGATCGACACCGCGCGTTCTGACGCTGACGATGGAGGTGCTGTTTCCTTCGACGTTCGGCATCGAAAACGCCGTCAATCTCGTCGCCATCACCAGCGACGGGACCCGCGGCCAGGATGCGAACATCTTCAACAACATCGACGCCGATATCGACAAGCTCAACGCGGCGATCGATCCGGCCGAGATCCGCGCACTGTTCGAACGCGATCGGCCGTTCCTGGAGGAAGAGGAAGAGGAGCTGCTCTACATCTCCCCGATGCTGACCGGCCGCGCCGCCGTCGGATCCTACGTCTCGGTGGTGCTGATCGGTCCGGATGGGCAGCGCATGGAACTCGGCTCGGCACAGACGCCGACAAGCGGCAACTGGATGATCAGCCTGCCCGACATGCACGGAAGAGGCCCGGTTTCGGCGATCGTCACCACCGCGCCTCCCGTCATGACCAGTCTCGGAGCGCTTGACGCCAACAACGTCTTCTTCAACCCGGGCGGAGATTCGCCGATCGGCTTCCAGCGCCGCTACGACCTGTTCAGCGTCACCGACAACGCGAGCTACACCGCCCTTCAGGCCCAGATTGCCGCGAGCGAAGAACCATTGGCGCTGGCGACGAGGCGCTTCGTCAACTTCAACAAGGTCGGCGCAACGGGTGTCAGCCTTTATTGAAGCTGACGAAATGCCCGGTGCAGGCAAGCGAAAACAGGTATGGCGAGTGGCGCTGTCTCGGCACCACCCGCCATTTTCGAACCTAGCGCAGCGAGCGGAAGCCCTCGCGCATGTCCTCGACCAGCGCCTGCGGCTGTTCCCAGGCGGCGAAGTGACCGCCCTTTTCATGGCGCTTGTAGAAGATCAGGTTCGGAAAGGCCTTCTTCGACCAGCTTTCCGGAGCGGTGTAGATCTCGTCCGGGAAGGCACTGACCGCGACCGGGATGGTCACGCCCTTGGGCGCGAAGAAGGCCAGCTTGCTTTCCCAGAACAGTCGCCCGGAAGAAAGACCCGACTTCGTCAGCCAGTAGAGCGTGATGTTGTCGAGGATGTCGTTGCGTGACAATCCTTCAACCGCCCCGTTAAAGACGCGGTTGATCAGCTTCTGGCTTTCCGGATCGTGGTCGATCATCCAGGCGGCAAGCGCGATGGGCGAATCGTCCAGGCCGTAGAGCGTCTGCGGACGGGCACCCATTTCCAGCGCGTAGCCCACGCGGTTCTTGTAGAAGAAGTCGAGCTGCTTCCACGCATACTTTTCCTCTCCCGTCAGGTCCTTCGGCTGCGGGCCACCGGCCAGCGCCGCCGAGATCTCGTCGGGAAGCGTGCCGGGCATGTTCGTGTGGATGCCGAGCAGCCCCGCGGGTTTTTGCAAAGCAAACTGCTCGTTGACGGCATCACCCCAGTCACCGCCCTGCGCGACGTATTTCTTGTACCCCAGGCGGTCCATCAGAACGGCCCAGGCACGGGCGACATGCTGCGGATCCCAGCCGACTTCGGTGGGCTTGCCCGAGAATCCGTAACCGGGAAGCGACGGAATGACGACGTCGAACGCATCTTCGGCCTTGCCGCCGTGCGCGGTCGGGTCGGTCAGCCGGTCGATGATTTTCAGCTGCTCGATGATCGATCCGGGCCAGCCGTGGGTGATGATGACGGGAAGCGCATTCTTGTGCTTCGACTTCACGTGGATGAAGTGAATGTCGACGCCGTCGATCTTGGTCACGAACTGGGGATACTGGTTGATGTTCGCCTCGGCCTTGCGCCAGTCGTACTCATTGGCCCAATAGTCGGCGAGCTTCTGGACGGTCGAAAGCTTGACACCTTGGGTATCGTCCGAAACCAGCTCCTCGGTCGGCCATCGCGTGGCCTTGATGCGTTGCTTGAGGTCGGCCAGGTCCGCCTGCGAGGCGTGGTAGCTGAACGGCCGGATCGAGACGTCCTGGGCAGGCTGCGCGGCGGCCGCGGTCGAAGACGATGCGGCGACGTTGGCGAAAGGCGCTGCAGCCGATGCGACGCTTGTCATCGTCAGAAGTCCTATGACCCCGGCCGAGGCCGTGGCGAGTACCTGGCGAAGGAACCGCCGCCTGGCGGTGGCGTGGCCCTTCCTGTCGGAAAAGGCATGGGTTTCGTCGCTGTTCGGTGATGCGCCGGTAACCACGGCGACTATGCGTAGATCACTCATGTTGCACCTCTAGGCTTGTGATGGGCGCCCGATTGCGCCGCTTGCAAGAAATTGGGCTCGAAGGTGCAAGACGTGAACGGCCGCGACCCGGCAGTCACTCTTCCGCAAAACGACAGGAATGACGGCTCGATTGCCGGCCTTGAGGATCGGGTTCGACAGTTGGAGCAGTATTCGGGCAGAATTCATGCAGGGTACGGCGCGGCCGATCCCCGCGAGTAGGCCCCCAATCGCCAGCAGGTGTTAAAGACGGCGAGTGCGACGATGGTGATCGCCTGAGGCCACCGACAGAAGGTCAGGCAATCCGTCGTTGGGACGACAACCTTCATGCCGGAGGACCCCAGATGGCACCCTCACGCCGGAGCGCGATACCTTAGCCCATCCATGAACAGTTCCAGCATGCGGGCCGGATACTCCGGTCCGACGTCTTGGGCAGGCGCGCAGAAGCTGGCGACGGCCCGAAGAAGCTCGTTTGCTTTCAAACCGGAGCGGATAGCCCCGGCGGCTTCCGCCGCGTCGAGCAGTCCCTGCAGAGCCGGGTGGAGGCGCTTTTCGAAATAGGCAGGAAGCCCCTGATAGGCGGGATCTCCCGAATAGAGTGCGGCGGCGAGGCCCCGCTTGGTCATGATGAACTGCACGTATCGGTTCATCCAGGCCGAAACAGCCTCGAACGGCTGGAGCTCATCGCCGAACGTTGCGGCGGCATCGGCACAGGCGTCGATCTCACGTGTGCAAACGGCCAGAACCAGATCCGAACGCTGCGGAAAGTGACGGTAAAGCGTACCGACGCCGACACCGGCCTCCTTGGCGATATCTCTGACCGGCGCATCGACGCCTTTCGACGCAAACACCTTCATCGCCGCCTTTAGCAGCTCGTCCAGATTGCGGCGTGCATCGGCACGCACGCGCCCTCTTTCGGCTGGCGTTGCCTCCGCGGTCGTGTCCTCAGGGCCGGTTTCTCTCACCATGCGTAATTCCGATTGATATCCGGAACATTGTTCCGTATAGATGGAACATGGTTCCGGTTACCTTCTTAGACCAACAGCGCGCGGTTGGCCACATGAAAACCCGAGGAGAAGCACATGCACGACAAACCAGTCGCCCTCATCACAGGGGCAAACAAGGGCATTGGATTGCAGATTGCCAAGGATCTGGCAAAGCGTGGCCTGACCGTGCTTGTCGGATCACGCGATCTTGCAAAGGGGGAAGTGGCTGCGGCGACCGTGTCGCCGGATGCGGCCGCCATTCAGATCGACGTGACGGACGCCGCCTCGATCGCCTCCGCCGCGGATCGTATCCGCGACACTTACGGTCGCCTCGACGTTCTGGTGAACAATGCGGGGATCGCGAGCACGGCCGCGCCCGGCACGTCGTTTGAAGAACGCCTCAAGCAGAATGTCCCAAGCCAGGCTCCCATGGACTATGTCAGGGCGATCTACGAGACCAACGTCTTCGGCCTGATGGCCGTTACTCAAGCCATGCTGCCGCTGTTGCGACAAGCTCCTGCAGGACGCATCGTCAACATGGGAAGCTCTTCCGGTTCGCTGACGCTCAATGCCGATCCGCATTACGCGCATCGCCGCGTGTTCGGCGCGGCCTATAGCCCTTCGAAAACCGCTGTCCATGCCGTCACGCTCGCCTTTGCGATCGAACTTGAGCATTCCAACATCAAGGTCAATACGGCCTGCCCCGGCTTTACCGCCACCGACCTCAACGACTTTCACGGGACGCGCACGGTCGAACAGGGCGCGCGTGAAGCCGTCCGCCTTGCCCTGCTGTCAAAGGAAGGTCCGACGGGCACCTTCTCCGACGAAGACGGCACCGTCCCCTGGTAAACAGTCGCCGGGGTGACGTTCTCTGCAAATATCTGGACGGGGCGGTGATCGACCGCCCCTTTCCTTTGCACGGGCGGCGGCTGGTACCACTGCACCCTCGACACTGTGGAGAACCGCCCGCCGGTTGACAGGCAGTGGCGCGGTGCAAAGACCGCGGAGGATCCGCAGGCAGTCGGGCTAGCCCGAGGTCTGCGGGAAGAGGGTCTCCGAGATGTTCTTCTCAGCCTGGGCCATGTGGGTGCGCAGTTCGCGTTCGACCCGGTCACCATCGCGCGCGATCAGGGCCGCGACGACGGCGTCATGTTCCTTGAGCGCTCGCTCCCTGTTCGTCTCCTTCGTCGAACAGACGTAGCGTGCCCGGTAGAGCCTGTCGTTGAGAGCCTTGTGGGTTTCGATCAGAACCGTGTTGCCGCTGGCCGCAACGATCGCCCGGTGAAACGCGATGTTGGTCTCGAAATAGTCGAGATGCGTTTGCCCCTCGGCAATGCGCCGCATGCCCTGCTGCAGCGCTGCGATGGCCTCAATGCGTTTCGTGTCTGCAACCGCACAGGCCAAACGACCCGCCAGCCCCTCGAGCACGCCGATGATCCGCAGCATGTCGTGCAGCTCGGCCTCGCTTGGGTTGGCAACGAAGTACCGCCCGGTGCTCGACAGCGTGATCAGCCCTTCGAGCGCCAGGGTCCGCACTGCCTCCCGTATCGGCGTTCGCGAGGCGCCGAGCAACGCCGACAGTTCGCGCTCCGTCACCTGGCCACCCGGCGGCAGGGCGCCCTGCACGATCATTCGCCGCAACTCCCCAGTCGCCTGGTCAGCCAAGAGATCGCGTTTGATTTTGTTGGGTGTCTCGAGGTTCAAGTTTTTCACCGGTTCAGTCGCTCTTGCTCGCGACCATATTCGATGCCCGTCAGCGTTTGTAGCCGAAAAGCTCTGTGCATCCGTTGACCGTAGATCATTTTGGTATACCATAGACCAAAATGAAATCGAACGGATGCAGCCTTTATGAGAACCATCGCATTGATCCAAGGAGACGCGGCAGGCATCGGGCCCGAGCTGATGGTCAAGCTGCTCCGGCAAGACCATGTCGCACGGGCGGCGAACATCCTTGTCATCGGCGATGAGCGTCTGATGCGTGCGGGCGAAACCGTTGCAGGTCAGGAACTCCCCGAGATCAGGTATGTCGACGATATCGCCGACCTCGACTTCACGTCCGCGCGCATCAATCATCTGAACATGCATCAGCACGGCGTTGATGCGGCCGAATTCGGCAAGGCATCCGCCGCATGCGGCGCGGCCTGTCTGGCCTGGCTGACGCGTGGCTATGAGCTTGCCGCCGAGGGCCGGATCGACGGCATCTGTTTCCTCCCCTTCAACAAGGAGGCCATGTATCTCGGTGGTAGCGAGCACATCGACGAACTGAGTTTCGCGCGCAGCTTCTTCAAGCTGCCGAACCGGCCGAGCGAGTTCAACGTGGCGAACGGCATGTGGAACGGTCGCGTGACGTCGCACGTTCCGATGAAGGACGTCCCGGAATTGCTCACGCACGAGCGCGTGCTGGAATCGATCGAGCTGACGGACAAGACCTTGAAGATGGCAGGCTATGACCGGCCGCGCATCGTCGTTGCCGCCTACAATCCGCATGCGGGCGACGGCGGCCTGCTCGGTGACGAGGAGATCCGCGTCATCAGGCCGGCGGTGAAAAGCGCGCGCGAAAAGCAGATCCTCGTTGCAGGCCCAATGCCCGCCGATACGCTTTGGCTCAAGGTCCGTGACGGGCACTACGACGCGGTCGTGACGATGTACCACGACCAGGGACAGATCGCGATCAAGCTGATGGGCTTCGAAAAAGGCGTGTCAGTGCTCGCCGGCCTGCCAGTGCCGATCACCACGCCGGCCCACGGCACCGCCTCCGACATCGCCGGCAGAAACCTTGCCAATGTCGCGCCAACAGCCAACGCAGTGACGATGCTCGTCAATATGGTCGAGCGCCGCAATGCGATTGCCGGGCTCGAACTTCCCGAGGTCGCCCGTCTCGGCTAGCCGCTTGGGCGGCTGACCGTCCTTCTTACAATTCTAAACGGGATACACGCCATGAGGCTGGCCTCGGCCTGACGCTCAGCACGAAATATCTCGACCAATTTGAAATCATCGAATGACTGAACGACCTCGCGCCAGCCGACGACCGGTCGGCTGGCGAAGGCCAAGCGCGTGTTCCGGCGGGTTTGCAGCGGCGTACCGTGGCCCGGATCGACAGGCGAAGCGGGCCATCAACCCATAAAAAAGGGTTTCGACGAGGATAGCCCAGCTTTTCGGTTCGCCAGGATCGTCGGGCTCCCTCAGTGCGACGACGTAGCCGATACCCCGTGGCATCGCCGCTGCCTCAGTGACTGACGGAGCGCAAGGGCGTGCCGCTGCGCTGCGTGACGCCAACGCCCGGCGCTACGCCGACGGCAGCGTTGGAAGCTGCAAGCAGCGGTTTGCCACGCACCATGTCGGAGGCGCGTTCCGCCAGCATGATCGTCGGCGCGTTGAGATTGGCGTTCGGCTCTGACGGGAAGACGGAGCTGTCGATGACCCTCAAACCGGCAATGCCGCGCACCCGAAGTTCGCTGTCGACGACCGCCATTTGGTCCTCGCCCATGCGGCAGGAGCCGCAGGGATGGTAGGTGCTCTCCATGGTCTCGCGCACCCAGGCATCGATCTCGTCATTGCTGCGCACGTCCTTGCCCGGCGCCATTTCCTCGCCGCGGAACCGGTCGAAGGCCGGCTGGGCGATGATCTCACGCGTCAGCCTCAGGCACCGTCGGAACCCTTCGCGGTCCTCCTCGCGGTCGAGATAGTTGAACAGGATATCCGGCTGTTCATGCGCCTCCGGCGAGCGCAGGCGCACATAGCCGCGGCTTTTCGGCTTGTTCGGCCCCGTCAGCACCATGAAGCCGTGGCCGTCGAGCGGTTTCTTGCCGTCGTAGCGCATCGCCGCGGGCAAGAAGTGGAACTGGATATCGGGCCATTCCAGCGAAACGTCGGAGCGGATGAAGCCGCCGCTTTCGAAATGGTTGGAGACCGAAAGCCCCTTTTTGAACAAGAGCCATTCGGCGCCGATCAAGGCCTTGCTGAAGAGCCCCATCTTGCCGTTGAGCGTGATCGGCTCCTTGCAGGCATACTGGATATAGACTTCCGAATGGTCCTGCAGGTTCTCGCCAACGCCCGGCAGATCGTGCAGCACCGTGACGCCCGCCTGCTGCAAGACTGCCGCTGGACCGATGCCGGAGCGCTGCAGCAAATGCGGCGAGCCGATCGGCCCGGAAGAGATCAACACCTCGCGGTTCGCCCTTGCGACAAGGCGCTCGCCGCCGAGCTCGTATTCGACGCCGACGGCACGTTTGCCTTCGAGCAGGATCCGACGCGTCATCGCATGGGTGATGACCGTGAGGTTTGGCCTCTCCATCGCCGGCTTCAGATAGGCGTTGGCCGTCGACCAACGCACGCCGTCCTTGACGGTCATGTGCATCGGCCCGAAGCCTTCCTGCATGTGCCCGTTCGGGTCATCCGTCGCGATGTAGCCCGCCTCACGGCCGGCATCGACAAAAGCACCGTAGAGCGGGTTCTTCATCCTGTTGCCGGCGTTGGTGGCAAGCGGCCCGGAGGCGCCGCGATAGGCGTCGCCCCCGTCCTGCCAGTCTTCGGCGCGCTGGAAATAGGGCAGGCAATTGGCGTAGCGCCAGCCGCGTGCACCGAGCTCCTCCCATTCGTCGAAATCACGGGCATGGCCGCGCATGTAGACGAGGCCGTTGATCGAGGACGAACCGCCGATCACCTTGCCGCGTGGGCAATGAACCTGCCGACCGTCAAGACCGGGCTCCGGCAGGGTCATGTATTTCCAATTGTACTTCGTCCCGTTCATCGGGATCGAAAGCGCCGTCGGCATCTGGATGAAGATCGACTTGTCGCTGCCGCCGAATTCAAGCACGAGCACCTTGGAGGACGGGTCCTCGGACAGGCGGTTGGCAAGCACGCATCCGGCCGACCCTGCGCCGATGATGATGTAGTCGTAAGTATCGCTCATGGTCGTCTTCTCCGGTGTTATGGGTATTGGCCCCAGCCGCGGCCACGGGCAAAGAGCCGGGTCAGCACGTAGTGGACGGCGCCTGCGGCCAGGCAGGACGGCACGGAGGCGGTCAGGTATTTGAAGGCCGGCAGGCTTGCGAGCGTCTGCGGATTGAAGACGGCGACATAGACAAGGAAGCCGACAGCAAGCGCAAAGAGCCCGATCGGATTGAAGCCACCCCAGAACCGATAGGGCCCGTTTTCCTGTGGTGCGTGCAGGCTGCGCATGTCGAGCTTCTGGCCGCGCAGGAAGAAGTAGTCGGCAATCCCGATGCCCGCGAGCGCGGAGTTCAGCGCCGAGGTCCAGACCAGGAAGATGAAGAAGCCGTCGTACATCTGCGGATAGAAGATGACGAGCCCGAACGGGATAAGGCAGAAGAGGAAGAGGATCGTGCCCCAGGAGATGGCGCGCACCGACGCGGTCCCGACCTGCCTGAGACCGACGATCGATGTGTAGAGGATGTTTGCCATCGAGGTCATGTTGGCGAAGGCGACGAAGAGCAGCGCGACGATGCCGATGATCGGGCCAGCGATCTTCGTCATCCAGATCGTCGGATCGCTCTCGCCGAGTGCGACCGCTGCCAGCAGTCCGACGATTTCACCGAGGGCGGCGGCCCCGAAGATTCCGAGCACGTTTGGCCAGAAGGCGGTGCGCTCGTTCTTCGTCAACCTCGCAAGATTGCCGATATAGGGCCACCAGGAGAAGCCAGCCGCAAGATTGACCTCGACGGCGACGATGAAGTTGAGCGTCTTGTCTTCGAACGGCGGAGCAAGCGCCGGCATCGACAGAAGCTCGCCGATCGAATGATGGCTGAGGATGAGATAGAGCATCGCCACCATCAACAGCACCAACGCCGGCGACACGACCATGTTGAAGAACTTGATCGAGGTCGGCCCCTTGGCGACGATGAACCAGGTGAGCAGGATCGCGCCGATCGCGGCGATGATCATCTTGACGCCGGTCGGATTGGCCGCCTCGCCGGCGCTCAACGCCATCAGACCGTCGATCGAGCGGCCAAACATCATGGCGAGAACCGCAAGCCATCCCATGGTGAGAATGACGACGGCGAGCACGTAGACGACGCGGCTGCCGTTGTAGCCGAACTGGCTGCGTAGCGCCACGAACTGCTCGACGCCGTAGCGGCCGGTCATGGTGGTGGTGGCGAGCGCCGTCAGCACGACGCCGACGATGTTGCCGATGATAATGGCGGCGATGCCTTCCTTCGGACCGACGAAGAGACCGACGGAGCCGCCGATCAGGAAGGCCCAGGTGGCAATCGCCAGCGCCGAATTGGCATAGGTGAATTCCCAGAAGCCCCAGAGCCGTTCAGACGGCAAAAGCGGCGCGTCGCCGCGCTCGGCGGCTGCGCGATTGCGGGCGGCCACCTCCTGCTCGGTCTTCAATGTGGAGAGATGTTCGTGCGCGACGTGATCGGTCATCTCATGCCCCCCACAGCCAGAAGCCGACGACAAGCACGAGCGTCAGCACGGTCATGCCGGTGTAATCGAGCTTGGTCATCGTGCCCTCGAAGCGGTCGCCCGCCTCGATGTCCTCATAGATGCGGGCGCGCCGCGTCAGTTCCTGTTGCCAGGCGATTTCGTTGTTTTCCATCGTCGTTCCCCTTTCGCGTCGCGCCTTTTGGCGTCTATCCGCGAAGATAGTTGCGGCTCCATCAGCCGTTGATTTGCCAAAGCGGCTAAGCCGCTTGCGGCCTACCGAACCCGCACGGGCTCGGAATAGAAGGGCAGCCGGTCGATCCTCGGCGACCAGCTGCAATTGTCGACCACGCGCCGCACGTGAGCGGCGATCTCGTCCATTGGCGCGAACCAGACGTCGCCGCGCGTAAGGACCTGTTCGAGAAAACGGTGCACCACCTCCCAGCGGGCAAGCCTGCCGGTGGCGAACGGATGCACGACCGGGACCCAAAGGGCGCCGTGGCGATAGGCAGCCTCGAATTCCTGCGCGAAGGCTGCGAAACCCTGTTCCGGCGCACGGATCGGCATCATGTAGTCGAGGTCCATCGACTGGACGAATTGCGGCCAGTCGTCGAGCCCCCAGTGCGACGGCAGTTCGACAAGGCTGCCGGCGTCGCATTCAAGTAGATAGGGAATGTCGTCGCCCATCAGCGAGGCGTCGTAGTCAAAGCCACGAGACACCAAGAGATCGGCGGAGCGATGGGAGAAATTGTAGAGCGGCGCGCGCCAGCCGCGCGGGCGCTTGCCGCTTGCCCGCATAATCACCTCGATGCCGCGGTCGAGCCAGTAGGCCTCCTCGTCATCGGAGAGTTCACGCGGGTGTTCGTGCAGGAAGCCGTGATGGGCGAGCTCATGACCGCCCTCGAGAATGGCCTCGATCGCCTGCGGGTATTGTTCGATGCACCAGGCCGGCACGAAGAAGGTCTGCTTGATGCCGAGCTGGCGATAGCTCTCGACGATGCGCGGGATCGCGACCTTCGGGCCATATTGCAGCATCGAGATTGCCGAGACACGGCTGTGGCCATCCTGGGGATGGGCGATATGGACGAGGCTGTCGGCATCCATGTCGAAAGTGATGGACGCGGCGCACTTGGCGCCATCAGGCCACGGGATGGGATTGGCGATCATGGCATGATGCTCCCACCGTTGCTGCCGATCCCCTGCCCTGTGAAGTAACGTCCGCCGGAAGCCGCGAGAAACAGCGCCAGTTCGCCGATCTCCTCGGGACTGCCGAAGCGAGCGAGCGGGATCGCCAGTTCTCTGGCGCGCCATTCGGCGCTCATGTTCGCCGCACCGAGCATTTCGGTATCGATCGGGCCGGGGCAGATGGCATTGACCAGCACGCGCGGCGCGAACTCCTTCGCCCAGGAGCGCACGAGACCAAGCACGCCGTGCTTGGAAGCGACATAGGGCGAGAAGGTCTCGCGGCCGTAATAGGCCATGTCGGAGGCAATCAGGATCAGCCGGGCCGGCGCTTCGGCCGTTCCATCCATCAACCCCAGCGCCATCTTGCCGACGAGAAAGCTGCCACGCAGGTTGATCGCGATTACCCGGTCGAAATCGGCGACGGGCGTTTCGAGGAGCGGCGCCTCATGGATGACGCCCGCGCAGTGAACGACGACATCCAGCCCGCCAAACCTCTGCCGCACTGTCTCGCCGACGGCCGTAACCGAAGCTTCATCGGAGACGTCGCAAACAAGCGTCAGGGTCTCGGCGGCCCCTGCCCGTGCTGCGGCATCGGCCGTCTCGCCAGGTTCGCGGAGATCGGCAAGCGCGACCCGTGCTCCCGTTGCGGCAAACGCCAGGGCGCAAGCAGCTCCAATGCCGCGGTAGGCGCCGGTGATGAGAACGCGCGCGCTCATGCCATCACCTCGCCGCGGTCGAGCATCAATGCCTGGCCGGTCATGTCCCTGGCGCCGTCCGAGGCCAGGAAAAGATAGGGAGCGGCCAGATCCTCCGGTTCGAGCAGTCCGGGCAGAACCTGCGCTCCGACGATTTCGGCAAGCAGGTTCTCCTCACTGCGGCCGGTGCGCAGCGACATGTTCTTCAGCGACAGCATCGCCGCTTCGGTGCGCACCCAGCCGGGGCAGACGGCGTTGACACGAATACCCCTGCCGCCGAGTTCCTTGGCCATCACCCGGGTAAAACCGAGATTGGCGTGCTTGGAGGCGATGTAGGCGGAGAACTCCGGCACCGCGACGCGGCTCCAGATTGACGCCGTGACGACGATACGGCCGCCATCGCGCATATGCGGAAGCGCGTGGCGGGTAACGTAAAAGGTGCCGTTGGTGTTGATGTCGGTGATGCGGCGGAACGTGTCCTCGACGCTATCACTTTCGTCAGTCACCGGCGTGATGCGCTCGAGCCCGGCATTGTTGACCAGCACGTCGATACGGCCGAGCGCTGAAAGCGTTGCCTTCACCGCGGCGCTGTCGGTGATATCGCATTCGAGTGCCGCAACCTTGCGTCCGAAGCGCGCCGACATCTCGTCCGCGGCTTCGTGGATTCCGCGGCCGGAGGAAAGAATGGTGACCTCTGCTCCGGCAGCGGCAAAGCCTTCCGCCACCGCCCGGCCAATGCCGCGACTGGCACCGGTCACCAGCACATGTTCGCCGGAAAAATCGTAAGCGATGCGGCCCATCGTCAGCCTCTCCTTGCGTGCATGACACGGCCGATGAGGTTCATCAGCACCTGAGCGGCGAGGATCGAGGTCGAGCCGGAATGATCGTAGTCGGGCGCGACCTCGACCAGGTCGATGCCGACGATCGTGCCGCGTTTGGCAAGGATCGAGAGGATCTCCAGCACTTCGTAATAGATGAAGCCGCCATGGGACGGCGTGCCGGTGCCCGGCGCAATCGAGGGATCGAAGCCGTCGATGTCGATGGTGACGTAATAGCGGGCGCCGGACGGCACGCGGGCCGCGACAGCCTCTGTGCCGAGCGCCCTGATCTGGCGCACCGACAGAATGTCGGACCCCATCTTGCGGGCATCCTCATAGCCTTCCTTTGCGGTCGATGAGACGTTGCGGATGCCGAATTGCGACAGGCCCGAGACATAGGGCTTCTCGGCCGCCCGGCGCATGGGGTTGCCGTGGCCGTAACGAACCCCATGGCGCTCGTCGACGAAATCGAGATGGGCGTCGATCTGGACGATATGGATCGGGCCGTTTTCAGCGCAGTCGTCTTCGAAGGCGTTGATGCAGGGGATGTTGACGGAGTGGTCACCGCCCAAGACGACCGGCAAAGCGCCGGCGGCCAGGATCTTGCGCACGCCGAACTCGATGTTGGCGTGGCTCTTCATCGTGTCGGTGTGGACGATGTCTGCATCGCCGATATCGACGATCGAGACCTTGTCGCTCGGCAGGTAGGTCACATCGTCCTCGTGGTCATAGGCCCCGCCATGACCGAAGGAAAACAGTGTCGAGGCCTCGCGGATGGCGCGTGGCCCGAAGCGGGTACCGGCGCGCCATTGCGTGCCGCAGTCGAACGGCGCGCCGAGGATCGCGACATCGGCATCGATCGCATCCCAGTCCGGCTGATAGGGATACTTGCCGAACGTGCAGATGCCGACAAACGGCAGGTTCAGTCGTCCGGTCTCGTAGGAATTGCTGGCCATATGTCTCCTCCTCAGGATGAAGGGAGTGTGACGGAAGGCCGATACGCTTAAAAATATCTATGATTGGATGTTTAGTTGTGGCCTAATCAATGAATGATCAACAAGGTTCGTCACCGCGTTCTCAACCTGTCGCTCGGCGATGCCGAGTTGAGATTGCTGCGCGTCTTCGCCTCCGTCGTCCAGCATGGCGGCTTCTCCGCCGCCCAGACAACACTCGGCATGACGCAGGCGACCATCTCCACCCATATGCGCCACCTCGAGGAGCGCCTGGGCCTGCGCCTCTGCAGCCGCGGACGCAGCGGCTTCCTGCTGACCGACGAGGGGCGGCTTGTCTACGAGGCGACGCTGGACCTCTTCGGCTCACTGGAAAAATTCCAGAGCCGGGTCGGCGAGGCGCAAGGGGAACTGACCGGCAGCCTGACCTTCGGCACGGTCGACGCGATGATCACCAACCGGGACCTCGACCTCCAGGGCGCGCTTGCCGCCTTCCACCGACAGGCGCCGCGTGTCCATCTCGAAATCGACGTCGCCGCGCCGCAGGTGCTGCACCAGGGGCTTCTGAACGGTGGCTATCAGATCGTGCTGATGCCAACGGTCGGCAGCGCAACGCCGCATTTCCGCACGCAACCGGTTTTTTCCGAGGTTCAGAAACTCTATTGCGCGCAGGGTCACCCACTATTCGACCTGCCTGACGATGCGCTCACCGACGCAGTTCTGGAAGCACAGTCCTTTGCGGGTCGCACCTACATGCTGACCGAGACGATCTGCGGCGTGAACTTTAACTGGGCAGCCGCAACCCCGCACATGGAGGGCACGCTGCTGCTGCTCCTCTCCGGCGCCTATATCGGCTTCTTGCCCGACCACTACGCCGACGAATGGGTTCGCAATGGCCGCCTGCGGCTGCTCGCGCCCGAGCGCATGACCTTCGAGGACATGTTCCATATCGCCCACCCCCGCAACAAGCCGTCGCGCGCCGCCGAGACGCTTGCCCAGGCGATCCTCGCGAGCGCGCGCCACCCCTAGACAGGCTTCGAGAGCCGGCGCACCAACCCGCAACGCCCCTCATTTCTCGCCCGAATATGCGCATCCGCAAATATTGTCGGAAGGCCGGCTTGACTCCATTCCGGCATGCTCCTATCAAGTTGTAGGCCTAACCCTACAATTGGACGCCATGCACCAGTCTCAGTCAAACTCATCTCCCGCGCTGCCGCTGTCGGACCTCCCCGGTCCCGACGTCGCCATTCGCCGGCTCAAACACCCCGGACGGTGGATCAGCGGCGGTCTCGTGATCCTGCTCCTTGCCGTGATCGGACGCGCCTTTGCCGTCGGGCAGATCCAATGGACCGTTGTCGGCGAGTTCCTCACCGCCGGGGTCATCATCACCGGCTTCGGCTGGACGCTTCTGATCTCGGCCTGCGCGCTGGTGCTCGGCGTCCTGCTCGGCTTTGCCTTCGGCGTCATGCGGCTCTCGGAAAACCCGATCCTGCGGTTCGCCGCCTGGCTCTATGTCTGGATCTTCCGAGGCACGCCGGTGCTGTTGCAGCTTCTCATCTGGTTCAACATCGCGCTGGTCTTCCCGAAGCTCTACATTCCCGGCCTCATCGATGCCCGGATGGTCGATGTGGTGACGCCGTTCGTCGCTGCCGTTCTCGGCCTCGGCGTGAATGAAGGTTCCTATCTGACGGAGGTCGTGCGCGGCGGCATCGCTTCGGTCGACAAGGGCCAGAAGGAAGCCGCCCATACGCTCGGCATGACGCCAAGCCAGACCATGCGGCGCATCATCCTGCCGCAGACCCTGCGGTTGATCCTGCCCGTGCTCGGCAACAGCGCCATCGGCATGCTGAAGTTTTCCTCGCTCGCCGCCACCATCGCCATGGGCGAGATGCTGAACGCGGCCCAGCGCATCTACTTCATCAACGGCGCTGTCATCGAACTCCTGTTCGTCTGCGCCGTCTGGTACCTGGCCGGAACCACGGTTCTCTCCATCGGCCAATACTATCTCGAACGCCACTTCGGCCGCGATGCCGCAATGACGACCACCGAACGCCGCTGGTTCAAGGGATGGGCTCAACGTCCCGCCGTCTCGAGGGAAGCATGACACTTGCAGTCAAGGCAGTCGGTATCCGCAAGAGTTTTGGCAGCCACGAAGTCCTGAAGGGGCTCGACCTGGAAGTCGCCTACGGCGAGGTGCTCTGCATCCTCGGGCCCTCGGGCAGCGGCAAGAGCACCTTCCTGCGCTGCATCAACCACCTCGAAACGCCCAACGGCGGCTATGTCTGGGTGGACGGCGCGATCATGGGCTATGACCTTGCTCGCGGCGCGCTTCAGGAACTGCCGGTCAAGCGGCTGCGCGCCCAGCAGAGCCAGCTCGGCATGGTGTTCCAGCATTTCAACCTGTTCGCGCACCGCACGGTGCTCGGCAATGTCATCGAAGGCCCGATGATCGTGCGCGGCCTCAGCCGCACCGAGGCCGAAGCCCGCGCCATGGCCCTGCTCGATCAGGTCGGCATGGCCGCCAAGGCGTCGAGCTATCCGTCGCAGCTTTCCGGCGGCCAGAAGCAGCGTGTGGCGATTGCCCGCGCGCTCGCCATGGAGCCGCGCGTCATGCTCTTCGACGAGCCGACCAGCGCGCTCGACCCGGAACTCGTCGGCGAGGTGCTCGAAGTGATGCGCAATCTGGCGCGCGGCGGCACGACGATGATCGTCGTCACCCACGAGATCGGCTTTGCCCGGGAGGTCGCCGATCGCGTCGTGGTGATGATCGATGGCGAAATCCGTGAAAACGGCGCGCCTCAGCAAGTTCTCAGCAACCCCGGCGATCCGCGCGTACGCACATTCCTCAGCCGGGTGCTTGCCTGAAGAAATCAGTTCAAAAAAGGGAGAACAGGAAATGAAACGACTGCTGCCGACGGTTCTGGGGCTCGCCTCCGCCACCTTCATCAGCCTTGCCGCAGGGAGCGCGGCCTATGCCGTCGACGAGAAGCTCGCGGCCGCCCTGCCGGACGCCGTGCGCGACACCGGCAAGCTGAATGTCACGATCAGCCTTGCCTATCCGCCGATGGAGTTTAGCGACGCCGGCTCGACCGAGCTCAAGGGCTTCGACATTGACCTCGCCAAGGCGATCGCCGAGCGGCTCGGCCTGACGGCGGAGTTCCAGAACGTCGAATTCCCGCAATTGATCCCGCAGGTCGTCACCGGCCGCTCCGACCTGATCATGACCGCCTTCTCCGACAAGGTAGAACGCCAGACGCAGCTCGACTTCATCGACTACTTCAAGACCGGCAACGTCTTCTATTCCACTGCCGACCACCAGGGCGAGATCAAGGCCGAGGCCGACCTCTGCGGCAAGACGGTCGCGGTCGCGACCGGAACCAGCTGGGTCACCTGGGCGGAGGAACTTGGCAACTCAATCTGCCCGGCCGACAAGCTGATCACCGTCATCCAGATCCCGACCCAGGCCGAGCACATCATGCAGATCCGTCAGGGCCGCGCACAGGCTTCGGTCATCGGCCTTGAGGGTCTGCTCGACCTGATGAAACAGGAGCCGGACAAGTTCTACCAGATCGGCGAGATCGGCGAGATCAACCACTATGGCATCGCGTTCGCAAAAGCGAACACGCAACTGCGCGATGCAATCAAGGGCGCGCTCGACGCGATGAAGGCCGATGGCACTTATGCACAGATCCTCGACCGCTACGGCTTGAAACAGGCCGGTGTCGAAGAGTTCAAGATAAACGGAGCCACCAAGTAACAAGAACCGCGCCGGAGCCTGCCTTGACCCACCCTTCTATGCCAGACGCCTCCACCATCGCAGCAAACGGAAGCCCCGACGACCGCCTGTCACGGCTGCGCCTCGACCTCTATTCGAGCGAGCAGCTCTACCGGCAGCTCTATCGGGCGCTGCGCGCCGCGATCTTGAGCGGCGACTTCTCCGAAGGGGAAGCCATTCCCTCGGAGAACCAGTTGCGCGACCAGTTCGGCATTGCCCGAACGACCGTGCGCAACGCGATGGCGCTGCTGGTGTCGGAAGGCCTGGTCCAGCAGGTTCGCGGCCGCGGCACGATCGTGTCGCACCGGCCGATCAGCCATAACATCTGGAACTTCGGCAGCTTCACCGAGCTTGCCCGCAGGCAAGGCCAGCGCCCGGTGACGCGGGTGCTGGAACACCGGGTGGACAATGGCGAACTCGTGCTGGTGCGCGCCCGCGGCCTTGCCAACGGCGACACCATCACGTGGCTGAACGTCGATACGTCCGAGCTCGACCTTGCCCTCTACCCGGGCATCGAGCGGTACGATTTCGCGGCGCAGTCTCTCTACGAGGTCTTGCGCCGCGACTACAACCGCCACCCCTTGCGCTCGGAATTGCTGCTGACCGTCGTGCCGGCCTCCGACCGATTGCGGGAGGTCTTTGCCCCGGCGCAGGACGTGCCGGGCTACCTTTGCGCCAGCGGGGATGTGCTCGATGCGGACGACCGTTTGGTCGAGCGCACGTCGATCGTCTACTCGCCGGCAGTCCAGATGAAATTTGCAACGCGCTGGGGCCGCGAGACCGCGCCGCACGGTGCGCAGGAGACATGACATGAGCCGCTTCGGCGACATCTTCACCACCCAAAAACCGATCCTCGGCATGCTGCACCTTGCGGGCGAGAGCCCGGCGGCCAAGCTCTCCCAGGCCGAGGAAGAGGCCCGCATCATGGCCGGCGAAGGCGTGGATGGGCTGGTGGTCGAGAACTATTTCGGCGATGCCGATGATGTCGAACGAGTGCTGGAGCGGATATTCAGCCTCGACCTCGGGACGCGCATCGGCGTCAACGTCCTGCGCGACGACGCCCGCGCCTTCGCGCTCGCCAGGCAATATCCCGTTTCCTTCATCCAGGTCGATTCCGTGGCCGGTCACCTGCCACCCGATGCGGACGCCCCCTTTGCGACCGAACTCCAGGCCCGCCGCGACGGCGTGTCGGCGCTGCTGCTCGGCGGCGTGCGCTTCAAGTATCAGCCCGTGCTATCGGGCCGGCCGGAGGAAGAAGACGTGCGCCTCGGTGCGTCGCGGTGCGACGGGCTGGTTGTCACCTCGGATGCCACCGGCCAGCCGACAGACTTGGACAAGGTGGCCCGTTTCCGCGCGGCCACCGGTGGCGAGACGCCGCTGCTGATCGGCGCCGGCCTCACCGAAGCCAACGCCCGTGAGCAATTGGCTCACGCCGACGGCGCCATCGTCGGCAGCTGGTTCAAGCATGACCACAAGGATACAGGCCGGGTCGAGGCCGCCCATGTCGCCGGACTGATGCGTGTCGTGCGCGCGATCAGGAGTGCGGCATGAGCGCTATCGACGCCGTCTACGCCCGCCCGGTGACACCGGATAATTTCTCCCGCTACGGCAAGGTCTACGACCTGACCGGCGATACGGACGCCAAGGCAACATGGACCGTCGGCGATGGCTGGCGCGACGGCTTCACGAAGACGCCATTGATCGACGGCCGCGGCCATCTCGGCATTACCCGTGGCGGAAGTGCGCCCTGGCATTGCAGCGCGATGGAACGGCATCCGCTGACCGAAGAGGCGATCTTCTGCCTCGCTGACCCCGTCATCCTCGCGGTGGCGGTGGCCTCGAACGACGATGCGCCCTGTCGTGACGACATCGAGGCCTTCGTGATCGCGCCGGGACAGGCCGTCGTCATGGACCGCAATGTCTGGCACGACGCCTGCCGGGGCGTTTCCGGTCCCGCACCCTATTACTGGATGGCCGTCTGCGGCATCGGCGAAAGCCCGTGGGTGCCAGTGTCGGGCGGTTCGGTAAATGTGGCCGCGGCCCCGTGCACGGGGTCGACCGCATGAGCGTTTTTTTCATCGGCGATGTCGCGCTCGACGAGTATTACACGGCTGACCGCTGGCCCGGTCGCGCTGACAAGGGCATGGTCAAGGAGCTTCCGGCCGAGACCGGCGGCTCCATCGCCAATGCAGCCGTCGTGCACGCGGGTCTCGGCGGCGACACGCAATTCATCTCGCTGCTCAACGACAGTCCGCTCTCCGAGCGACTGATTGCTGACCTCCGGCAAAACGCTGTCGGCGTCGATCACATGCTCATCGATCCGGCCATTCCGGAATCGCGCAATTTCATCTTCCTCGTCGATGGCGAGCACATCGTGCTCACCGTCGAAATGGGCGAGCAACCGATGTGGCTCTCGCCTGCCGGCCTCGCGGCGCTCCGTCAACCAGGCTTTCTCTATACGACGCTCTACCGTGTCCGTCGATTGCACGCCAAAACGCCGGAAGGCGTCCTGAAACAAGCCGAACTGCTGGACGATCTTCGCTCCCACGGTCGCCGGCCGATCTTCGACCTTGATGTTGGGGGATGTGCACCGGAGGATATGGCCTATCTGACCGGCGCCGCGGTCGTCATCTTCAACCAGATCGGGTTTCACGCCGCTTTCGGTCACGACGACCTCGGCCTCATCGGCGACTGGATGCGGGAACACCGGATCGACTGGGTGGTACGGACGTTGGCGGCTGACGGCGCCGAGGCCCGCAGCCCCGAAACGATCCTTCGCGTTCCCGGCTTTGCGGTCGATGTCGCCGACGTGACCGGCGCCGGCGACACGTTCGGGGGAACACTCACCTGGTGCCTTTCGCAAGGACAGAGCTTCGAGGAAGCGTTGGATTTCGCCGTTGCAGCCGCTTCGCGCGCCGTGACCATCCACGGTCCGCGGGCGGGCAAGGCCAGTCCCGACGAGATCCGCCGCTGGCGGCAGGATGCTCGGGCATCTCTCCGCCACTGAACGAGAACAATCGTCGGCCACAGCACGCCCCGGCCATGAACTGGGGCAGACCCGGCGCCCCTTCATGGCGCCGGGCGAGATTGATGTGGTTACGACTTGACCCTCAGAGCTTTCGGGTCATAGGCGGGCGACAAATGCACCGTCGCCGCGTGGCGGACGCCAGCAAGATCGATCTCGAAACGACCGGTATCAAGGTATGCCTTGTCCACGCCCGAGGCGTTCTCGATGAGGCCCAGCGCGACCGAGCGACCGAGCGTGTGGCCATAGGCGGCTGAGCGGACCTCGCCGACAGGCTTGCCGTCCCGCAGGATCAATTCTCCACCCCAAAGCATCGGCAAGGGATCGTCCACCGTCATCTGCACGATGCGGCGGGACGGCGTGCCCTTGGCCTTCGCCTCGACAAGTGCACGGCGGCCGATGAAGTCGCCCCATTTGTCGAGAGCAACCGCGAAGGCAAGACCAGCTTCGTAAGGTGTAATGTCCGGCGTCAACTCACGGCTCCAGGCGCGGTAGCCCTTCTCCAGCCGGAGCGCTTCCAGCGCATAGTAACCGCAGTCCGTCAGCCCGAAATCGCGGCCGACTTCGTGCAAGGCCTCGTAGACGCCGACGGCGAATTCGGTCGGCACGATCAGCTCCCAGCCGAGTTCCCCGACATAGGTCATGCGGTTGGCAAAGGCCGTGGCGTAGCCGATATCGATTTCCTGGATCGTCGAGAACGGGAAGTTCGTGTTTGAAAGATCGGCCGAAGTCAGGCGCGCGAGTATGTCACGCGACTTCGGCCCCATCAGCGCCAGCACCGAATAGGCGGACGTTACGTCGGTCAGCGTCACATGGGCGTCGAGGGCAATGTTCTTGCGGATCCAGTCTGCGTCGTGCACCGCCTGCGCCGAGCCGGTAATCAGCAGGAAACGGTCCGTCGCAAGGCGCATCACCGTCAGGTCGCTTTCATAGCCGCCGCGCCCATTCAACAGGCCTGTATAGACGGAACGACCGATCTCCACGTCGATCTCGGCAGCGCAGATCCGATTGAGCATTGCCGCAGCATCCCGCCCCTGGACGAGCAGCTTGGCAAAGGAGGTCTGGTCGAAGATGCCGGCGGCTTCGCGCGTCGCCTTCATCTCACGCTTCACTGCCTCATGCCAATTCTGCCGGCCGAAGGAGTACTCCGTCACCGGGTTCTCGCCTTCCAAGGCAAACCAGTTGGCACGCTCCCACCCCATCTTCGAACCGAAGCACGCGCCTTTTGCGGCGAGCCGGTCGTAGAGCGGCGAGCGGCGGAAAGGTCGCGCCGTGTCCAGTTCCCGGTTCGGCCAGGGCATGGCGTAGTGGAGCCCCAGCGTTTCCTTGACGCGATCGTGCAGCCAGCGCGGATTATTGTTGAAGTCGGCGAAGCGGCGGATATCGACCGGCCAGAGGTCCATGGTCGGGGCGCGGTTGACGATCCACTCGGCCAGTGCCCGCCCTGCCCCACCGGCGCTCGCGATCCCCATCGAATTGAAGCCCGCGCCGACGAAGAAGTTCTTCAACTCCGGCGCCTCGCCGAGGATGAAATTGTTGTCCGCGGTAAAACTCTCCGGGCCGTTGTAGAATTTCTTCACCTCAGAGGTCGCAAGCTGCGGCACGCGCTGCAGCGCATTGTGCATCAGGATCTCGAACTGGTCCCAATCATCCGGCAACAGGGCGAATTCGAAATCATCGGGAATACCGGCCATGCCCCAGGGCTTCGCCTCGGGCTCGAAGCCGCCCATGACGAGACCGCCGACCTCTTCCTTGAAATAGATGTAGCCGTCGGGATCGCGCATGACCGGCAAGTCCGGGTGCACGCCCTCGATCCGGCCGGTGACGATGTACATGTGCTCGGCCGAGTGCAATGGCACGGTTACACCGCACATCTGGCCGACCTTTCGCGCCCATTGCCCGGCGCAGTTGACGACAATCTCGGCGGCGATCGGCCCGCGATCGGTTTCGACACCGGTGACGGCGCCGTTCTTCGTCGAGATGCCGGTGACCCGGACACGTTCGATGACACGGGCGCCGCGGCTGCGCGCACCCTTTGCGAGCGATTGGGTGAGATCGGTCGGATTGGCCTTGCCGTCACCCGGCAGCCAGACGGCGCCGACGAGATCATCGATGGCCATGACCGGCCAGAGATCCTGTGCCTCCTGCGGTGAGATCACCTCGATCTCGACCCCTTGCGCGCGGGCGGATGCTGCCGTGCGCTTCAGCACGGTCATCCGGTCTTGCGTGCGTGCGACCGAAAGCGAACCGCAATTCTTCCAGCCGGTGGCAAGGCCGGTCTCGGCTTCCAGCTCGCTATAAAGCTTGGTCGAGTATTTGATCAGGCTCGTCATGTTGGCGTGGCTGCGCAGCTGACCGACGAGCCCGGCTGCATGCCAGGTGGTGCCGCCACTGAGCTGCCCCTGCTCCAGAAGAACGACATCGCTCCAGCCGAGCTTGGTCAGATGATAGGCGACCGAACAACCGATGATACCGCCACCGACGATGACGACCTGTGCCTGCGTTGGAAATTCCTGCGCCATGAAACGACCTCCCGAAACCATGGAAGGCCACACGGTAACAAAACGCCGACAAAGAACAAGACAAAAGGTTACAAAATATTACATTTAGTCACTAGCAACGATCAGAGCCGGTCCTTTTCGCTCCAGCGCCTCACGGATCGCCTCCGGCGGGCGCCGATCGACGATCACCCCGGCAGCAGCTTCGAAGCGCGGAATGCGCAGCGGCGTCAAGCGTCCGAACTTGGAGCTGTCGAGCACGAAATAGGCCTTGGCGGCCGTGACCACCATGCGCGAGCGCTGCTCGGCACCGCTGCGGGTAAAGTCGGTCACCTCGCCATCCGGCGACAGCCCGCCGCCACCGAGAAAGGCAACATCGACACGGAAATGGTTGATGGCCTCCAGCGCATCAATGCCGACGGCTGCCTCCTCGTCCGGATCGATTTCCCCCCCGAGCATATGGACCCGCACCAGCGGCTGCCGGCACATCAACAGCGCAATCGACAGCGAAGTTGTGCAAATCGTTAGGTTTTTTCGCCCTGATAAGGCGTGAGCGACAGCCAGCGTCGTGGTGCCGGAATCAAGAAAAATCACCATGCCGTCGCGCACCAAGCCCGCCGCCGTCCGGCCGATCGCCGCCTTCGGCCCGGCATTTTCCTCGCGCCGCTCGACGAAGGCCGCTTCGGTCGGCTCAAACAGGGTCGCGCCACCATGCACGAGATCCAGCTGCCCGCGATCGGCAAGCAGCTTCAGATCTCGCCTGATCGTCTGGCGCGAGACGTCGAAGAATTCCGCAAGCTCGGTGATACCCACGGTACCGTCGGCCGCGAGACGCCTGAGGATTTCGCCGTGACGGCGCGGAGCGAGGGCTTTTGTGCTTTGAGAGTCGGACATGGAACCAACTGTGTTCATTTTTGTCCATTTGACAAGCCGCACCACAGGCTCGCGGCGCCATAGCGCGGAAGACGCCAACTTCCTACGCGACAAAGCGGAAAAATTTCCTCCGCAGCCGTTGAAACCGGCTTGGCAACGGTTCATTATGTTGCATAATGTAACTATTCCATCGAACTCGCAACACGCCGCGCCCTTTCATGATCAGGAAGAGACAATGCAGCAGGCAACCGCGCCGGTCCGCCACTTCACCTTCTATCTGCTCGAAGGCTTTGCCCTGCATGGTTTTTCCGCAGCGATCGAAGCGCTGCGCCTTGCCAATGACGTGGCCGGGAGCCCGGTCTATCACTGGCACGTCGTAACGGCAGATGGGTCACCCGCCGTCTCGTCCTGCGGCACACGTCTTGCTGCGGCCGGACCTCTTTCGGATGAACGCAGCCGGTTCCATCGGGGCGAGCAGCCAGGGTTCGTCGTCATCTGCGGCAGCCGCACCAAGCCTTCCGCCGACCGACCTCTGGAGGCCTGGCTCCGGTTGTGCGCCCGCAGCCAAGTGCGCCTCGCCGGGCTTGCCGGCGGCGTCTACTGCCTGGCGCGCGCAGGCCTGCTCGACGAGCGTCGCTGCGCGGTCCACTGGGAGCATTTTCCGGATTTCTCGGAACGGTTCTTCATTGCCGGGGCGCGTCAGACGGCCTTCGAGATTGACGGCAACCTTTACACCTGTGCTGGCGGCAACGCGCCTTTCGACATGTTCCTGCGCATCATCGAAACGGACCTCGGCCCTGATGTGATCAACCGCATCTGCGAAGCGGCGCTCTGCGAACGGCTTCGCGAGACGGGCGAGCGCCAGCGTCTTCCGCTGCAGGCGCGCCTTGGCATCGATAATCCGTTGCTGATCCGGATCGTCGCCCAGATGGAGGCCAATCTTGCCGAGCCGATGAAGCTTGCCGACATGTCGCCGTCGACAGGCCTTTCGCGGCGGCAGATGGAGCGCCTGTTTCGCAAGGAGATGGGGCGCACGCCGGCGCGCTACTATCTCGACCTCAGGCTGGAGCGCGCCCATCTGTTGCTCCTCACCTCATCCCTTCAGGTGATCGAGATTGCGGTCGCCTGCGGCTTTTCCACCGCGTCGCACTTTTCCCGCACTTACCGTGAACGCTATGGGCTGACACCGCAGCGCACGCGCCTCACCGAAATCGAACGCCTTCGTGCCGGAGACCGTGGGGCGGTGATGGAAGAGCGCAGGGTCGCCTAGATTGCCGTCGAACAGTCGGCGTCTCCCTTCGGCGGCGAAGGGAGACGAGACGATTTGCGGATCTGGAACAGGCCAGATCATTTCATTGTTTCGTCGAAACAGTGAAATGATCTAACTCTTTGATATTACGCAATTTCGGACGGAAAACCGTTTCTACACTTTTCCTGGAATTGCTCTAGCGCCAGGCCTGGGTTCGGGCGAGCAGGCCGCGAGCAATCAGCGCATGGACGAGCTTCGCCGCGACATTCGTGTAGAAGATCATCATGCCCATGGCCGCGGCCGGCGCGATGTCGCCGGCATCGTCCATGTTGAGCACCGCGACCGACGCGAGCTTGGTGTCCGTCGAGTACAGAAAGACCACGGCCGAGACGGTCGTCATCGCGTTGACGAAGAGATAGATCGCGACGTTGAGGATCGCCGGAAGGCAAACAGGCACCGTGACCCGGAAGAACAGCCGGTGGAAGGGTTGCTTGAGCGAGGCGGCGACGGATTCGAACTCCGGATCCATCTGCTTCAATGCCGTCAGAGCCGTCAGATGCGCGACCGTATAGAAATGCGTCACCGTCGAGACGACGAGGATCGTCATCGTGCCGTAGATCGGGTGCAGCGGATTGGTCGGATTGTTGAAGAAGAAGATGTAGGCGAGGCCGAGCACCATGCCGGGAACAGCCATCGGCATCATCGCCAGGAAATGGAAGAGACCGCGGCCGAGGCGGAAGCCGTCAGCCTTTTCGACCATGTAGGCACCCGCGAAAACCACAACCGAACCGAAGAACGCGGTCAGCAGGGCAAGCCGGATCGAATTGCTGTAGGCCGCCCAGCCGCCGCCGTCCATCAGGTCGAAGGCGAAGTTCTTGGCCGTCAGCGTCAGGTCATAGGGCCAGAACTTCACCACCGCCGCGATCTGGCACATGGCGATCATGCTAAGGATGAAGAGGCTCACGAGACAGGCGAAGGCGAAGCAGAGCCCATCCGTGCGAGGATTGCATTTCGGGGCATAGGGCACGGCGCGCGCCGACAGCAGCGCCACCTGCCGCTTCTGCATGTGCCGGTCGACGGCAAAGGCAAGCACAGCCGGCACGAGCAGGATGACGGACACGACCGCGCCCATCTCGAAATTCTGCTGGCCGATCACCTGCTTGTAGATGTCGACCGCGAGCATACCGTACTGCCCGCCGATCACCTTGGGCAGACCGAAATCGGTGATGACAAGCGTGAAGACGACGAAGGCCGCCGAGACGATGCCGAAGCGCGCGCCGGGCACCGTGACGGTCGTGAAGGTGCGCCACTTGCTGGCTTTGAGCGACGCGGCCGCCTCGTAGTGGCGGGCATCGGCAATGGAGAGCGCCGTCAGGATGATCAAAAAGGCATGCGGCAGTGTGAAGAATATCGAACCGATGACGATGCCGATCGGTCCGTAGATCGAATAGCCGAAAAGCCAATCCCTGAAGACGCCCTGGTTGCCGAAGAGATAGACGAGCGCAATGCCCGGCAGCAGCGACGGCACCAGGATCGGGATCGTCAGGATGCCGCGGAACAGACCCTTGAGCGGCATGCAGCTGCGCGTCAGGCCATAGGCAAGCGCGAAGGCGATCGAGATCGTGAACACCGTGCTGATCACCGCCATCAGCACGGAGTTGTAGATCGACTGCGCCAGCGCCGGCGTCGAGAAATAGGTCGTGAAATTCGTAAACCCCAGAGAGCGCGCCGGTCGCAGCACCACGCGACGGAACGTGCCGGAATCGTAGTCCCGCCACTCCGTCCCCTTTTCGAGCGTGGAGCCGACGAGGAAGGCCGCATCGTCGGTGGTGCCGCGAATGCGATAGTGGACCGGACTGCGGAACTTGAAGTCCGGGAAGAGTTTCGTGGCCGCCAGCCGTCCGTCGGAATTGCTGGAAAGCTCGGCCTCCGTCACCGCCCCGAGCTCCTGATTGAGATCGGCGGCACGGACGACCGGCCCCCAGTTCGCCCCCGTTTCGTCACTCACCTGGAACTCGAAAGCCTGGAGGTCGAACCGGTAGGTCGACAGCGACTTCGACAGCATGACGAAGAGCGGCGCGCCGAGCGCGACCACCAGATAGAGGCCGATGACCGCCATGAAGCCGAGCTTGATGCGGTCGTCCCGCGAGGCTTGCTGGCGCAAACGCTTGCCGATCAGGGGAAGATGCGGTGCTTCGAGGACCATGTTCATCGTCACGCACCCCTCGGATAGAGCAGAAGACGATCCCGGGGGATTTCCACCTGGATGGCGCCGCCCGTCTCGATCCGCAGGCGCCGGACGGCATTGACCGAGAAATCGGCGACGAGCGTTCGTTCTCCGAGCCTCGGCGCCGTCAGGCGGGTGCGCCAGAACATGCCGAGGAATTCCATCTCCTGCACCTCCGCGTCGATCAGGTTCTGCGGCGTCGCCGGTCGGTCGATGGCGTTGGCGGCATGCGCGTCGGCGCCGTGCGGGATGATATCAACAGGACGGACGACGGCGGTTGCCGCGTGTCCCGCCGAAAAATCCTCGGTCGAGCAGCAGAAGGCCGAATGGCCGATCTCAACCTCGCCGTCCCCGATGACACGGGCCGGGAACTGGTTGGTCTCGCCGATGAAGTCGGCGACAAACAGGGTTTCGGGATGCCGGTAGATTTCCGTCGGCGAGCCGACCTGCTCGATGACGCCGTGGTTCATGACGACAATCCGGTCGGCCATGGCGAGCGCCTCCTCCTGGTCGTGGGTGACCATGATGGTGGTGACGCCGAGCTTGCGCTGCAGCGCCTTGATCTCGTGGCGAAGATGCACGCGAACCTTGGCATCGAGTGCCGAAAGCGGCTCGTCGAGCAGGAGCAGCCCCGGCGAGATGGCGATGGCGCGTGCAAGCGCGATGCGCTGCTGCTGGCCGCCGGAAAGCTGGGCCGGATACTTCTTGCCGTGCGCCGACAGGCCGACGGTTTCCAGCAATTCGGCGACACGGGATGCGACGCCGGCCTTCGAGCGACCGGTGTTTTCAAGGCCAAAGGCGATGTTCTGCTCGATCGTCAGGTTGGGGAAAAGCGCATAGGACTGGAAGACGATGCCATAGTCGCGGCTCGAGGCCGGCAACGTCGAGATGTTGCGGTCGTCCTGCAGGATGGTCCCTCGCGTCTGAAGATCAAGACCGGCGATGGCTCGGAGCAACGTTGTCTTGCCGCAACCGGAAGGGCCGAGGAAGCAGATGAACTCGCCGCGGGCAATGCTCAACGAGATGTCGCGCAACGCGACGAAGTCGCCGTATGTCTTCCAGAGATCCCGGATCTGCAGATAGGGGGCCGGTTCGGCGGCCGCGTTATCAGCGGAATGCTGACGGCTGGTGGGTGTCGGTTCGATCGACAGGGCATGCCTCATCTGCAAGCTCCGCTGGCTTGAGGGATTTCCAAGAGAAATGCTAACGGGCGCAGTGCGATTGCGCTGCGCCCGGCCGATCAGGCTCAGCTCTTCGGCTCAGACTTGGCGTCGTAGCGCTTCTGCCATTCCTTGAGGATTTCCGAGCGGTTGTTGGCTGCCCATTCGAAGTCGTTGACGATCATCCGCGAAGCGATGTCGTCGGGCAGGTGCTCGACCTGCTTGGCGACGCCCGGATAGGCAACGACGGCATAGCCGGCGTTGTACATCTCGTTGGCTTCCTTGGTGACCGACCAGTCGACCAACGTCTTGGCCGCTTCGAGGTTTGCCGTGCCGGCGACGATGGCGGTTGCTTCAGCCTCCCAGCCCGAACCTTCGGCCGGGAAGATGATGTCGATCGGTGCGCCGGCACTCTTGGCCTTGGCGCCCGGAAACTCGAAGGACACGCCGATGACGGCTTCGCCGGCACCTGCCATCTTGCACGGCTTGGAGCCGGAATGGGTGTAGGCGGAGATGTTCTGGTGGAGCTTGTCCATGAAGTCCCAGGCCTTCTCCTCACCCCACATCTGCATCCAACCGGAAACGTCGAGGAACCCGGTTCCCGAGGATGCCGGGTTCGGCATCACCACATGGCCCTTGTATTCGGGCTTCGTCAGGTCTTTCCAGCTCGTCGGCGGTGTGAGGCCGAGCTTTTCACCCTCGACCGTGTTGTAACAGAGGGCGGCGACATAGGCGTCCATGCCGACCCAGCTCGGCGGCGTGTCCTTGTCGACGAATTTCGGGTCGAGCGCCTCGACGCCCTTGGGCTGGTAGGGCTCCAGCATGCCTTCGGTTTTGAGCAGAAGCAGCGAGGTTGCAGCGAGGCCCCAGACGACATCGGCCTGCGGATTGTCTTTCTCGGCAAGCAGCTTGGCGGTCATGACGCCGGTGGAATCGCGCACCCAGTTGATCTTGATATCCGGGTGGGCCTTTTCGAAGGTCGCCTTGTAGCGATCCAGGTCGACGGCTTCGACGGCGGTGTAAACGGTGAGCTGCGTTTCAGCGGCAGCGATGGCAGGAAGCACAGCGGAAACGGCGCCGGCAAGCACAAAGAGCATGCGTCTGTTCATGATTGAAGTTCTCCTCTGAGGTCCTGGTAAAACCGGGGAAGCGCGGCGGACAATCTTGTCGTTGCCCTGTTGTGATCGGCTTCGGGAAACATTCTGCGCAGCCGTTTCCTGTAAGTAAAATTTATTATTCTTATCGATCAGAAGAAAAAAACTATGGATTATCTGCCGCAGAACTGGGCATGGCAAGCCGCGATTGATCAAGACGGCGGCAGGTTTCGACACAACTCCACACGATCTGCCGAACGAAGGAGCAGATCTAAGCTTGCCCACGATAGGGATGCCGAGAGACGCAACGGACCATAAAAAAGGGAGCCGCCATGGCGGCCCCCAGGAGGGTGAGAAAGCGGGGGAAGACGCTTCAGATCACCATGGCAAGGAGAATGTCTTGACGTTGGTAAAGCTCTTCATCGCCTCGATGACGCCTTCCTTGTAGCCGTTGCCGGAATCCTTGATGCCGCCGAAGGGGCTCATTTCGATGCGGTAGCCCGGCACTTCCCAGATGTTGACGGTGCCGACCTTGAGCCCGGCGATGTACTTCTGCATGCGCCGGAAATCGTTGGTGCAGACGCCGGAGGAAAGACCGAAAGCGGTCGAGTTCGACAGCGCGATCAGCGCATCGTCGTCATCGGGCGCCCGTACGATCGGAATGATTGGCGCAAAGGTTTCCTCCATGACCAGCTCGCTCGAATGCGCGACGCGATCGACCACGATCGGCGGTAGAAGCGCACCCTTTCTGCCGGGGTTGTAGAGGATCTCCGCCCCCTCTTCCGCCGCCTTCAACACACGCTGTTCGAAGACTTCCGCCGCGCGGGCATGCACGACCGTGCCGAGTTCGGTCGCCCGGTCCATCGGATCGCCGAACTTCAGCTTCTTTGCCCGCTCCAGCACCAGCGGCACGAAGCGATCGGCGACGCTCTCCTGGCAGAGAATGCGTTTGACCGCCGTGCAGCGCTGGCCGGAGTTCTTGGTCGCACCGGCAACGGCGAGATCGGCTGCTCTTGCGAGATCGTCGTCGGAGAGATCGTTGAGGATGATCAGCGGGTCGTTGCCGCCGAGTTCCAGGATCTGTCGTTTGTAGTGGGCGTGGGCGGCGATCAGCTTTCCGACCGGAACGCTGCCGGTAAAGGTGATGAGGTCGAAGTTCGGGTTGTTGATCATCTCCATGCCGATATCGGCGGGCCAACCGGTGACGACCGAGAGCATTTCGGGCGGCAGGCCGGCTTCATAGAGGATGTCGGCGAAGATCAGCGCCGTCATTGGCGTCAGTTCGGTCGGCTTCAGGACGACGCAATTGTTGGTCGCAACCGCCGGCGCCACCTTGTGCGCCACCATGTTGAGCGGGTGGTTGAAGGGCGTGATCGCCGAAATGGCGGTCAAGGGTTCACGGGTGGTGAAGATCTTGCGTGCCTTGCCGTGCGGGGTGAGGTCGCAGGAAAAGATCTCGCCATCGTCGTGGATGCACATCTGGCCTGACAGCGTCAGCACATCGAAGGCGCGGCCCACTTCATAGAGCGAATCCTGCTTGGAGATCCCAAGCTCCAGCGTGATCAGGTCGGAGATTTCCTCCTTGCGGGCAACGAGCAGGTCGGCGGCTTTCAGCAGGATACGCTGACGCTCGTAGCGCGTCAGCTTCGGCTGGTAGGCCGCCGCGATCTCGAAGGCCCTACGGGCATGCTCGGCATTACCCGCCGGAACGGTGCCGATGACGGCATCGTTCCAGGGATACCGCACCTCGATGCGCCCTTCGGTATCGACCGACTTGCCGGCGATCCGCATCGGCTCGTGGCGAATGGCGAATGTCGTTTCGACCTTGGTCATCGCGTCCTCCCTAGTGCGCCGTTTGTGCCGCTGCGACGAGCGCGTAGAAGAACGCATCGAAATTGCGCAGCGTGCCGGCCGAAAGCAGTTCAGGCAGCTTGCGGTTGGCGATGAACGGCACTTCCTGTTCGGTCAGCCCCCCATGCGAACGCAGCGGCTCGTTAAGTGCTGCGAGATCGTGCCGGTGCTCGCTGGTGCCGAGCGTCTTGTTCTCGGTCGAGATCAGCACGAGGTCGCCGATGCGGTCGTCGGGGAGTTCGAAGCGCACGCAGGCTTCCGGGCGGGTGAGCACGACGTCGATGCCCTCGATCGCCTTCAGACGCTCGATGATTTCTTCCTTGTCGGCCCCCTCAGGCAGATAGGCGGTGGCAAACGAGCCGAGCGCGCCGTGATGCACGACATAGGGGTCGGTGATCGGCAGGATCACCCGGGCTGCGTCCTTGCCGAGCCACTGGTCAAGCAGGTCCTGGACATAGACGACGTCAGGCGATCCATCGGCCTTGTGCTTCGGCTTCATGCCGTGGTCGGCGGTTACGATGATCGCCGCACCGAGCGCATCGAGTTCGGTCAGGTACTTGTCGAACATCTCGTAGAAGGAATTCGCCTGTGGCACGCCTGGCGCATATTTGTGCTGCACGTAGTCGGTCGTCGTCAGGTACATCACGTCAGGGCGGAACTCCTTCAAGAGCTTGACGCCGGCGGCAAAGACGAACTCGGAGAGATCGGCTGAATAGACCTCCGGCACCGGGCGGCCGAGCCAGGCCGAGGCATTGTCGAGGCCGTTCTCCGCCTTCGTCGTCTTGTCGGACTTTTCCGAAGAGAAGCAGATCGCCCTGCCCTCGTCGAACTTGAGGCCATGGCCGAGCAGCGCCCGCAGCTTGTCCTTCGCCGTCACCACCGCCACCTTCGCGCCGGCGTCGTAGAACGACTTGAAGATCGTCGGCGCACGCAGGAAGCGCGGGTCGTTCATCATCACTTCGTTGCCGGTCTGCGGTTCATAGAGATAGTTGCCGCAGATGCCGTGGATCGCTGGCGGCCGGCCGGTGGCGATCGAAAGGTTATTCGGGTTGGTGAAGCTCGGGATGACGCTGAGTGCTGTGCGCTCCGTGCCGGTCTTGCGGATGCGCTCGAGCGTCGGCATCAGCCCGGCCTTGATGGCTTCGTCGAGATAGGCCGGCTCGCAGCCGTCGAGGCAGATGGCGATGGCCGGAACCTTCGGCCACGGATAGGTGCGGCGGTTGGCGGTGACGGTGATCTTGGACATCTGGTTCATTGCAATTTCCTTTGTTCAGGCGGCGAGACGGCGGCGTTCTTCAAGGGCGACGGCCGGCGGGGCGGCGCTGTCGACACCCATTTCATTGAGGGATTGACGGGCGGCTTCGACCACGCGGCGCATGACGTGCTCGTCCATGCGGCCGATGCAGCCGACGCGGAAACTGTCGACCACGGTCAGTTTGCCCGGATAGATGATGAAACCCTTGTCCTTCATGAGGTCGTAGAAGCGCTCGAAGGCGAAGGCCGGATGAGCCGGACTGAAGAAGGTGACGATGATCGGCGACAGCCACTGGTCGGCGAGCAGCGTCTCGAAACCTGTCTCGCGCATGCCGGCGACCATGACGTCGCGGTTGCGGGCATACCGCCCGCCGCGGCCGGCAACCCCACCCTCCTCGCGGTGCAGCCGGAGCGCTTCAAGGAAGGCCGCGACCACATGGGTCGGCGGCGTGAAACGCCATTGGCCGGTCTTGTTCATGTAATCCCACTGCGCGTGCACATCGAGGCTCAGCGAATGGCTGCGGCCCTTGGTAGCCTCAAGCTCGTTCTTGCGGGCGATGACGAAGCCGAAACCAGGTACCCCCTCGATGCACTTGTTGGCCGACGACACGATCGCCTCGTAGCGGAAGTCGTTGACGCCGGCAGGCACGGCGCCAAAGGCGCTCATGGAGTCGACGAGCAGCTTGCGGCCGCGAGAGTAGACGGTGTCGGAGATTTCCTTCAGCGGATTGAGGATCCCGGAACTGGTCTCGCAATGGACGACGACGACATGGGTTATGGCCGGGTCGGCATCGAGTGCGGCGGCGATTTTGGGCCCGCGCGGCGGCATGTAGTCGCCCTTGTCGATCGTCACGTGGTCACGGCCGAGATAGGTCAGCGTCTGGGCGATGCGCTTGCCATAGGCGCCATTCATCAGCACCAGCACCTTGCCGTCCTTCGGAACGAAGCTGCCGAGCATGGCTTCCACCGAGAACGAGCCGCTGCCCTGCATCGGCACGCAATCAAACTCGCCTTTGGTATCGCCGGCGATGGAGAGCAGTTCGTGTCGGAGTTTTGCCGTCATCGCCCGGAAGTCGCCATCCCAGGAACCCCAGTCCCGCAGCATGGCTTCCTTGACCTCGTAGGCCGTCGTCAGCGGACCGGGCGTCAGGAGATAGGGTTCGCCGAGCCGCGGCGTTTCCAGCGGCGCGATGGTTCTTTCAGAAGCGGTGTTTGGCATTGTCCGTCCTCGCGGTTGGCGTGTTCGAGAACGACAATGGGGTGGAAACACGTATCTGTAAAATCGTTCTTTTGTATCAATCTATCGATTAAAATTATACATCTATGCGGCAGGCACGAGCCGGCTTTCGAGCAGGTCTCCGCTCTCGCGCAGGCGCGGATAGGCCATGGTGGTGACCAGCGAATTGACCTCCTTCAGCGCCCGGACGATCTCCAGGTGCATGTCGCTCGACAGGATGCTGGCCGCCACGCCTTGGCGGAGCCGCTCCAGATGGCTCTTGCTGCTCTCCTCGACCAGCCGGCGCACATATTCCTTCTGCCGGACCATCTCGCGGGCAATGACAGGGTCGGGCGAAACGAGAAGATTGGCCGCGAGCCGGACATTGGAAGACACCGCCGTATGCAGCAGAGTGAGTTCTCGCCACCCGTCATCAGAGAACGCGCCTGCGCCCTCCAGCCGCTCCTCGGCCATTTGCAAGAGGTTCTTGGCAACGACGTCGCCGGCATATTCGAGGTGGATCGCCGCCTCGGTCAGCTCGATGCCGCGTCGTGACTGGTCTTCCGTCAGAATGCCGCGGTTGACGGCAGCGATGTAGAGCTTGATCTCGCTGTGGGCCCGATGGATATCGCCGTCGATGCTGCGCAGTCGCTTGACCGCCTGCGGCGTCGGCGACTGGATGACGGTCATGACCGGCTCCAGCATGCGGGCGATGAGATCACCCATGTGCAACACCTCGCGCGCTGCGGCCGCAAGCGCCTGTGGCGGTTTGTCGATCAACGCGCGGTCGAGTGCGCTGACATGCGTGGAGCGGTCGCCCGTCCCTGCGGCATCCGGCATGAGCAGCCGGACAAGGCGCGCCATCGGGCCGCAGCAGACTGTGCCGACGAGTACGAGTGCGGCATTGAAGACCAGATGCAGGTTGACGAGCTTTGCGGCGGTCGTCTCACCCGGAAGCCAGCCGAAGGGGGCGTGGACCGAGAAAAGGCCGAAAACCGCTGTGCCGAACAGGGCGCGAAAAAGAAGGTTTCCGAGCGGCAGCCGTCGGCCCTCGACCGGCAGGCCGCGTGTCAGCCACAGCGCGATCAGCCCGCCGCCGATATTGACGCCGAGGACCAGGGGAATGCCGATCTCGACCGGCACGATGCCCTTCGCGGCAAAGGTCAGGATCAAGAGGATGGCCGCCACACTGGAATGCAGCGCCCAGGTGAAGAGCGCGGCAAGGATCATCACTGTCAATGCGTCCTTGCCGACAAAGGCAACGATCGACGGCAGCAGCGGACTTTGTGCCAGCGGCTGCGTGGCATGGCCTATCATCTGCAGCGACAGAAGCAGAAGCCCGATGCCGAGCACGGCGCGTCCGGCTTCGACCGTCTTGCGGGCCGATGCCTTGAGGTGCGCGAGGCCGCCGGCCGCAATCATAAGAGGCGCCAGCCAATGCAGGTCGAAAGAGAGGATCTTGACGACCAGCGCCGAGCCGAGATCGGCGCCGAGCAGCACCGCGAGGCCGATGTCGAGCGCCAATGCGCCACTGACGGCAAAGCCCGCGGCAAGCATGGCGACGGCCGTCGAGCTCTGCAGGGCAATCGCCACCAGACAGCCGCAGGCGGCAGCCCTTGGCCGTCCGCCGGCGCCACCGACCGTTCGCGCGACGATGTCGCCCGCCGCCGCTTCGACGCCCTTCTTCACCAGACTGACGGCGTAAAGCAGAAGGACGGTGGCGGCGGCAAGTTCGAGGGCGACAGCCGGTAGGTTCATGCGCGCACTCCGCAAAAAGGATGGAATCCGAAAACTATCCCTTGCCGCTTTACATAAATCAAATCGTTCGTTTTAATAAAACCATAGATCAAATCTATCATTATGAGGCGTCTTCCGCATGCGCTACGTTCAGCTTCGCGCCTTTCACAACGTGGCCATCCACGGCGGCTTTTCACGCGCAGCGGAAGCGTTGTTTCTCACCCAGCCTGCGGTTTCCGACCAGGTGCGCAAGCTCGAGGAGGAATACGACGTCCTGCTCTTCAACCGTAACAAGAAGCAGGTGACGCTGACCCAGGCCGGTCAGCAGCTTCTGGAAGTCACACGCCGGATGTTCGACGTCGAGCAGCAGGCGCTGGACCTTCTGTCGGAATCGCGGGCACTCAGGGCCGGCAAGCTGCGCATCGTCGCCGACGCCGCCCACCACCTGCTGCATATACTGGCCGCGTTCCGGCGCACCTATCCGACGGTGCAGGTCTCGATCGATTCCGGCAACACCGAGACGGTCATCACCAGCCTGCACGCCTACGAGGCGGACATCGGCGTTCTCGGAGAGATTCCGCAATCGAGCGACTTCGACATCCTGAAGCTCAATTCCACACCGATTATCGCCTTCGCCAGCCGTGACTACCCGCTTGCTGGACAGAAGACCGTCAGTTTCGCAGACCTTGCCAATCATCCTCTCGTCATGCGCGAGCAAGGCTCCAAGACCCGGCAGAAGCTGGAAGCCATGGCCGAACAATGCGGCGTGCCGCTGACGCCCCTCATCGAAGCCGAGGGGCGCGAGGCCGTGCGCGAGATCGTGGCCGCCGGCGGCGGCGTCGGCTTCGTCTCCTCGGCCGAGTTCGGCCAGGACAATCGTCTCGTGCCGATCCGGATCGACGCTCCGGAAATGCTGATGGATGAAGCACTGATCTGCCTGCGCGAGCGCAGCAACGGCAAGCTCGTCAGCGCCTTCTTCGAGATCGCGCGCAGTCTGGCCAAAGCGGGCTGAACACTGCTCACCTTCGGTCCGCCGATACGGCAGACTGCCCGCCGGAAGCCTGAACTACGGTGACAGCAATCATGTGGAAGACATCGTCGACATTGCATCCACGCGAGAGGTCGTTGGCCGGTTTGGCGAGCCCCTGCAGGATGGGGCCAATGGCATTGGCGCCGCCGATCCGCTGGGCGATCTTGTAGCCGATATTGGCGGCATCCAGGTTTGGGAAGACGAAGACATTGGCCTCGCCATGCAGCTCCGAATTGGGGGCCTTGGCGGCGCTGACGGCTTCGACGAAGGCGCTGTCGAACTGCAGTTCCCCGTCGATCGTGAGACCCGGTGCTGCCGCATGGGCAAGCCTTGTCGCCTCCACCACCTTCGACACGCGCTCGTGTGCGGCACTGCCGGCGGTTGAAAAGGAGAGCATCGCCACCTTCGCAGGCTTTCCGGCAAGCGCTTCGAAGGAGCGCGCCGACGTCACGGCGATATCGGCAAGACCGGCGGCATCGGGGTCGACCACCAGGCCGCAATCGGCAAACACGAACGCCCCTTTTTTGGCGTGATGCGGCGCGCACAGCATCATCAGGAAGAAGCTCGAAACGAGGCCGACCTGCGGCGCGCGACCGATGGTCTGGAGTGCTGCGCGCACCGTGTCGGCGGTCGTCGCCACTGCACCCCCGACCGTGCCATCGGCCAGGTCCTCGCGCACCATCATCGCGGCAAAGACGAGCGGCGATCGCGTAGCCTCGGCAGCAGCCGCCTCGTCGACGCCCTTGTTGCGACGCAGTTCGTGGTAGGCGGCCGCAAGGCGGGAGGTAAACGGCGACGATGTCGGATCCTCGATACGGATTTCGTCCGGACGCGCGCCGGCGGCTTCCAGCCGCTCCTGGACGACGCTCCGGCCACCGACGAGCGTGATCTCGGCGATGCCCGCGCGCACGGCACGCAAGGCTCCCTCGACGATGCGCAGGTCTTCGCCCTCGGCGAGAACGATATGGCGCGGCGCGGCTTTCGCAGTTTCGAGAATGCGGTCGAGCGGTTTCATCAGGCGTGCCCCAGATAGTGAATGCCGACGAGGATGAAGAGGGCGATGAAGACGGTTTCGGCGACGATCAGCGCGACCGCGTCACCGCCAACATCGAGTACGCGACGAAGCGAGGTGCGCATGCCGACGGCGACGATGCCGGCAAGCAGCGCCCAGCGGGAGGTTTCCATGCCGGCCTTGGCCACCAGTTCCGGCACGAAGCCGAAGGAGTTGAGCGCCGCAAAGATCAGGAAGGCGACGACAAAGCCGGGCAGAAGAGGCGGGCGTTTGCCGGTCTCGCCTTCCGGCTGCGGCACCTTGCGCAGCGACAGCGAGAAGATGAGCACGACCGGCGCCAGCATGGTGACGCGGATCAGCTTGACGAGCGTTGCCGTCTCGCCCGCCTCCGGCGACACGGAAAAGCCCGCACCGACGACCTGGGCGACATCGTGGATGGTGCCCCCGAAGAAGATGCCAGTCGCGCGGGCGTCGAGCCCCATGGTCTGGGCAATGATCGGATAGCCGATCATCGCCAGCGTCGAGAGCACCGTGACCGAGAGTACGGTGAAGATCAGGTTGCGTTCGGAAAACTCGTTCTTCGGCAGCACCGCCGCGATCGCCATGGCCGCAGACGCGCCGCAGATCGCAACCGAACCGCTGGTGATCAGCGCCAGTCGCCAGCCGCGGCCGAGCAGCTTGGCGGCGAGCAGGCCGAAGCCGATTGTGGCCGCGATCGCGGAAATGAGCAGCAGGATCGTGCCGGCGCCGAGCCCGATCAGAAGGTCGACGCTGATGCGCATGCCGAGCAGCGCCACGCCGATGCGCAGTACCTTCTTGGCGCAGAAATCGATGCCGGCAACGCAGCGCCCCTCCTCCGACAGGAAATGAAGGGCAATGCCGAGAAGCAGCGCCATCAGCATAGCCGGCGCGCCGTAGTGATCGGACAGAAACTGCGCGGCGACGGCGACGGCCGCGGTGACGGCAAAGCCCGGCCAATAGGCCGCAAAGCCCAAGGGCACGCTTCGGAAACGTTCGTGGACGGAGGTCGTAAAGGTCATGATATCAATCCGGTCGCTCGCGGGACGCTCTGCCCGCCCGGTTTTCCCGGGCGGGCATCTGGCAATCGGGCGTTCTCAGCTACGCTTTTGCGGGCGCATGTCGGCGCGGTCGATGCCGGCAACCGGCACCGGCTTCTTCATCGCGTCGCGGCGGAAAGGCTCGCCGAGCTCCTGGTTGAGGATGACTTCGATAAAGGTCGTCACACCCCTCTTCTGGTCGGCGATCGCGTTGGAAAGCGCCTCGGTGAGTGCTGCCGTTGTGTTGACGGCCACGCCCTTCAGACCGCAGCCTTCCGCCACCTTGGCGTAGGAGAGGTTGGGGTTGAGTTCCGTGCCGACAAAGTTGTTGGAATACCAGAGCGTCGTGTTGCGCTTCTCCGCACCCCACTGGTAGTTGCGGAAGATCACCATGGTGATCGCTGGCCAGCCCTCGCGGCCGATCGAACCCATTTCGTTCATCGAGATCCCGAAGGCGCCGTCGCCGGCAAAGCCGACAACCGGCACGTCAGGGCAACCGATCTTGGCGCCGACGATCGACGGGAAGCCGTAGCCGCAGGGGCCGAACATGCCTGGAGCCAGATATTTCCGTCCGGCCTCGAAGGTCGGATAGGCATTGCCGATCGCGCAGTTGTTGCCGATGTCGGTCGAGATGATCGCTTCCTTCGGCAGTGCCGCCTGGATGGCCCGCCAGGCCTGGCGCGGCGACATGCGGTTCGGCTCGCGCGAACGGGCGCTCTCGTTCCATTCCGTGCCCGGATCATCGTCCTCGTGGTCCATCGAGGAGAGCTGCTGCTGCCAAGCCGAGCGGGTCTGGTGGATCGTCGCCTTGCGCTCCTCGCGGCCGGCATCACCGGCCTTAGGCGACAGCAGTTCGAGAATCTGTCGGGCGACCTGCCTGGCGTCGCCGCAAATGCCGACCGACACCTTCTTGGTGAGACCGATCCGGTCGGCGTTGATATCGACCTGGATGATCGAGGCGTTCTTCGGCCAGTAGTCGATGCCGTAGCCGGGAAGCGTCGAGAACGGATTGAGCCGGGTTCCGAGCGCCAAGACGACATCGGCCTTGGAAATCAGCTCCATCGCCGCTTTCGAGCCGTTGTAGCCGAGCGGGCCGACCGACAGGCGATGGCTGCCGGGGAAGGCATCATTGTGCTGGTAGCCGCAGCAGACCGGCGCGTCGAGGCGCTCGGCAAGCTTCATGGAATCGGAGATGGCATTGCCGATGACGACGCCGGCACCGTTGAGGATGACGGGGAATTTCGCCTCCGACAGCAGCTTGGCCGCTTCCGCGATCGCCTGCGGACCGCCCGCCGGCCGTTCGAAGCGGACGATCGCCGGCAGGTCGACGTCGATCACCTGGGTCCAGTAGTCGCGCGGGATGTTGATCTGCGCCGGTGCGCAGCCACGCCAAGCCTTTTCGATAACGCGGTTGAGCACCTCGGGGATACGTGAGGGATCGCGCACCTCTTCCTGATAGCAGACCATTTCCTCGAACATCGCCATCTGGTCGACTTCCTGGAAACCGCCCTGGCCGATCGTCTTGTTGGCCGCCTGCGGCGTCACCATCAGAAGCGGCGTGTGGTTCCAGTAGGCCGTCTTGATCGCGGTGATGAAGCCGGTAACGCCTGGGCCGTTCTGGCCGATCGCAACCGACATCGTGCCCGTCGCGCGGCTGAAGCCATCCGCCATCATGCCGGCATTGGTCTCGTGGGCGCAGTCCCAGAACTTGATACCGGCCTTGGGGAAGAGGTCCGACACCGGCATCATGGCCGAGCCGATGATGCCGAAGGCATGTTCGAGGCCATGCATCTGCAGAACTTTGACGAAAGCTTCCTCGGTGGTCATTTTCATGGGGTAGTTCCTTTCCTGGCAGTGATTTCAGTGAGTTAGAGGATCTCGTCGCGGAGGTAGTACCAGCGGTACATTCCCCATTGGCCAAGCCTCCGGAACGGCGTCAAAAGCCCGTGACCCGGCAGGGACGAAGTGAAAATCGGAAGGTCGAGGCCGCCGCCCTTGCCGGCGACCATCTGCGCCATGCGGCGTCCCGCCTGGGCGGAGTACATCACGCCGTTGCCGCCATAACCCATGGCGTAGAACAGCCTTTGGGCCGGGTCCGGTTGGAAGATGCGCGGCATCATGTCGTGGCTGACATCCACCCAGCCCCACCAGGAGTAGTCGATGTCGATGCCGCGGAGCGCCGGGAACTTGCGGTAGAGGCCAGCGAGAAGCAGTTCGAGATGTTTCGGGTTGCTGGCGTCGCGTCCGGTGATGGCGCTGCGGCTGCCGATCTGCACCCGGCCATCCGGCAGCATGCGATAGTAATGGCGCAGCGTGCGCGTGTCGGTGAGCGGAATGCGGGCCTTGAAATTCAGCGCCTGCTGCTCGCTTGTCGTCAGCGGCCGGGTGACGATCGAGTTCGACAGGATCGGCATCAGCCGGTGGCGGGTGAGCGCGTTCATGCCGGGAGATGTGTAACCGGCAGTCGCGATGCAGACGGCGCGCGCCCGGATCGTTCCGCCTGGCGTCCGCAGATAATGCACGCCGCCCTTGGCGGTGCACTCGAGCACCGGGCTCGATGTGTGCACCTTGGCGCCCAGCCTGCGGGCAAGCCTCAGATAGCCGAAGGCGAGCTTGGCGGCATGAATGCCCATGCCGTCGGGCTCGTACATCGCGCCGCGTGCTTCCTCGTCACGGACGAAATCGCGATGGATCTCGTCACGCGAGACCATGCGGGCGCGATAGCCGAAGGTGTCGTTAAGGACGCGGACTTCGCTTTCGAGCGCCGGCAGCATCTTGTCGCGGTGGGCGATATAGAGGTGGCCGCCGTCCTGCGGATCGCAGTTGATCTCCGGCTCGCGGATCAGCGAGCGAAAGAGGTCGAAGCCTTCGGAAATCTCCGCGTGCATCTTGCGGGCAATGTCGACGCCCCAGCGGGCGATCCACTGCGAGCGCTTCAGCCGGCCGGCCGAAATCTGCGCCTGCCCGCCATTGCGGGTGCTGCAGCCCCAGGCAACGCCGTTGGCCTCCAGCACCGTCGCCTTGATGCCGTGCTCGCGCGCCAGGTGAATGGCGCAGGAGAGACCGGTATAGCCGGAGCCGATGATGGCGACGTCAACATCGATGTCGCGGGTGACCGGGCCGTCGTCGTCCGGTTCCTGCCCGGCAGTGCCGATCCAGTAGGTCGGCGCATAGTCCTTGCCCTTGCCGGGGCTGCGGGCATGGTTGGGATCATAGGCCGGATCGAACGGCTCTCTTGCAGGCTTCAAGGGAGTGGCGCGCAGTTGCATGGCTTTCGCTCCGGCCGTCAGTAGCGGGGTTGCAGGACCGGGCGGTTCTTGCGGAACGCCTGCTTGCGCACGATCTTGCCGTTGCGGAAGGTGAAGAGGTCGCAGCCCTCTGCCTCGATGCGGCTGCCATCGGCGGCCGTGCCCGAGAAGGTCCATTCGGATACGCCGCGATCACCCTCGACGAAGTGGCTGTGATTGCCCCACTCGGCATCCGGCATCGATGTCCAGACGCCGCTGAAGGCGTCGGCGATCGCCTCAGTACCTGTGAAGCGGTTGCCGTAGACCTCTGGGCCGCCAACGGCGTTGAACACGCAGTCCTCGGAAAAGAAGTGCATGACCCCATCGATGTCGTGCCGGTTGAAGGCATCGAACAAGGTTTTGAGATCGGTTGCGGAGAGTGTCATCGTCCTGTCCTTTGGCTTGATCGCAGGGCATGGCTTCGCCGAAGACGGGGAACACCGTCTTTGAGGGCCGCCAGGCCGGGGTACGAATGGAGTGTCGGAGCGGTCGCTTAAGCTAGAGGCGGCCCTTCCAGGGGATCAGCACCTTTTCGAGGTAGCGGATCAGTAGATCGAAGGCGAAGGCGAAGATGCCGATGATGAAGATGCCCATGATCACCGTATCGCTTTCGAGGTTTTCGGCCGCGTTCAGAACCATGAAGCCGAGGCCTCGGTTCGCGGCGACCATTTCGGCCGCCACCAGCGTGGTCCAGCCGACGCCGATGCCGATGCGCATGCCGGTGAAGATCTCGGGCAAGGCGGCCTTCATGATCACCTGGCTGATCACCTGGCCACGGGTGGCGCCCATCGCATAGGCCGCGTGGATCTGCTCGGTCGAGACCGAACGCACCCCAGCCCTTGCGGCAATCGCCATCGGCGCGAAGATCGCCAGATAGATCAGGAACACCTTCGGGAACTCGCCGATGCCGAGCCAGATGATGACCAGCGGCAGGTAGGCGAGCGGCGGCAGCGGCCGGTAGAATTCGATGATCGGATCGAACAGGCCGCGCACGACACGATTGACGCCCATCAGGACACCGATCGGCACTGCCGTCACCAGCGCCAGCAGGAAGGCGCCGAAGACGCGGCCGATACTGGCAAGCGTATGCTCGACCAGCGTCGAATTGGAAACGCCGTCGGTCATCGCCAGCATGAACTTGTCCCAGACCGCCAGTGGCGACGGCAGGAAGAGCGGCTTGACCCAACCGGACTCCGTCACGAGAAACCAGAGGGCGACGATCACGATCGTCGTTGAAAGGCTGATCAGGCCGCTGCTGCCGTCACCCGGAGCCCCGAAGATCTTGCCGGCCTTTACCGGCTTTGCGCGTGTCACTCTGTCAAGCATGGGCCATCTCCGGGTTGCCGGACGCACGTTCGTCGCCATAGATGATGCCGAGCACCTCCTCGCGCATGCGGATGAATTCCGGGCTGGACTTGATCGCGCGGGCATTGCCCTCGGCGAGAAAGCGCTTGTTGAAATTGAGCTCGTAGGTGTGGGTGATGCGGCCCGGGCGCGGCGACATCACGATCAGCCGCGAGCCGAGGAAAAGCGCTTCCTCCACACTGTGGGTGATGAAGAAGAACATCTTGTTGGTGAGCTTCCAGACTTTCAGCAGCAGCTCCTGGATCGTCTCGCGCGTCAGCGCATCGAGCGCCGCCATCGGCTCGTCCATCAACAGCATGGCAGGATCGCAGGTGAGCGCCCGCGCAATGCCGACGCGCTGCTGCATGCCGCCTGAGAGGTGATAGATCATGTGGCGGTGGAAGTCCTGCAGGCCGACCAGAGCCAGGTTCCTGGTGGCAAGCTCCCGCCGCGTCGCCTTGTCGACACCGCGCAGCTTCAGGCCGAACTCGGTATTCTCGATGACGTTCAGCCACGGCAGAAGCGCGTGCTTCTGGAAGACCACGCCGCGTTCGGCTCCCGGACCGTTGACCTGGTGGTTGCCAAGCGTGATATCGCCCTCGGAAGGGGCCATGAAGCCCGCCATCAGGTTGAGCAAGGTGGTCTTGCCGCAGCCGGAAGCCCCGAGAGCGACGACGAAGTCGCCGCTGTTGATGGTGAGATTGACGCCTTTCAAGGCGATGATCGCCTGGTCCGAGTACAGGCCCGGGTAGGTCAGACTGATGTTCCTGACGCTCAATGTTTCCATGAGAAATGCCTCCCTGCACCTCGGTCACGGTCTATGATGGTGCGCCGGCCGCTCCTCAACGGCCGGCGCAATCGACAGATTAGTCTATTGCGCCGCCGCCTTGGCAAAGTCGGCGTTCACGTAAGGCGCATAGTCGTCGAGCGCATTGCTGATCTGCTTTTGCTCGACGAGGAACTTGGCACTTTCGGTCAGCGCACGCGTGGCGCCGCCACCGAGCCAGACCTCGGAGGCCTGCTCGTCCGCATTCGGGAACGAAAGAAGCCGCAGGGCCTCCACCGTGCTCGGGCCATCGCCGCCGATCAGCTTGACGATACCTTCCACCTGCGGCGATTCTTCCGTCCATGCCGCCTTGTTGGCGTTGTAGTCGGCATAGGAGTTCGCCAGAACCTTGGTGAAGGCTTCCATGAGCTTCGGGTTTTCCGCAGCCCAGGCCTTGTCGACCACCAGGCCGTCGAAGGTCGGCACGCTCGCAGCACCAATCACCTCGGAATCCGAGATCGTCTTGCCGGTCTTCTGGATTTCGGAAAGCGCCGGCGGCCAGACATAGGCGGCATCGATATCGCCGCGCTGCCAGGCGGCTACGATCTGCGGCGGCTTCAGGTTGAGGATTTCCACCTCGCGCGGATCGACGTTCCACACCTTGTTCATGCCGACCAGCAGATGAAAATGCGAGGTCGAGACGAAGGGCACAGCGACCTTCTTGCCCTTGAGGTCGGCGGGCGTCTCGATGCCCGAACCGTCGCGGGCGACAAGCGCCTCCGACTGGCCGATATTGTCGAGGATCCAGAAGAGCTGCAGTTCGACGCCACGTGTGGCGGCCGACGCCGTGCCGGTCGAGCCGAGAACGCCGATCGGCACGTCGCCCGAGGCGAGCGCCGTGGTGATATCGCCGGCCGAGCTGAACTGACGCCAGTCGATCGAATAGCCCGCCTCCTTCGCGGCGGCGTCGAAACGGCCGTCGGCGATCGCGGCCACGAACGGGCCGACGATCTGCTGGTAGCCGACGACGAGTTTCGTCTCCGCATAGGCGACGCCCGATGCGGCAAGGCTTGCCACGATACTTGCGGCTGCTGCCAGCCGTTTGAAATGTCCATGTAGCATTCTTCGTCCTCCTCTTTGTTTGTTCCCGTTTGTGTATTCCCTGGCCGTTTTTTCCGGTCTTGACCATGACGATAGGGGGGAGATCCGGCTTGCGTTATATCCAGTATGGAAGTTGAATAGATCCAGATTGACCGTTGGGGGACGGCGATGTGCGGATGAACGTTTCCGAGACCATCTTCTTCATCGATCGCGAAAGCGGCATCGGCCTGCAGGCGCAACTGCGCGAGACGATCGTTTCGGCCGTGCTCGCCGGCCGGGTCCAGCCGCACGCGCATCTGCCGTCGACGCGCAAGCTCGCCGATTATCTGCGGATCTCA
>JAESFW010000108.1_pt1 | contig 76875 bp, 68 predicted proteins | sample 9269481 | NCBI WGS metagenome assembly JAESFW01 (sample SAMN14515350, study PRJNA621654) | algae metagenome | isolation source: Lyngbya sp. HA4199-MV5 and co-occurring heterotrophs from soil with... | place: USA: Ahupuaa O Kahana State Park, Hawaii | collected 2009-07-21 | reverse complement strand
GGACCGAGTACCACAAGCGCCATGTGCTGATGGCCGAGGCGCTCCGTCGCGAAGGTTTGACCGTTGCCGGCTCCTCGGCCTTCGGCGGCACGTCGTTCTGGATGGAGGGCCCGGAAGGGCTTGATGCCGACCGGCTGGTAAGCGAACTCCGGCAGGATGGCGTGCTCGTCGAGTCCGGTTCTCCCTTTTTCCCCAGAAGCGACCAGCCCTGCCGCTACTTCCGCATGGGATACTCGTCCATTCCAAGCGCCAGTATCCCGGAAGGCGTTTCACGCGTTCGCGCCGGCATCGATCGCCTCTGTCAGCCAAGCCCTGCGCAGAGCCGCTTAGCTCGCCAGGAAGAGCACTCGAAAGGTTGACGCCATCAGCACGCTCTCGCCGTGGGACGGAAGCATTCGTCGGTGGCCACGGCGCGCCCCTTTCGGGCCGCAAGCGCCTCACCGACCGAGATGAGGACCGGGTTGTCGTAGCCGATTTCGGCGATGCCTTCCGGGATGGTCGCAAGCGTCCCGCGTCAGCTTCGCTCGGTCGCCCGGCTGACGTCGCTCATGATCACGGCCGGGGTTTCGGGCGCCAAGCCCTGCGCGACAAGTTTTTCAGCGATCAGCTTGGCCGTTCGGCCGCCCATGTAGAACACGGTCGTGCTGCGGCTGTCGGCAACGCGCGCCCAGTCGACATCGTCAGGCAGGCCACCACGCCTGGAATGCCCGGTCACGAGCTGCAGCGATTGCGCGTGGTCGCGGTGGGTCAGCGATAGGCCGAGACGCGAAGCCATCGCGCTTGCCGCGGTGATGCCCGGGATGACGTCGACGGGAATGTTCTCCCGGTCGAGATGAGCGATTTCCTCGCCCGCCCTGCCAAACACCATGGGGTCGCCGGATTTCAGCCGCACGACACGTTTTCCCGCCTTGGCAAGCTTGACCATCATGGCATTGATGTCCTCCTGGCGGCAGCTCTCGCGGCCACCGCGTTTCCCGACCAGCATGCGCTTGGCCTCCCGCCGGGCAAGCTCCAGCACGTCGGCAGAGACGAGATCATCGAAGAGGATGACATCGGCCGCCTGAAGCGCTCGCACCGCCTTCAGCGTTAGGAGTTCGGCATCGCCGGGGCCTGCGCCGACCAGCGTCACGCGTCCGGCGGCGGGGGCTTCCGCGGACCTTTCGGCATCAGCAAGAAGCACCCCGCCCACGCCCTCCTCCGGCGTATCCGTTGTCGCAAAGACCCGGTCGCAAAAGCGCTCCCAGAAGGCCCGGCGCTGCGGTCCCGGCTGGACGCGCCTGTTGACCTCGTCGCGCAGGGTGTGCGCCAGCATCGCCCAGGCCTTCAGGCCGCGCGGCAACAGGGTCTCGATCTTGCGGCGGATCGTCTGGGCCAGGATCGGAGCAGCACCATCCGTCGATATCGCAACGACGACAGGCGAACGGTTGACGATCGAGCCGAACTGGAACTGGCAGAATTCAGGCTTGTCGATGACGTTGACCGGGACGCCGGCAGCGCGGGCGGCCATCGAGAACGCGCGCGCCTCCGCCGTATCCTTGCAATCGCCGACAGCGAGCACGGCACCGTCGAAATCAGCGGGAACCGCACTGCGGCGATAGAGGGTAAAGCTGGCGGCCGGATGGTCCGGCGTGCGAGCGAGCAGTTGGTCGAAGCCGCCGTCATACGCCTCGGCATAAATTTCGACGCTGGCACCGCAGGCGGCGAGCAGCTCGGCCTTCCACATCGCTGAATCCGTTGCGCCGGAAACCACGACACGTTTGCCCTCCAACGCCCAGAAGACCGGCAGCTTGGCGAGCGGTTCCATGCGAACCGGCGTTTTATTCAGCGGCCGTTGCAAGACATCCATCGATGATCCCCCTGATTTCGGCGCGGCACGAGCCGCAATTGGTGCCGGCATTGAGTGCCTTGCCGACGGCTTCGACGCTGTTGCAGCCGCCGCGCACGGCCGTGACGATCTGGTTGACGCCGACGCCGAAGCAGGAGCAGACGGTGGCTCCTGGATCGGGCGCGTCGGCGCCCGGCCGGCCGGCGACGAGCGCGAAGCGCTTGCGCAGGTTGGCGTGATCGACGGCCAACTGCGCGATCGCCCAGTTGCGCGCAACGGCGACGGGTTCGCGTGCCAGGAAAAAGGCCGCGACAAGGCGCGATCCATCGAAGAAGGCGAGACGAACGTCGCCGGTCTGTGCATCGGCATAGCCGAGTGGTTCGACACCCTCGCGGATAGCGAAGACATGGCGGCACCAGTCCGCCCAGTTTTCGACCGACCCGGCGAAGGCCAGCTCCAGCCGCCACCCGCCTTCGGCCTTGGCGAGCGCCCAATAGGCGGCATCGGGATCCTTTGGCTTTGCCAGCGATACGGCAAAGGCGTAGTGCGCCCCCTTGAACTTGCGCGCGGCGACGGCGACGTTCTTGGACGCCGGCTGGCCGGACACCCGGTCTGTAATCGGCGGTATGACGGCATCGATGCGCCCCCGTGCCGAATACTGGTCAGTCCAGTGCATGGGCGCGAAGATGCTGCCACGCGCTGCCCGCTCAGTGATGAGTGCGCGCACGACCGCCTTGCCACTTGGACTCTCGATCTCGACAAGGCCGGCATTGCCGACGCCGATCTCCATCGCGTCGCGCGGATGCAGTTCTGCAAAGGGTTCGGCGATATGGGCGGAGAGGCGCGCGCTCTTGCCGGTCCGCGTCATGGTGTGCCACTGGTCGCGGATGCGCCCGGTGTTCAGCGTGAAGGGATAATCGCCATTGGTGCGGTCGGTTTCTGCCGGTTTTACTGCGACGAAGCGGGCCTTGCCGTCGGCGTGGTAGAAGCCGCCGTCCGCAAAGAACCGGCTTTCGGTGCGCCCCTGCCCCATAGGCTGTGGCCACTGAAACGGCGTTAGCTCGTCATAAGTCTGCCGGCTAAGACCGGCATGAGCGCCGATGTCAAAATCGCGACTGCCGGCGTTTTCGAATGCCGAGAGCGCTGCGTGTTCCGCGAATATCTCGATCGGCGCATCGTAGGCGAATGCTTCAGCAAAGCCCATGCGGCGGCCGACTTCTGCCAGCTGCCACCAATCGGCCCGCGCCTCGCCCGGCGCATCGAGAAACGGGCGCTGGCGCGAAATGCGGCGTTCGGAATTGGTGACCGTTCCGCTCTTTTCCCCCCAGCCGAGCGAGGGCAGCAGCACGTGGGCGTGGCGCGCCGTATCCGTCTCTTTCAGGATGTCCGAAACGACGACAAAGGGACATGCCTTGATCGCCGCCTCGACGGCGTCGGCGTCCGGCATCGAGACGACGGGGTTTGTCGCCATGATCCAGAGCGCCTTGATGCGTCCCTCGGCCACCGCCTGGAAGAGATCGACCGCCTTGAGGCCTTGCCTCTCGGCAATAGTCGGCGAGCGCCAGAAGCGCTGCACGCGCTCGCGGTCCTCGGCGTTCTCTATCGCCATATGGGCGGCGAGCATGTTGGCGAGCCCGCCCACCTCACGGCCACCCATGGCATTGGGCTGTCCAGTCAGCGAAAACGGCCCCATGCACGGCCGGCCAATGCGTCCGGTTGCGAGATGGCAGTTGAGGATCGCGTTGACCTTGTCCGTCCCCGAGGAGGACTGGTTGACCCCTTGGCTGTAGCAGGTCACGACCTTTTCCGTCGCGGTGAAGAGGCGATAGAATTCGCGCAGTTGCATCGCGGCAAGGCCGGTTCGCTCCAGCACCTCGCCGAAGGAAACGGCTCCTGATGCCGTAAACGCTTCCGCGAAATCGACCGTATGCGCGCCCACATAGTTCTGGTCGATGGCGTTGTGTGCGACCAGATGTGAGAACAGGCCGACGAACAGCGCAACGTCGGAGTCCGGCCGGATCGCCAGATGAAGGTCGGCGATGTCGGCCGTCATGGTGCGGCGCGGGTCGATAACCACTACCTTCATGCCCGGCCGCTTCGCCTTGGCGGCAGCCAGTCGCTGGTAGAGCACCGGATGGCACCAGGCAAGATTGGAGCCGGTGAGGATGACGAGATCCGCGCGTTCCAGGTCCTCATAGGTTCCGGGCACCGTGTCCGAGCCGAAGGCGCGGCGATGACCGGCGACGGAGGACGACATGCAGAGCCGCGAATTGGTGTCGATGTTGGCCGAACCGACAAAACCCTTCATCAGCTTGTTGGCGACGTAATAGTCCTCGGTCAGGAGCTGGCCGGAGACGTAGAAAGCGACCGAATTCGGCCCATGGTCGGCGATCGCCTGAACGAAGCGCTCGGCGACGAGATCGAGCGCTTCGCCCCAGGATGCCTTTTGTCCGTCGATCTCAGGATGGAGGATGCGACCGTCGAGATCGAGCGTCTCGGCGAGCGCCGAGCCCTTCGAACAGAGCCGGCCAAAATTCGCGGGATGGTCCGGGTCGCCCTTGACGGAAACGGCACCGTCGCCGGCAACCGTCGCGATGACGCCGCAGCCGACACCGCAATAGGGGCAGGTTGTCTTGACGGCCTCCTCCATCCTATTCGGCCGCCATCATTAGGCTTTCGAGCGCGATGAAGAGCGCGCCGTCTTCATTGCGCAGCGCAATCGTCTTCACTGCCCCCTGATCGGCGCCGAGCGCCTTGCCGGTTTCGAGCGAGATCACCCAGTTGTGCAGTGGGCAGGTGACGGCCTTGGCGTGGACAATACCCTGAGACAACGGCCCGCCCTTGTGCGGGCAGTGGTCTTCGATGGCAAAGACCTCGTTTTCCGCCGTGCGGAACACCGCGATCTTGCCTTGCGGGGTTTTGACGCAACGCGCGCCGCGCAGCGGAATGTCGGCGATGTCTCCAATGGGAAACCAGTTCATGGAAGACCTCCTATTCCGCAGCTTGCGGGTAGCCGATGGTCGCCATCGGCCGGAATTCATGCTTGTCCTTGCCGGAGACGCGCTCCGACCAGGGATCGACCTGTGCGAATTTTTGGGAGAAAACGAAGCGGTCGTAATAGGCCTTGCGCTTGTCTTGATCGTCCATGATCTGGCGACGGATTTCTTCAAGTCCGATACGCTTTGCCCATTTGTAGATGCGCTCGAGATAGCGCCCCTGCTCGCGGTACATCTGCGTCAGCGCCACGATATGCTCCAGCGCTTCGTCCTCGGTTTTCACCAGGCCGAGCACTTCGGTGCCCTTGATATCGAGGCCCGCCGCACCGGCAAAATGGATCTCGAAGCCGCTGTCGACGCAGATGACGCCGATGTCCTTGCAGGTGGCTTCCGCGCAGTTGCGCGGACAGCCGGAGACCGCCATCTTCAGCTTGGCCGGCGTCCAGGAGCCCCACATGAATTTCTCGATGCGGATGCCGAGACCGGTCGAATCCTGCGTGCCGAAGCGGCACCAGTCGGAGCCGACACAGGTCTTCACCGTGCGCAAGCCCTTGGCGTAGGCCTGGCCGGAGATGAAGCCGGCCTTGCCGAGATCGGCCCAGACCGCGGGCAGGTCCTCCTTCTCGATCCCGAGCAGGTCGATGCGTTGACCGCCGGTTACCTTGACCAGCGGGATCTCGAACTTGTCGACCACATCGGCGATCGCCCGCAATTCACCGGAATTGGTGACGCCACCCCACATGCGTGGCACGACGGAATAGGTGCCGTCCTTCTGGATGTTGGCGTGGACGCGTTCATTGATGAAACGCGACTGGTAGTCGTCGGCATATTCGTCCGGGAAATCGCAGACGAGGTAATAATTGAGCGCCGGGCGACACTTGGCACAGCCGCAGGAGGTCTTCCATTCGAGCTCCTGCATCACGGCCGGAATGGTCTTCAGCCCCTTGGCCTTGATCAGCCGGCGGACGTCGTCGTGGCCGAGATCGGTGCAGCCGCACATCGGCTGGACCGCGGCGGGGCTGTAGCTCTCGCCGAGTGTCAGCGTCATCAATTGCTCGACGAGGCCGGTGCAGGAGCCGCAGGAGGCGGACGCCTTGGTATGGGCGCGCACGTCGTCGAGCGACGTCAGGCCCTTGTCGGCAATCGTCGAAACGATCTTGCCCTTGCAGACGCCGTTGCAGCCGCAGATTTCCGCATCATCCGGCAAGGCTGCAACGGCCGCCATAGGGTCCAGAGGAGCGCCCCCCTGGTATGCCTGGCCGAAGATCAGCGTCTGGCGCATCTCGGAGACGTCAGTCTCCTTCTTCTTCAGGTCGTTGAACCACGCTCCGTCAGCGGTCTCGCCGTAAAGCACCGTGCCGATGATACGATTGCCTTTCAGCACCAGCCGCTTGTAGACGCCGGCTGTCGCGTCGCGCAGCACGATCTCTTCCCGGTCGTCGCCATCGGCAAAGTCACCCAGCGAGAACAGCTCGATGCCGGTGACCTTGAGCTTTGTCGGCGTGTCGGAATGCACGAAGGCGGCGGTGCGCTCGCCGGCCAGATGCGAGGCGGCGACGCGGGCCATCTCGTAGAGCGGCGCGACCAGGCCATAGACCATGCCGTCGACTTCCGCGCATTCGCCGAGCGCCCAGATGCGACCGTCCGAGGTCTGCATGCCCTGGTCGACGACGATGCCGCGGTTGACGGCAAGGCCTGCCTCCTTGGCGAGCCCGACGCTTGGCCGGATGCCGACAGCCATGACCACCAGCGTTGCCGGAATGATGCGGCCGTCGTCAAGCTCGATGCCCTCGACCTTGCCGTCGCCGATGATCGCCTTGGTGTTGGCCTTGCAGATGATCTTGATGCCGCGCCCTTCCAGCTCCTTCTGCAGCAGGTAGCCCGCGGCCGGATCGAGCTGGCGGTCCATCAGGGTGGGCATGACATGGAGAACGGTGACGTCCATGCCGCGGCCGGCAAGGCCGGCGGCAGCTTCAAGACCCAGCAGACCACCGCCGATGACGACGGCCTTTTCGCGAGACTGGGCGGCAAGCAGCATGGCCTGGACGTCGTCGAGGTCACGATAGGTGATGACGCCGCGTTTGTCGTTGCCGGGCACCGGCAGGATGAAGGGCACGGAACCGGTGGCGATTACCAGCCTGTCGTAGCTCTCGGTCACGCCGTGGTCGGAGGTCACCGTCTGGGCATCGCGGTCGATCGCAACGATACGATGGCCCTTGTAGAGGGTGATGCCGTGCTTGATGTACCAGCCATCACCGTGGATGATGATCTCTTCGTACTCCTTCTCGCCCGAAAGCACGGGCGAGAGCATGATGCGGTCGTAGTTGACGCGCGGCTCGGCGTTGAAAATGGTGACCTCGTAGCGATCAGGCGCCTTTTCGAGGAGATGCTCCAGCATGCGCCCGGGCGCCATGCCATTGCCGATGATGACGAGTTTTTCAGTCATGGTCTGTCCTTGTCGGTTCAGGCGGTCGCAGCCGTCGGCAGGGCGAGCGCGCGGCGTTCCATCTGGCGGATAGAAAGGTGCATCCACAGCAGCGACGCGGCGACGACGGCGAAGAGAAGCAGGAAGCAGCTCGACCAGAGGCCGGTCGCATCCTTGAGCAGTCCGAAGGCGATCGGCAGGACGAAGCCACCGAGCCCGCCGACCATGCCGACGATGCCGCCGACGGCACCGACATTGTCCGGATAGTAAGCCGGGATATGCTTGTAGACGGCGGCCTTGCCGAGGCTCATGACGAAGCCGAGCACGAAGACGACGACGATGAAGACAACGGGCGTGATACCGAAGGCACTTCCCTCGCCCGCTGCCGGCAGCGACAGGATCAGCGTTGCCACCGCCGAAACGCCGAGCATCCAATACATGACGCTACGGGCACCCTTGCGGTCCGAAAGCACGCCGCCGAAAGCGCGGAAAATGCTGCCGGGAATGGAATAGGCGGCCGCAATCATGCCGGCGGCTGCAATGTCGAAGCCGTAGACGCCGACGAGATAGCGCGGCAGCCACAGGGAAAGCGCGACGAAGCCACCAAAGGCGAAGAAGTAGTAGAGCGAGAAACGCCAAACCTGTGCGTTCTTCAAGGGCGCGAATTCCTGAAGCAGGCTGCGCTTCGGCACCTGACGCTCGCGGCGGCTGCGGAAGGCCGGATCGTCGCTGGTCGTGAACCAGAAGACGAGCGCTGTCACCACCAGGGCAGCCGCCCAGATCTCGGCGACCGCCTGCCAGCCGAAGGCAATCATGATGAACGGCGCCAGGAACTTCGTCACCGCCGCCCCGACATTGCCGGCGCCGAAGATGCCAAGTGCTGTGCCTTGCTTCTCCGGCGGGAAGAAGGGCGAGACATAGGCGACGCCGACGGCGAAGGAACCGCCGGCAAGGCCGATGCCGAGCCCGGCGAGCAGCATCTGCGGATAGGTCGTCGCGTAGGTCAGCAGGAAGGTGGCAAGCGCCGCCGCCAGCATGGTGAGCGTATAGACGAGGCGCCCACCGTATCGCCCGGTCCAAACGCCAAGCAGCATGCGCACCAGGGAGCCGGTGAGGATCGGCGTGCCGACGAGCAGGCCGAATTGCGTCTCGCTCAACGCCAGGTCCTGCTTGATGCGGATGCCGATGATCGCAAAAATCGTCCAGACGGCGAAACAGATGGTGAAGGCGAAGGTGGACATCCACAACGCGGTGGCGGGTTCACCGGCGGATAGAGGCTGCTTGTTCTCAGACATGGCTTCTCCGAGGCCCGACAAGGTCGTGCCGCTCCATCATGGGGTTGAAAAACAAAAAGCCGCTGGTCGGGCACGTGCGACACGGCAGGCCCGTGTACGCAGAATCCCGATCAGCGGCTTTGCTGGTTAGGCGCCCGTCGTTGGACACCGATCTCGTGGCCCGAGGGCCTGACATTTAAAAAGCAATCGGCGTGCCAGTTTCAGCAAGCGATTGATCTAGAAGGAAAAAAATGATCAGTGCACTCTGGGGAAGCGTGCTACGGCCTTCACCCTGTGCAGTGCGAAAGCTATTTTTTGTGCACTGCGCATAAATTAGACGCTATGCAATCACCCGGCAGACTGGGATGCAATGTAGGCATCGACGTCGTCAGGATCGAAGCGACCTCCATCGAAGAAGCCGTCCGGTCCGAGTGTCAGCGCGCCCGAAGAGCCGACCGGCGTCTCGACTGTCAACGCCCCCTCGACCTTGGCGCTCGCCGATGGCATCGCGATGCCGAGATGCCGCAACGCGGAGCGGTAAATGTCCGGCCGATAGGTTTCCGCGGCAATGCGCTGGCGCTCCGCCGCGTGCGCGATCTGCCCCCAGCGGACCATCTGGGTGTAGAACCACAAGGCATGGCTCTTCCAGGGGAAGGTCGCAGCCTTGGCATTCGGAACGAAGAAGTCCCTGACCGCCCGTACCGCCCCGCTGCCGACCGGCAGGTTGCCGACGAGTGCGGGAAGAAGCAGCTCGGGTTCGCGTCCGACATAGGCAGGTTGCGCAAGGAGGGCCGCAAGCGCGCCGTGGTTTTCAGGCCGGGCACACCAGAGCGACGCCTGATGGAGTGCTGCGAGCAATGCCGCCAACGCCTCGGGATTGGCCTCTCCCCAGTGGGCGTTGACGCCGAGCACCTTTTCCGGGCTCGACCGCCAGATCGCCGCCTTGACGGTCGCAAGATGCCCGCCGCGATGAAGGACGCCAAAGGTGTTCCAGGGTTCGCCGGCGCAATAGCCGTCGATCACGCCTTCGGCGAGCGCGTCCCCCATGTCCGGAGGCGGCAGCACGACGATCTCGATATCGCGGTCCGGGTCGATACCGCTCGCCGCCAGCCAGTAGCGCAGTTCGTAATTGTGCCCCGAGTAGGCATGCACCACGGCGAAGCGCGGCGGCGCGCCCGTCCGCGCATCGATGGTCTTGCGCAGAGCGACGCCGTTTGCGCGCGCGTCGAGGTCAGGGGTCGCGCCATTGTCCACCATCTGCCGCCAAAGCGAAGGGGACACCGTGACAGCATTGCCGCCGAGCCCCAGGGACATCGGCACGACCATCTCCGGCGCCGGAACGTTGAGGCCGAGATTGCATGCGATCGGCATGGGGCCGAGGATATGGGCGACATCGACATGGCGGACGGCAAGCCGGTCGCGGATGCTCGCCCAGGAGCGCTCGCGCAGGAGCGTGAGATCGACCCCCTGCTCTTCGGCAAAGCCCATTTCCCGTGCGACGACGAGCAGCGCACTGTCAAGCAGCGGCACGAAGCCGGCGGTGATGGCGTAGCGCGTCGTCATTCCTTGCCTCCCGGATCGAGCAGGCCCGCCGCCGTGACGAGGCTTTGGGCGATTTCGACGATCTTGCGGTTCTGGTTCATCGCCGTACGGCGCAGCAGCGCATAGGCTTCTTCCTCGGAGAGCCCGCGCGAGCGCATCAAGAGCCCCTTGGCACGATCGATTACCTTGCGGTTTTCCAGTTCGCCGCGGGTCTCTTCCAATTCGCGGCTAAGCCGCGAAAAAGCGTTGAAGCGGCTGATCGCCATTTTCAGGATCGGGCGCACGCGCTCCTGCTTAAGCCCGTCGACGATATAGGCCGAAACCCCCGCCTCGACCGCCGCCTCAATGGAAGCCTCGTCGGACTTGTCGACGAACATGGCGATCGGACGCCTGACTGCTCGCGAAAGCTGGAACATGCTTTCCAGCATGTCACGGTTCGGGTTTTCGAGATCAATGACGATGACGTCCGGATTGAGATCGGCGATGCGCCGCGCGAGGCCATGCATGTTGTCGATGACGGTCAGCTGGTCAAAACCAGCATCGCGCAGCCCCTCTTCGATGATGGCGGCACGAATGCGATTCTCGTCGATGACCAGTACGTTCAATCCGCTCGGCTTCATCCCGCAACCGCCATGAGACAGCGCAACTCTATTGCCGCGCCCCCATTTTCGCAATGCAGCATATGGCACGCGAAATCAAGCGGACGTCATGACGTTCATTGCGGGACGGCAAGCATGCGCGTCGTCCTCGATGGATGAGGCTTCCGTTTATCACTGCCTAAACCGCAAACACTCTTGCACGCCGAAACGTCACGAAACCGATGTCGCCCGCTTTGACGGCGCGCTCCGGTTCCACGTCCAGCTCCAGATGCGCCCCGGTTTCGGTGGTCGCAATCACCCGGCGGCCGTCCGGGCGGTCCATCACCCGGCTGACATTGGCTGCGATCCCAGGCCCGGCCGGCGCCCAGTCGAGATCGACCGGGCGGGCGTAGAGCTCTGCCTTGCCGTCCGCCATGCCGGAGACATCGATGACCGCACCGTCGGCATAGGCCTTGCCGTCGCGCACCTCGGCCGAGATCATATTGGCATCGCCGAGAAACTTCATGACGAAGGCGGACTGCGGATCGCGGCAGACGGCCTGTGGCGTCCCTTCCTGGACGATATGGCCGTCCTTCAGGATCACCACACGGTCTGCGAGATCGAGCGCCTCTTCCTGGTCGTGGGTGACAAACAGCGTGGTGATGCCGAGTTCCGAGTGGATCTCGCGCAGCCAGCGGCGAAGCTCGCGACGGACGTTGGCGTCGAGCGCGCCGAAGGGCTCGTCGAGCAACAGCACCTTCGGATCGACCGCAAGGGCGCGGGCAAGCGCGACACGCTGGCGTTGCCCGCCGGAGATCTGCGCCGGAAAGCGGCCGCCGAGCCCTTCCAGACGCACCAGCCGCAGCAATTCGTCGACACGCGCATCAATGGCCGCCTTCTCGCGCTTGACCTTCGAGACCTCCATGCCAAAGGCGATGTTCTGCGCCACGGTCATATGCGGAAACAGCGCATAATGCTGGAAGACGAAGCCGACGCCGCGGTCGCGCACGGGTATGTCGGTCGCATCCTGGTCGCCGAAATAGATGTGGCCGCCATCGGCAAATTCGAGGCCGGCAACCATGCGCAGGATGGTCGTCTTGCCGGAACCGGAGGGTCCGAGCAACGCAACGAGTTCGCCGCTTTCGATCTCGAGCGAAACGTCCTTGACGGCGCGGAAGGTTTCGAAAGTCTTGACGACATGATCAAGGCGGATCTTCATGATGCGTTCTCCGCGGGGTTGGATGCCGGGCGGACACGGCCGGCGCCCTGGCGCTCGAGCGCCACCTTGGCAATGATGGTGAAGACGGCAAGGAGCGCCAGAATGGACGCCGAAGCGAAGGCGCCTGCCGCCTGATAGTCGTGGTAGAGCAGCTCGATATGGAGCGGCAACGTATTGGTCTGGCCGCGGATGTTGCCCGAAACGACCGAAACCGCACCGAACTCACCCATCACGCGCGCATTGCAGAGGACGACGCCGTAAAGCAGCGCCCATTTGACGTTCGGCAGCGTTACCGAGAAGAAGGTGCGCCAGCCGGATGCGCCGAGAGAGGTCGCTGCTTCCTCGAGATCGCGCCCCTGAGCCTGCATCAACGGAATGAGTTCACGGGCCACGAACGGTGCTGTGACGAACATCGAGGCAAGCACGATGCCGGGAATGGCAAACAGGATCTTGATACCGTAGGCGTCGAGCGTCGGACCGAACAGGCCCTGCAGGCCATAAACGAAGAGATAGGCGACGCCGGCGACGATCGGCGAAACCGAGAACGGGATCTCGATCACTACCAGCAGGAAGCCCTTTCCGCGGAAGTCGAACTTCGTGATCGCCCAGGCGGCGGCAACGCCGAAGGCTGTGTTGACCGGCACGGCGATCAGAGCCGCAAGCACCGTCAGCATGATGGCGTGCCGCGTGTCGGGGTGCAGGATCGTGTCGCGATAGACCTGCCAGCCCTTGGAGAAGGCTTCGACGCCAATGATCAGCAGTGGCGCGAGGATCAGCAGCGCGACGAGAACAAGGACAATGCCGATCAGCGTCCGTCGAAAGAACGCTCCGTCGCCGATCCGCGGCACCCTGCGTCCGGTTCTTTTCAGCCCCATGGTCAGGCCCTCCGCGTGTAGCGCAGCGCGCGCGCCTGCAGCCAGTTTGTGACGGCAAGCATGAGGAAGGCTGCGAACAACAGTACGGACGCGATCGCCGCCGCCGCCTGATAGTCGTATTCCTCCAGCCGGATAAAGATCAGCAATGCGGTGATTTCCGTCGACATCGGCTGGTTGCCGGCGATGAAGATGATCGCGCCGAACTCACCAAGCGAACGCGCGAAGGAGAGCGACACGCCGGCCAGAAGTGCTGGTGTCAGCAGCGGCAGAATGACCTTGCGGAAAATTGCCCAGTCCGAACCGCCGAGCGACTGCGCCGCCTCTTCGAGCGCCGGGTCGAGGTCTTCCAGCACCGGCTGCACCGTGCGCACGATGAAGGGCAGCGAGGTGAAGCACATGGCGATCATGATGCCGAGCGGCGTATAGGCGACCTTGATGCCGAGGTCGCTCAGAAACGAACCGAACACGCCGTTCGTGGTGAAAAGCGCCGTCAGCGAAATACCGGCAACCGCCGTGGGCAGGGCAAATGGCAGGTCGACCATGGCATCGACGATACGCCGCCCTGGAAAACGATAGCGCACCAGCACCCAGGCAAGCGCCAGGCCAAAAACGAGATTGAACAGCGTTGCCCCGAAAGCGGCCGTGACCGTCACGCGATAGCTCGCGAGCGCCCGCGACGACGAGACGATCTGCCAATAGTCGTGCGGGCCGAGGCTCGCTGCCTTGAACACGAGTGCGGCCAGCGGCAGGACGACGATCAGGCTGACATAAAGCAGCGTCACACCCAGAGACAGGCGTAATCCGGGCAGGACATTGCGTCTCACGCGGTCATTTCCTTTGAATGGGAAGACCCGGCAGACCATCCGTCTGCCGGGCTCGAAGAAGGCGAAAACCTGAGAGGCGATTAGCGGCTGCCGTAGAGCTTGTCCAGGACACCGCCCGAGGCGAAGTGGTCGGCCTGGATCTTGCTCCATCCGCCAAAGACGTCGTCGACGTTGACCAGGCGAATTTCCGGGAACTGATCCTTGAACTCGCCGGCGACCTTCTCGTTGCGGACGCGGTGGCCGAACTCGGCGGCAATGCGCTGGCCCTCCTCCGTGTAAAGGAAATCGAGGTAGGTCTTGGCGAGCGCTTGCGTGCCGTGCTTCTCGGCGACCTTGTCGACGACTGCGACCGGGAATTCGGCAAGCAGGCTCACGGACGGGATGACCGCCTCGACCTTGTCGGCGCCGTACTGCTTGGCGATGCTGCGGGTCTCGGCCTCGAAGGTGATCAGCACATCGCCGGTCTCGCGCTCGACGAAGGTCGTCGTGGACGCGCGGCCGCCGGTATCGAAGACCGGCACGTTGTCGAAGATCTTGGTGATGTAGGCTTCGATCTTCGCCTGGTCGCCCTCATAGGCCTCCTTGGCCCAGGCGTAAGCGGCGAGATAGGTGTAGCGCGCATTGCCCGACGTCTTCGGATTGGGGAAGACAGCGTGCACGTCGTCGCGGGCAAGGTCGGCCCAATCCTTGATGTTCTTCGGGTTGCCCTTGCGCACCAGGAAGGACGGGAAGGAATAGAACGGCGAGGCGTTGTTCGGGAAGGCCTTCGCCCAGTCCTTGGCGACAAAGCCGTTCTTGGCGAGGAACTCGATGTCGGTGGTCTGATTGAAGGTCACGACATCGGCCTCGAGGCCTTCGAGGATCGAGCGCGCCTGCTTGGAGGTGCCGGCATGCGACTGATCAACGGTCACGCCCGGATGCTGCTTGATGAACGCCTCGTTCTCGGCCACGAAAAGCTCGCGCGAAACGTCGTAGGAAGCGTTGAGGAGCTTCGTCGGTTCCTGCGCCAGCACGGGCGTGGCGAAGTGCGCGGCAAGGGCGGCGCCAAGAATGAGGAGGCGTTTCATGCAATTCTCCGGTGTTGATGCTGTCCAGAAAACTATCGGCAGCTGTGCAGGAGCGCGAGAGATCGAGGGCTTTGCTTGTGCGAAGCCTTAGAATTTTCATCTCTTTTTCGCCGCATCTCGTGGAGTTTTTTGTCTCACCTTGCCGAGCCTCTGCCCACGCGGACCGGCCCACCCTGACGCTGCCTCGTCAAGGACGGCGCAAAGTCAATTGCGTCCAGCTCGCGCGCTTCTCGTCGATCACGCGATCGGGAGACTAGATATAAGATCAACGCTTTGACAACATAGGAGCAAAGGCAGGGTTGGCGATTCGATGACGATTTACTTCAAGGCAGCGATTTCCGATGACATGGCATTCGGGATGATCGAGCAGTGCTTTTCCGATCCGGACGACTATGACGGGTATCTCGATATCTTTGGCGATCACACTGAAAAGACCGTTTCGTGGAGCAAGGGCAGATCGGTCGACGAATTCAAGGATCAGATCACCGACGCGTTGCGCGCGGCCTGGGAGGCGTCGCCCTTCTGGCAGGTGTACGAACGACGCGAAGACCGGGACGACGCCGGCACCAACGAAATTCGAAGAGCCGCAATCAACCTGACCCGCGCCTATGGCGGTGTGATCGTGATCACACTCAGCCTGCTTGGAAGACGCAGCGGCACGAATGACCTCGAACTGGTGTTCGTCTGCTTCCAGGAAGATGCCCAGCGTCGGAACTTTCGCGTGCGCTATGACGGAAAATTCGTTCCGGCGGCCTGAATCGTCGCGCCGCCCGGCAAGGAGATGGCATGACAGCCGAGCATGATGCGGCGGAAGTCTTCGCGCTGATCGTTGCAAGCTTCCACCAGGTGACCGGCAGAAACCTGGTGGAACACGCAGCTGACAGCCAATGGCTCTACCAATCCGCGCCCTTTGCCGTCCTCGCACATGATCGGTCCGAGGATCCCCGCTTCTTCTATGCGAACAAAACCGCCCAGGCCTGTTTCGGATATAGTTGGGAAGAATTTGTCGGCATGCCTTCGCGCCTTTCTGCCGAAGCGCCCGACCGCGAGGAGAGACAGCGCCTTCTCGACAGCGTCTCCGCCAAAGGTTTCATCGACAATTATCGCGGCCTGCGAATTGCGAAATCCGGCCGCCGGTTCTGGATAGAAGACGCCACCGTCTGGCAGCTTGTGCGCCCCAACGGCGAACATGCCGGCCAGGCCGCCATGTTCCACACGTGGAAAGATCTTTAGCCCGTCTCTCGACGTTGGCGGCAGAACGCTCCCACCTCCACGAGGCCATCATCCGCGCGGCTGTTGATCCAGCCATTGCCCCATGATGGTCGCAAGACGCTGCGGGGCTTCCATCGGGACCATATGTCCTGTCTTCTCGATGACTTCGAGCCTTGAACCGCCAATCCCGCGGTGAAGCTCCAGAGCCTCCTCGCGGGACCTCAACTGGTCCTGCTCTCCTGCAATGACCAGGGTAGGACAGGCGATCGTTCCCAGATGGTCCCGTTCGTCACGTCGCTCGATGAGCGACTGACGGCGAAAGACATCGCCTCCCAGGCGCTGCCCGGCGGCCTGGATGCGCACGATGATGTCGTCGCGATCCGCATGATCCGGGTGCAGCGACGACGCAACGGCCGATCGGCTGAGCCCCTTGAACGCTGCTGTCTGTCCGGCGATTGCCGCCTTGCGCTGACGCTGCACGTCGCTATCGCCGCGGGCGGATGTTGCGATGAGGATGAGGGCAGAAACCCGATCCGCGGCTTGACGGACGATCTCTCGAGCGACGTATCCGCCCATGGAGAAACCGACCAGCACGAAACTGGGCGGCGCATCGGCAAGCGCACGGCGAGCCATGGCCGCTATCGTGTCATCCTTCGCGAGGTCAGCGTAGGTTGCCGGGCCGTGGCCGTATTCGGTCAGTAGCGGCACCACTTCATGCCAAAGATCGGCATCGAGCATGAAACCGGGAACCAGGAGCATTGCCATCTATCGTCACCTCTGCGTCTGCCAGCCCAGGAGTCCACCGCGCCTCAAGGGTGAGGATCACGCGTCGGAGGCTCCTGATCCTTGCGCATCTGGCGCAGCATGTTCCGCCCGGCGATGAGCATCTCGAACAGGAACGCCACGAGTGACCCGATGAGCGAGAGGATCGCGCCGCCGAAAAACCAGAACAGATTCTCTTCGCGAAAGTCGAATCCGAGCGCGCCGGCAAGCAGATTCAAGATGGCGCAGCCGGTGCAAATTGCCGCCAATGTCCCCAAGGCGACCGCGATCTCCAAAGCCAGCGTTCGCCGGCGAAGATAGTCGAGCTGCATGCGTCGCGCCGCGCTTTGCTCGTCCTTCTCATCGATCTCGTTCACCCGGTCGGAAACCCTGCCGAGACGGGTCGCATAGACACTGACGAAGCCCGCCGTACCGGCAAGGAGGAAGACGGGCGCGAGCGAGGTTTGAATGATCGTGGCAAGATCATTGACGATTGATGGCGGCTCCATGCGTACCCTTGCGTCAAATTTGTCTCGAGGCGGTGCAATAGTCGTCATATTGGGCAGCTTCATGGAACAGAGAACGCGCCCGCACTTTCCTACCGCATGACTTGCGCTACGCGACCACCAGCTCCGCCGCCCCAGCCATTGCCTCACCTATGACCGCCGCGTCGAAGCCGTGCTTGCGGAAGAGGTCGAGGACGTGCCCGGCCGCAGACGGGGCGCAGGCGACGAGCAGGCCGCCGCTTGTTTGCGGATCGCAAAGCAGCGCCTTGTCGATGCTGCTCATCTCACGGGAAAATGCCACGTCGTGGCCATAACTCGCCCAGTTACGCCCCGAGGCACCGGTGACGAAGCCGGCATTGGCGAGTGCGTAGGCTCCCTCCAAGAGGGGCACTGCAGACCAGTCGATCCGCAGCTGACAATTGGAGCCCCGCGCCATTTCAAGGACGTGTCCTGCAAGGCCGAAGCCCGTCACATCGGTCATGGCGTGAACGTCAGTGAGGCGGGCGAGATCCGGTCCGGGCGTGTTGAGGCGGGTCGTGCTCTCGATCATGCTGACATAGCCGGCCCCATCGAGCGCGCCCTTCTTCAGCGCCGCGGAAAAGATGCCGACGCCCAGTGGCTTGCCGAGGATCAGCACGTCGCCCGGCTCGGCCCCGCTGTTGCGCTTCAGGTGCGCCGGATCGACGAGGCCGATGGCGACGAGGCCGTAGATCGGCTCGACGGAATCGATCGTGTGGCCGCCCGCGATCGGAATGGCGGCAGCGCGACAGGCCGTTGCCCCGCCGTCGAGGATGGCCCCAATGGTCGCCGATGAAAGCACATTCACCGGCATGCCGACGAGCGCCAGCGCAAAGATCGGCGTTGCACCCATTGCATAGATGTCGCTGATGGCGTTGGTCGCGGCGATCCGCCCGAAATCGTGCGGATCGTCGACGATCGGCATGAAGAAATCCGTGGTAGCGACCACGGCCTGGTGGTCGTTGAGGCGATAGACGGCTGCATCGTCCGACGTCTCGATGCCGACGAGCAGCTCCGCCGGCACCGGCAATTGCACACGTCCACGTAGAATTTCCTGGAGCACGCCGGGCGCGATCTTGCAGCCGCAGCCGCCGCCATGGGCGAGCGAGGTCAGGCGCGGTTCGGCGGAGGGGGAAACGTTGCTCACGGTTTAAACTCCCTTGGGACGTCTGTATCGATGGCGACCGCCATGCTGGCTGCGATCATGACCGATCGTTTCGGTCAAGACCATGACTTTTCGGGGCAATTGCCGATCAAATCGGCCTTGACACAATGGCTGCGAGGCTCGACCATTCGCTTCAAGACCGATACGCATGGAAGAGGACCTCCAATGAACATCGATCTTTCCCGCCGCAGCTTCCTCAAGCTCGCCGGCGCAGGCGCCGCGGCCACCACGATCGGGGCCATGGGCTTCGGAGCGGCAGAGGCCGCGACCGCCGCCCACGTGCGCGCCTTCAAACTTGCAAGCACGACGGAGACCCGCAACGTCTGTACCTACTGTTCGGTCGCCTGCGGCATCCTGATGTATTCGAAGGGTGATCTTGCCGCCGGCGAAAAGGCGGAGCTCATCCATATCGAAGGGGATGCGGACCATCCCACCAACCGCGGGACACTCTGTCCCAAGGGTGCGGCGCTGAAGGACTTCGTGAAGTCCGAGACCCGCACCACGAAGCCGCGCCACCGCGCCCCCGGCGCCGACAGCTGGCAGGACATTTCCTGGGAAGATGCTTTCGACAAGATCGCCCGTGCGATCAAGGACGACCGCGACAAGAACTTCATCGAGAAGAACGCGGCCGGTGTCACCGTCAACCGCTGGACGACGATGGGGTTCCTGGCGGCTTCAGGCGGAACCAACGAGACGGGATGGCTGACCTACAAGACTGTCCGGTCCTTGGGCGTCGTCGGCTTCGACAACCAGGCACGCGTCTGACACGGCCCCACGGTAGCCAGTTTGGCTCCAACATTTGGCCGCGGCGCAATGACGAACGCCTGGACCGACATCAAGAACACCGACCTCGTCATCGTCATGGGTGGCAACGCGGCGGAAGCGCACCCCTGCGGCTTCAAATGGGTGACCGAAGCCAAGCATCATCGCGGCGCCCGGCTGATCGTCGTCGATCCGCGCTTTAACCGCACGGCGTCTGTTGCCGATGTCTATGCCCCGATCCGTCCCGGCTCCGACATCGCCTTCCTGATGGGCGTGATCCGCTACTGCATCGAGAACGACAAGGTGCAGTGGGACTATGTCAGGAACTACACCAACGCCACCTATCTGGTGAACGATGCATTCGGGTGGTCCGAAGGGCTTTTCACCGGCTACGACGAGGCCAAGCGCGACTACGACCGTACGAGCTGGGAATACCAGATGAACGAGGACGGGACGGTGAAGACCGACCCAACGCTCACGGACCCGCGCTGCGTCTGGAACCTGCTCAAGGAACAGGTCGCGACCTATACGCCGGAGTTTGTCGAAAACCTCTGCGGCACGCCGAGGGATCGTTACCTGAAGATCTGCGAGATGATCGGCGCCACCTCGGCGCGCGACAAGGTGATGACCTCGCTCTATGCGCTCGGCTGGACCCAGCATTCCAAGGGTGCCCAGAACATTCGCGGCATGGCGATGCTGCAGCTTATCCTTGGCAATGTTGGGCTTCCGGGCGGTGGTGTGAACGCGCTGCGCGGCCACGCCAACATCCAGGGGCTAACCGATATCGGCCTCTTGTCGCACACCTTACCGGGCTACATGAACCTGCCGACCGAGAAGGAGACGGACTACACCACCTACATGTCGACCCGCGGCAACAAGCCGCTGATCCCCGATCAGACGAGCTACTGGCAGAACACCCCGAAATTCATGGTGAGCTTCCTGAAGGCCATGTGGGGCGATGCCGCGACGCGCGAAAACGACTGGGGCTTCAACTGGCTGCCAAAGCTGGATGTCGCCTATTACGACATCCTCAGGATGTTCGACATGATGGCCCGTGGCGAAGTGAACCTCTATTTCTGCCAGGGCTTCAACCCGCTTCTGTCCTTCCCCAACCGGGCGAAGCTGACGGAGGCGCTGTCGAAGCTGAAGCTGCTCGTCACCATCGATCCGCTGCAAACGGAAACCGGGCACTTCTGGGAAGACCATGGCATCTACAACCAGGTGAAACCCGCTGACATCATGACCGAGGTGCTGGAACTGCCCTCGACCTGCTTTGCCGAGGACGAGGGCGCAACGGTCAATTCCGGCCGCTGGCTGCAATGGCACTGGCCGGGCGCCACACCGCCTGGAGACGCCAAGCACGACACCTGGATCATGGCCAATATCTTCCTGCGGGTGCGCGAGCTCTACCGCAAGGAAGGCGGGGTCTGTCCCGAACCGATCCTCAACCTTGCCTGGGACTACGAGGACCCATACGAGCCGGAAGCGGCGGAACTGGCCAAGGAGATGAACGGCCGCGCACTGCAGACGCTTTACGATCCCAAGGATCCGACCAAGGTGCTGCTCGAAGCGGGCAAGCTGTTGCCCAATTTCGGCGTGATGCGCGACGACGGCTCCACCATGTCCGGCTGCTGGATCTATGCCGGCTCCTGGACGGAAGAGGGCAACATGATGGCCCGGCGCGACAACAACGATCCGGGCGACATTGGCACCTTCCTCAACTGGACCTTCGCCTGGCCGGCAAACCGCCGAATCCTCTACAACCGCGCCTCCTGCGACCTTGAGGGCAAGCCGTGGGACGCCAGCCGCAAGCTCATCGAATGGAACGGCGAACGCTGGGCCGGCTTCGATGTGCCCGATATCGCGGTTACGGCAAAACCCGAGACCGTCATGCCGTTCATCATGACGGCGGAGGGCACGGCACGGTTGTTTTCGCGCAAGCTCTTGCGCGACGGGCCCTTCCCCACCCACATGGAGCCTTTCGAAAGCCCGGTCGAAAACCCGTTCAATGCGAAGCTGCGCGGCAATCCGGTCGCCCGCATCTTCCCCGACGACCTGGCGCAACTGGGCACCAGCGCCGACTACCCCTTCGTCGGCACGTCCTATCGCCTCACCGAACATTTCCACTACTGGACCAAGCACAACCGGGTGAACGCCGTGCTGCAGCCGGAATTCTTCGTCGAGATCAGCGAGGAACTGGCGGCGGAACGGGGCATTACAAGGGGTGGAAGAGTGCGGGTGTGGAGCGCGCGCGGCGAGGTGTGGGCAAAGGCGGTAGTGACCAAGCGCATCCGTCCGCTGATCTGCAACGGCAAGCCGGTCCATGTGGTCGGCATCCCGCTGCACTGGGGCTTCATGGGCGCGGCCCGCAAGGGCTTTGGCCCCAACAGCCTGACGCCCTTCGTCGGCGACGCCAATATCGATACGCCGGAATTCAAGGCCTTCCTGGTCAACATCGAACCGGCGGCAGATGAAGGAGCCTCGGCATGACGAGCGAACGCGCACCGGAGCCGGTCACGGCGGCGGCCAACCCGCCGCTGCAGCCGCTGGCGTCGAACCTCCTGCCGAGCGACGTCATCAAGGTGTCGGCGACAAGCAACGTGCCGGTGCCCGAGCGGCAACTGACCGAAGTCGCCAAGCTCATCGACGTCTCCAAATGCATCGGCTGCAAGGCCTGCCAGTCGGCCTGCATCGAATGGAACGACACCCATCCGGATATCGAGGAAAATGTCGGGCTCTACGAGAACCCGCACGACCTGACGGCTGACATGTTCACGCTGATGCGGTTTACGGAATATGAGAACCCTGTCACCAACGAGTTCGAATGGCTGATCCGTAAGGACGGCTGCATGCACTGCGCCGATCCCGGCTGTCTCAAGGCCTGCCCGGCTCCCGGCGCCATCGTTCAATACTCCAACGGCATCGTCGACTTCATCTCAGACAACTGCATCGGTTGCGGCTACTGCATCGCCGGCTGTCCCTTCAACATTCCACGCGTCTCGAAGACCGCGCATGTGTCGAAGAAATGCACGCTTTGTTCGGACCGCGTGGCGGTCGGTCAGGGGCCAGCCTGCGCCAAGGCCTGCCCCACCAAGGCAATCTCCTTCGGCACCAAGGAAGACATGATCGAGCTTGCCAACGAGCGTGTCGACGACCTGAAGTCGCGCGGCTACGACCATGCCGGCCTCTACGATCCGCAAGGCGTCGGGGGCACACATGTCATGTACGTCCTGCACCATGCCGATCAGCCCTCGCTCTATTCCGGGCTGCCGGATGACCCGAAAATCTCGCAGGTGGTCCAGGGCTGGAAGGGACCGGCCAAGACCGTTGGCCTTGCCGTTGCCGGTCTTGCAGCTGCCGGCGCCATGCTTCACGGCATATTCGCTCGCCCGAACGAGGTGACCGCGCATGAGGAGGGAGAAGCCGAGGAACTCGTCGAAGATCGCGACCAAACGCCGGGCGGCAGGGAGGCGTGATGGCTGACAAACGCATCTATTCGGCCCCCGGCGACAAGATCGAGACGACGCACCCGGTCACCGTCAACCGGTATCGCGGCTACACCCGCCTCAACCATTGGGTGACCGCCGGCTGCATGATCGTGCTTCTGATTTCCGGCCTTTCCTTCTTTCATCCGTCGCTGTTCTTTTTGACCGGCCTCTTCGGCGGCGGGCAGACAACACGGTGGCTGCATCCGATCGTCGGCGTCGTACTGGTGGCAAGCTTCCTCCTGCTCTTTGCGCAGATGTGGAAGCTCAACCTGCCGCGGCGTGAGGACGTGGAGTGGAGCCGCAAGATCGGCGACCTGCTTCAGGGCAACGAGGAAAAACTTCCCGAGCTCGGCAAATACAATGCCGGTCAGAAAGTGGTTTTCTGGGGCATGTCGGGGCTCATCCTCCTGCTCGTCACCACCGGCATCATGATCTGGGAACAGTATTTCCCCCACCTCGTCTCAATCCCCGTGCGCCGCGTCGCGGTTGCCGTACATTCGCTGGCAGCGCTTTTCACGATCCTCATCTTCATCGTCCACGTCTACGCAGCCATCTGGACGCGCGGCACCATCAGGGCGATGACGCGCGGCACGGTCACCGGCGGCTGGGCCTTCCGCCACCATCGCAAATGGTTGCGCGAACTGGCTGGACGCCAGGGCTCCGACCCGTCAAAATGAACGCCTCCTACAGCGCCGCGCGTCCTGTCGGGCGCGTAGCAACGTTACTTGTTGCATGACCCGGCTTCCGGCCGGATTGCCGGAGATGCGATGGCAGAAGACCTGCAACCCGATCCCTCCCTTATCGGTGGCGTGCCGACACCGCCTCTCGCCTTCCTGCCCGAGCCGGTCAAACTGTTCCAGGCGCGGGCTCGCCGCTTCGCTTTCCTGGCGGAAAGCAATTCGCTTGCGCCTTATCTGACCTTCCTTGCGGCGACCTCCAAACTGCAGGCACGGCTCGCAGCGACCCTGACGCCCGTCACGTCACCCACGTCGGCGCGCATTGCAGAGGCCGCGCGCGCCGCGATGCCACCCGTTGACCGGCCGGCGCTTGTCGATGACCCCGAACTTGCAGCCACGTTCGATGCGCTGCTCGAAGGCGCTGCCGAAATCGCCATGCCCGACCCCGCCCGCCTGGCGCTCGATGCGGTGCGTGCGGCGAGTGAGGACGACCGGCGCTGGCTGCTTTCCAACATCCTCTCGGATCAGGTTCCAGCCGACAGCGCCGCGCCTCATCTCTTCGCTGCAGCCGCCGTGCAGGTGCACATGGCACGAATGGCCGCGACGCTCGACGCGCAAGCGCTCGTGCCGGTCAGCCCCGGTGTCTGCCCCGCCTGTGGCGGTCGGCCGGCGACCTCTTCGGTGATGGGCGCCCAAGGGATCGAGAACATCCGCTATGCCGCCTGCGGCTGCTGCGGCACCCAATGGAACGAGGTACGGGTAAAGTGCCTCTGTTGCGGCTCGACCAAGGGCGTCAGCTATCGTTCGGTCGAGACGACGGAGGCGACGGTGAAGGCCGAGACCTGCCGGGAATGCCACACCTGGGTGAAGATCTTCTACCAGGTCAAGAACCCGAGCCTCGACCCGATCGCCGACGACGTCGGCAGCCTCGGCCTCGACATCCTGATGAAGGAAACCGAATTTCGTCGCGGCGGTTTCAATCCCTATCTCGTGGGCTATTGATGCAGGAATTTCGTGTCCTTCCCTCCGTGGACCAGATGTTGACCTCGCCCGACGGCCTGGCGCTCATCGAAGAACACGGCCGCCTCGCCGTCGTCACCGCGATCCGCGCCGGACTGGAGGTCGCCCGAGAGAAAATCCGCTCAGGCGAGGATGGAGTAGCGCTTGCGGCTGGGCTGCCGCGCCGCATCGCCGACGAACTCGCTGCCGCCGCACGCTCGGCCCTTCGCCCGCTCCTCAACCTGACGGGCACGGTGCTGCACACAAATCTCGGCCGTGCCATTTTGGCCGAAGAGGCGGTTCGTGCAGCATCTGCCGCCATGGCCAATCCCTTGGCGCTGGAGTTCGACCTTGACGGCGGCGGGCGCGGCCAGCGCGACGACCACCTGCGCGGTCTGCTCTGTGAACTGACCGGCGCCGAGGACGCGACGCTCGTCAATAACAATGCCGCCGCGGTGCTGATCGCGCTCAACACGCTGAGCGACGGTCGCGACGCGATTGTTTCGCGCGGCGAGTTGATCGAGATCGGTGGCGCTTTCCGCATGCCTGACATCATGGCCCGCGCCGGTGCGAAGCTGGTGGAGGTGGGCACCACCAACCGCACGCATCCGCGCGACTACGAGGGCGCGATCGGCCCGGACACCGGCGTCATCCTCAAGGTCCACACCTCCAACTACCGCATCGAAGGCTTTACCGCCGAAGTGCCGGCGCCGAGGCTGGCAGAGATTGCCCGCAAGGCCGGTGTGCCGCTCCTCAACGACCTCGGCTCCGGCTCGCTTGTCGATCTCTCCGCCTTCGGACTCAGACGCGAGCCAACGGTGGCGGAGGCGGTCGCGGAGGGCGCCGACATCGTGACATTCTCGGGCGACAAGCTGCTCGGCGGGCCGCAGGCGGGCTTCATCGTCGGGAGGCGCGATCTGATCGCCGCCATCAACCGCAACCCGTTGAAGCGCGCCGTGCGCCTCGACAAGATCCGCATCGCCGCGCTGGAGGCGACGCTTAGACTCTATCGCGATCCCGACCGACTGAAGGAACGCCTGCCGACACTACGCTTTCTGACCCGCGCCCAGTCCGAAATCGCCGCGCAGGCGGCTCGGATTGCGCCTGAAATCGATGCGTTGCTTCGGCCGCATGGCTACCAGGCGGTGCCCTGCGCCTGCGAAAGCCAGGTCGGCTCGGGCGCGCTGCCGGTTGATACCATCCCAAGCGCCGGGCTGCGGCTGACGGGCGCCGGCGGCGACGCGCCGGAACGGCTTTCCGCACGGCTTCGTGCCCTGCCCGTGCCGGTCGTCGGCCATATCCGTGACGGCGCGCTGGTCCTCGACCTACGCTGCCTGGAGAACGACGGTTTGCTAATTGAAGCATTGAAGGCGCTATGATCGTCGGAACCGCAGGGCATATCGACCACGGCAAGACGGCACTGGTGAAGGCATTGACCGGAACCGATGCCGATCGCCTTGCCGAGGAGAAAGCCCGCGGCATCACCATCGATCTCGGCTTTGCCTATGCCGATCTCGGCGAAGGCACGATTACCGGCTTCGTTGACGTGCCGGGACACGAACGGTTGATCCACACGATGCTTGCCGGCGCCGGCGGCATCGATTTCGCGCTGCTGGTCGTGGCCGTTGACGATGGCGTCATGCCGCAGACGCGCGAACATCTCGCTGTCCTCGACCTGCTTGGCCTTGAAAGAGGCATCGTAGCACTTACCAAGGCGGATCTCGCCGGCCCCGAACGACGCGCCCAAGTATCAGCCGAGATCCGCGCGGCACTCGCCGACACCGGTCTTTCGAAAGCCCCGATCATTGCCGTCTCGGCGCTTTCCGGCGAAGGCGTCGAGACGTTGCGCGCGACGCTCGCGGCCGCCGAGACGGAAACCGCGGCGCGCAGCGACGCCGGCCTGCTTCGCTTTGCCGTCGACCGCAGCTTCACGCTCGCAGGCGCCGGCACCGTGGTGACGGGCATGGTGCTCGGCGGCCGCGTTGCGCTCGACGAAAGCGTCACGGTCAGCCCGGCCGGCCTGACCGCCCGCGTGCGCGGTATCCACGCGCAGAACCGGAAGGCCGAGGAAGGATTTGCCGGCCAGCGCTGCGCACTCAACCTTGCCGGTGATCGGGTGACGAAGGACGCGATCCGCCGGGGCGACGTCATTGTCGCGTCCGCGCTGCACGCCCCAACGGACCGCATCGACGCGACGCTTCGCATTCTCGCCTCCGAAACAAAGCCCATCGGAACCTGGTTTCCGGTGCGGCTCCACAGCCACGCGACAGAGGTCGGCGCGCGGATCGTGCCGCTTGCCGGCCCTGTTGAGCCGGGGGCGGAGGCGCTGGCGCAACTGGTTCTCGACCGCCCGATCGCCACGACCATCGGTGACCGCTTCATCCTGCGCGATACCTCCGCCAGCCGCACCATTGGAGGCGGCCGCTTCCTCGATCTGCGTCCGCCGGCACGAAAGCGCGGGACGCCGGAGCGGCTGGCCATCCTTTCTGCGTCCCGCCACGAGGAGCCGGCGGCGGCACTTGCCGCTTTGACCGATCTCGCCCCGATCGACCTTCCAGTCTTCCTGCGCGACCGTGGTCTTGGCGAGGACGCGCGCGCACGCCTCTTGGATGCTGCCGCCGCCGAGATCGTCGCCGATCACGCACTCTCCGCGGCAACGCTCGCCGGATTGCAGGCGAGCCTCGTGCAGACACTCGCCGATTTCCACGCCGAGAGCCCCGATCTCGCCGGCATCGGCCGCGAGAAGCTGCGGCTTCTGTTGAAACCGCACCTGCCGAAAAGTGCTTTCCTCGCCTTCCTCAAGGCCGAGGCGGCTGCAGGCCGCATCGTACTCGACGGGGCCTTCCTGCGGTTGCCAGGCCACGAGGTCCGGCTATCGCCTGCCGACGAGAGCCTCTGGTTACGCATCCATCCCCACCTCCTCGACGAGGGCCGATTCCGTCCGCCGCGCGTGCGCGATCTTGTGCCCCTGCTCGGCGCCGACGAACGCGACGTGCGTCACATCTTGAAACTCGCGCAGAAGCTCGGGCAGGTGCATGAGATCGCGCACGATCATTTCTTCGCCCGTGCGGTGGTGGAAGAAATGGCAGCGATCGTGCTCGAGGTGGCGGCAGAGGCGCACGATGGTTGGTTCACCGCTCCCGCCTTCCGGGACCGGGTCCACAACGGCCGCAAGGTCGCCATCGAGATCCTCGATTTCTTCGATCGGCTCGGCCTCACCTTGCGTAAGGCAGACTTGCGTCGCATAAATCCGCATCGCAGCGACCTTTTTCAGCGCTGACGGAAGGGAATCGTCTCCGGTGGGACGGCCGGACTTCAAATCCGGTTGGGGCAGCGAGCCTGTCCCGGGTGGGTTCGACCCCCACTCCCCTCCGCCAAACGATCCGGCAAGCGCATCGCGACGCGGCACCTTGGATCGTCCCCGCTTTGTTCGGCGCCCCTGAAAGAAGCCATAAAGACCATAAAGACAAAATCTTGTGAGTGTTTCCGAAGGCGCCGTCTCAGTCTGCGTGAAGCGGTTGATCGAGCAGGGATCGGTCAAACTCGAAGCGCCTATCGCGCCCTGTTGGCCGGAGGTCCCGGCGGGAAGCCGGTTGCGGCGGGGCGCTCCCGCCGCACCGTCTCAAAACACCCTTCCCTCGCGCAGATGCGTGGTCGTCCCGTTCAGAAGATAGTCGCCCACCACCCGCGACTTGTGCAGAAGCGGGTTGTGGTTGAGGACCGTGCGGATGTTGCGCCAGTGGCGATCAAAGTTGTTGTTGCGCGACGTCGCTGAACCGCCACCGAGTTCGAACATGCGCTCAGCGCTTCGCAATCCAAGCTGGCCAAGAACAAGCTGCGCTCGTGCCGTCGTCAGCGCGCTGTCGATCAAGGCAGGCTCGATCTCGGCGGGGGCTCCCCGACCCAAAGCGGCTGCCGTCCGGTCAAGCGCCGCAGCCGCGGCGGCGACCGCCGTGTCGATGGCGAAGGAGTTGGCCGCGATCTCGCCGATCACCTGCTGGACAAAGGGGTCCTGATCGGCTGTTTCGGCGCTGCTGTGCGCTGCGGAGCGGGCCTGCTTGCGGACATAGGCAAGCCCATCCGAAAGCACGTTGCGCACTGCACCCGCGGCACTCGCCGCCAGGTGCAACTGGCGCAGCGTCGAGCAATGGCGGCCGACGAGATTGTCGAGGGCGCGACGGGCCAACTCGTGCGGGAACACCTCGACATTGTCGAGGATCACGCCGCCGCTTGCGGTCAGCCGCTGCCCCATGCCGTCCCAGTCGTCGAGAATGGTGATGCCCTGCCTGCCGACCGGCAGGAGAACGCCGACCGCCTGTCCTTCCTCGTCCAGCGCGCTGAACGAGGCGAAGTCGGCGAAGGCCGTACCTGTCGCATACCATTTGCGGCCATTGAGCCTGTAGGTATCGCCCTGCCTGACGATCGTCGTCGTGACCTGTCCGGGGCGCACGGTGCCCTGTTCTGTATGGGCGCCGCCAAAGAGCTTTCCGGCGAGGATCAACTCGACGGCGCCGGCGTCCCGCTCGCGCGGTTCGCTCAGGATAACGTTTTCGACATAGTTGAAATGCGACCGGAGTGCATGGGCGACGTTGGAATCGGCAGCACCGATTGCGGCAATCATTTCGATGTAGTCGGCAACCGAACCGCCCGGTCCCCCGAGCGCGGCCGGGATGCGCAAGGTGCCAAGTTCCAGTTCGCGGAAAAGCGCGAAGGCTTCGAAGGGAAGCGTGCGCGACAGGTCTCGCTCGGCCGCGCCCTTGGCGACCTCGGCTACGAAATCGGGGACGCGCGCGAGAAGGTCCACGCGTGTCGGGCGGGAAAGGGTCAGCGCCTTGGTTATCGTCACACGTCAACTCCGAGACTGAAAAAATGGAGCGAGCAGCCGGTACCCCCGGCTGCTCGCGTGTCTTCGACGATTACGCCGTCGAGATCATTTACGATTGCCCGTCGAGATAGATGTCTGCGCCGTTGCTCCAGAGATGCTCGACGCCAAGCTTCAGGTTCTTCACCCGTTTGTCGTAGACTGTGATGACAGCCGGGGTGACGATGTCGAGCGTCGGCAGATCCTGAACCACCAGCTTCTGGAACTCGTTGAAGAGCTGCAGGCGCTTCTTCTGATCGATCTCGACGGCGGCCGTTTCGAGCAGCCGGTCGACGTCGGGGTTCGAGTACTTGGAGCCGTTGGTGAAGGGCACGCCCGGCTTGAAGTTCTTCGACCAGTAGAGGCGCTGGACGCCGACCGTCGGGTCGTAAAGGTTGCTCATGCCTTCGATGGCGATGTCGAAGTCGCGATCGGTGAAGACACGCTTGACGAAGGTCGCAAAGTCCTGCGTTCGCAGTTCCACCTTGATGCCGACCTTGGCAAGGGCCTGCGCGATGTATTCCGCGGTCTGCTTGGGAGGACCGGACGGCTGGGTCGGATCGATGAACAGCTTGAAGCGGAACCCGTCGGCACCACGGGCGTAGCCTGCCTCGTCCAGCAGCTTTTCGGCCTTCGCCGGGTCGAACTCGTATTTGGGAAGGTCCGGCGTGTAGAACTTCGCAAGGTCCGGGCTGACCGGCCCGTCGAGACGGGTGGCGTAACCGAGGTAGACGGTGTTGACGATGAAGTCCTTGTCGACGGCGTGAGCGATCGCATGGCGGACCTTGATGTCGGCAAGGTACTTGTTCTCGAGATTGAACTCGGCGCGGGCGATGCTCGGCGAATAGGGCGCCGGGTCAGTATCGACGACGAGGTTCGGATTGGCCTTCAGGCGGTCGATGTCGGTCAGCGGCAGATTGGCCGTCGAGACCTGCACCTCGCCCGTCTCGATCGCGGCAACGGCTGCGGCCGGGTCGATGATGAAGCGGAAGATGATCTGGTCAAGATAAGGCTTTGGCGCACCCCAGTAGTCCTCGTTGCGCACGAAAAGCGCGTGACTGCCGCGAACCCATTCGACGAACTTGTAGGGGCCTGTGCCGACAGGCGCGACGTTGTGCGGGTTTTCCGCAATCTTCGTACCCTCGTAGAGGTGCTTCGGAACGATCGGCGCCTCGAAGCTGGCGAAGGCGGTCAGAAGGTAGGGAGCCGGCTTGGCAAGGATCAGTTCCACCTCATGCGAGTTGAGGACGTTCGCCTCCTTCACATGGGCGAAGGTCGCCCGGCCACGCGGATGGTTTTCCTTCAACGCCAGGATCGAGAATGCCACGTCATCAGCCGTGAAATCCTTGCCGTCGTGCCAACGAACGCCCTGGCGCAGCTTGAACCAGTAGCGCAGGCCGTCTTCGCTGACCGTCCACTCGGTGGCGAGCAGCGGCTGAGGGTTGAAGTCCTTGTCATAGGTCAGCAGGCTCTCGGTCGCCTTGCCGCTGATGTAGTAGGCGGCACCGGCGCTATGGGCGATGAGCACGAGAACCGGCGGTTCCGTGCCGATATTGATCGAGACGCTGCCACCGCGCGGCGGCTCATCTGCCGCCAACGAAGGCACCGGCAGCAATGGCGCCGCAATCGCGGTGGCGAGCGCAACGGAGGAAAGGAGGAACGCGCGGCGCGTCGACTTCAAAGTCCCGGTCTTTCTAGATGTCATCTGAGTATCCCCAAAGCAGGCGAAGCACAGGCAACGCCGATTTCTCCAGCACCCGGACGGGGTGTTAGCCAGACCATATAAAATCTACTATATTTATCGAGATAGTGTAATTCTAAAGTCTGCGGCTTTTCTGAAAAAAGCTACTCAGAGCGCTCGGTTTGCCGCGTCCCTGACGTCTACGCGCAGAGGGCGCGGTTCCGGCAACGCAGCCTCGATGGAGGAAAAGTTCGCGTTTGGATGCCCGCGCGACAATCCATCCCAAGATCCGCCGGCAAAACGCAATCGACAAAATACATCAAATAAATAGATTATATACTTCTCGTGCCTAGCTTTCCGAAGGAGTTTCCCATGCGCCCCGAGTTCATCGGCCACACGTCCAACCGAGAAGGGTCCGACATTGTGCCCGCCTCCGGCCCCGTCGTCGACAAGGCCTATATCCGCAAACACGTCCAGGCCGCGGAGGCCGCGGGCATCGATCGCCTGCTCATCGGCCAATTCGCGCAGTGGCCCGACAACAACCAGATCGCGGCCTATGTCTTCAGCCAGACCGACCGGATCGGCGCCCTGCTTGCCCACCGGCCCGGCCTGATGGCCCCGACACTCGGCGCGCGTCAACTGGCGACCCTGGATCAGTTCTCAGAGGGCCGCTTGTGGGTGCATATCATCACCGGCGGATCCGACACGGACCAGGCTCGCGACGGCGACTTCGAGGATCACGATACCCGCTACGCCCGAACCGACGAGTATCTGGAGGTGCTGAAGAAGGTCTGGGAAAGCGATCAGCCCTTTGATCACGAGGGGCATTTCTACAAATTCAAGGGCGCATTCAGCCAGGTGAAGCCGTTCCAGAAGCCGCGCATCCCGATATCCTTCGGCGGTTCGTCGGACGCGGCGATCGCCGTTGCCGGCAAGCATGCGGATGTCTATGCGCTCTGGGGCGAGCCCCTCGACGGCGCACGGGAAACCATAGCCAAGGTACGAGCGGCAGCGGTTGCCAACGGTCGCGCGGCCGATGACATCCGTTTCACCCTCGCCTTTCGCACCGTCGTGGCGGAAACCGAAGATGCGGCGTGGGCCAAGGCCGCGGACATTCTTGAGAAGGTCAAGTCCCAGGTTGCGCGCTCGGCCGGCGGCAACGGCGAGAAGCTGCCGTCGAATGTCGGCTCCGTTCGCCTGCGAGAAGCCGCCAGTCGCGGCAAGGTCCTCGACAAGCGGCTCTGGACCGAAGTCGCGGAAGCAAGCGGCGCCGGCGGAAACTCGACGGCGCTCGTCGGCACGCCCGAACAGGTCGCAGACGCCATTCTCGACTACTACGACGCCGGGGTCTCCAACTTCCTCGTTCGCGGCTTCTACCCGACCGAAGATACCGTCACCTACGGACGCGATGTCGTGCCGCTCGTCAAGGCTGGTATCGCCGAACGCGAAGCGAGAAAGGTTGCAGCCGAATGACCGCGCCGCTCGATATTGTCGACATCCACGCCCATCTCTGGCCGCCAGCCTGGCGTCCCGGCGGCAGATACGAAAAGCCCTCGGGCGCATTTGCGCCCGAGATACACCGGAAGATCACCACGCCCCAGGCGCTTGTCGATGAACTCAAACAAGGCGGCGTATCCCTCGCGGTTGTCACGGCGACGATCGAAAGCCTCTTCGGGATGGAGGGGAGCGTGCCGCTTGCAGCCGTCCGGGAAGCCAACGACTGGCTGGCGACGCTTGCGCACGATCATCCCACGCTCACCGGTTTTGCCGTCGTCAATGCCTTCGCCGGCGAAGAGGCGGCCCGCGAGGCAGAACGGGCGATTGTAGAACTCGGTCTTTCGGGACTGGTGATCGACAGTTCACGCGACGGCACGTTCATCGCCGATGCCTCGGTCCGCCCGACGCTCGAAGTCGCGGCTCGGCATAAGGTACCGGTCTTCGTGCATCCAGTGGCTCACCCAAACGCCGATGTTCTGATCAAAGGTGCCGGCACTCTCGGCAACTCGCTCGGTCGCGGCCTGATGAACGGTGTCGCATTCCTGTCAGTGATCCAGTCTTCGCTGCTCGACGAACTGCCGGACCTGCACCTGGTTTTCGCGACGCTTGGTCTTGGCGCAATCGTACAGGCGGCGCGCGGCGGCATCTACGGTCGCGCCGCACGGGCGGCGGGACTGCGACCCAACATCTACTTCGACACGATGGGGCACGATCCGGACATCATCCGCACTCTGGCAGGCTTCTTCGGTGCGGAGCGGGTGCTTGCCGGCACGGACTGGCCGATCCTTGCGGCTCTCGACGCAGACGCGTTGCGGCAGAGCCTGGCGCAAGCGGGCTTGGACGAGCAGCAGGCGCGTCTGGTCGCCGGCGGCAATGCCCGGCGTCTCCTCGGCCTGCGACATGATCAAGCGGCGGCGGCTGAGTAAAGGATGAAAGAAAAAGCCCCGGGTCGATAATCCGGGGCTCCCTGCCTTTCGACTGCCGTGTGCCAGATGCCGGCGGAAACCGGTCAGGCGACGCGCTGCGAACGGGCCAACGGAATGATCTCGGCCTCCGCCGCTCCAAAACGTGGTTCGCGACCCTCGAGCGGATGGCCCGGATCGGTGAAGCCCGGCGTCGACGGATGGCCGGGCGCGACCAGGCGATCGACCAGTGCCTCATCTTCGGCATCGAGCTTGACGTCGAGTGCGCGGATGTAGCTATCCCAATGTTCTTCCGTGCGGGGACCTGCGATGGTCGAGGTGATCAGCCGGTTGTTGAGCACCCAGGCGAGCGCAAAATCGGCGGCTGCGATGCCCTTGGCCTGAGCGTGGGCGGCAATCTGCTTGGCGATTGCGATCGATTCCTCGCGGAACTCCACGTCATGCATGCGCTTGTCGCCACGCCCTGCGCGGGTATCGGCGGCAGGAGCCTCGCCGGGATTGTACTTGCCCGTGAGGACCCCGCGCGCGAGCGGGCTGTAGGACACGGCACCCAGCCCGTAGGCGGCAGCTGCCGGCAGCTGCTCAGCCTCGGCGGTGCGGTTGACGATATTATAGAGCGGCTGGCTGGCGATCGGCCGATCGATCCCGAGCTGGTCGGCGAGGTGTGCGACTTCCGCAATGCGCCATCCGCGGAAGTTCGAGACGCCGAAATAGCGCAGCTTGCCGGCCTTGATCAGGTCGGCGATCGCCCTGACCGGCTCTTCGAGCGGCGCATCGAAAACGGCGCGGTGGAAATAGAGGATGTCGATATAATCAGTGCCGAGATTGCGCAGCGAGTTCTCGACCGTCTGATAGACCCACTTGCGCGAATAGCCGCCGAGGTTCGGCCCCTTCGCACGCGAATTGACGAACTTCGTTGCCACCACCCAGTGGTCGCGATGCGCCTTGATGCCGCGCCCGACCACCTCTTCCGACTTGCCGTCGTGGTAGACGTCAGCCGTGTCGATGAAATTGATGCCCTGTTCGCGCGCCTTGTCGATGATGCGGAAGGCGACGTCGTCGGGCGTCTGGTTGCCGAACATCATTGACCCGAGTGTCAGCGGCGACACTTTGAGGGCGCTGCGCCCGAGATAGCGATACTCAACCATTCAAGTTCTCCATTTCAGTTGATGTGGTCCGCGACATGACAGGCCACCTGGTGGCCGGGCTTGATGGCGCGGAATTCGGGTTCGGTGACGCGGCAGATCTCGGTCGCCAGCGGACAGCGTGTGTGAAATCGACAGCCCGATGGAATGTTGCTCGGGCTCGGCAGGTCGCCGCCGAGAGGAGCCGCCTGCCTCGGTCGCGAAGGATCGGGCACGGCCGCCATCAAAGCGCGCGTGTAGGGATGGCGTGGGTCGGACCAGAGCGTCTCGTTGTCGGCGCTTTCGACGATACGGCCGAGATACATGACCAGAACCCGGTCGCAGAAGTAACGCACCACCGAAAGGTCGTGGCTGATGAAGAGGTAGGAGAGGCCGAACTCCTTCTTCATTTCCACCAGGAGGTTCAGGATCTGGGCCTGGATCGACAGGTCAAGCGCCGAAACGGGCTCGTCGCACACGATCAGATCCGGATTGAGCAGCAGGGCGCGGGCAATACCGATCCTCTGCCGCTGCCCGCCTGAGAATTCGTGCGGGTAGCGATTGATGGCATCGGCGGGCAGCCCGACCTTGGCGATGATGCTGGCGACCGTGCGCCGGCGCTCCGTCCTGCTGCCGGCCTTGTGCACGATCAGCGGCGCTTCGAGAATTTCACCGATCGTGTGGCGCGGGTTGAGCGAGGCGAACGGATCCTGGAAGATCATCTGGATCGATTTTCGGACGTTTCTGAGCCTCCCCTGGTCGAGAACCGTGATGTCCTCGCCCTTGAACTCGATCCGCCCCGCCGTCGGATCGACGAGGCGCAGAAGCGTCTTGCCGAGGGTCGACTTGCCGCAACCACTTTCGCCGACAAGCCCGACGGTCTCGCCGCGCTCCACCACGAGATCGACGCCATCGACCGAGCGCAGGAGGCCGTCGCGGGTCTTGTAATGGGTCTTGAGATCAGTGGCTGAGATGAGCGGCATCGGGAACGGCCTTGAGGGACGAAGTGAACGGGCAGGCGACGAGGCGGTCCGGCGTTCGCGCAATCAACGGCGGCACCTGATGGCCACAGCTCGCGCGCGCCTCGCGACAGCGTGGCTTGAAGGGACAACCCGCCTCGCCTGCCGCCGAGACGATCGATCCCGGGATTTCGGTCAAAGGACCGCTCAGATAGTGAAAGTCGTTCTTCAGTCGCGGCGAGGCAGACAGAAGCCCGCGCGTATAGGGATGCAAGGGATCGTTGAAGAGATCGCCGGGCAGCGCCTGCTCGACCTTTTGACCGGCATACATGACGACAACCTTGTCGGCCCATTGCGCGACGACACCGAGGTCGTGCGTGATCAGCACCACCGCCATTTTCAGCTCACGCCTGAGCGTATCGAGCAGGTCGAGCACCTGCGCCTGGATCGTCACGTCGAGCGCGGTCGTCGGCTCGTCGGCGATCAAGAGTTTCGGCCGGCAAGCAACGGCCATGGCGATCATCACCCGCTGGCGCATGCCGCCCGACAATTGGTGCGGATAGTCGTCGACCCGCTTTTCGGCGGCAGGAATACGCACGAGCTTCAACAGCTCGATCGTCCGTTCGCGCGCCGCCCGGCCCGAGAGCTTTTCGTGCACCTTCAGCACTTCGCCGATCTGCCGGCCGATCGACATGACAGGATTGAGGCTCGTCATCGGCTCTTGAAAGATCATGGCGATGTCGCGCCCGCGCAGCTGCCGCATCTCGCGCGCATCGAGGCCCAGAAGATTGTGGTCGTCGAAGACGATGCGGCCGCTGGTGACCCGTGCTGCGCGCGGCAGCAGCTGCATCAGGGCGAGCGCCGTCAGCGATTTGCCTGAGCCGGATTCGCCGACGATCGCCAGCGTCTCGCCTGCACTGACCTCAAACGACAGGTTACGGACCGGTTCGGCGCGCGGAAAGCCGATGGTGAGGTTCTCGACCTGAAGCAACGGCGCCATCGTCAACGATCCCCAGAGAAGCGGGGATTGAGCGCGTCGTTCAATCCGTCACCGATGAGATTGAGAGCAAGCACCGTGAACACGATCGCGAGGCCCGGAAGGGCTGTCAGGTACCAGGCGGTTCTGACCAGTTCGCGGCCTGTGCCGATCATCGATCCCCAGCTCACCACGTTCGGGTCGCCGAGGCCCATGAAGGAGAGTGCCGATTCCATCAAGATGGCGGTTGCGACCATGACCGATGAGGTGACGATGATCGGCGGCAGCGCGTTCGGCAGGATCTCGCGAAAGATGATCCGCGAATGGCCGTAGCCGAGACTGCGAGCGGCCATGACGAAATCCTTCTCGCGGATCGCGCGAAACTCGGCTCTCGTCAGCCTTGCCACCGTCGGCCAGGAGATAACGGCGATCGCAAGCGTCACCGTTGTCGCCGAGGGCTGGACGATGGCGACGAGTACGACCAGAAGGACGAAGCTCGGAAGCGTCTGGAAGATCTCGACGAGCCGCACCAGGAGATCATCGACCCAGCCGCCGAAATAGCCGGCAATCGCGCCGACGATCACGCCGAAGGTGAGACCGAGCGCGGTTGCCATCAACCCCACGAACAGGGAAATGCGCGAGCCGTGCAGGATACCGGCAAGCACGTCGCGTCCGAGCGAATCCGTGCCGAGCGGGAAAGCCGGGTCCTGGCCCGGCCAGAGAAAAGGTTTTCCGACCATGGACAACGGGTCGTCGGGATATAGCACCGGCGCCAGCAGCGCGACACCGATCACGAGTGCGAGGAATGCCGTCCCGAACAATGCATTGGGGTTGGCGAGAAAGACACCGAGGGCTCTGCGCCCATTGGTGATCGCGACCGCCGCGGATTGCTGGGACCGCGCATCTGGCGCCTTCACATTGGACCAGGCCGGCCGCTCCGGCGCAGTCGCCTGCTCGTTCGTGGCGGGTGCGGCATAAGCGCCGCCGGTGACAGCCGGATAGGCTCCGAAATCGGCGGACATCAGCGGGCTCCAATTCGAGGGTCGAGCCAGGCGTGAACAAGGTCCACTGCGGCATTGGCGATGATGACGAGAAGAGAGGACAAAAGCAGGATGCCGAGGAGCACGGTGAAATCCCGGCCCATCACCGCCTCGAAGGCAAGTCTGCCGAGACCGGGCCAGCTATAGACCGTTTCCACCACCACGGCGCCGCCGAGCATGCCGCCGATATGCATGCCGGCCATGGTGGTAATCGGGATCAATGCGTTGCGCAGGATGTGCCTCGCGGTCACCCCGAACGGCGTCAGACCCTTGGCATAGGCGGTGCGAACGAAGTCCTGGTTCTTGACTTCGAGCATGGCGGCGCGTGTCAGCCGCGCGTAGATCGCGACGTAGAAGAGCGCGAGCGAGGTTGCCGGCAGCACCATATAGCGGGCCTTGTCGAGCAACAACGGGAGCCCTTTCAGCTGCGAGCCGATTGTGCCTGCACCGCCGCTCGGCAGCCAGCCGAGCTTGACCGAGAAGAGCACGATCAGCATCAGGCCGATCCAGAAACTCGGGATCGAGTAAAAGAGCAGCGAGAACACCGACAGCAGCCGATCGGGGATGCGCCCGGCAAACGTGGCCATCAGCGACCCGAGAACGACCCCGAGCAGGATGGCAATGAGGAGGGCAACCGCCATCAGCGTCAGTGTTCCAGGCAGACGCTGGGCGATCAGATCGGCAACCGGCATGCCGTAACGCGGCGAAAAGCCGAGGCTGAACTGCGCGAGATTGCCGAGATAGGTCGCCAACTGTTCGAGTACCGGACTGTCGAGGCCGAACCGAGCCCGCAGCGCAGCGACACTTTCTTCGGTCGCGGACCCCGCCTCACCGGCCAGGACATCGGCTGCGTCGCCGGGAGCCAGCTGCAGGAGGAAGAAGTTCAGGATCACTATTCCGAGGATGGTCGGAACTGCCTGCAACAGCGTTCGTCGAAGCGTTCGCCCAATTCTCACCAGCGCCGGCATCGATGTCGCCTCTCCGTTTGGCTGTCCGCCAACAGCGAACCTTCACCTCGGCATGGTCTTTCACCGCCGATCAATTTTATTGTTGACTAAATACATAGGCTTTGTCAAATCTGTTTTGGTAATTTCAACTCACGATCACTACGATTTAGGAACTACGTTCCCACTTTTCTCATTTTAACGGCCATATCTGGAACAGAAGTCCAACATCACCGCAATTTTCGCAATGACAGACTACGCAACGGCGTTCGGAAGAAAAACGCTTCCCGGCCCATCCCTTCAAAGACAGCGGAGAAACCCGTGACACGCAAAAATGCCATCTCACAAATCTGGTACACCCGCTGTCCTGTGCCGACGCCCGTGGGTCTTGCGACCCAGCTTGGGCTGCTCGACAAGGCATTTGCCACTGAAGGCATCACGCTGAATTCGATTATCGACAGCAAGGATCGCTCCATCCGGTCCAGCCACTTCGATCACCATCTCGACTATTCGTTTCGTCATGGCGGCAATGTTCCGCCGATCCGCGCCCGCTCGGAGGGCAATCCGACGCGTCTGGTCGGCATTACCTGGACCGATGAATTCCAGGCGATCATCACGTTGCCCGGCAGCAGGATCAAAACGACGCGCGACCTCGTCGGCCGGCGCTTCGGCATCGCGCGACGCCCGCCGGGTATTGTCGATTTCATGGCTGCCACTGCGTTGAAAGGTCTCGTGTCCGCCCTGTCACTCGAAGGGCTCGCTCCTTCCGACGTCGAAATCGTCGACATCCAGCTTACCGAAAGCGTGCTCGATGGCAGAGAAGGACCGCAACTCTACGGCCTCAGAAATCGCCAGGCCTACGGTCCGGAAGTCGCGGCACTCCTGCGTGGTGAGGTGGACGCCATTTACGTCAAGGGCACGCCCGGCATCGCCGTTGCCAACCTCTTTGCAGCCCACACGGTCGCGGAATTCGGTTTCCACCCGGACCCGAAGATCCGCATCAATTCCGGCTCGCCGCGGGTGCTAACCGTCGACGAGCGGCTCGCGGAAGATCGCCCCGATCTCGTCGCCAAGCTGATCGCGACGTTGAAGCAGGCTGGCGCCTGGGCCGAGGAGCATCCGGACGAGGTACGCCGCTTCGTCGCGCGCGAGGTCGGCGCATCGGAAGAGGTTGTCGCTGCGGCCAACGGCCCGGATCTGCACAAACATCTCGGTATCGGTCTTGATCCGGACCTGGTCGAGGCGATCGGCCACTACAAGGACTTCCTGCATGAGTGGGGGTTCCTGGCGAATAACTTCGAGATCGACACCTGGGTCGACCGTCGTCCCTGGGCCGAGCTCGAAACCCGCGCTGTCGCCTGAACGAGAGAAGCCGATGACGAATCCCACCCATTTCGAAGCGGTGATCGCGAAGGCTGAAGAGCTTGGAAGACGCTTTGGCCTGACAGCACGCCACTACGATGAAACCGGCGAATTCCCATTCGCCAATTTCGATGCGCTCCACGAGGCAGGATTGCTTGGCCTGGTGACAGCGCCCGAGCATGGCGGTCTCGGCGGCGGATTGACGGAGGCGCTGGCCGTCGTCTCGGCCATTGCCCGCGGGGAGCCCTCGACCGCCCTCGTCCTTTCGATGCACTATAACCAGCACTACTCGGTGCGCACGTCAGGCAAGTGGCCGCAGCATTTGATAGAGCGCGTGACCAGAGCCAATCGCGAGGGCGTGGCGCTGATCAATGCCGCGCAGGTGGAACCGCGCGTCGGTTCGCCATCACATGGGTCGTTGCCGGAAACCGTTGCCCGGCGCGTTGGCGATCAGTGGCGCATCACCGGCCACAAGACCTATGCGACCGGCATCCCGCTGCTGCGCTGGGTGTCAGTGCTGGCGGTCACCGACGAGCCGGAGCCACGCCTGGGCTCTTTCCTGGTGCCTACGTCGGCCGATGGCATCCGTGTTGAAAGGACGTGGAACGCGACGGGCATGCGGGCAACCAACAGCGACGACCTGATCCTCGACGATGTCGCGATCCCGCTGGAAGATGTTCTCGATTTCGCACCTGCAAGCGAAGGCCTGAAGCGCGACGAACGCATGGGCGCCTGGTACTTTTCCCTCGTCCCGGCGATCTACGACGGTGCTGCCCGCGGCGCACGCGACTGGCTGATCGAGTTTACCACCACGCGGGCACCCGCAAGCCTCGGCGCACCGCTCTCGACCGTGCCCCGCATCCAGGACGGCCTCGGCGAAATCGAGGTACTGCTGACGGTCAATCGCAGGCTCCTGCGCTCGATTGCAGAGGATTTTGACAGCGGACGCGCTTTCGGCGCCGATGCCGCCGCGGTCAAGCACACGGTGATCGCCAATGCGATCGCGGTGACCACGCTGGCCCTGGAACTGGGCGGCAACCCCGGCATCAGCCGCGACAATCCGCTGGAGCGCCACCATCGCGACGCACTTTCCGGCAAGGCGCACGCGCCGCAAAACAACCTCATCCGGACAATGCTCGCCAAGGCCGCGTTCAGCCGGCACGCAGCCACCCCTGCCGTCGCGCTCGAGCCGGTTCCCGTTCGGCCTCCCCAGCAACCCCGTCTTGCCGTCGTCGGCGGCCGCTAGGAATTCCGTTATGTCTTCCCTCTCTTCCGTCTGGTACACCCGCTGCCCCGCCCCGACCCCCTTGTCGATCGCCCATCAGCTCGGCTGGGTCGACAAGCAGTTTCAGAGCGCCGGCGTTACCGTCCGCTCGATCCGCGACAGCAAGGATCCGTCGGTCCGCCAGAGCCACTTTACCCATGCGCTGGATTATTCGTTCCGGCAGGGAGGCAATATTCCGCCAATCTGGGCGCGGTCCGGCGGGCGTGAAACGCGGGTCGTCGGCATCACCACGACGGACGAATTTCAGGCGATCATCGCGCTTCCCGGCTCGGGGATCGCGGTCGCCAAAGACCTGAAAGGGCGCCGGATCGGCGTGCCGCGCAAGCCCAAATCCGATGTGGTCGATTTTCAGCGCGCCACCGCGTTGAAGGGCATCGTTTCAGCGCTTTCGCTCGATGGCCTCGATCACGGCGATGTTGATCTCGTCTATCTCGATACCGACGAGGGCAACCTGATCGAGCGCGGCAACGCCGCCTTCCTAGGCCTGAAGCGCCGCTACCCCTACGGCGACGAGTTGCTGGCGCTCGCGTCAGGCAGGATCGACGCCTTTTTCGTCAAGGGCGCGGAAGGCATCGTGCTCGCCAACCAGATCGGCGCCGTCGTGGTGTCGGAATTCGGTTTCCACCCGGACGCGAAGATCCGCATCAACAACGGCACGCCAAGACCGCTGACGGTCGACGCCCGCTTTCTTGACGAGCACTTCGACCTTGTCGTCGATCTTGTCGTGACAGTTGCGGGCGTTGGCGACTGGGCGGCTTCCAACCCGGATACGGCCGTTCGCTTCATCGCCAACGAGATCGGCGTCGGCGAGGATGCGGTCTGGGCGGCGAACGGACCGGACGTAGCTCGCCATCTCGCGCTGACACTGGACCAGGGCCAGATCGCCGCCTTCGACCACTTCAAGCGCTTCCTTCTCGATTGGGACTTCATTCCTCAAGATTTCGACATCTTCGGCTGGATCGACGAGCGGCCGCTTGAAGCCGCTTTGCGGCGGACAGCTGCATGAGCAACCGACCGATCCTCGTGACCGGCGCCACGGGCAAGCTCGGCCGGCTCATCGTCGAGCGACTGCTCGCCCGCGGGCAGCCCGTTCGCGTCTTTACCCGGCGGCCCGATGCAGCAGGTGCGCTATTTGGTGGGGCCGTGCAGATCGCTCCAGGCGATTTCGGCGATCGACGCGCACTCGACGCGGCTGTTCAAGGGGTTGGACGGCTTCTCCTTCTGTCGCCGATCAGTGCCAGGCTCGTCACAGATCAGATCGCCGTCGCCGACGCGGCTGTCGCAGCGGACGTCGCCCGCATCGTCAAGATCTCGGGCTCCGACTGGACGATCGAACCGGCGGGCAACTCGATCTCCGGTGCGGCACACGCTGCCGTGGAGCGCTACCTCACTGAGTTGCCGACCGAAACGGTTTCGCTTCGGCCCAACGCCTGGATGCAGGTCTCGCTCGCCAACACCATCAGGCTGGCGATCACGAACGGTCAGGTCGTCGCCGCCAACCTCGACGCCGGCATTGGCTATATCGACGCGCGCGACATCGCCGATGTCGCCGTAGACCAGCTTCTTGCCGACCGAGTTCGGGGCCGCACGCTCAACCTCACCGGCCCGGACATCGTCTCGTTTCGGCAGATTGCCGCGCTGCTGGCGTCCGCGTTGAAACGGCCGGTTGCGACCCTTGAGAAGCCGCCCCAGACTGTCCCTGGAGATGGCGACTTCGAGCATCGCGCCGTTGCGCAGTTCGTAAGGCTGATTGCGAGCGGCCGCGCCGCGACAACGACCGATGTCGTTCAGAGCCTGCTCGGCCGGTCGCCCCGCAGCGTCGCAGACTTCATCCTCGAGCAAGTCGCCACAGCAGCAATCCCCGAGTATCAGCCATGACCATCCCATTCGTCGATGTTGCCATTATCGGTGGCGGGCCGGGCGGCCTCGCACTGGCGCAAGGCCTGAAGAAGAACGGCATCGAAACCGCCGTCTTCGAGCGGGATCCGGTCCGGTCGGACTATGTGCAGGGTTTTCGCATGCGCATCCGGCAACGGGGTCTCGACGCGCTTAAGGCAAACCTGCCGCCGCATCTTTACCAGACATTTCTCGACACGCTCGGCCTTGCTCCAACCGAAAACCTGATCCTCGACGAACGGTTCAACCGTCTGGATGATGCCGGACAGGCAGACCGTGAGCCCGAAGACACCCATATCGAAAAGTCGGTCAGCCGGATCACGCTCAGGCAGATCCTTCTGTCCGGGCTCGACGGCGCGTTCCATACCGGCAAGCGCTTCGAGCGCTACGAGCCGCTTGCGGACGGGACGGTGATTGCGCACTTTTCCGACGGCTCGGCCGTACACGCCAATCTGCTGATCGGCGCCGATGGCGCGGGGTCTGCAATCCGTCGCCAGTTGCTGCCTGATCTCAAGAGCATCGACACGGGCGTGCGGCGTCTTGCCGGCAAGATCACCCTCGACGCCGCGGCACGGCACGGTATCTCGCCGCTTCTCACCGAGTTCAATACCAACATTCGTCCACGCGACGGACGTGGACTGATGATCACCAGCCACAGGGTCGATCCATCCGCCTGCGCACGTCATGACCTCATCGGCGGCGAGGACCCAGGACATGCCGGCATCACCGGCTTCCATTTCAACAACTCCACCAGCTACACTTGGTGGAACACGGCCTACGATACGGATGAACTCGGGCCGGACGAGGTGCTTGAAACGCGCGACGGTGCGGCACTCCTCGAAACCCTCCTTCAGCGCATCGGTCACTGGGACGAGCGTATCCTGAAGCTCATCCGCCACAGCGACCCGTCGACGGTCGCCTTCCTCAAGGTCAGGAGCTCCACGCCCGGTGCAGTATGGCAAAGCGGGCCGGTGACGCTGCTCGGCGACGCCATCCACGCCATGACCTATTTCCGCGCACTTGGCGGCAACACGGCGCTTTACGATGCCGGATTGCTCGTTTGCGAGCTTGTGGCCGCACGGCGCCACAGCAAACCGCTGCTCGCCGCCGTGAACGACTACGAAAACGTCATGCGCGACCACGGCTACGAGGCCGTGCGGTCCTCGCTTTCAGCCATGCAGCGCAATGTCGGCGCCAATCGACCGCTGAAAGCCATACCTGCCCTCTAGCTTAGGAAAGATTGATCATGTCCATCGTCGTCTTCGGTGCTTCCGGAAACATCGGCAGCAACATCCGCAAGGAGGCCTTGTCGCGCGGTCATCGCGTGACGGCCGTGACGCGCGCTAGCCCGCTTGAACCCGCCGAACACCTGACGGTCCTGAAGGCGGACATCGCCGATCCGGAACAGGTGGCAAAGATCGTCGCCGGCCACGACGCGGTCATCAGCGCCTATAGTCCCGGCCTGCGCCGCCATTCGGCCGAAGATGCCGCAGTGCTCATCGAGAAGGCGCATGCCTCGCTTTTCGAAGGCGTCAAGCGCGGCGGAGTCCGCCGCATCATCATCGTCGGCGGGGTCGGAAGCCTTGAGGCAAGCCCGGGCGTCGACGTGGTCGATAGCGATTTCTATCCCGCCGAACACAAGGCCCATACGCTGCGCAACCGCGAGATCCTGCGCAGCCTCAAACGCGGCGAGCACGACCTCGACTGGACCTATGTGTCCCCGCCCCTATCCATCAAGGCCGGGGAGAGAACCGGCCGCTTCAGACTGGGCGAAGATGCTCTGCTGCGCGACGAAGCCGGCGACAGCCAGATCTCCGAAGCCGATTTCGCCATCGCGATACTCGATGAATTCGACAAGGGGCGGTTCATCCGCCGCCGCTTCACCGCGGCCTATTGAAGGACAGATATCCCCATGTCCCGCACGCTCAATCTCAACGTCGGCATCAACACCACGGGCTATCTGCCGGCGGCCTGGAGATACCGCAGCGGCAACCGTCACGACATCTACGATCCCGACTACTATCGTCGCCTGACCGAACTCGCCCATAGGGGCCTGTTCGACGCGGTGTTCTTTTCCGACCATCCGGCCCTGATGACGGATCCCGACACTCGGCCGTTCCATACCATCGACCCGCTGATCCTCTGTACGGCACTTGCGGCACAGGTACCCGACATCGGCTTCGTCGCCACGATGTCTTCGACCTACAATTCGCCCTACAACCTTGCCCGCCGCACCCAATCGACAGACATCGTTTCCGGCGGCCGGCTGATCATCAACATTGTCTCGTCGTTCAATCCGAACGTAGCTGCCAACTTCGGCTCGGCGCCGCTGCCGCCGCGCAACGAGCGTTACGCCAAGGCGTCCGAATTTCTCGACGTCGCCAAGAAGCTCTGGGCGAGCTGGGATCCGGCCCGCGAAGGGGACGTTTCGCAAGACCGGTTCTGGGACGCCAACGCCGCCCACGCCATCGACCATGAGGGCGATCATTTCACTGTCAGGGGACCACTGAACGTGCCGCGCGGCCCGCAGGGCCACCCGGTGATCGCGCAGGCAGGTGCGTCCGAAGGCGGCATCGAACTCGCCGCCCGCCATGGCGAGATCATCTATTGCAACATCCTCTCCCGCGCCGCCGGAAAGGCCTTTGGCAAAAAGGTCAGGGACCGCGCCACTGCCCTTGGTCGCGACCCGAAGGGCATCCGGATCGTGCCCGGGTTGGTGGTGATCCTCGGCGAGACGAAGGAAGAAGCATTGCGCAAGCACGAGCTCTTCAGCGGCACCGGTTCGGAAGACGGACTGCTTGCGCGCTTCGCCAGGGAGAACGGCATTGATCCCGATGGCTTCGATCCGGACGCGGTGCTCGACGCCGAACGCTTCATCCCGGATCCGAACCGTCTGCAGGCCGTCGGGATGGGCCTTGGCCTTTCCGATCTGCTGACGCACGAGAGGCTGACGGCACGGCAGGCCGTGCGGCGCTCGGAGGGGCACCACCGCCTGCTGCTCGGCACACCGGAAGAGGTGGCAGATGGCCTCATCGACCTGTGGTCCGACGGCACAGTCGACGGCTATACGCTCCAGCCGCCACGAGCACCCGACGACATAGAAGAATTCGTCGCAAAGGTAGTTCCGATCCTTCAGGATCGCGGTGTCTATCGTCGTCGCTATGCGGAAAAAACCATACGGGAGCGCTATGGCTTGCCTTTTCCAGGCTAGAGCATCGTGACTTCAAGAAGGGTCAGCGTTCCGGCAATCCTGCCTGCCGCAAACCCGCGGCCATCTGATCCTCCCACTGCGATATGTTCCTGAACCAGGGCAAGGCTCGATACCTTTCGATGGTGAAGCCGGGTTCGCCTGCCAACAATTTTCGCGCAGCCCAACGGGCGGTCTGAAGATCGCCGCTCATCGCCGACCAGGCGGCGAGGTGGCGATAGGTCCAGGTCACGTCAGGATAGGTGTTGACGACGTCATGGGCGATTGCAATGGCCTGCGAAAGAGCGCCGCCCATGGCCAGGGAAAAGGCCATGCCCAACCTCATGTTGAATGCCAGCGGATCTCTTGGGCTGAGCGTCATCGCACGTTGAAAACGTTCCGTCGCGCGCGCGGCTTCGTCCTTGTAGATTGCGAGCCAGCCCAGGCGCGCCCACGCCCAGGCATTGTTGGGATCAAGCGTCAGCGCCTTTTCGAGAAAGATGGTGGCGCGTTCCTGGTCGCCGCAGATGCTCATGGCCGCGCCCGCAGCCGTCAGCGCGGTTGGATCATCGCTGATCAACCCCGCAGCCTCGACCGCTGCGCACGCCTTTTCCAACTCATGCTCCGGCTGTTCGCTCCAGAGGTAGGAGGCGTTTGCGGCGTGGCACCACGCCAAAAGCGCGTGCGCGCGGCCGTAGCCCGGATCGGCGGCGATCGCCTGGCCAAGCTGTTCGATCGCCTGGCTGTTGGTTTCTCTTCGCCGACCCCAAAGGTTCGGGTAGGCGCGCATGACGAGATCGTAGGCCCTGAGACTGGCGGGCGGCTTGCGCTTGGAAAGCTCGATCTCGGCATCGCGAATGGCGGGATGAATGGCCCCCGCTACCTGCGCCGCAATGCGGTCCTGGAACTCGAAAACATCCTCTATCGCGCCCTCGTAGCGATCGGACCAGAACTGGGTCCTTGTCTCCGCGTCGACCAGTTGCACGGAGATGCGCAACCGGTCGCCGCCCCGGCGAACAGTGCCTTCGACCACATAATTGACGCCGAGTTCCCTGCCGACCTCGCGCACGTCGGCGAAGCGCCCCTTGTAGGTGAATGCGGATTGTCGCGCGATGACAAAGAAATCCCGAACGCGCGACAGCGCGGCGGTGATCTCCTCGACAACACCGTCCACGAAATACTCGTCGCCGTGACCGCTGAGGTTGTCGAAGGGCATGACCACGATCGACGGCTGGTCCTTGCCACGGCGGGCCGCAACTGGTGGCACGGGCACCATCGCGCCTTCGACCGGCGCGTCGTTCTGCCAATCGACCCGATAGACGGAGATTGGCCGGGGGATGTTCTTCAAGTTCTGCTCGCCGAGGCTGATGAGCGCAAACGGCACCTTGCCGTCGAGATGATCGCGAACCGCTGCGGAAATGCAGATGCCTGCCGGAGCGGCGAACGCCTGCACCCGCGCCGCGATGTTGACGCCGTCGCCGAGAAGATCGCCCCCGGATACAACGACATCGCCGAGATTGATGCCGATGCGGAACTCCAGGCGGCGATCGGATGGGGGCTGATCCGGGAGGTTCAACAGACGGCGCTGGATTTCAACGGAGCACCGGACGGCCTGAACCGCACTTGGGAACTCGGCGACAAAGCCGTCGCCTGCGCTGCCGAAGATGCGGCCGCCATGCACGCTGACCAATTCGGCAATCACCCCACGGCAGAGATCAAGCGCACGAACGGTCCCCTCCTCGTCCAGCGCCGCAAGGCGGCTGAAGCCGGCAACATCGGCCGAAAGGATGGCTGCAAGCTTTCGATCCACAGCAGTGACTGCTCCTGCGGGCCCGATATCGTTGGGCTTGTCATGCGCATATTCACACATCCGCAGATGTTTGTCGCCGGCGGGATCGGATGAAAGATGGCTGGTTGGCGGGGCCGTATCGTCCGTGCATGCATTCGGTCGATTTCAATCAATCTGCGAACGCCTCGACGCCTGCCCGCAGGGCATCGTGGTCATCGTGTTCCAGACCGTGCAGGATATCGAGCAAGGGGAAGGTGAGCCGATAAAAACTCATGCGCCTGCGGATCCCCTGGTCGGATTGAAGGCGATGCAGGATCGTGTCGACAAAGACGTCTCCAAGACCGGCGGCAAGGCTCGCGTAGTCATAGGCCGGGTCGCCGACTTCGCAGCCGGAAAAATCGATCACGCCGGTGAGGCGGCCTTCGTGCACGAGGATGTTGCCCGTGCCGAAATCCCCGTGAACGATTAAGCGCGGAAGCCTGTCGCAGACGTTCAGGAAGTCGCGGAAAGCCTGACGCAGCTGGGGGACGGCATTCGGAGCAATTAAAGGAAAGGCCAGTGTCTCGCAGCGCACGAGCAGGTCGTGCCAGTCCGTCGAAGGCGGAGCTGTCGTGCGCTCGGGCAGCAAGGCAACGGGGACGGCGTGCAAGACGCATAAGAAATCACCGAGATCCGTTGCCAGCGCACGTTGCTCGTCCTCGTCCAGTTCAGCCAGCGTCGTTAGTGCTTGTCCCGGAAGTCGACGATGAAGCGAGAACAACGGGTTCCGATGCGCCGAAGCTTCAGCCGCGGCACATCGGTTGAAAGCAACGGACCCAGCGCCGCAAGCACCCGAGCTTCGCGTTCAAGGGCGCGCTCGGCCTCCGCATGCAGCGGAATGCGCAGGATTTCGCCGCCGACATCGTAGACGCGGTTGTTCTGTCCGACACCGACGAACATGGGTTGCACGTCGGGAGGGAAGCCGAGGCCTTTCACGATCTCCGCAAGAGGCATGCTCTCGAAGGACTGCCGGGCGAACTCGTCTTTCATCGGCGCGCTCGCAGCCCGTTTTTCCAACTCATCCATCAAAGGTTGTATGATCGCATATCAACAGCGAAGCAACCCAAGTTTATCGCCAGGCGCGCAAGGCGCCAGACGCGTGTTCCACTCAGTCCAGCCGGTGCGGTTCGCCGAGCGTATGCATCAGCCGATTGGCCCAACCGAAAATCGCGACCGCATGGATGAGATCGAGGATTTGCAGGTCGTCGAGCCCGATCTCGCGCAAATGATAGAACTGGTAGGCGCCGACATTGTCGGGATGGGCCGTCAGGTCGACGCCGAAATTGAACAGGGCCTGCTCGAAATCCGGTAGGTTCGCATCAAGGCCGCTGCCATAAATTTCGTCCACCACCTCCGGACGCTTTTCGAGCTGGATGTAGCGCGCCGCATGGACCGAAGCGCAATAGATGCAGCGGTTGACGAAGGAGGCGGCGAGCGCTCCGATCTCTCTCCCACCCCGGGAAAGTCCGCCTTCGCTGTACATGATGTCGTTGAACAGCGGCGTGCGTTCTTTCAAGGTTTCCGGGTCGTTGGCGAGTACCAGGACATAGTCCGAGATCTTCTTGTTCGATGGCGTGATCTTCAGCGCGTCGAGTTGATCGGGCGTTGCAGTATTGACGTCGACCGGCTTGACGTAAGGTTTCCAGTCGAGCGGTTCGATGGTGAATTCGTGAACGGGTTGCGCCATGTCAGTTATCCCTCAGCATCTTGAGGCCGGCCACCACCAGGACCTGATAGTTCACGAAGGCGATGAGGCCGGCGAGCGTGACGATGTCGCGATCGTCAAGGCCTGCGGCGGCGAGCTTTTCGATGTTGGCGCGCGTCGCGTCTTTGGGCGAAAGCGTGACCAGGTCGACATGGACAAGGATCGCCGCAAGCCGCGCATCTGACCCCTCGGGTCGGCTCCCCGGATCGACGATCGCCGCAAGACCGGATCCCCCCTCCTCTCTTTCGAGCAGGGTGCGGAAGTGCGCGGAAAGCTCCTGCGATTTCCAGAGCGTGGCCATGCGGGCCGCAAGCGCAGCGCGCAGCGCATAGGAGAAGTTGCGTGGCTCTGCGGGACGGAGGGCTGCCTGGTAGCTGGTCTCGCTCAGGTGCTTCAGCTTCGCCCGCTGTTCGCGCAGTGCCTCAAGGTCGGGGAAGCGCTCGAGCCCGAGAACGGTGTCGATCACGTCGTTTGTCGATGGAACAGTCATTGGTTTTCCAGTCGTCTGCAAGTGCGAGAGGTTCAGGCGGTCTTCTGCGCCGGCTCACTGGCGTCGGCGTCCACCCATTCGGTCCCGTCGAGTTCAGGCTTCTCGTAGGCCAGCAGCGCCTCCCAGTGATAATCGACATCACGAATGAACAGGGAAGAAGCGATGCCGCGCGCCAGCCAGAGGGCGCCCTCACTGATGGCCGGGATGTCACCGCTGACCTTGCCGACACTGACGGAAGCACCGTAGTTGAAGCAATGGATGTCGTTCAGCCAGGGCGCCGTTCCCGCCTCCTTTTCGGTGAAGGAGAAGTCGCCCTTCAGCCAGGGGAAGCGCCCAAGCCCGGGATTCTCCTCCCCTGCCGGCGGATCATAGCGGTCCTCCCAGCAGGCAATTTTGTCCTGATGCGGCGCAAGCTCGCCGCGGCTCAGCGGATCGATGGAGAAGCCGGTACCAAGGATGACGAAATCGGTGCGGAAGATGCGGCCGCTGGTGGTGGTGATGACGACCTCGCCGCCGTCTTCCTTCATCGACCGGATGCCGCAGTCGAAGTGGAAGGAAGCGTTCGGATGTCGACTGACCCGAAGGGTTGAGTTATGCGGCGCCGGCGTCTGCTGCTTGGCCGCATAATCCATCAATCGCCAGCGCCACTCCGGTGAGATTTCCGCGAAACCTGCGGTGACGCCATAAGAGCCGATCCCCATCAGTTTGTTGACTGTCGGCATCTCCTTGCGCCGGGCAAGAAGGCGAACCTCCCCTGCCCCCTGCTCAAGTGCCTCCGCCGCATTGTCGACCGCCGACGCGCCGACACCGATGACGACGACGCGCTTGCCCTTTAGCCGATCGAAGTCGATGTCATCGGCCGAGTGCGCCCAGGACGTGTGCCGCTCCATGCCCCTGACGAAAGCGGGAATGGTCGGCTCACCGAGCCCGTCGCGGCCTGTCGCCATCACCAGTTTCCGGGTGATGATCGCAGGCTTTGCCCCGCCGGCTATTTCGAGCTCCAGAAGCCCGTCGGCGCGCGGCACAACACGGGTGACGTTTGTGTCGTTCTCGACCGGAATGTCCATGACGTCGCGATACCAGCGCAGATAGTCCATCCACATTGGCCGCGGGATCCGGAAGAGTTCCTTCCATTCCGCCTCGCCGTTCAGTGCCGTGAACCAGGCGCGAAAGCTGAGTGAGGCAACCCCGAGCGCCGGGCCAAGAAGGATTTTCGGCGAGCGCAGGGTTTCCATCCGCGCATAGGTAACCCAGGGCCCTTCAAAACCCTTCGGCGCGCGATCGACGATCCGCAGATTGGCGATGCCAGCGCGTGTGAGCGCATGCCATGCGACGAGCCCACACATGCCGCCGCCAATCACCACCACGTCGCTGACCGCGTCGCCCGCCGCTGTCCTGACGGGTTTCGACCAGTTTTCCGGCGGATAGTTGAGATAGCTGAGATCCTGCTTTACCTGCGCATTCAGCTTCGCAAGCCGCTCCTGCTGTTGACTTGTGCTCATCCCCGGTCTCCTCTTCAGTTCGCCAACAGGACGGCATCGCGTTCGCGCCACCCCACCCAGACGTCGTCCCCTTCGATATGTGAAAGCGCCACCGGGTCGATCTGCACCGCAAGTGTGCTGCCGTCATCGAGCGTGACGGTGAGCGCGGTGTGCGCACCCTTGAAGACGCGTTCTGTGATGCGGCCGTTGAGCGAGGGGCGCCCCTCGGGCCTGCGCGACACGCAGTAAAGCGCCTCCGGACGCAGGGCCAAGGTGACATTGTTGCCGGCTGCGGGTGCCGCTCCGTTGACGTCCGCGTGCACCAAGTTGCCGCGCCAATTGATGGCGGCAATTCCATCGGATACAGCGGCAACGGTGCCCTCGAGAAAATTGCTCTGGCCGATAAAATTCGCGACGAAACGGTTGCGAGGCCGGGCATAGAGTTCGTCGGGGCCGCCCATCTGCTCGATCCTGCCCTTGTTCATCACCACGATGACGTCGGACATGGTCAGCGCCTCCTCCTGGTCATGGGTGACGAAGATGAAGGTCTTGCCAGTCTTCTGCTGGATCGACTTGAGCTCGATCTGCATCTGCTGGCGCAGCTTGGCATCGAGTGCCGAAAGCGGCTCGTCGAGCAAGAGCACGTTCGGATCGGGCGCCAGCGCCCGCATCAGGGCAACGCGCTGGCGCTGCCCTCCGGAAAGCTGCGCGGGCATGCGATCGGCATGATCCTCAAGCGCGACGAGCGAGAGAAGCTCCGTGACCCGCCGATGGATCGCGGCGCTCTCCATGCCCTTCAGTTCCAGGCCGAAGGCGATGTTGCGGCCGACCGTCAGATGCGGAAACAGCGCATAGTCCTGAAAGACGATGTTGACGTTGCGTTTGTTGGGCGGCAGGTGCGAAATCGGCTTGCCCTCGAGGTAGATCTCCCCCGAAGTCGGGCTGTCGAAGCCACCGAGCATACGCAGCGTCGTCGACTTGCCGCAGCCGGAAGGGCCGAGCAGCGTGACGAACTGGCCGGGCGCGATCGAAAGGTCGAGATCATCGACGGCGGTCAGCGCCCCATAGGATTTGTTGATGTTCTTGAAATGGACGACAGGCTGCATTGGCGTCAGCTCCTGCTACGGCGGGTATGATGTTCGGCATAGATGCCGATGGCGGTGGTGACGACGAGCACGATGGTCGCCATGGCGTTGATCTCCGGCGACATGCCCCCTTGCACCTTGGCGAAGATGAGCATGGGCAAGGTCGGCTGGTAGCCGCCGAGGAAGAAGGTGCGCACGAAGTCGTCGATGCTGGTCAGCACGCAGAAGATCATCCCGCCGAAGAGCGCCGGCATCAGATACGGGATGGTGACGCGCAGGAAGGCGACGAAGGGATCGGCGCCGAGATCGCGCGCCGCATCCACCAGATTGGCCGGCATCGAACGCAGCCGGGTCAAGACCATGATGACCACGAACGGGACGGCATGAACCGTATGTGCCAGCACGATCGCAAAGGTTCCGGTCGGAATGTCCACGGCGCGGATGAAGATGCGCATCGAGATCGCGTTGATCAGTCCTGGAACCACGGCGGGCAGGCAAGCGAGTGCAAAGATGACCGCCTTGCCCCAGATATTTTCTGCAGAAACGAGCAGTGCGATCCAGACGCCGATGATCGTCGCCGAGACGGTGGTCGCAAGTGCAATGCCGATCGAATAGAGCGAGGCTTCGAGGAACTGCTTGTCCTGGACCACCTTGCCGTACCAGGACAGCGTCCAGTTGCCGATTGGGAAGGCGATGAAGTTCGCATCCTTGAAGCTCATCGCCACCATCAGCGTCAGCGGCAACGCCAGATAGACGGCAAAGAGCCAATAGGATGCGCCAAGTGCGGTTTTGGGAAGATCGTTGAAATAGGTTCGCATCATTCCGCCCTCACATCAGCCGGACCGAGCGGCCGCCGACGACCCGCATGAACAGTCCGACGGTCGTCAACGACACCGCCAGCATGATCATCGAGAAGGCGGCGCCCTCCGGCCATTTGTCGTTCGATCCGTGGAACAGCGTCGCGATGACCTCGGGAAAGATGACCGCATTCGGGCCGCCAAGAAGCAGCGGGGCGGCAAAGACGCCGACGGACGTCAGATAGACGAGGCTGCAACCCGACACGATGCCGTCCTTGGAGAGCGGCAGGATGACCCTGCGGAACCTCTGGAAGGGTCCGGCACCGAGATCGGCTGCCGCCTGGATCAACGGCGTCGGGATTTTCTCGATCGCCGAATAAAGCGGCAGCAGCATGTAGAGCGCCAAGAGGTAGATGACGCCGAAGCTCAGCGAGAAGAAGGTGTAGAGCATCGGGATCGGCCGGTCGATGAAGCCGAACTCGCGCAGAAGCACGTTCAGCGCCCCGCGATTGGCAAGCAGCATGATGACCGAGAAGGTGCGGATCAGTTCGCCGGCCCAGAAGGGAATGAGCAACAGCAACAAGGCCCGCATGCGGTTCTTCGGCTTGACCACCTTTGCGACGTAGTAGGCAACCGGATAGACGATCACCAGCGTCGAGATCGTCACCACCGCAGCAAAGATCAGGCTGCGGACGAAGGGCACGAAATAAAGCCGGTCGGAGAAGAACAGTCCGTAGTTCGCCAACGTGTACTCGCTGCTCTTGTCCGGTTGCGGCGGATAGTTGGCGAGAAGGCTGATATTGGCCATCTGCAGGATCGGCCCGATATGCAGCATGGCGATCCAGATAAGCGGCACGCCGGCAAGCACGGCGAGACGCACGCGCCGGCTATCGACGAGAAGCTCGATCGTATGGCGATACAGTCCCGAGCTGGCCGCCCTGCCGATCCATCCGGCATAGCGCGGCACCGTCGGCAAACCGGCGGATTGCGGTTGCGTTGTCCTGTCCAGCATTCTCTTTGTTCCCGGCTCTGGAAGAGTCCATTTTTGATGGGCGATCGGCCAAAGCCGATCGCCGAGATTGCAGCCGTCAGGCTGATTTGATTTCGGCGGCGGCCTTGTCGATCATGTCGTTCTTCATGTCGCGGTTGACCGAACTGAAGAACTGGATGCGTTCGACCTGTTCCGGCGGCAGCGACAGGGCGGCGCGCTCCTTGTCGTCGAGCACCTTGTCGACACCGTCGAAGGCCGAGGAGAAACCGGACTGGCGTGTCATCGCCGCACCGATTTCCGGTGACGACAGCATGGCGTCGAGGAAGGTGTAGGCGGCGTCCGCATTCGGCGCGTTGTTGACGATGTTGAAGGAATAGAGGAAGCCGAACGTCCCTTCCTTCGGCACCGAGATCTCGATCGGGTGGCCGTCCATGATCAGCTTGGCGGCCGGCCCGGACCAGGCCTGCGCCAGATAGATGTCCTCGTTCACGAGCATCTGCTGCAGCTCGGAGCCGGCATCGTAGTATTTGCGAACCTTGTCCTTGTGCTGGATGAGGAAATCGCGAGCCTGGTTCGTTGCGGCCTGCGCGACATCGGGCTTGTCGCCATAGGTCACGTAATCACCGTCATTGCCCTGGTAGCGCATGACGATCGAGAGGAAGTCGCTGACGATGTAGGACGTCAGGTTCTTGTTTTCGTCATCGAACATGATCGCCCAGCTATCGGAGGCCTTGGCGTATTCGGTGTTGCGCACGAGACCCTCGAAGCCGGCAAGCAAGGGAACGCCGAAGGTCTTGCCGTCGACGGTCAGCTGCGGCGCGCCCCTATAGGCGGCGGCAAGCTTGTCCCAGTTCTTCAGCCGCGCGGTGTCGAGCGACGAGAGCAGGTTCGATTTCATGAACTGAGAGAGGCGGTGGCCGGTCACGGTCACGATGTCGGTGGAGGGTGCAGCTCCTTCGGCGGTCAACAGGTTGTACTGCTTGCCCTGGTCGTCGGTCAGGCGGATGCGCACTTCGATGCCGGTATCCTTCTGGAACTGGTCGATGAAGGACTGCGGTACGAACTTGTCATAGGTCGTGATGTTGACGACCTTGCTCTGGGCGAAGGCCGGGCGGATGATCGAAGGCGCTGCGAGCACGCCGGCCCCGGTTGCCAGCAGCTTCATGGCCGATCGGCGGGTTACGTCAAAATTGTTCATCTCGTTCTCCTCATTTTGGCAGGCTCGATTTTCGTTTGAGCGTTTAGAGCTTTTGCTCCCCTTTATTTCGCCGCCGGGTTGTCCGGTGGCGCACCAATGCCGGCGGTCCTGCCGGCAAGGCTCCTTTCGGCGATGCGCGCCATCTGCTTGGGATCGTGGACAGTCAGGTCCGGCATCCGCTCCGACGCGATCCGCGAAATGCGTTGGATGAGTTCCCGGACCCCCGCCGAGAGCGGGCGGGAGGCGGCCGACAGGATCGCCCAGAGGAAGGGGATCTCGACGTCGAGCGGCCGAACTACGATCGGCGCCGATTGCAGGCCGTAGGCGGTCGCCGGTTCGATAATCGCCACGCCCAGGCCGAGCGATGCGACCTGCACCGCGTTGTTGGCCGCGTTGGTGGCAATGATCCGAGTGGGTCGCACGCCCGCCGCTTCGAGCGCTTCATCGACGCTGTGGCGCAGCCGAAACGGATTGGACATGGTTACAAGCGTGCGCCCGGCAAGATCGGAGATCGAGATTACGTCCTTCGCGGCCAGTGGATCGTGCGACGCCACGGCGGCCACGCAGCGCCCCTCGAAGAAGCCCTGCACCTCCAGGCCTGGCTGATCGGCCGGCAGCGATGTCACGCAGAAATCCGCCGTGCGGGCGAACACCGACTGCACCGCCGCCTCTGCGGGCATGCTGCGCAGATTGATCGTGTGCGGCAGCAGATGGTCGGGCAATTCGGCAAGGGCGATAGGGATGATGCCGCTGGCAAAGGCCGGCGTCGCGGCGATCTCGATCGGCTCGGGTTCCTTGCCGGCGATCGCCTTGGCCCGGTTGCGCAGGTGCCCGATGCCGCTGACAAACCGCTCCGCATCGTCATGGAAGGCGATCCCCTTGTCGGTCGGGGCGATCCTCGGGCCATTGCGCTCAAACAACGCAAAACCGAGCGACGTCTCCAGATCCTGAATGAGGCGCGTCACCTGTGACTGGGAACGGTCGAGCAGGCGGGCAGCGCCGGTGATGCTGCCCGTCGACATGACTGCGAGAAAGGCCTCGAGGTCGCGAACTTCCATAGATTATCATGCGCTCCTTGCATGGTAGATAATCAATAGTGCATAAAACGCATTCTCAGTTCTAGTGACAAAAGACAATTTTCTTCATTTCGCGGTGGCGCGCCGCCTCACCAGTCCATGACCACCTTGCCGGAATTGCCGGAGCGCATGGCCTCGAAGCCGTCGCGGAACTCGTCGATGCCGATGCGGTGGGTGATGACGGGGGAAAGGTCAAGGCCGCCCTGTACGAAGGCGATCATCTTGTACCAGGTCTCGAACATCTCGCGGCCGTAGATGCCCTTCAGGTTGAGCATCTTGAAGATCACCTTGTTCCAGTCGATCTCGAAGCCTGCCGGCGCAATGCCGAGGATGGCGATCTTGCCGCCATTGTTCATCTTGTCGATCATGTCGCGGAAGGCAGGGGCGGCACCCGACATCTCCAGCCCGACGTCAAACCCCTCGGTCATGCCGATCGCCTTCATCACGTCGGCAAGGTTCTCCTTCGACGCATCGACGACATGGTCGATGCCGACGCTCTTGGCGAGCGCCAGCCGCGTCGGGTTGATGTCGGTGATGACCACCTTGCGCGCACCCGAACGCTTGGCAACCATCGCCCCCATGATGCCGATCGGGCCGGCACCGGTGACAAGCACGTCCTCGCCGACGAGATCGAAGGAAAGGGCCGTGTGCACGGCATTGCCGAACGGATCGAAGATCGCCGCGACTTCATCGGGCACGTCCTCGGGGATCGGAACGACGTTATATTCCGGCAGGCAGACGAACTCGCCGAACGAGCCCGGCCGGTTGACGCCGACACCGAGCGTGTTGCGGCAGAGATGCCCGCGGCCGGCGCGGCAGTTGCGGCACTTGCCGCAGACGATATGCCCCTCGCCCGAGACCCGCTCGCCGACATGATATTTGGTGACGGCCGAGCCGACCTCGGCGATCTCGCCCATGAACTCGTGGCCGACCACCATCGGCACCGGAATGGTCTTTTGCGCCCATTGGTCCCAGTTCCAGATGTGCACGTCGGTGCCGCAGATCGCCGACTTCTTCACCTTGATCAGCACGTCGTTGGGGCCGATCTCCGGCACCGGCACGCGCTCCATCCAAAGCCCGACTTCCGCCTTAGACTTGACCAGCGCCTTCATCATGTTCGTCATCGATCTCTCCCTCAGATCACGCCAAGCTCGCGGCCGACCTCTTCGAAGGCGGCGATTGCCCGGCGCACGTCGCCTTCGCTGTGGGCCGCCGACATCTGCGTGCGGATACGCGCCTGCCCCTTCGGCACCACCGGGAAGGAAAAGCCGATGACGTAGACGCCCTTCTTCAGCATGCGCGCCGCCATCTCCTGGGCGAGTGCTGCATCGCCGAGCATCACCGGAATGATCGGGTGCCCCTCGCCGGCAAGCGTGAAGCCGAGCTTCGACATCTCCGTGCGAAACAGATTGGCATTGGCATAGAGCCGCTCGCGCAGGGCGTCGCCGTTGTCGATCAGGTCGAAGACTTTCAGCGAGGCAGCGGCAATCACCGGCGCCAGCGTGTTGGAGAACAGATAGGGCCGCGAGCGCTGCCGCAGCCACTCGACGACCTCGGCCTTGCCGGAGGTGTAGCCGCCCGACGCGCCGCCGAGCGCCTTGCCGAGCGTGCCGGTGATGATGTCGATGCGTCCCTCGACGCCGCAATGCTCGGCCGAGCCGCGACCATTCCTGCCGACAAAGCCGACCGCATGGCTGTCGTCGACCATGACCATCGCGCCATACTTGTCGGCAAGGTCGCAGACCCCTTTAAGATTGGCGATGATGCCGTCCATCGAGAACACGCCGTCGGTGGCGATCAGCTTGAAGCGGCTGCCTTCCGCCTTCTTCAGCTCCTCTTCCAGTGCTGCCATGTCGTTGTTGGCATAGCGGAAGCGCTTGGCCTTCGACAGCCGCACGCCGTCGATGATCGAGGCATGGTTCAAGGCGTCGGAGACGATCGCATCCTCTTCACCGAGCAGCGTCTCGAACAGGCCGCCATTGGCGTCGAAGCAGGAGGAATAGAGGATGGTGTCTTCCAGCCCGAGAAACGACGAAATGCGTGCCTCGAGCTGCTTATGCTCCTCCTGCGTGCCGCAGATGAAGCGCACCGACGCCATGCCGTAGCCGTAACGGTCGAGCGCCTGCTTGCCGGCCTCGGCCAGCTCCGCGTTGTCGGCCAGGCCGAGATAGTTGTTGGCGCAGAAGTTGAGCACCCGCTCGCCCGAGGCGACCGCAATCTCGCCCGCCTGCTTCGAGGTGATGACACGCTCCGACTTGTAGAGACCTGATGACTTCAGGCCCTCAAGTTCTAGACGGAGATGGGACAGGAAGCGCTCGTTCATTCAGGCGCGTCCTCCCACGCGTTGCGCCGCCTCAGTCGCTGCAGCCGTGAACCCCTTCCGGCACAAGGCGTCGAGACCTTCGAGATCCAGGCGCTCGAGGCCCAGTTCCGGCAGGAGGTTGTTCTCACCTTCGAAGTCCCGCCCGTACATGGCCGAGAAGATGCGAATCCCGGCTTCGTGCAGGGCAGCGGGGCATCCCGCCAGACGCGCGAGCTTGGCGGTCACGACCAACCCGAACGGCACATCTTCCGTTACATAACGGCTGTCTGCCGTGGCGGGACCGGTACCATTGTGCCCAGACTGGTGCATCTCCTGGTTCATCTGCGAAATGGTGCTGACGGGCACATGGAACGACAGATGGAAATGCTGAAAAATGTCGCGCACTTTCAGGTCCAGCTTCTCGGCGACGGCCAGGCGTTCGCGATCGAGCGTTTCCAGAAGACGGCCGATGTTGGGAGTGACGTTCTGGGCCTGCACCCAGTGCTCTCCCTGCTCCATGCGTGACATGTTGCCGAGCGCGATCCCGAGGTGGTTTTGCGGATTGAGGTTCGAGAGCGCAATTGCCAGCAGGCTGCCGCGGTCAACGAAATGCTCGCCGAACAGCGCCGTAGAAACCGCGTGTCCGCGGGCGCTCTCCGACGTCGGAACCGTCGCGAGATCAACCTGCTTGCGGACCGTATTGACCTGGACCACCGCCGGCCCGAGCTTTCTGCCGCTGACGATTGTCGTGCCCCAGGCGACGATCGGCACGGTTATGCCGCGCGCGGCCAGAAGCGATGAAAGATAGAGCGCTCCGAAGGAGGTGTGCGAGCTGAAGATCACCACCTGCCCGGCGCTGACATGGGGCGCGATGGCGTCCAGCACGAACCTGTGGCCATAGGCCGGCAGCGCGATGACGATTGCATCCGCATCGCGAACCAGATCCTCTGCGCTCTCGGCGACGGCCGGATTGAACGCACCTTCGATGGCTCCTTCGGCTGTCAGGCTCTCTCCCTCGGCGAGCGCCAGGGTCCCTGTCCCGGATGGCGACCAGAGCGCTGCCTTGTGTCCGAGTTTTTCAAGAAGTGCGGCTGTGCCGAAGGCGATAGAGCCCGCACCCGCGATACCTACACGCATGTCATTTTCCATTTCACTTGATAATCGGAAACGGGCAGCGCCCGTCGTTGGCAGTGCGGCTATGACGCCGCGTTACGGGAAGGAATGAGCGTGGTGGCTTCTGGCGACCAGCCGATCCAGACATCGTCGTGGTTGAGACCTTCCACTTCGCTCGGGTGAACAAGGGCGTTCAGCAGGTGCCCTTCGCCGATTTCGACCTTGAGCGATGTGTGGTTGCCCTTGAAAACGCGTTGGCGGATGCGCCCCTGGACCCGGTTTGCCATGCTGGGCTCGCGCGCCGAGCATTGGATCGCTTCCGGCCGCAACACGACGTAGATCGCATCGCCTGCCCTGGGGGAAAGTGCACCGTCCGCTGCCTTGATGGTCACGCCGTTCCACCGGACGGCGGCTTCGCCCGCCTCGGTGCCCACGACATCGGAGCGCAGCAGATTGGTCTCTCCGAGGAAGGTTGCCACGAAGGCAGAGTTCGGCCGGTTGTACAGCGTGACGGGGTCGCCCATCTGCTCGATCCGGCCATTGTTCATGACCACGATCGTGTCCGACATGGTGAGTGCCTCTTCCTGATCGTGGGTGACGAACATGAAGGTCTTGCCGGTTTGCTCCTGGATCGCCTTGAGCTCGATCTGCATCGTCTGGCGAAGCTTCGCGTCGAGCGCCGACAGCGGCTCGTCGAGCAGCAGAACGTCGGGATCTGGCGCCAGGGCGCGCATCAGGGCGACGCGCTGGCGCTGCCCGCCCGACAGTTCGGATGGAAGGCGGCCGGCGAACTCCTGCAGTTGCACAAGTTCGAGGAGTTCTGAGACGCGCCTCTGGATCTGTTTCTGGTCGGCGCCCTTCAGCTCCAGGCCGAAGGCGATGTTCTTCGCAACCGTCATGTGCGGGAACAGAGCATAGTCCTGAAACACGATGTTGACGTTGCGCCGGTTCGGTGGGATGGGCGTCACATCGCGGCCAGAGAGCAGGATGCGACCGCTCGTGGGCGTTTCGAACCCGCCGAGCATGCGCAGCGTCGTCGACTTGCCGCAGCCGGAAGGGCCGAGCAGCGTCACGAATTTTCCGCGCTCGATATTGAGATTGAGATTATCGACGGCGACGAAGTTGCCGAAGCTCTTCGTGACATTTTCGAACTGAACAACCGGTTCCATCAGCGGATCCTCGAACGACGTGTGAGATATTCTGCGTAGAGGCCGACCATGGCGGTCACCACCAGGACGAGCGTCGCCATGACGTTGATCTCGGGCGACATGCCGGACTGGACGCGGGCGAAGATCAGCATCGGCAGCGTCGGCCGGTAGCCGCCGAGGAAGAAGGTGCGGACGAAGTCATCGCTCGACAGCAGGAGGCAGAAGATCATGCCGCCGAAGATGGCCGGTCCGAGGTACGGAAGGGTGACGCGGAAGAAGGTGACGATGCCGTCTGCGCCAAGGTCGCGGGCCGCATCGACCAGGTTTCCGGGCATGGAGCGCAGCCGGGTCAGCACCATGACCACCACGAAGGGTACCGCGTGAACGACGTGACCAAGAATGATGGCCACTGTCCCGGTCGGCAGGTCGATGGTGGTGATGAAGATGCGCAGCGAGATTGCCGAGATCATCCCGGGTACCACCGCCGGCAGACAGGCGACGGCGAAAGCCACGTATTGAGCGGTCCCGCGCAGCGATCCGATCAGCATCGCGATCCAGACCCCGATCACCGATGCGATGAGCGTCGTCGCTGCGGCGATCATGATCGTGTAGAGGCAGGCGTCCAGGAACTGCTTGTCCTTGATAACCTTGGCATACCAATCGATCGTCAGGTCCCCGAGCGGAAACGAGATGAAGCTCGCATCCTTGAAGCTGACCGCAACCATGAGCGACAGCGGCAGAAACAGATAAAGGACGAACAGCCAGTAGAAGGATTTGAGGGCCAGCTGCGGCCAATCGTGAAAGAAGGCTCGCATCAGAACGTCCTTTGTTTTGAGCCGCCAACGACCCGCATGAACAGACCGACGGTCACCAACGACGTGGCGAGCATGATCATCGCGAAGGCCGCTCCCGCCTGCCAACGGCTGCTGGCGCCATGGAAGAAGCTGCTGATCGTTTCGGAGAACATGCTGGTCGTCGGTCCACCCAACAGAATGGGGGCGGCAAACACGCCCATGCAGGTGAGGAAGACCAGCGAACATCCCGATACGATGCCGTCGCGCGAAAGCGGCAGGATGATGCGGCGGAAGCGCGTGAACGGCCCTGCCCCGAGATCCGCCGATGCGTCCAGCAGAGACTTCGGAATCTTCTCGATCGCCGAGTAAAGCGGCAGCAGCATGTAGAGGCAGACCATGTAGACCAGGCCGAAGCTGATCGAAAACGAGGTGTAGAGCATCTGGATCGGGCGCTCCGTCAGCCCGATTTCCCTGAGCAACACGTTGACGGCGCCACGGTTGGCCAGAAGCATGATGACCGAGAAGATGCGGATGATTTCGCCCGCCCAGAACGGTGCCAGCAACAGGAGGAGCGCACGCGACCGGCTGCCGGCGGACACCACCTTTGCCACGTAGTAGGCGACCGGATAGACCACGATCAGGGTAACCGCGGTTGCAACTGACGCGTAGATGAAGCTGCGCAGCAGCGGCATCCAGTAGAGCTTTTCACTGAAGAACAGCGCGTAGTTGTCGAGCGTGAAATTTGCCTCTACGCCCGGCTGCGGCGGATAGCTGGACAGAAGGCTGATGCGCAGCATTTCGTAGATCGGGCCGATGTGCATCATCAGCATCCAGACAACCGGCACGCCGGCCAAAAGCAGGATGCGCCCGTATCGCCATTCGGCGAGCGCGCCGAGCGTGTACCGGTAGAGTGGCGAGTGAATAACCCTCGCAACGCCGGTCGAATATTTCATTTGCGCGGCACGGACGGGAATTCCGCCACCTGCCGCATGTGTTCCCACGGCCATAGAACTATCCCAAACCTTGTCCGCCAAACCCCTGAGAGCTGGCGACGAGACATGCGTCTCCGTTCTGCCCCCGTCGCCGTGACGGGGGCAGGTGGCAGTCGCTCTGCGGTTGCTTAGGCCGCCTTCAGTTCGGCAACGGCGCGGTCAATGATTTCGTTTTTCAGCGAACGGTTGAGCGAGCTGAAGAAGGTGACGCGCTCGAGTTCGTCCTGCGGCAGCGTCGACGCCAGCCGCTCCTTGTCGTTGAGCAGCTTGTCGACGCCCGAGATCGTCGAGCTGAAGCCGGAGGCGCGCGTCATCGTGGCGCCGACCTCAGGATTGGCGAGGATCGCGTCGAACAGCTTGTAGGCGTTCTCGGCATTGGGCGCGTTGTTGACGATGTTGAGCGTGTAGCAGAAGCCGTAGGTGCCTTCCTTCGGCACGGACAATTTGACCGGTACGCCATCCATGATCAGCTTGGCGGCCGGACCCGACCACGCCTGCGCCAGATGGATATCCTCGTTGATGAACATCTGCTGCACTTCGCTGGCCGCATCGTAGTATTTGCGCACCATGTGCTTGTGCTTGATCAGGTAGTCACGCGCCTCGCTGGCGGCCTTCTGCGCCTCTTCGACCTTGTCGGTATAGGTGACGAAGTCGCCGTCATGACCGAGATACTTCATCGTGATCGACATGAAATCGCCCGCCATGTAAGCGGTCAGGCCCTCATACTTCTCGTCGAACATGACGCCCCAGCTATCGACCTCGCTCACGTAATCGGTGTTGCGGACAAGACCTTCGTAGCCGGCAAGGATCGGCAGTCCCCACAGATCGCCTTCGAAGCGCGCCCAGGCGGCGTCCTGATAGGCAGGATTGAGGTTCGACCAGTTGCGCAGCTTTGCTGTGTCCAAAGCCTGGACCAGCTTCGAGCCGATGAACTGACCATAGCGATGACCCGCGACCGTCACGATATCGGTCGTCGGATTGGCGCCTTCCGCGGTCAGCAGATTGTACTGCTTGCCCTGGTCGTCCGTCAGCCGGATGCGCACCTCGATGCCGCTATCCTTCTGGAATTGCTCGATGAAGTCCTGCGGCAGGAACTTGTCATAGGTGGTGATGTTGAGAACCGACCCCTCAGCGCGCGCCGACCGGATCAGGTACGGCGCTGCAAGAAGAGTTGCGCCGCCGGCCCCCAGCAGCTTGAGCGCGTTTCTGCGATTGATCTTCTGTCCGATAACCATTGTTCCCCTCGCGCCTCCCAGCGTGACTTGATAGGCGCCGGTCCGTTTTTTGAACCGGTCGCCAATCGCGCATCCGGATCGATGCGGTTGTAGCCTGCGCAAAGACTGGCTCAGCAAACTTGGGTCGTCTAATTGTATTTGAGCCTGCATCCATTCCAAAAGGTTATAGGATGCCGCTGAGGCCATTGAGCAAACGAGCGTTGTATTGCAAGGATCGCAGGCGGTCGGATTGTCAACATCCGCAGGTAGAGCTAGCTTGGCGGCAGTTCGGCACTGTGAGAAGTTATGGGATGAAGCGCGCGCCCAACCTGCGACAAATCGAGGCTTTAAAGGCCGTGATTGAATGTGGAACCGTCAGTCGTGCCGCGGAAGTGCTGCATATCTCGCAGCCCGCGGTGAGCAAGCTCCTGGCGCATCTGGAAGAGGACACGGAACTTGCCCTCTTTGACCGCGTCAAGGGCCGACTGATCCCTTCAGAGCACGGGATGCGGCTCTACAAGGAGATCGATCGCGTGTTTGCCGGCATCAAGCAGATCGAGCGGGCCGTCGACCTCATCCGGCGCGAAGAGCTTGGACAAATATCGGTCGGCGTCATGCCGGCGCTGTCCGGTCTCTTCATCAGTCACACCAACAAACGCTTTCTCGCCAAGTACGGCGATGCCTACATTTCCGTGGTGATCCGCAGCTCGCAGTTCATCGTTGAATGGCTGCTCTCCAAGCAGGTCGACATCGGCCTGATCAATCGCAACACCGACAACCCCTATATCGAATGCGTTCCCTTGCGCGGCGGAGACCTTGTCTGCATTGCACCGCAGGGCCATCGCTTTGCCGCAAAGCACCAAATCGGTCCCGCCGACATCGACGGCGAGCCCTATATCGCCTTTGCCGCAGACAACCGCATCCGCCAGAAGATCGAAAGCACGCTCGACGGCTACGGCATCCGTTTGAACTACATCATGGACGCAACGCTCGCGCCGGCGGTGTGTGAAATGGTCGCCAATGGATTGGGGATTGCCATTGTCGATCCGGTTTTTGCCTATGGCCAGCGTCACCAGCTTACGATCAGGCCCTTCGCGCCCACGGTTGCGTCCGATCTCAGTCTCTGCTGGCTTCGCGATACGAAAAACCGCCACCTTGTCGACGCCTATGTCGAGGCGACGCGCGCCACGGTGGAGAATATGCGGCTGACAATGGACCTGCCCTGAAAATGCGCTCGCCGAGACGCAAGAACTGACGTCGCGGATCACTGCGAAAAGCATTCCACGTTTCCTCGCACATTCGGTCACTTATTAGTTTTTTATTCTTACAAACTGGACATTGTGGCACGAACGTGCCAGAAGACACTCATGCTGCGACATGATGTCGTGTTTGCGTCACGCCGTTTGGCTTTTGCGCAATTCCATCTCGCTGATCGTTTCATCAGCCCTTAAGCAAACAAAGGAGAGTGTCCGACTTCCGGAGCCGGGCCCAAGACATATGGCATTTGCAACTGAGAGCGACCCGGCGGCAATCGAGCGACCGGTCAAGATCAGTATCAAGAACGTTTTCAAGGTTTTCGGCGAGCGACCGGATACGGCGCTTGAGCTTCTCAACGCCGGCAAGACCAAGGCGGAAATTCACGCCGAGACGGGCTGCACCATCGGCGTCAACAACGCCAGTTTCGACATCTGCGCCGGCGAAATCTTCGTCATCATGGGGCTCTCGGGTTCCGGCAAGTCGACCATGCTGCGCCTTCTCAACCGGCTGATCGAGCCCAGTTCCGGTTCGATCGAGATCGACGGCAAAGACGTGGCGCGTCTGCCACGCAAAGAGCTGATTGAATTGCGCCGCCGCGACATCAGCATGGTCTTCCAGTCCTTCGCGCTTCTGCCCAATCGGTCCGTCATCGACAATGCCGCCTTCGGGCTGGAGGTCGCCGGCGTCGGTGAAGCCGAGCGCAAGGCGCGCGCCAGAACGGCCTTGCACGCCGTCGGTCTCGATGGCTACGACGACAGCCGCCCGGACCAGCTGTCCGGCGGCATGAAGCAGCGCGTCGGCCTTGCGCGGGCGTTGGCAGCAGAACCATCCGTCCTGCTCATGGACGAAGCCTTTTCCGCGCTCGACCCGCTCATCCGCACGGAAATGCAGGACGAACTCGTTCGCCTTCAGGCCGAGCACAGCCGGACCATCGTTTTCGTCAGCCACGATCTCGATGAGGCGATGCGGATCGGCGACCGCATCTGCATCATGCAGAACGGCGAGGTGGTTCAAGTCGGCACGCCTGACGAAATCGTGCTCAAGCCCGCCAACGACTACGTGCGGTCGTTCTTCCGCAACGTCGACGTTTCGCAGGTCTTCCGCGCCGGCGACGTGGCGCGCAGGACGCAGGTGACGATCATCGAGCGCCAGGGCGTCTCGGCGGCCGCAGCGCTTGAGCGCATGGAGCACTACGACCGCGACGTCGCCATCATCCTCGGCCGCGACAAGACATATCACGGCATGGTCAGCCGCACCTCGCTGATCGCCACCACCCGCGACGGCGGGGCTGATCCCTATCGGCGAGCCTTCTTGCCGAACATCGAGCCGATCGCGGCATCGGAAAGCCTGTCCAACGTGCTCGGTCAGGTCGCCGCAAGTGCCTTTCCCGTGCCCGTCATCGACGAGGCCAACCGCTACCTCGGCTCCATCAGCAAATCCGCGCTGCTCGAAACGCTCGACCGCACCGCCTGATCCAGCCCGTCCGGAGACTATTCATGACTTTCGATATCGGTGACGGCGTCGACAGCGCCGTCAACTACATCCTCGACAATTTCGCCCCGCTGCTTGATCTCATCGCCGCCGCGATCGGCGCGGTGACCAACACTATCCAGGACGTGTTGCTCGCCACGCCTTTGCCCGTGGGCCTTGCGCTTTTCGTCCTCATTTCACTGTGGCGCGTCGGCTTTGGCTTTGCGGTCTTTACCGGTCTGTCGCTACTGCTGGTCGATCACATGGGCCTCTGGTCCGCCATGATGGAAACGCTGTCGCTGGTCATCGCATCGACGCTTGTCGCCATGTTGATCGGCCTGCCGCTCGGCATCGCCACGGCGCGCAGCGATCGGGCAGCAACGGCCGTGCGGCCCGTGCTCGACCTCATGCAGACGATGCCCGCCTTCGTCTACCTGATCCCGGCGGCCATGTTCTTCGGCCTAGGCGCCGTGCCCGGCACGATCGCGACGGTGATCTTCTCGATGCCGCCGGTCGTGCGTCTCACCAACCTCGGCATCCGTCAGGTGCATGTGGAATTCATCGAGGCCGGCAACGCCTTCGGCTGCACCGCCTGGCAGTTGCTCCTGAAGGTGCAACTGCCGAACGCGATGCCGTCGATCATGGCCGGCATCAACCAGACGATCATGCTCTCGCTTTCGATGGTCGTGATCGCCTCGATGATCGGTGCGGGTGGCATTGGCAATACGGTCCTGACGGGGATCCAGCGCCTCGATGTCGGAACCGGCTTCGAAGGCGGCCTCGCCGTCGTCATTCTTGCTGTCGTTCTCGACCGGATCACCCAGAGTTTCGGCAAGGAGCGGGCGAACCCCTGGCGCATCCTTTTCCGCCGACAGGCGCAACGGCCTTTGGCCTCGCCCGCCACCGCCTGACAACCCGGCGGACCACTCGAAACGGCGGCCATCCGCGCCGCCGACTGCGAACCTTCAAAAAGGAGCACCCATGTTCAAGAGCCTCATGACAATGAGCCTTGCGGCCAGCATCGCTACCGGCGCGTTCGGCACGGCCGCGGCGGAAGACAAGGAGCCGGTCAAGATCGGTTGGGCCGCCTGGTCCGACGCAGAGTTCGTTACCAAGCTTGCCGCTAAGCTCATCAAGGACGAGCTTGGCCAGGACGTCGAACTGGTCCAGACGGACGTAGCCCCACTCTACCAGGGTGTGGCCCGCGGCGACCTCGATGCGATGATGATGGCATGGCTGCCCGAAACCCATGCCGACTACTTCGCCAGGGTGAAGGACAAGGTGACCACGCTCGGGACCGTTTACGATGGCGCCAAGCTTGGTTGGGTGGTCCCAAAATACATCCCTGAGGACGCCATCGCTTCAATCGACGACCTCAAGAAGGACGACGTGAAGGACAAGCTCAAGGGCCGAATCGAGGGTATCGATCCAGGTGCCGGCCTCACAAGGCTGTCCGAGAAGGCGGTCAAGGACTACGAACTTGACGGCTACAAGCTGCAGATCTCCAGCGAGGCCGGCATGCTGACCACGGTCGACCGGGCGATGCGCAAGAAGGACTGGTTTGTCGCCACCTCCTGGAGCCCGCACTGGATGTTCGGCAAACACGAGCTTCGCTACATCGCCGACCCGAAGAACTCGCTCGGCAAGGCCGAACATGTGGACGTGCTAGCGCGCAAGGATTTCGAGAAGGACCATCCCGAGGTTGCTGGCTTCCTGTCACGCATGAAGCTGCCGATCGGCGATCTCGAGGCGGCGATGTTCGGCGCCCAGCAGACGTCCTACGAAAAGGCCGTCGACACCTACATCGCTGACCATCCCGACCAGATCAAAGCCTGGCTCGCCAAGGACGACGGCTGAGGCCGATCGCTAGCGCCCAATCAACGCCCGCGGCCCGTCTGCGGGCGAACTTTCCAGAACATAAGGATCATCGACATGCTGAACGACATGCTTGCGCCACACGCCATGGCTGACGGCGCCGACGACACGATCGGCGGACGCATCTCGCTTGCCCGCGACACCATTGGCCTTTCGGTCGAGCAGATCGCCGCAATCGCCGGCGTGACTGAGGAGACGTGGACGAACTGGGAAAACGACCGCGCCGAGCCGCGTTCCAACCGCCTCGACATGATGGCCGGCATTTTGCAGGTCAGCATTGCCTGGCTGCTCGACGGGCAGGGTAAAGGCCCCGCCGAAGCAAGATAGAGATTTCGCGACGAACGGCCCCGCTTGCGCGCAACACGGCACGCGCTGTTCGCGTTCCACGCTGGGGTCTTCCGCCCATCGGGCTTCCGTCAGGTCGAAGGCGACCGGCCTGATCAGCTGCGTCGCCTTAAGCTCGCTCACCAATGGCCGTCGCTAGACGTGTCGTCTCAGGCCGCTTCGCGCGTGTTGCGCGAAACGCCCTTTGTCTGGACCAACGTGCGCGCGACGATGTCGTGGTTGAGCCACAGGACGGGCCCCGACGGCTCGGAGCTTTCCCGGAAGATGAGCTGCCCGACCGCCTCGACAACCAGCCGGCTCAAGAGGTCGGAGATCAGCGCCTTGCCGTCCTTGTGCATCGACGTGATTTCGTTCGACGTTCCGATCGTCAGGTCGGACTGCCCCTGGTTGTTGGGCATCGGCCAGGACGAAAAGTCGTAGAAGGGCTGCATCACGTCGCTAACCTGAAGATCGGAGATCTTCTGGAGGACATCCTCGACCGTGAACTCGTCCGCCAGAAGCTTCTGGCAGGCCTGCCATTGTTGCTCAACCCATTCACCGCCGCCCTCTTTCTTGAGTGCGAGCAGGAGCGGAATAAGGGGTAGTTCGATGCCTGCGAAGACGTCGGACGAATTGGTGCGAATTTCCGGGCAGTTGTAGACCGTCGCCTTGATACCCGCGTCCCAGGCTTCCTGCGCAACGCGCTCGAGGCGCATCTTGGCGTAGCCTTGCGTGTAGTTCGTATAGGTCTGCCACCGGTACTCGTCGGCGACGAGAATGCCCGTTCCATGGTATCCGAAGGCCGAGTAACGAACCTGGCCACCAGAGGCCTCGATGCGGGCCCGGATGCCGGCGCTGAGATCGATCAGATGCCGGAAAGTGTTTGCAGAGACTTCGTCGAAGTTCTGGAGGATGAGCTTGCCCAAGTCGCTGTCGAGCAGCGTTTGCGACGACATGTGTCGCGCGCCACGGCCTTTATAGACGCGATTGGCGATAACCAAGAACACCTTGGCTTTCGGGATTCCCCCGGCCATCGTGTGCGCAAAGTAGACATTCTTGCCATCCGCGATCATGCCATCAAGAACGCGCATGACCTGCGACAGCGAATTCCTGAACCGCTCGACGCCGACATTCCGGCATTTTTCGATATGGGCCCAATCGAGCTTTTCGTCTTCCCAGGTCTCCAGCGTCATCTTCGCAAGAAGATCGGTTGGCGTGGGCTCGCCCGCCGGCGCATCGAGATCGAAACCGGCCATCAGCGGCACGTTGATGATCTTGCCACCGAGCCGGGCTTCGGCCGCCGCCAGTTCCTCATCGTTGAGTGGCCGAAGCGCGTTGCCTTCGTCTCGCCTGCCAACGGTCACACCGACAATCTCCATGCCCGCGCTCTTGGCCTGGTCGACAAGATGCGTGGCGTATCCCCGATCGAAGAGCTCACCAAACAGAACGAAGACATCGCCCTTACGGAAGATGTCTTCACGTGGGAAATTCGTCATCGGGATCGGGTTCTTCATGTTGCCGGTTCTCTCAAAGCTGGGTCGCGGGGCAACCATACAAACTACGAGAAAAACCTCTGCACTGATCCGCGAGCAATAGGAAGTGACATTCAGTATCGTTTGAAATCAAACCGTGAGCGAAAAATCTCACCGCCTCAGGTTTTCGGCCTGAAAGCGAACCGCAATTGTGGCCCTTTTGATCGGCGTTCAAGCCTCTGTGTTTGGCGAAACCGTTGTCAATGACGCTTCGGGCGCGCTTGCACCGGGTAGCTTTGAAGCTGCGCCAGACCATCGTTGATGTCATAGCCTGGGCGGCCGGCCGCGTAATGCGGACGCCAGACGCGAAGTCACGAATGCCGTCGTTGGCCCCAGCCCGATAGGTACGGTTTTCGAGGCGAAGGGCATCCTTTTTGACTGCGGCCGCTACCCCCGAAGAGCTATCGAAACAGGCGAGAGCCCGCACGATGTAGGTCCTAGCCACTTCGAACCCCCTCGTTCTCACCATGGATCTGTCGAAGCTCGTCAAATGACCTCAAACGAACTGGACCATCGCAGAAGATACGCTGTCCGTTATCCGGACGGACTGACGTCCGAAGAAGGTATTGCCCTGCTTGAGAAGGCGTGCGCCGATGTCGCTCCCGATCTTACATTGAGCCCGATGGACGACGGGGCAACGATCGAGGGCGAGCCATGGCTCATCCTGTCGGTCTGCCTGGCCTTGCCACTCTTCGACATGGACGAGATACGCTAGCCTCCTTCCTTCACACTTCGCACGGTTTCGCCGCGTTGTGGGCAACAGGTCGATCGATAGGCTGGGTTGAAAAGTTTGAGTTGACCGCTCCTGATGGCGAGGCGACACTTGCAACCAGCAAGCAGGCGGGAGAAAAAATGATGGCCGAGCCAGACTCCTGGCGTCACATGGCAAGCGCACCGAAAAACGGAAGTCGGATTCTCGTGACGATCCGTCCGTCCGAGCAGGGGGCGGCGGAAGTTGATCTTGCCTATTGGTCGAATGGCGATCAGTTCGGTGCGGCAGGCTGGCGCGCCTCCGACTCGTCGCCCGGCCGCATCATCGAATACGCCGAGCCGGAACTGAGGTGCTGGATGCCGATGCCCTCGGCCAACCTTGCCCGCACATCGATGCCCTCGCCATGGGAAGGCGACGACGAGCAACAGCTCGACGGGTCAGGGATTTGAGACTCGGCCTCCGCTCGAAACAGGCACTTGTCGCGCAATCGCAACGCCTCTGACACGACGGCGCCGCTCGTCTTGTCTGACGCGCAAAAGTTGCTGCTATCTCGGATTGTTTTGCGCTACGCGGAGGGCTGCGATACCGCTGGCAACCGATCCATTCCATTCGGCGCGAGACCAGCTTTTGTTCGGGTTAGCGCTCCTCCCGCCGCAAGCCAGTCGATAAGGGCAGCCGCGATAGGCGCGCCGGTGCGCGATTGGTAGTAGCTGTAGGCAGGGCAAGGATTCGCCTCGAAACAGATGGCATCGCCTTCGGGCGTCAGCCGGAGATCGATACCCGTAAAAGGGAGGTCAAGCGCTGCAGAGAGCGCGACGCAGGCCTTTTGAAGCCCGGGCTCCAGATCGATGGAGGTGAGCTTCGCGTCGCTTCCCGACTGTCGCGCGGAATAGCGATAATCCGTGGCCTCACTCTCGATCCGCGTGGCGAAGACACGGGCACCGACAACGTGGACCCGGACATCCGTGCCGCGTACCTTGCGTTGAAACTGCGTCGGACACCACCGAATGTGCGAAAGTCGTGCTCGATCGGCCGCCCGAAAAGTCTGGACGATGGAGCGCGTACCGCTGACCGACTTGTAAACGACGTCATCCCCCTCGGCGGCTAACCGATCGACGAAGTCAAGCACGGCGTCGGGATCGTTGGTCACGAGCGTTTCGGGAATATCGAAACCGCAGCGGTGGATGATGCCGGCCTGATAGGTCTTCGACATGTTCGACAACATCGCACGCGGGCGGCTCGCGATACGGACCGGCGCCGAGTTGAGCCAATCGTGCAGCAGCGAATGAAACCGGGCTGTCCGCAGCCTTTCGGGCGCGTTCGAAGGCAGGTCGACGACATCGGGCAAGTACCGTTCGTCCATCAGCCGCACATAGACGCCATCGATCGCCTGCAGGTCGATCACACCCGCCGCCGTCGATAGCGTGCCCTGCCAGCCGGCAGCAGCATCCAGCCTGAGCTTAAGCCCAGCAGAAAGATGGTCGCGCTGATCGAAGACGACGTGAGCGGCACCACTCTCCTCGGCCGCCGCTATGGCAAGGGCGACGGGCGGCTCGTCAGGTATGCCGGCGATCAAGATCATGCCAGCAATACCTCGGCCATGGCCCGGACTAGCGCGTGGCCACCAAGCGAATAGTGCGGGACGGCGGAGGCCGCAACGTAGGTGAGCTTTCCCCGCTGCCTGGCGGTCTCCACTTGCAGCAGGCGCGTGCCCCAAAGGTGAGCGAACTGCAGCAACGAATCGCGGTCGCGGGCAGGCAGTATCGGGCCGATGACCCTGCCATCAAGCACGAAATGGACCATTTCCGCGGTTGCCCGAGCGGGCTCGAGCGGGGTATCCGCATCGACGCTCGCAGAGGCGCAGTCAAGGCCCGCAAGTGCGGCGAGATGCAGGGCGGCAACGTCACTGTGCCATGCCCCGGCAAGCGACTCGGGCGCTGGCGGATTGAGCATCGGACAGGCAAGCGAACCCAGCCAACCGAGGAGGAAAGCGTGGAGTTCTGCCTCCGCATAGGCGCGATCGGCGGCGGCGAATTCCAAATGGGCCGTCGGAAGTGCCGTCATCCGATTGACAAGGCCGACGATTTCGCCCGCAAGGAGCACATCGCCATCGGCGAACTCGAAGCGGAAATCGCCGCTGGGCGAAGGCAAGCGATGCGTGATCGAGCGCGCGCAGACGAGGCGGGTGGGCGTCAGCACCTGCACCGGCATGTCCGCCAGCGAGACGAGTGCGCCGCGCAGCCAAAGCGCGGCGCGGTCGTCAGGGTTTGCGAGGATCAGCAAGCGCGACAAGGTTGCCCCTCTTCTCCGGACCGAGTTTAAAAGCCCTCGGTATCCTTCTGGTCCTTCAGCCGCTTGGCCTGCTCGTCGCCGCTCGCCAGACCGCTGGCATCACCGCCGAGCGCGGATGCCGAGAGATCGGGTCTGAGGTCTGCGCCAATGAAATGAATGAGTTCCTGGACGGCGCCTTCGAGCGCTGCGATACGGCCCTGGAGCTCCCCTTCTTCGCCAGCAACAGCGGTCGGCTGCGATATCCGTTCCCGGAAACCGCCCCACCCCTCAAAGATGTCCTTGTCTTTGTCCTTTTCCTTTCCTTCCTTGAATTCTTTGAATTCCTTCCCCTCCTTGAACTCCTTCCGCTCCTTACGGGCGTCCTTGAATTCCTTGATGGATTCCTTTGTTTCCTTGCGTTCCTTGACGAACTCCTTGCCCTCCTTGCGGGCGTCCTTCAATTCCTTGGCGCTTTCCTTGAACTCCTTGGCCTCCTTGACAACTTCCTTGCTCCGTTCCTTGCCCTTGCCGAAGGCACAGATAGAGAGCTGGCGCAAATTGGGTCGAGATCCGATGCGCTGGGAGGCGGGGCGGCCCGGCTCATCCTGTTGGGCGGACCCGGTGGTGCGCAGGCAGTTGCGGAATTCGGCAGGCGTAAGCGGGGCGCGGCCCCTTGCCCGCGCCATCCCTTGGAGGGATGCAGCCACCCCGACGATGATCGGAGATGCGCTCGACGTGCCGGAAAACATATCCGTGTACCAGATATCCTCGTTGGTACCGCCTTGAAGATCCCCGTAGCCCGCCGTCGTCACTTCGCGCCCCCAGCCCTGCGTATCGACGAGGGCCCCGAAATTCGAGAAGTCGAGACGCGACCGATCTGCCCCGTGGTTGCGGCCATGCGTGCCGGGCGGTGGCGCACCGGCGCCGACGACGATCGCGCCTGAGTCGCGGTTCGACCGGCGGAAGGGATTGGTCCAACCAGCCGGGAACCCTGTCCCTGGGGTCTGGTAGATCGCGTCATCAAGGTTTTCCGCGCCGTTGCCGCCAGCTTCCACAACGATGATGCCGCGGTTGACCGCATTGCGGATCGCTGCGAAGTCGTCGGGCCACCACTCTATGGCGATGTAGCCGCGTTGATCGTTGCGACCGGCAAAGCCAAACCGCGGCCCCGGCCGGTGAAGCTCGAGCAGGATGACGTCGCCGGCACCCAGCCGCGCGGCGGCGGCATTGATTGCTCCGGCCGAACCGACGCCGCCGAAGATGGAGATGGCGCTGACAATCGCGTCAGAAGCGATGCCGGCGATACCGAAGGCGTTGACGTCGCCGCTAAATTCGCCAAGCACGGCCGTGCCGTGATTGCGCCAGCCGATGTCAGTGGACATCGTCCCGCCCACGACGCCACCCTGGTTGCCCGTCAGGTCCTCGTGCGTGAAACGCCAGGCACCCTCGATATCGATAATGCGAATGCCGCTGCCGAGACCGCCCGCCTGCGTCCAGGCCCAGCGCGCCTCCACGCCTCCCGGCGCGGCTTCGAGGTATCCTTGTCGGGACGTGAAGTCGGGTGTGGTGGGCGGCGCCTCCTCGCCCGAAGGCGCCATGTCATTCAAAAGTGCGGCGGGTTCGGCGCCTGGTTTGACATAGGCACCAGCGACGAGATCATGCTTCGCGAGATCGGACGTCAGCGCCTCCATCTTCTCTGGCGCCGCGTCAACCAAATAGAAATTTACAAGGTCGGCGGGCTCTGCGGAAGCAGCGACACCGGCGGACTCATAGCTAAAATTCGCGATACGCTCTTCGGTCGCACCAAAGAGCGGACGCATCGTGGCATTGTTGTCTGCGAGGATGCTCCTGAGGGTGTCGGTCGGCGCTCCGGAGAGTGCCTCGAAGCGGCCGGCCGAAGCTCGCATGCTCGCTTCCGGCTGCATGACGACGACAAGTTCGGGCGGCGACGGTGGCGGCGTCGGCTTGTCGCCGTTGGCATTTGCTTTGCGAATGCTGGGTTTGGACGGCTGTGCCATTGTTCATCTCCTCTTACGACGGAGGAGCGCCGGCTGCCGCTCCCCTATGGCAACTCGTCAGATGGCTTGATGTAAGACGCTTCCACTCCCTCAAGCGGCGCGAGCCGATCCCTGAGATCCTCAATTCTATCGGGCTTCACGCCGTCTACGCGGAAATACAGTCGAGCTTCGCCGGCGCTCAGCGCCGGGGCAACAAGTCGAGCATCAAAATCGTGTAAAATCCCAGCGATTACTTTCGGCTGGCTTCCACCGGAAGTTACCACCGCGTCTGCTGTCTCACTATTCAATTTTATTATCAGATCAGCCATGCTGTATTCCTCCTGCTGATCGTGAAGCGTTACGCCGTTGGCCTCTGTTTTGAACTTCGCGAAGCGCGATTTATACACCATTCCGGTGCCGACGATGCATGAATTGGCAGGCCAACGCCCTTTCATCGCGGGCGATATCAGGCTCGCCGAGCCTGTGCGATCGAAACTCGGGCCGTAAGAGGCGAGATTGACGACCAAATCGGCGCCGAAATCCCCAAGTATTGGATCTCAGCACGTCCATTTCGGCGCGTTAAAACGCCAAAAGCCCCCTTGCATTTCTGCTTGGGGGCTTTTGGGTAGATTTGGTTGCGGGGGCAGGATTTGAACCTGCGGCCTTCAGGTTATGAGCCTGACGAGCTACCGGGCTGCTCCACCCCGCGCCATCGCGGTCAACCGCTTTGCGGTTTATCCGCTTATCCGGGTTTTGCCGAAGGCAAGATCCCGTTTAATCCGGTCCGAGTTTTGCGAAGCAAAATCTCGTTAGTATCTCTGGCTTAGCAAAACAAAAGGGCCGCTTGAGGGCGGCCCGTGTTCGGCTGGGCCGAGGGATGAAGAGAAGATGATTTGATCCGGATTTTCTTGCGTTTTGCAGACCTGGCAGCGACCTACTCTCCCGCGTCTTAAGACGAAGTACCATCGGCGCTGGGGCGTTTCACGGCCGTGTTCGGAATGGGAACGGGTGCAGCCACCCCGCCAGAACCACCAGGTCGGCAAAGCGCAAGATTTGCGCCTAGCGAGGCGCAAACCGGATTGAGAAGCTGGTTGAAGTTTTCACTTCATTTATTTTGAACACGTCGTTTCATCTATCGATGAACACAAGCAATGGGAACGATCAAGCCAATCGAACGATTAGTACTGGTAAGCTTCATGCGTTGCCGCACTTCCACACCCAGCCTATCAACGTGGTCGTCTTCCACGGTTCTCAAGGGAATACTCGTTTTCAGG
>JAESFW010000208.1_pt1 | contig 76947 bp, 73 predicted proteins | sample 9269481 | NCBI WGS metagenome assembly JAESFW01 (sample SAMN14515350, study PRJNA621654) | algae metagenome | isolation source: Lyngbya sp. HA4199-MV5 and co-occurring heterotrophs from soil with... | place: USA: Ahupuaa O Kahana State Park, Hawaii | collected 2009-07-21 | reverse complement strand
TAGCTCACCCAATCTCGCATGGTGTTCTCCTGTTTCGAGCGATACTTGTATGCTCCCAGACTTTCGCTCCTGATTCCCTCACAGCATTGCTTCTACACACTTCTGCCTAATGGATAGAGCCGTGTGTTGGGACGAGCACTATCATACTGATGACGCAAGCTTTCGGAGCTGAATTGATGGCGCGCGCTAAAAACTCACATCGATCTGCTGTGGCTTCCAGAGTTTTTACTGCAACGTTTTGATTGCTTATGTATCTCTACAGCAGCTTTTCTAGCCCATAGACCAGCACTTTGAGCGGCACGACTTTCCGAATTGCTAATAGTACGCCTGGCATGTAACAGGTGCGATCGCTGGTATCGTGGCGCAAGGTGTAGATCTGTCCCAGCGCACCAAAAATCACCTCTTGATGGGCAATCAAGCCAGGTAACCGTACACTGTGGATCCGAATATCTGCTTCTGACAGGCTGCCGCGTGCCCCCGCAAGCTTCTCAGTTTCGTGTACGCTGGGCGGGTTGAACGTTTTACCAAGCTCTGCCAGCATTTGAGCCGTTTGTAGTGCAGTGCCACTGGGCGCGTCTGCTTTCTGGTTGTGGTGTAGCTCAATAATCTCAACGTGATCAAAGTATTGGGATGCCTGAATTGCCGCCTGTTGCAGGAGCACCATGCCGATCGAGAAATTTGGAATAACCAGGCAACCTGTACTGGCTTTATCGGCAAACTCAGCAAGATCCTGAAGTTGTTCCGTACTCAGCCCGGTCGTCCCAACCACAGGGCGAATGCCGTAGGCGATCGCGGAACGAATGTTGTTGTAGACCGAATCGGGATGGGTAAAGTCCACCATGACACCGAGCTGTTTTTCCTGCGCCAGCATCGCCAGCATCGGCTCAAATTCATTGGTGACAGGTACTTCCAGCGCTCCGCAGCCTGCTAATTCTCCAATGTCCTGTCCCTGGTACTCCGGACTGCGATCGACCGCTCCAATGAGCGTCATGTCCTCTGCCTGGGCGATCGCTTTCACGACTTCGCGCCCCATTTTGCCCGCTGCACCGTTGACCAAAACCGGGATGGGCTGCCCTGTCATCGTTTTTCTCGCCTCTATAAGCGGTCTCTAAACCATCTTAGGTATTCTAAACTGGGTCAGGCTTCCTAAACGCAGGGTTATGAAAATACAGGCGCAAGTTTGGCTAACCTTCAGTTTTCCCTACCTAGCCAAGCGTGAGCAAACAGAGCAGCAGTGCTTCTGTCCACTCCACAACAGCACCATACGTATCGCCCGTGTGTCCACCTAACTGAGCGTTGAACCAGGCTCCAGTGAGTAGCGCGATCGCACTTCCACCTCCGATTATCAGTCCAGCCGTGAGCCAAGAGGCGAGACTGAGCCAGCTCAATAGCCCACTTATTGCAAGTAGTAGGCAAAGACTGGGTACTGCATCCCACCGCGATCGCAGCGCCGCTTTGTGGAAAGCACCCTTGCCTTCTAGCTTGAGATAGGGGTACTGGACGATCGCCACGACTTGTCCCCAGCGACCCCAAGCTGGCACCAGCATCAGTACAAACCAGCGCTGTGATGCGATATCCGTGAGAGCTGCCACTTTGAGTAAGAGAATCATCCCTGCTGCCATTGCCCCAAACGCTCCAGTGCGACTGTCTGCCATCACTTGAAGGCGGCGTTGTGGGTCTAGCACCGCCAGCCCATCGGCTGTATCCATTGCGCCGTCTAGATGAAGACCCCCCGTAATGCCAACCCAAAGCACAATGGCGATCGCACTCCGGGTTAACGGGGGCATACCCAGGTGGAACAAGGCGAGGTCAAGGAGTCCTAACAAGCCGCCGATCGCCAGCCCTACCACAGGTGCCCAGCGAGCAATGCCGTGAAAGATCAGCGTCCAATGCTGCGGCAATGGCAGACAGGTGTAGAATGCGATCGCGCCTAGAAACGTCGAAAAGTGCTTCAACATGCTTCCTTCGATCTTAAGTAAAGACTCATTGCTTGAGTAAGGACACAACAGGTTTAGACGACGTTGCTTCTCGCCTCAGTTGCTTGTGGTCTCATAAGCCGTCATACTGTGAGGCTTCCGGCTCCTGTTTGAGCATCGATGCTTTAAGCGTAAAATAAGCTGTTATGAAAGCTTGATATTTCCGTGGTGTGCCTGACGCGATCGCCTGCTGTTTATCGACATAATGAAAAGACTCGCCTGTTTTCATGTCACCCATTCAGGTGATTGTCTGCGTCAATTCAGTAAATTTCATCAGAGGCGTGCTGAAAAACTTAGGATAGAATTGTCTCATACACTACTGAACCGCGTTTCATTGCCCCGCGTTATCCCTGACGAGAGTTGCCTTACAGCCCATGCCTCTCTCAGGTATTCATCCCACACAGGTTTCATCTCACACAGGTTTCATCTCACATAGCCTGCTAGCACCGTTTTTTCGGCTCTCAATGGCTTATTTCCTCTCTGGCTGAGCAGAGCACCTGGCTAGCTTTCGTTGTCGTTAGGCAATTTGGTCTTTACTGCTGCACCGCTTTGACCTGTATTGCTTTGGAATGTTCCATTTTGGGTTACATCGTTCCAAAGTGATTTAGAATCTGTTTTCTCGTTACACATTCGCTATCTGAGCCATCGGCTCACTAGACCAGAGGCGTTCTCTTTATGAGTCATGATCAATTTTCTCGCAGTGAACGATTGCCTGCCCCCTGCATCATTGACACTGGCACAGTAGTTAATAAGCAGGACATGCTACGGCTATTAGCGGATCTGAGCCGCGTTCGCTATGTCCACAGGCAAGATGGCACGGTTGCCAGCGAAGGAGAGGGGCATGTCCTTGAGGTGTTTGCCGATGCTCAACGCTCTACGTTGATTGCGAACCATGCGCTGTACTTGAATGTACACAGTTTTGACTATCTAGAGCTGGGAAAATCGCCTGAGCAAGAACCCTGGTTCGATCTCATTCAAGATGGTCGCCATCTCCGCCTCATTCCGCTTTCTAACCCCATGATTGAGCAGAATCATCATCGTCTGAATGTCGCCGCACTGGAAGCGGTAGTAGCGGAGGTGCTATCGGCAAACTGGGATGTGCAAATTGATGATGAAGAACACTTTTCGTTCTAGTCAGCTCTTTCTAGTCTACGCGAGCCTATGGTTGCTTGGAGACGATGGCGCGATCGACCAATTCAGTTCTTTTGCCCCGACGCGATCAACTAATCCCGAAAAGCTTTGTTGATCAGTTGCTAGTGACTTCTCTTAAGATCGTTTCTGCACTCCTTTTACAGTACCAACTCTTGATTAGTGGTTTTACGTTTACGTGTCAGGCGCAGTGTTGCAATACGAAGGCACGCGCAGGCATCTTTGCAACGCCTCATGGGCTGGTGGAAACCCCGCGTTTTATGCCTGTTGGTACGCTAGCCAATGTGAAGACCGTCACTCCTGACCAGCTACAGGCGACCGGGGCACAGCTTGTATTGGCAAACACCTACCATTTGCACCTCCAGCCGGGTGAACAGATTGTGGAGAAGGCGGGGGGATTGCATCGCTTCATGGCATGGACGGGACCGATTCTGACCGATTCGGGCGGGTTCCAGGTGTTTAGCCTGAGCGAAATGCGGACGATCGCTGAGGAAGGCGTGACCTTTCGATCGCCCCGCGATGGGCAAATGATTCACCTGACCCCTGAACGCTCGATCGCGATTCAAAATACGCTGGGAGCCGATGTGATCATGGCATTTGATGAGTGCCCGCCCTACCCAGCCACTTACGACGATGTGAAGCAGTCTATAGAGCGTACCTTTCGCTGGCTGAAACGCTGTATGGCGGCACATCAACGATCGGATCAGGCGTTGTTTGGCATTGTGCAGGGAGGCGTTTACCCTGATCTTCGCAGTGCTGCCGCCCATCAACTGGCGCAGTTAGATTTGCCGGGATACGCGATCGGCGGAGTAAGCGTTGGCGAACCAGCCGCACTGATTGAGGCGATCGTTCAGGCGACAACTCCCTTGCTGCCACCGGAGAAGCCTCGTTACCTGATGGGTGTTGGTACGTATCGGGAGATGGTGCAGGCGATCGCGGCAGGCGTTGATTTGTTTGACTGCGTGATTCCTACCCGTTTAGCGCGGCATGGAAATGCGCTGGTGCAGGGCGATCGCTGGAATCTCCGCAATGCTAGATTTCGTGAAGACTTTACACCGCTGGATGCAGATTGTCGTTGCTATACATGCCAGACCTTTAGCCGTGCTTATCTCAGTCATTTGCTGCGATCGCAAGAGCTACTTGCCTATACGCTGCTTTCAATTCACAACATTACGGAACTGGTGCAATTCACCCAAGCGATTCGGCGGGCAATTTTCAACGGCAGCTTTACGACAGAATTTGGGCATTGGCTGTCGGCAGGCAACATTTAGGAGCATGATCTAAATTCGATGCATGTCCCCTCCCATGTTAAAATCAGGAGAAATTCTGAAGTTCTTGCTGAAGAGGTCATTCATAACATGGAAGCAGCGTTGCTCTTAGCAAAATTGCCCGAAGCCTATTCTATTTTCGATCCCCTGGTGGATGTTCTGCCCGTGATTCCGGTTTTCTTTTTGCTGCTTGCTTTTGTTTGGCAAGCTGCCGTCGGTTTTAGATAAGGTTGATTTTTGATTATTTGGTTAACCATACAAACGACATCAAACGATTTTGTGAGGCAGGCTTAACGCTTGCCTTTTTTGTTGAATGGCGTTGCCACCCACAATTTGAGGATCGCGGCTTTATTAAAGCGTCATTCTCTGCGTAGGGGCGTGACATGCGGCAGATGATGCTCGGTCAATGACAAAGACTGTTTACCGTATGCCGCGCCCGTACAGGTGAAGGCTGAGGTTGCCGATCTGATTTAATTCACAATCCTAAAGCGTTCAGGGCGTAGGATAGCGTACAGAACATCTACGATAAAGATGGATGCTCTTTTGCGCTGTTCTATGAGCTACTGCCTGAATCCTTACTGTCGCACACCGAAAAATCCTGATACAGCCAGGTTCTGTTCAACGTGTGGCTTTAAGTTATTGTTGGGCGATCGCTATCGGGCGTTGCAGGCGATCGGGCGAGGTGGGTTTGGTCGAACCTTCCTGGCAGTAGACGAATATAAACCATCGCGTCCAACCTGCGTCATTAAGCAATTTTTTCCACAAAACTATAGCGTTCACGACCCGGAGCACGCACGCGATTTGTTTCGGCGCGAAGCCGTACAGCTAGAAGCGCTGGGTGAGCATCCACAGATTCCAGCCTTACTGGCTCATTTTGAGCAGGAGGAGTTCCAGTATCTTGTGCAGGAGTTTATTGATGGCGCGAATCTTTTACAAGAAACCGCGAAACGTGATCCTTTCAGCGAGGAACAGATTTGGTATTTACTGAATGATCTATTGCCTGTGATCACGTTTATTCACAGCCATCATGTGATCCACCGAGACATCAAGCCTCAGAATATTATCCGTCGTGCGACCACGAAGCAATGTGTACTGGTCGATTTTGGTGCGGCTAAAACGCTCAGCGCTTCCGACTCTTCTCAAACGGGTACGAGCATTGGCAGTCCGGCTTTCGCTGCACCAGAGCAAGCGATCGGGCGTGCTGTGTTTGCCAGCGACCTCTATAGCCTGGGTGTTACCTGCATTTATTTGCTCACTCGGATACCGCCAGCGGACTTATACGATACTGAGGAGGGGGGGTGGCAGTGGCAGCAGCACCTCAAGCACCCGATGAGTTTGGCGTTGGGCAAGATTCTGGATAAACTGCTGCAAAGTGCGGTGAAACGGCGCTATCAATCTGCTGCGGATGTTTTGCGCGATTTGAATGCGCCCTCTGTTATGGGAGCGCTCAAGCTTTCGGCAGATGGCTATCAGTTTCAACCATCTATCCGCGTTGATGCCGTGCGACGTGCGCGATCGCACGATCACTCAACCCACTTGCCAGCGGCAGTCGAGACGATGGCTCCTGTCAGCCAACTAGCGCCATCAACGGCAGCCCCTCCCTGGGTTTGTACTCAAACCTTGACGGAGCATTCAAGTTGGGTGCGATCGGTCGTGATTCATCCCAATGGTAAAAGCTTTGCCAGCGGCAGTGGCGATCGCACGATTAAACTTTGGGATCTTGCCACGGGTAAGCTGCGGCACACGATCGCCGCCAATGCAGGTTGGATTCGGGCGATCGCAGTCAGTCCTGATGGTCAAACGCTTGCCAGTTGCAATAACGATCGACGGGTGATGCTGTGGCATTGGGAGACAGGGGAGCGTCTGCAAACCCTTGATGGACACACAGATTGGGCGCGTGCTGTCTGCTTCAGCTCCGATGGGCAACTTCTTGCCAGCGGTAGCCAGGACAAAACAGTGCGGCTCTGGCAGCTTTCTACCGGGACAGTTGCACACGCACTCACAGGACATACGCATTGGGTGATTGCGATCGCCTTTAGCCCCGATGGTCGCACGATCGTGAGCGGTAGCCGGGACAAAACCATCCGGGTATGGAACGGCAAAACGGGTGCGCTTGTTCGGGTGCTGGAAGGACATCAGGATGCGATCAATGCGATCGTCTTTAGCCCGGATGGACGCGTACTTGCCAGCGCCAGTGATGATGGCACAATTCGCTTATGGGACATGCCCACCGGGAAGCTCAAGCAAGTGCTGACTGGGCATGAAGGGGCTGTCAACGCGCTGGCGATCGCGCCTGATGGCAACACTTTGGTGAGCGCCAGTCAGGACACCACGCTTAAGCTCTGGTCTCTTAAAACTGGGGCTTTGATGCATTCTCTAACGGGGCACACAAACTGGGTCTGGTCGGTAGCTGTGAGTGCGGATGTCGCAGCATCAGCCAGCAGTCCACCAAGTACCGTTATCGTCAGCGGCAGTTGGGATGCGACAGTAAAAATTTGGCGACAGACCGACTGAAGTTAGGCTAAGCGTCGCCCCTTCCTTCATGAAACCAGCCTGTATGTTGATCGGCACTCAAATTTGCATTCGCCTTCTGCCTCCTGCCCTCTGCCCTCTGCCTTCTTCTGCCCTCTGCTTTCCAAAGCAAACGCCTTAATCAAGCGGCGATCGCATGGCTTACAGGCTGAATTGTGTAATCCCGTCCCGGTGCCACTTCACTGTAATAGCGCGTTGCGGTTTCGGCGGCGGCTCGCGATCGATAAACCAGTGCATTAGAAGGGCTGAGGGATAAGGTCAGCCAACCTCTCCAAATGCCCACCAGCCAATCCTGCTCATTCACTTGAATGACGTACATTGCTCAACCCTGCGATCGACTTCAGCTCAAAACGTACCATTGGAGGTTGCCTTCGACAGCCCTCAAACCAGGGTACGCCTGCTGCTTAGATACTCTTAATTTTATGATAGAGCAATCGTCAGACTGCTTAGAACCGGATGCAAGCTCTTCTAACCGTTAGGAATGGAAGTTAAATCACTTGATCACCTCAGCTTTTACCTGTACGGGCGCGGCAGGCGGCAGATTACTCTAGGCGAAGGCGAGGACTTCTACCGCGTGCAACGCCCCTACGCAAAGAATGGCACCTTCATAAAGCCACGATCCTTAGAGCGATCGGCTCAACAACCTTCACGTTACCGCGATCGACTGCCAGCGTTTAGCGCTGCTGGCTTGAGAAGTGGCGCAGAACACGAGACATAGTCAACGGGTTACGGATTGACCCGTTCAGCGTAGCCAGCTTTCACCCAACCTTCCCGACCACTATCTTCCAGGCGAATGCGTTGCCATTCGCGATCGGGGCTTTCTTCCAGGACGGTAATACGTGCATTCGCCACTACCCCTCCAATCCGGGCGGCATCTCGGCTGGGACTCTCGCGTAAATTTAAGCCCTGAGCCAGGGTAATACGCGCCTGATAGCCCGTTGTACTGGGTGTTGGAGAAGGCGTTGGGGAAGGCGTTGGACTGGGGCTGGTACTGGGTTTTGGTGAAGACTGGGTTGCAACAGGCTTTGCTGAAGGGGTTGGCTGAGCCGTTGTTTTGGCGGAAGGCGTGTCATTTGGGAATGTTGGTCTGGGTGGGGGCGCTGTGAACTGAGCAATCACATACTGGGCTGCTAGAAAGCATCCACCCACCATCAGGGCGATCGCCAGCAGCACCCCACTCAGAACCTTCACTAAATCTGACCAACTCATGGCGTTTCTTCTACGGCGTTTCTTCTACATCTTGCTGGCAGCATTGTAGCCTCTCTCAATCGGGTTGATGCATCTGCCGCTGAATGCGGGTACTCAAGCTACTGTGCTTGGAGGCAAGGCGTGCTTTTCCAGCAGCAGCCCACTCTTGCAAAAACTGAATTTGCTCTTGGGCTGTCCGTGCAAGCGGTACGGTTTGGCTGGCAGCCTCTAAAATGTCGTCGGTGGTAAAGTCTCGATTTTGGCTAAACCCAAGGTGCATCGCTTCAATCAACGTTTGCTCGATCTCCGCACCCGAAAAATCTGGCGTTTCATACGCCAGCCGCTCCAGATCGTACTGCTTCAGGTTATGGGGACGCAGCCGGGAGAGGTGAACCGAAAAAATTTCCTGGCGTTCTTCCTGGCTGGGCAAGCCTACAAAGAAGATCTCGTCAAACCGTCCCTTGCGTAACATTTCCGCAGGCAGCGATTGAATATTGTTGGCAGTTGCTACGACAAAGACAGGCGATGTCTTTTCGGCAAGCCAGGTGATGAAGGTGCCAAACACGCGACTGGTGGTGCCTGCATCGCCTCGACCATCCACGCCAGCAAACGCCTTGTCGATTTCGTCAATCCACAAAATGCAGGGAGCCAGTGCTTCGGCTAACTGGATCATTTGACGTGTGCGGGATTCCGATTCACCTACCAGACCCGCGAACAAGCGTCCTACGTCTAATCTTAGTAATGGTAGATGCCAGTGATGCGCGATCGCCTTTGCCGTGAGCGATTTACCCGTCCCTTGAATGCCCACCAGCAAGAGACCCCTGGGATGAGGCAACCCGTACTGCCGTGCCCGTTCTGAAAAGGCACCCCCGCGTCGCAGCAACCAGTCCTTGAGATTGTCCAGTCCGCCAATATCCGAAATATTTGCTGTCGTCGGATAAAAGTCCAGAATTTGGGTCTGCCGGATAGTTTGGCGCTTTTCTTCTAACACCAGGTCTACGTCTTCGGGTCGGAGTTCACCGTGCGTGGCGATCGCCCGTGCCAGCACCCGACGGATGCGCTCCATTGACAAGCCCTGGCAGGAGCGCACCAGTTCATCCAGCACACGGGCTTCGAGCGATCGTCCCGTTGCGGCAAGTAAACGCTCAACCTCAACCTTGATTTCGGCAGCAGCAGGCAGGGGAAACTCCAGAATCGTCAGGGCTTCACTCAGCTCATCGGGAATGGTGATTTGCGACGAGAGAATGACGATATTTTTGGGCTGAGCCTTCAGCAACCGTGCGAGATTGAGGAGTTTGCGCGCGATCGCCACATCCTCTAAAAATCGCTGAAAGTCGCGCAAGACAAAGATAGCAGCGGCGGTGGCGGGCAGTTTTTCAACAAACTCTAGCGCCTGAAGTGGATTGCGCTTGCCAAAACCCGCATCGTTTGGATTGCCCTGATAGCCATCCACAAAATCCCATAGATAGACCGCGCGGTTGCCTTGTTTAGCAGTCTGGGCGATCGCAGCTTCTAACCGCTCTTCCTCACGAGTGGGAATATAAATCAGCGGATAACGTGCCCGCAGCAACAATTCAAACTCATCGCTGAAGCTCATGACAGACCCATAAAAATAACCGATTCATTAGCGAAGTCGTCTGCTTCGGAACAATGGCTCGGGAGAACTTAAGGAAACGAGCCTCAGAATGCAAGCGCCAGATGTCACAACGTTCTACTACTTCTGAATTTTGACTCCTGACTCCTGACTCCTCACGTCTACTCGCTTCTCGACCATGCTCTAATTTAGCGCTTTTACTAGCTACGAAGTTGATCTTTAAACGTTTCGAGAGAAGCCCAACGACGATCGATGGCTGGCGAAGGCGACTCAACGGGTGTTAGTTCAATGCCTTTACAGGCTTGATCGCATAATTGCCGCTGGGGAAGTTCTAAACACAGTTGCTCATAGATCCAGGTTGTCGGGTCAAAGGTGCCTTTGGGCGGCAGCGTTTCGATGAGGTCTTCTGTACTAATGTCTCGATCGAGCAGTACCAAATCGACCTGATCGCTGGTTTCGTCCAGCCAGATGAGTTCAGAGGGGGCGATCGACAGACGGTAATTATATTGCTGCAAGCAGCGATGGCAGGTGAGGGTGACAATAGTATCGGCGTGGGCTGAAACATCGAGGTAGCTTCCCCGGTGCGTTACCTTGAGTTGTCCCTGCACAGGCGTTAGCGTTTCCAACCCTGGAATAGGTTCGTTAAAGTTAATGACTTCCGTTTGTTGAGGCGCTTTCGTCAACTGCGGAATATGAATCGGATCCATAGAGTCTGCTCCTCCTCTCAGTGGCGGCGGCCCTCGTATGAGTTACACGTTTTTTACTACCGTCGTGTAACAGCCACCCATGCTTAATGCTGTCAATCACGGCTGCGAACCAGTCCCGGTTGCAAGCCTCGCTAAGCCATCAAGATGATAACGGACGGATGACTAAACGACGATCGGGTTCCTGTCCGCGACTAAAGGTTTCCACGTCTTCGTATTCCTTCAGCATCGTATGCACCTGACGACGCTCAGCAGACGAGAGTGCCTTTAGTTCAAATTCTGCCCCACTATCGCGCACTTCAGCCGCTGCCTGCTCTGCAATGGCTTTGAGTTCGGCATAGCGGCGCAAACGATAGCCAGCTAACTCAACGGTAAATGCCTGCTGCTGGTTGCGCTCCTGGCTCAGATTTAAGATTGCATTAGTCAAATACTGGATTGAATCCAGCACCGAGCCACCCGTACCCGTGATGATCTGGATCTGGTCTGGCAGCAAAGCGGTGTCATCGATCGCGAGCCAGCAGCTTTCTTCGGCAAAGCTTGAGTTCAACGTGGCGGTTACGTTTGCAGGTAAACCAGCCAATTGCAGCAGCGATTCTAACCACTGCTGTCCACGCTGCATTTGATTGTCATCCATACGCTCACCTCAAGCTTCTTGTTCTGGATGCGCTCGATCGGACAACGGCGCAGCCTCTACACTTTCTTCAACGGTTGCGGCGTGCTTGGCTTCCGTAGCCGTTGTCTGAGCTGGTTCAACGTTGTCTTTAACCACCTCAGCCTTAACCTCGATCGCCTTTGGTTCTTTAACTTTTGGCTCTTTAGCTCTTGGCTCTTTGAGCTTTGCCCTGGTTGTCTTCGGCTTCGCTTCTGTCGGTTTCTTGGAAGCCTTGGTATCTGCCTCTTTCTTCGGCTTACCTGGCTCAAAGGGCAGCACAGCGGCTTTACTTTCGGCGGCTTTTTCTTCTGCCTCCACGAGCTTCTGAATTTCTTCTGGCAGTGGCTCTCTCGACAGCACAAAGGTTTGAGCCGTTTGGAAGACGTTGGCGATCGTCATGTACATGAGCACCCCAGCAGGCAGTGGGAACCAGAAGAACATCCCCGAAAACAAGATGGGGGTAATTTTATTAATCGTTTCTTGCTGTGGGTTTGCATTGGCGCTCTTGCCCTGCCCCGACAGCAGTTGGTTGACGTAAAGGCTGAGACCAAAGAAGACGATCATGCCTACGATGTCCCAATGGATCACCCCGTCTGGATCGATCGCGCCGACACGTCCCAACTTGTCAATAAACAGAAAGCCCTTGTCTGCGGCCAGACCGGGAACAATGCTTTTAAGGGTGACATCCCCAAGCTGCAACGCTTCGATCGTGCCGTCATCGTTGACTTTGACCCGTTCTGCTCCATTGGCGACTTCAAAGCGGGGAGCAAGTTTTGTCTCAGGGTACTCTTTCAAAAGCTCCTGGAGCGACTTGCCTTCCACCGTCTGAAAATCAACCCTGGTCTTTTCGCCCACCGCTAGTTTGTTCCCACCGGGGAGGATTGCCGTTACGGGCGCGTGTACTCCATCCGAAACGTAAATATTTTGAGGAGGAGTGGTAAACGCTTGCGGCTGAATTTCCTCGATCTGCTCTTTCGGCAAGATCTGAAGGTTGATTGAATACGGCACGTCTGAGAAAGGCGACCCACGCAGCGTAGCAAACAGAGCAAACAAGATTGGCATCTGGAACAAAAGCGGCAGGCAGCCCGCAAGCGGATTGCCAAACTCTTTCATCACCTTGCCCATTTCTTCTTGCTGCTTGGCAGGGTCATCCTTGTAGCGCTCACGAATCTCTTGCTGCCGCTTTTGCATAACAGGTTGCACAACCTTCATGCGCCGCATACTGCGGATAGAGCCTGCACTCAGAGGGTAGAGCGCAAACCGGATCACCAACGTCAAAGCGACAATAGCGAGTCCATAGCTCGGTACGATCCCGTAGAAAAAATCCAGGATCGGTAGCATTATGTTGTTGGAAATAAACCCAATACCAAAGTCCATGCGCCGAATGTCGCCTCTTGTACGTTGTTCTGTTTGAATCTAGCTGTCTGTTTGAATCTAGTTGAGTCTAGCAGCCTCAATCAAACCCACTTAATCCTGTCCAGCATACCGTTGGGTAATGGACAGCCGACAAGTAGGGGTATTACACCAAACGGAACGCGATCGTTCGCCGGGGTGTCTCTTAGTTTTGACCACCCAAAGCACCACTAGCCGATTGCGCTTTGGAGGACAGCTTTTCGTTAATGTAATTGTAGGTATCCCGGAAGTTGGGCAAGGAGCGCAACTCCAGGCGGCTACCGTCTTTGAGCGTGATCACCATGTCACCCCAAAGCCCCAAACCACGGGGAACCGTTACCACTTTGACAATTTCAGAATAAATAATGTCTGCGCGATCGCGCCCCATCCAACCACCTGTCACTGAAATGCGCCGACTGGTAATGCGATAGCGCAGCCAAAGTGCTCTCACAACAGCACCCACGGTAAGCGGCAAGCAGATAACCGTGAACCCCAACAGCAGGTTCACGATTAAATCCCCCACATGAGGACCGCCTTCATAGTAAATATCTTCGCTAATGCCCATCGCATACCTCAGCCTTTATCAGCAACTGCTCTAATTCTTGCAGAAATTGTCGATAATCGCACTGCGTTGCTTCTGGATGCACAATCACGATCATATCCCACCCCGTTGGAAACCTTGGCAGCAAAACGCGTGCCGCTACCCGAAGCCACCGCTTGATGCGATTACGGACAACAGCACGCTTACTGACCTTCTGGCTAATGGAGATGCCTACCCGTGTTGGCTCTGGCGCAATTGCAACCGTAGCTAACGGGTTTAATTCGTCATCGTGACTGGAGGCTGCGGGTAGGCGCTGTCGTACCACTAACGTCAGATACTGGGACTTTCGTCGCCTGCCTTTACGGTAGACCGCGTTAAAGTCATGTCTGGATCTAAGACGGTTTGTCTTGGAGAGTGCCACGTCGTCTACGTTGAAACGTGCCGAATCTAAGCGACAGCCAGCCGGAAGCGCCCTTTGCTTCTACGTGCCTGAATGACGCGCCGACCCGTTGCAGTACGCATGCGTGCTCGAAAACCAGACGTTCTCTTTCGTTTGCGACTGGTGCCGCCTAAAGTTCGTTTTGTCATTGTTCGCGTCTCCCGCAGTTCCCCTTGAAAAGCTTAAAAAAGCCACAGTCTTTAATCGTACCATTGCAAGAGCAGGCAACGCCATATGTAATGCGAAATCGCGCGGATTGTCGATCGCCAACCTGCCTGCTCACCTGGTCAAAGCGGCGTTTAACCGTTGTCGATCGAAATCACCCAGGTGCCAAGGTAGCGTAGAAGCGGGGTATCTCCAGGTGAGAGTACCTGGCAGTTGAAGTAGTACACGCCCGAGTTGGGATTGCGCACATTCGCAAGCTGAATTTCGACGCTGCTACCTGCTGGCACGGGTTCAGCGGGGAAAATTTCGATAAAGTTATTTTCCTTATTCCAGTTCACTTCCTGGAGCTTCACTGATTTATCTTTGACAATGACTTCCACATCTTTGGGGTCGAATTCGCCTCTAAAGTAATCGGGGTAGGCGATCGAGAACTGAGCCACTGCCAGCTTCATTTTTTTTGCCGGAATTCTCAAGCGATAGCGCTCACCCGCAACGTTCGCTCTGCCACCAAAGTCCAGGCGATAGTTCAAGTTATCTTCACCCTTGACACCACCAAAAATGGTGAGACCAGGCAACCCTTGGGCAACACTCAGCAGCGGTAGCCCTGCGACCAGTACGCCTGCGATCGCTAGCCCAGACAACGCACGTTTAACAGAGATTCTAGGAAACATAGTCGGATTACTCAATGAGCAGAGATTTAGTGAACAGATTGCTAAGCTTCGCGCTACATAGACTCTATCAGGATAGACTCTATCAAGGTTAATGAGTATTATCGCTTATCCCCAGCGCCTTGACTTCCAATGTCTCAGCTCAAGGTGACCTAGACCACGACTGACCGAAGTGGCACTTCAACAGCCATCATGGTTAGCCGAAATGGCTATCTGGTCGAAAGCACCTTGCAATCATTCAGATTCAGACGGTACTTGCTGCTAAAAGTGCCCTGACTAAGTAGAAGTGCCGTGACTAGGGGCTGTCGTCAATTAATACTACACATTGCTTGCAGCAAGGGTTCCAGCCCCTAGCTTGGTGTGTTGGGACGGGCGTGACACTGCTGATATTGCAAAGTTTCGGGACTAATTGATGACACGCCCTAGAAAATGTCTTATTACAGGGCGGTAATGAAGCGTTGTAAAAAGAAACCATTTGATAGAAAAATTTTTATTATGAGTGGCAACTCGATCGATAAGCCAGAATCATAAGACAAGGTAAAGAACTGAATGCGTTTTGAGTAAACAACCTTAGGATACAGGGTCGATGCGATCGCCGTAGAGCGATCGAACGCTCCGGTTCAGCAACCTTAGCGAACGGACATTGGGGTCGCCAACATCTCCGCAGGCTAAATGACTCAAAGTAAACGCTTAAGCCTTCAGGCAAGATTGCGGTGTGCCTCTGAGCGATCCAACACTCTGAGCGATACGAAACAATATCTGCCTAGAAAAATCACTGTCTGAAAAGGAGCATTCATGAAGATTGGTGTTGCGAAGGAAATAGAGATGGGAGAGCGCCGGGTAGCGTTGATCCCAGATACGGTGAGTCGGCTGGTCAAACAGGGGATAGAGGTTTGGATAGAAGCAGGTGCAGGCGAAAAGGCGTTTTTTCCTGACGCTGCCTATGCAGCCGCTGGAGCCACGATCGTGTCAGATACAGCACAGCTATGGGGTGAAGCAGACATCTTGCTCAAGGTCAGCCCACCACGCGAACGGGAAAATGGGCAGCACGAAACCGACTTGCTGCACGAAGGCGCAACGCTGATTAGCTTTCTCGATCCACTCGGTAGCCCAGCGTTAATTAAACGGCTCGCCGATCGCAAGGTGACTGCCCTGAGTATTGAATTGATCCCACGCACCAGTCGGGCACAGAGCATGGATGCACTGTCGTCTCAAGCGGGTGTGGCGGGCTATAAAGCAACTTTGATTGCAGCAGCAGCCTTACCCAAATTCTTCCCGATGCTGACGACGGCAGCGGGCACGATTCCTCCGGCAAAGGTATTTGTGATTGGCGCAGGGGTGGCTGGGCTACAGGCGATCGCCACAGCGCGTCGTCTCGGTGCGGTGGTCGAAGCCTTTGACATTCGCCCTGCGGTGAAAGAAGAAGTACAAAGCTTGGGCGCTAAGTTTGTTGAGGTGAAACTGGAAGAAGAGACGGTAGCAGCGGGTGGCTATGCCAAAGAAGTTTCAGAGGTTGCCAAACAAAAGACCCAGGCAGCGATCGCGGAACACGTCAAGCTTTCAGATATTGTGATCACCACGGCGCAAGTACCCGGTCGTAAGGCACCCCAACTCGTCACAGCAGACATGCTTGCCCAGATGAAGCCCGGTTCTGTCGTGGTTGATATGGCGGCTGAGCAAGGCGGCAACTGTGAAGGCTCGGAAGCGGGTAAAGATGTGGTTCGCAATGGCGTGACGATTATTGGTCCTACCAACTTGCCGTCTACGATGCCAGTCCACGCCAGCCAGATGTACGCCAAAAATCTTTTAACGCTGGTGCAATATCTGATTAAAGACGGTGCGCTGGCTCTGAATTTTGAGGATGACATTATCAGCAGTACCTGTGTGGCTCATGCTGGCGAAGTGCGAAATCAGCGCGTGCGGGATCTGTTGAACGAACCTGTGGCAGTGAAGTAGAAGTTGTTGGTTGTTGGTTGTTAGTTGTTAGAGGTTCTTTGTTAACAACTAAAGAGCGGTGACTGAAGACACCTAAACCGTTTGCGTTTTTAAAAAACTCTTACTAACAACCAACAACTAAAAACTAAAAACTATATTGGAGTTTTAGCAATGGCAGAAGGATTAATTGCCGGACTGGTTGTGTTCGTGCTGGCATCATTTATTGGCTTTGAAGTGATTAATAAGATTCCGCCGACGCTTCATACGCCGTTGATGTCGGGATCGAATGCGATTTCGGGGATCGCGATCGTCGGTGCGCTCCTGGTAGCAGGCGATCGCAATTGGAGCCTCACCGTTATTCTTGGGTTGATTGCGGTAGTGTTGGCAACGATCAACGTGGTGGGTGGTTTTTTAGTCACCGATCGCATGCTGCAAATGTTTAAGAAAAAAGAGGTGAAAGCGTGATGGATTCTTTGTGGACATTTTTGCCGACGGGTATACAACTTAGCTATCTCACCGCCTCCGCCCTCTTTATTATTGGCTTAAAGCAACTGGGTTCGCCTGCCACAGCGCGAAAAGGCAATTTGCTGGCGGCGATCGGCATGTTGATTGCGATCGTAGCGACGCTGCTCGATCGAGCCGTGCTGAACTACGAAATGGTGCTGCTGGGCATTGCGATCGGGTCGGCGATCGGGGCGATTATGGCACAACGGGTCGAAATGACCGCCATGCCGCAGATGGTGGGTTTGCTGAACGGTTTTGGTGGTGCGGCTTCGGCACTCGTCGCTGTGGGGGAATTCTGGAAAGTAATTCACGGTACTGCTGCCATTCCAGTCGATGAAACGATCACTATCATTCTCAGTGTATTGATTGGTGGCATTACGTTCACTGGAAGTTTGCTGGCGTTTGTGAAACTGCAAGGGCTGATTACGGGCGCGCCCATTACCTTTCCGTTTCAGCAACCGTTTAACATCACTCTGCTAGCGGGCTTTCTGGCAGGCAGCGTCTATTTGGTTGTCAATCCTCAAGATGCAACGGTCTTTTTGGCGCTGGTCGGCGTTTCGCTGGTGTTGGGTGTGCTATTTGTGCTGCCGATCGGCGGTGCGGATACCCCTGTCGTCATCTCGCTCCTGAACTCTTTTTCGGGACTGGCAGCGAGTGCAGCGGGTTTTGTGCTGATGAACAATATGCTGATTATTTCGGGTGCATTGGTTGGCGCATCGGGCATCATTCTGACCGAGATTATGTGTAAGGCGATGAACCGATCGATCACGAACGTACTGTTCAGTGCGTTTGGTTCAGGCAAAAAAGTAACAGGCGGCGCAACTGGCAGCACTCAGGATAAGGTGCTGAAAACCATCGATTCCGAAGAAGGCGCAATGATGCTGGGCTATGCCAAATCGGTCGTGATTGTGCCCGGTTATGGGATGGCGGTCGCTCAAGCGCAACACGCGGTACGTGAACTGGCTGACCAGCTAGAGCGGTTGGGTGTGGATGTAAAATACGCCATTCATCCAGTTGCGGGTCGGATGCCGGGACACATGAACGTGCTGCTGGCAGAGGCAAATGTGCCCTACCCTCAGCTTTACGACATGGATGATATCAATCCAGAGTTCGATCGCACGGATGTAGCACTGGTCATTGGCGCGAACGATGTGGTTAATCCAGCAGCTCGGAGCGATGCGGGTAGCCCCATTTACGGGATGCCGATCCTTGAAGTCGATCGCGCCCATCACACGATCGTCATCAAGCGCGGTATGAGCAACGGGTTTGCTGGCGTGGAGAACGAACTGTTCTACAAAGACAAAACCATGATGCTGTTTGGCAGCGCGAAAGATATGGTGGCGCAACTGGTGTCATCAGTGAAGGAACTTTAGCGGCGATCGTCCGTCAGTTAAACCATTCATAGGGGTGTGAGGAACGTTGACCAACTGTCCCGCACCCCTTGTTTGTGTATGAAAAGGGTGTGGGGTGTAGGGTGTAGGGTGAGAGCCATACATTTTCAGAGCAATCATGAGGACGCTTTTGGCATGAGACGACGGAACCCATTCGCGGCGCTTTCCCTACTTTCAACCTTAACGATTCTCAGCCTGGGTACCGTGCAGCCAGCGCAGACTGAAGGTGCTACTGTGAGGGAACAGACGCTTGCTGAGCAACCCGTTGCCAAACCAGCCGTGATGAACTGTCCCCCAACCAATACAGCCGCTACGGCAAAGAAGCCTGGTGGCTGCGTTGAGGTTGTGACAGAACGCCGATCGCTCACCGTTATTGGACTGGGACAGGTGATGGCACCCGCTGATGTCGCCCTGCTGGAGTTTTTGTTTGGTCGTCGAGACGCTGCAACCGCATCCGATCGCGCGACAACGGGTGTATCGATTGAAGCTGCCAGAAAAGCCACCGAAACCGCTCTACAGCCAGTCGTAAAAGCCCTGACAGAGCTTGGTATTCCCTCCCGCAACATCACGTTGCAAACCAGTTCGCTTCAAAGCCCCAGGCTGTTAGTGAAGGTAGAAAAACCAACGCAGGAGGGACTCCAAAAGACGGTGCTAACGGTTGATCAGGCGCTTCAGTCTAATCAATCGTTCTTTCTGCAAAGTACTGGTGCGGGGTATGCGGTCAACAATTGCCAGGTTGTGCAGCGATCGGCGCGTCGTCTTGCCCTAAGCGATGCTCAGGAGCAGTTAACCTCTCTGGCTCAAGATGTGAACGTTCAGATGGGTGAGTTGCTGTCGGTGACGGTACAGCCGCTGGAAGGATCGCCAAACTCGATCGGCTGTGGCTCTAAAGTGGGAGTGCCGAATATGGGTGTGCCGATCGCGATCGACGATGCAACGCCTCCTTACGATCCATCAAAGCAGCCAGAAGTGCAGGTCAGAAGTAAGGTCAGCGTCACGCGTGCGATCAAGCCCTAGCTTGCGTAAAGCCTTTCGGCATACCAGAAAAAGTCAATCAGGCTTATACCAATTCTCTAAATTCTATTTACAAAGTAGGGGCATACGGCCGTATGCCCCTACAGACAATTATCTGTAGTGCAATCTTTTGGAACTGGTATTAGACCTCCGAGGTTTTGGTCAAGGCGTGAGTCCTATGCCTAGCTCTGCTCAATCAGACTTGAGAATGTGATTGGCAACTTCACGGTGAACCAGGTTTGGTTGGTACCACTTTCAGCATGAAGACTACCGCCCAAATGTGCCACCAGTTTCTGCACTAGCGCCAACCCCAAGCCTGTGCCACCCCGCTTCCACGGATCACTGCCAGGAATACGATAAAACTTCTCAAAAATGAGCGGTAACTCTTGCGCTGGAATTTCTACTCCTGAATTACAGACGCTCAGGAGGATACAGTTTTCTGGCTCAGAAGCAATAGCGTTTGCTGCATGGCGATCGTCTGCACAGGGATGCATCTGGGCCGTAACCGTAATGTTTTCACCAGGGGGCGTATATTTGCAGGCATTATTTAACAGCTCTGCCAGAATCCGTTCCAAACAAGTGGGATCTGAAACTAAGTCGGGAAGCTCGTTGTCTAGGTTAATTTGCAACGTTTGTTGGCAGGCTTGCGTTCGTTCTCGAAACGGGTCAATGATGGTGTTGAGCCAGTTTTTGAGATGAATAGTCGTCAGTTTTAACGATTTGCTACCTGATTCTAGAAGTTGTAAATCAAGTAGATCATCAATCAGATGTGCTTCCCTCGTACATTCGGCTTGCAAGATTTCTAAATAACGGCTTCGCTGAGCTTCAGTAGGAGATAGTTTCAAGAGATGAATTGCCATTTTCATGTTAGAAATTGGCGTGCGCAATTCGTGAGAAACGGTACTCAAAAAGTCATCTTTCAACTGATTGAGTTTTTCCAGCTCTCTCACTTGCAGTTGGGATGCCTGATACAGTTGAGCCTGACGCTCGGCTTGTTGCCGTTCAGCCATTTCAGCTTGCAGTTGGGCTTGCTGGTGAGAAAGCTGCTCAGTTAGTTCCTTCATCTCTGCCAGAGCAATGGTTTGAGCCTGTAGCAAAAACAGAAAATCCACGACGGGATCGTGAATCGCGAAATCTTTCAACTTAAGCCCCAGTGGGCTAAGTCCAGCCGTGTTTGTGAGCCAGGGAGAGCCAAGAAAGAACAGAAGCGCTTGCTCCTTGCAGTACATCATCTGCCCCTTTAGCTGCATGGGGTGGTGCAGTAACTCCAATAGGAACAGCGATCGGGTTTGTTGAAGAATGGCCGCAAACGCAGTCGGAATGAGCGGTCGGTGGATACAAAAGTGCTGGTCAAGCTGACTGCTAATCAAAGGCTGCGGTATGATTCGCTGCAATACTTCACCCGCTTGCAAGATGGTTAGATCTCGACTCATGACAAGGTGAAAGGGAAATGCCTGTGCAAATAGTTCTGGCGACAAGCTAAGGGGAAAATGAGTCATGGTCGATTGGGGTGGATTGATAACGCACCAAAAACTCGTCGTGTTCGGCACCTGCTTGACGGCTTTGAATTTGACTGATATTCACTGGTGTTTGAAACCGTCTTCCCAATCCCTTCACCAATCCAATCACCATCTCAGCTAACCCTTCGCGAGTTGAACGATAGTGCAGATTGAGCGATTCTGGTTCTAACTCAGTACATTGAAACGATGGCGGTTGGAGTTGAGGAAACACGACACCCACATGCGCATGGAGATTATCCAGATTTTGCAAAAAATCTGGCAACGTATCGCCAGCCATTTCTAAGAGTTCACCGTATCCTTCTTGTGCTGTGTATTGTACCCAGTATTCACCGAAAGCTTGCATGATGTCTGTAGTAGGCAAGCCCAGAACCTGGCTGGCAGCTTTCACTAAGCGGTGGGTCATGTCATCTGGGTAGGCTTCCATGCTAATAAAAACATCCACTGGTACAGCGGCGGTTTGTTTGATAACATCCCAGGTTTCGTCCCCAAACTGGCTCCGGATCATGCCCTCGATCGCTTTGTTCACCAATCCATACATAGACCCTCCTAGTTTTCCTTTAAACGGAACTAAGCGTTAAACCTGAGGTGTTTCGCCTAGGGGCTGTCATCAATTAATACTACACATTGCTTACAGAAAGGGTTCCAGCCCCTAGCCTGGTGCGTGGGGACGGGCGTGACACTGCTGATATTGCAAGGTTTCGGAGCTAATTGATGACACGCCCTAGCCTCTCGTACCAGCCGCCGTGGGTAGAAAAACACCTAGCGCACCATCTGGTTTGATGCAGGTCTTGAGCTGGTCGTAGCTAAAAAAGTACCGACCAGATGGCTCCAGCGCTTTGATGACATGGGGAAAGCCAAAGTCGTAAAGAAACGTGACTCCCTGATCGCTAATCGAAAAAGCATTGAGATTTTTGATTTGAAAGCGTTTGTTCGCGAGTTGATCGCGGATATCGGCACCACCCTGATCCCCGCTTGCGATCGCCGCTTTCATTTCGGCTTGCATGGCTTTATCTACCATCACAGCGATCGTGCCAAAAGCTTCCTTCTTAAACACATCCGTTGCTCTGAGGGCTTTGCCCGTTTTTAAGCTTACCAGCCGATGCTTTTCATAGGTACTGGGATAGGCTCCCACACCGCTAATCGTAAACGTGAGATCCAGCAGCGAGTTCTGGTTGTAGTTAACCGTGTAGTCAATTTCGCTCAGCCACCAGCTTTCCAAAAACTCGGTTCGCAACTCGTTGAGTGATTGCCCAATGACGCTTTTGAGGCTGACGGCTGTTTGCACGTTTTGCAATACAGTTTGATCCGTCAGTCCGGCTACCTGCGGATATTTGATAGTGGCTTCTTTGTAATCGGGATAATCTTGTCCCTTTTTGCCACGGGTAAAGGTGACGGTTTTGGGTTCTATGAGGACGCGATCGTTCACGGGTGGTTTGGGAGACAACGCAAGACGATCGATCGTGACTCCTTCTGATGTGATGACAGATGGATTTGGAGAAGAGAGTTCGTAAGCCTTGGAGGGCAAAACGCTATCCAGTAGCACCTGTTCACCAGCAAAGAGCAGCAAAACGAGAAAAGAAAACTTCATAAGAAAGCGCTTTAAGCAACTAGATTAAGGATCGACACAGAGAGCTTCGGAGATCTCCAAGAAAGAATGTACCGTTTGGTAGAGGGCAAGTTTTGCCAGCAGTTTCTCTGTACCCAGTCACTTTAGTGTCAAACCTGCCCCTACGGGTATTTCGTTTGATGAAAATCTCCTAACAACCAGCATCTCTCCCCTACTCCGCTTCCCCGATGAGCGTGAAGGCTGCCCATTCTTTAGGGTTGGGATATTTCTTCAGCGTAGCTAGCATGGCTTGTCGCAGCGCCTGCGCTTTGTCAGGCTTTTTTTGAAAATTCTGGTAAAACTCGGTCATCAGAAACGCGGTGGATGCATCGGGAACTGCCCAGAGAGAAACAACGAGACTGGGAACGCCAGCCGCAATAAACGATCGCGATAGCCCAATCACGCCATCGCCCGTCAACCGTCCTCGACCCGTATCACACGCACTCAACACAACGAGTTCCGCGTTCAATTTCAGATCCAGAATCTCATCGGCAGTGAGCAACCCATTATCACTACCAGAGGGAGCCAGCGCGATCGCCCCGGGAATGCCCAACCCTTTAAAATCATCCAGCAGCCCATGCGTTGCCAGGTGAATGATCCGCTCCTGCGGCATTTGTTGCACGATCGCTGCTTTGGTCGCTCGATCGCCTGTAATCGCCTGTGTGCCAAGAAGCGGCGCGATCGCCATTGCTTCCAGTTCTGCCCCAGGCAAACTTGCTAACTGCTCTGGTGGTTCCCCGTTTTGTAGAGACACGAACGGCATGGTGGGATTGCCGACGACGAGGGAGTGGGGAGTCGGGAGTCGGGAGTCGGGAGCCGTTCCCTGTTTTCTCACCCCTCTCTCCTCACCCCTCTCTCCTCTCCTCTCTCTCTGCTGCTGCGTCAACCCCAACACCTGAATCGATGGTGCCGTCAGAATGGTATGACGCTGGATCAGATATTGACCAGATGGATCTTGCAGGGCGGCAAAGGGCACCAGAAAGAGCGATCGCTGGGGAATGAAGGTGACACGGGCATTGGGATCGGTGGGTAGGGCATCGGCGATCGGCTGAATCAGCAACGTGTACAGTTGCGTAGTGGCACGTCGAGCACGTCGAACTGATGGCGTTTCGGCTACTTGTGATGGGGTTCCAGCCGTGCCGCGTCCACTTACGCCCATGCCTTCTCGGCTGTTGGAGACTAATTCGTCGATCGCAAAATCCGTTCCCAGTGCAGTGAGGTTGACGGTGCGAAAGGTAATGGTGCCGTTGGGGGCAATCACCCAGATGTAGAGCGCTGCTTCGCGGGGACTGATCTTGCCGTTCACCAACCGATCTTCGTAGGTGATGGAATATTGCACCAGGGTTGAGTTTTGGGCTTTGGCGATTTGCTTGATTTGCGCGATCGTCGGAGGGGGGTCATTCGTCAAGGGCGATCGTGCGTTTGGATGAGGATCACTCTCTGCCAGTCGCCGCGCCAGCAGTTGCACAAAAGCGCGTGCCCGTCCCCGTTCGGCAATCTCTAACGCCGCATCAGTCTTCTTTTGAGCGACCAGAACCCGCTGTAACAGGCGGTAGGTTCGCACTTGTTGATCAAACAGCGAAATCTGATTGCGATCGTTGTTGCCCAGGTTTGCCCGCAGCGACTCCCAGGTTTTTAGCCCTGCCTGTAAGGTTGCCTCGGCTTCTGCATACTTTTTCGCCTTGAAGAGCGTGTTGCCTAAATTGTTCAACACCAGTCCTTCGGTGGCGGGATCTTGAATGGCCCGTGAGATCGCCAATGCCTGCCGATGGGTAGCGATCGCCTGATCAAACTGCCCCTGCTCGTCGTATTCCACTCCCAGGTTTGCCAAAATCGTGCTTTCACCCGGTTTGTCGTTCGTCTGACGGGCTAGTACGAGTGCTTGCTGGTGATAGTCGATCGCTTTCGCGTACTGCCCCATCGAGCGATATACGTTGCCCAGGTTTGTGAACGAAATGCCGATACTGTTCGCATCGTTGGTTGCGCGCGCCACAGTCAACCGCTTTTCGTGATACTCGATCGCCTTTGGAAAATTCTGGCTGACGTAGTAAAGATTGCCTAACTTGGTGAGAAATGGCGCTTCCATGGCTGAATTTTGGATGGCTGTAGCGATCGCCAACCCTTTAAACGCATATCCAATCGCTCTAGAGTAGTCGCCCAGGTCAGAGTAAAGACCGCTGAGATTGCCAAGCGCCTGCGCTTCACCCAGGCGATCCTCAATTTCGTGCGAAAGCATCAACCGCTGATCTAAAAAGGCGATCGCCTGACCATAATCACCGAGCGCATAAAAGGTATTGCCCAAATTATTGAGCGCGGCTGACTCGCCCAACCGATCCTGCAAACTTCTGGCGATCGTTAACTGCTGCTGTGAATAGGTAATCGCTTTGGCATAGTCGCTCAGGCTGTAGTACACCACTCCCAGGCTACCCAGGCTATTTGCCTCTAGCTGACGATCAGTGATCTCGCGAGCGATCGCAATGGCTTGTTCGTAGGCGGCGATCGCACCCGGATAATCGCCCCGATTATAGGCAAGTTGAGCCAGGTTGCCGATCGTCTGCCCTTCTCCCTGACGGTCTTTAGTTTCCCGATAGAGCAGTAATGCTTGCTGGTAGTAGGTGGTTGCCTTTGCTGTCTCGCCTAAATTGATGGCAATCACGCCCAGGTTTCCCAGTGCGGCGGCTTCTCCTGCGCGATCGCCATTCTTTCGTGCCAGTTCAAGACTTTGCTGATAGTACGCGATGGCCTGACTGTAGTTCGTCATCACGTAGTAAGCGTTGCCTAAATTCCGCAAAGTTTTGACGATTTTGGGCTGGTCTGCCAACGCTTGATACAGGGTTAATACCTGCTGAAGGGTGGCGATTGCCTCCGTTGGTTGCCCGGTGCGATACTGCTGGGTTCCCTGCTCCAGTAAGCGATCGGCTTGCACCTGGCGGGAGTCTGCTTGAGCAAAGCGTGGGGCGATCGGTGATGCATCAGCCCTAACAGGTAGCACTCCTAATGGGCAGAGTGCCGTCATCATCAGGGCTAGCGTCATTCGGTACATGGCTATTACTCACCTAACCAAGACTTAAACGATTGACAGATTCAACGGTTTGAAAGACAACAATTTGCAGACGATCGCACCCACCTCAAGGCAACCCTGACCCATCATAAACGCCTCGATTGCCCACGCTTCCGTTACCTTTGTGAAAGAACATGCGCCCGCGATCGCTCGACCGATCCTTTAGGGCACTCTGAAGCAAGCCTCATTTGTTAAGCAGTCATGGCTGTTTTGATGACTGCCTTCGCCCCCATGAACCAAGCCTGGATTCAGTTTTTGCCGCCCTCCCTCCGTTCCAAGCTGGACGGACGCTATACGCTACAAAAAATTCTGAGCAATACGGGGTGGCTGTTTGCCGATCGCCTCCTTCGTATGGGGGCTGGGCTGATTGTGGGCGTTTGGGTTGCTCGCTATTTGGGACCCGAACAATTTGGCTTATTTAATTATGTGTTTGCGTTTGTGGCGCTGTGGACTCCGCTGGCAGGGCTGGGCTTAGACGGCATTGTGGTGCGGGATTTGGTGCGGGATCCCGACTGTCAGAATGAGACGCTGGGCACGACTTTTTTTCTCAAGCTGCTGGCTGGGTCATTCACTTTTTTGGCAGCGCTAGGTGTGATCGTCTGCCTGCGTCCGGGCGATCGACTCGACCAGTGGCTGGTGGGCATCGTCGCCGGAAGCATGGTGCTGCAAGCGGTGGATACGATCGACTTCTGGTTTCAGTCGCGAGTGCAGTCAAAGTATGTGGTCTACGCTCGTAACCTGTCGTTTGTGCTGGCGACTTTAATGCGCCTGGTGTTGATTCAACGACACGCACCGCTGATCGCGTTCGCCTGGCCAGGGCTGATAGAAGGCGCGATCGCGTCGATTGGGCTGATGGTGGCTTACCAAACGACAGGTCAACGCCTGCAAGCCTGGAAGGTAAACTTTGCGCGAGCAAAATCCCTTCTTGTCGATAGCTGGGCACTGATTCTCTCCGGTCTTGCCATCATGATCTACATGAAAATTGACCAGTTTATGTTGGGTGAAATGGTGGGCAATCACGCCGTTGGTATCTATGCCGCCGCTACCCGCATTTCAGAAGTCTGGTACTTTATTCCCACGGCGATCGTCGCTTCTGCATCGCCTGCCATTATTGAAGCAAAGGCAATCAATGAAGCGCTTTATTATCAACGGTTACAACAACTCTTTAACCTGATGACAGGCTTAACGTTCGGTATTGCTCTTCCGGTTACTTTTCTCTCTCATCTCTTGATCAATACCTTGTTTGGAGCCAGCTATGCTGAGGCTGGACTCATTCTCTCAATTCACATTTGGGCATCGTTGTTCGTTTTTTGGGGAGTCGCTCAGAGTCCCTGGAATCTAGCTGAAAATTTAACAAAGCTTTCTCTACAGAGAACCGTTATTGGTGCTGTGATCAATGTTCTTTTAAATCTTGTTTTGATTCCTCTTTATGCTGGTACAGGTGCTGCTATTGCAACCCTGATTTCTTATGCGGTTATTGCTCTCCTTCTAAATGCGATCGATCACCGGACACACATTATCTTTTCTCTCCAGCTCAAGGCACTGAATCCGCTTAGCTACCTGAAAGCCTGAAAGAAGGTTCTAAAAAACGTCCATGCACAAAATCTCCCTCTACATTCCCTGCTACAACGTGGAGGACTACATTGCGTCCTGCATTGAAGCCGTGCTGAAGCAAACCTATGCAGTAGATGAGATTCTGCTGATTGATGATGGTTGTCGCGATCGCACCCTTGATCTTGCGGCTCATTATCCGGTGCGAGTCATTCGGCATGAGGTCAACAAAGGGTTAGCAGCCGCACGCAATACGGCATTCCACCATGCTCGCAATGAACTGGTTGCGTCACTGGATGCCGATTGCGTTCCCGATCCACACTGGCTAGAACGACTGGTGCCGCTGTTTGATGATGAAACGGTCGCGATCGCGGGTGGGCGACTGGTGGAAACTGTGCTCGATTCAGTTGCCGATCGCTGGCGTAAGTCCCACATGACCCAGGATTGGGGCGAAGCAGTGGTGAAAAATCCGAGCTTCATGTTTGGCAACAACACCCTCATTCGCAAAGCTGCCCTCAAGCAAATCGGTGGCTACAATGAGCAACTGCGGACGAACGGCGAAGATGCGGATTTGTCAGGTCGTCTCATGGCAGCGGGCTATAACGCCATGTATGAACCAGGCGCGATCGTGAGCCATAAACGCTGTGATACAGTGCCCTCAATTTTGGATAACTACTGGCGCTACTGGCGGTTTGGTTCGCGTGCCGCTTTCGATCGTGTTCAGCTCAAACCCTTTCTCCGTTACCAGTACCAACACTTCAGGCAATTTGTGGATGTTTTCAACCACGACTGGCAGAGACGACACTATGAACTTCTTTGGCTAGACATGCTCTTACCGTTTTATATGCTGTACCGCGATAGCCAAACGGTGCTGCAACACAACTCACGCCCAATACCGTCAAGCCTGGAAGCAACTCCATGACTCTTGCAACTCCAGTGGCGTTTTTTATCTTCAACCGTCCACAACTCACGCAAAGAGTGTTTGATGCGATCCGTCAGGCAAAACCCGCAATGCTGCTTGTGGTTGCAGATGGTGCGCGACGCGATCGCCCTGGTGAAGCAGACCTCTGTGCCCAAACGCGTGCCATCATTCAGCAAGTCGATTGGCAGTGTCAGGTTTTAACCAATTTTTCTGACATTAACCTGGGCTGCAAACGACGAGTTTCTAGCGGGTTAGATTGGGTTTTTGACACGGTGGAAGACGCGATCGTTTTAGAAGATGACTGTTTACCTCACCCTACGTTTTTCCCTTTCTGTGAGGAGCTTTTAGACCACTATCGCCACGATGAGCGCATGATGGCAATTTCGGGCGATAACTTTCAATTTGGGCACCGTCGTACAGACGATAGCTATTACTTTTCACGGTATAACCACTGTTGGGGGTGGGCTTCCTGGCGACGTGCATGGCGTTTCTATGATGTCGAAATGTCTCTCTGGTCAATGGTTAAACAAGGCAATTGGCTACAGGATTTGTTGGAAGATCATCGTGCTGTTAAATACTGGACAGAAATCTTTGATGCTGTCTCAAGTGGTCATATAGACACCTGGGATTATCAATGGACGTTTGCTTGCTGGATCCAAAGTGGCTTAACCCTTTTGCCCAATGTCAATTTAGTGTCTAATATTGGATTTGGCTCAGAGGCAACACACACAATAGGGGCTAATCGACTGAGCAACTTACCTAGTGAAGCGATGCCATTTCCCTTACAGCATCCAGCTTTTGTCATTCGAGATATACAGGCAGATGAACGCACTCATCGACTGGCAGATCAGTCCAATCAACTAACAGCATTTAAGGCAACATTGAAGTCCATAATCAGGACGGTAATACAATGAAACAATGTCCTATTTGCTTCAATCAACAGCGGTTCTCGTTTCAAGCAACCGTGCTTCGGAAGCATCGCGTTGATTACTTCTATTGCGATACTTGTGGGCTGCTACAAACTGAGAAGCCCTATTGGTTAGATGAAGCCTATCAGAGCGCGATCGCAAGCGCCGATACAGGTTTAATTCAACGCAATATCACCCTATCAAAATTACTATCTTGTACGCTTTTCTTTTTGTGCGATCGACAGGGAAAGTACCTCGATCTTGGCGGAGGCTACGGTATCTTAACGCGCCTTTTACGCGATATTGGGTTTGATGCGTACTGGTCTGATCCGTACTGCGAAAATTTATTTGCTCAGGGCTTTGAAGCCACTGAAGCCATGCCACCGTTTAATGCCATTACAGCGTTTGAAGTCTTAGAACATCTTTACGATCCATTAGATTTTTTAAAGTCTTCTCTGGTGAAGACGGGTGCTTCAACTATTATCTTTTCTACTGAATTGTTTCATCAAGCTCCGCCAATGCCCAAAGACTGGCACTATTACGCTTTTAGCTCTGGACAACATATCTCTTTTTATCAAAACAAAACGCTTATATATTTAGCAGAGGCGTTATCTTTAACGTTTTTAACGTGTGAAAATTTCCATATTTTCACTAACCAAAAAATTCACCCTCTTACCTTTCGATTGCTCACCAGCCGTTTGCGGATTTTACTCAATCTCTATGTTAAGAAGAAGATGCGATCGAAAACCTTAAGCGATCATCAAAAGCTCATAAGCTGACATCAACGTATAAATGCGCTCATGAAAGCAACGATCGTCTATGACTGTCAAATTTTTCTGTCTCAGCGCTATGGCGGCATTTCGCGCTATTTTTATGAATTAGCGTCTCACTTTGCACAGTCAGATCAATTCAGCACTACAGTGCTCGCCCCGCTCTACGTCAACCAATACCTCAAAAAGCTTGCCCCCCAGCATCTCGTTGGTTATCCCATCCCTGAAATTGCCAGGACAGTACGACTCCGAGCGACCATCAATCGAGGCATATCAAGCGTAATTTTAAAGAAACTCTGCCCAGATTTGGTCCATGAAACCTACTATTCGCTTGCCAGGATCTCATCTAAAAAAGCGAAGACCGTGATTACCATTCATGACTTGATCCATGAAAAATTTGGACATGCTTTTCCACCCAGCGATTTGACCGCTTTGTATAAAAAAAGGGCGATTCAGCAGGCGGATGCCATTATTTGCGTTTCTGAAAATACGCGCCAAGACTTGCTGGAAAGATTCGACATCAATCCACAAACAGTATTTGTCACTCACTTGGGTTGTTCCATTCAACCAATGCCACAAAAACCTCTGATTCGAGGTGAGTCTCTTCGCCCCTATATTCTTTATGTTGGGCATCGTGGGGAGTACAAAAACTTTTCAAGGCTCCTGGAAGCCTACGCTCACTCAAAGCATCTCAAGCGTGACTTTAGCTTAGTTTGCTTTGGGGGATTGCCCTTTTCTCAAGCGGAAAGAGAGCAGTTTTCTAAACACAAATTACTGCCAGAGCAGGTTCAATACATCAGGGGAGATGATGTTATGCTGAGTGCTTTATACACCCATGCGTCTGCATTTATTTATCCATCACTCTACGAAGGGTTTGGCATTGCTCCGCTTGAGGCAATGTCTTGTAATTGCCCAGTCGTTTGTAGCGATCGTAGTTCCATCCCTGAAGTGGTTGGTGATGCCGCAGCCTTTTTTGATCCTGACTCACCGGAGAGTATTACTGATGCGATTGAGGGCGTTTTGTATGCACCTGAACGCACTCAAGCGCTCATTCAGTTAGGGAAACAGAGAGTCAAGCGTTTTTCCTGGGAAAGCTGTGCTAGGCAGACCGCAGATATTTACACTTCTTTGCTTTAGTTCAACCGTCAAAGCGTCCAAAAAAGGGCATTTAACTCCCAAATGTCTCAACCCCAAAAGCCTCAAGCAACGTCTGTTTTTATCCTCATTCCAGTGCATAACCGTAAGGCGGTCACGTTGTCTTGTTTGGCACGGTTAAAGCAGCAAGGAGACTTAGCCCGTTATGCTGTCGTTGTGATCGATGATGGCTCTACAGATGGGACTGGTGAAGCAATCCACGCACTGTATGACACTGTCGCTGTGTTACAGGGAGATGGAACCTTGTGGTGGACAGGGGCGATCGCTCAGGGGATGGCGTATGCACGCGAGCAAGGGGCAGAACTGATCATCTGGTTGAATGATGACTGCATTCCTCACCCCGATGCACTCGCTCGGCTGGTTGAGTTTTGGCAGCAACACCCACAGACGATCGTCGGAGCAGCTTGCTATGACGCAGAAAGCAACGCACTCCACGCTACTGGCGCGAAGGGGCGCGAACGAAGGGCAGCAAAGCCTGGGGAGACGATCGAGGTGGATGAAATGAGTGGACACTGTGTTGCCACTCCAATTGCGGTTGTAGAGCAAATTGGCTTACCCGATGCGCGTCGCTTTCCTCACTATCATGGCGACAGTATGTATATCTTAAAAGCAACTCGTATGGGCTTTCCAGCGTATATTTTGGGTGCTGCCAGGATTGATCATGACGGAGTGATCAAAGCCCAACTGGAGGATTTTCTGGGTCAACCAGGCTCGCCGCGATCGTGGTTGGAAGATTTCTACACCGTGTTTCTCAACAAAAAATCGTTTTACTTCTTGCCCACTCAGTGCTTTTACTACCTGCAAAAGTACGGTGCGGTTGCAGGCAGCTTGATTTTCTCGGTCAAGATCGGGCAATGGTTCATGCGATTCCTCCAACTGGGTTCACGGCAAACAATCTCCCCCCGATGATGCCATGCAACTGCTTTACACCCTCACAGCCTATCCTCCCTACGTTGGTGGTGCCCAACTCCATCAACACATCCTGGCGCAGCAGTTGCAAGCGCGACATGCCATCCAGGTAGTCAGCCATTGGGATCGCAATCGTACAGATTGGCTCCTGGGCACAACGCTGCGGGCACCTTCAACCAGCAAGGATTACATCACCGATCGCATTCCTGTGCATCGCATTGGGCTATCGGTGTGGGAAAAACTCAGGCTGGCTCCTTATGTGCCGCTGTATTACCCGTTGATGAATGTGGCGCTGCCGCCGATCGCCAACTTGTTAGAAACCCACATCACGACCTACGCTGCCAAAGCAGACGTGGTGCATAACATTCGTATTGGGCGTGAGGGCTTGAGCTATGCTTCGTACCAGGCAGCAAAACGGTACGATCGTCCCTTTGTACTCACACCAGTGCATCATCCCCGTTGGGTGGGTTGGCGCTATCGAGCCTACCTGCGGCTGTATCAGATGGCAGATGCCGTCATTGCCCTGACGCAAGCAGAAAAGCGCATTCTGATGGCATTGGGTGTGCGGGAAGAACGCATTACGGTAACAGGCGTTGGTCCCGTGTTAGCGCCCACGACCGATCCAGCCGCCTTTCTAAAGCAGTATGGGCTGGAGGAGCCGATCGTCCTGTTTCTAGGACAACACTATCCCTACAAGGGCTATCAACAAATGCTGCAAGCCGCTCCCATCGTGTGGCAGAAGGTGCCGGACGCGCAATTTGTTTTCATGGGACCACCCGTTGCTGATTCGGAGAAGGCATTTGCTCAGGTGAGCGATCGCCGCATTCATCGCGTGGGTAATGTTGATCTGCAAACTAAAACCAACGCGCTGGCTGCCTGTACCCTCCTCTGCGTTCCGTCGAGTCAAGAAAGCTTTGGCGGCGTGTATACCGAAGCCTGGAGTTTTGGGAAACCTGTGATTGGCTGCAATATTCCAGCCGTTGCAGAAGTAATTTGCGATGGCGCGGATGGCTTACTCACTGCCCAGGAGCCTGCGCAAATTGCCGATCGTATCCTGCACCTGTTAGCCAACCCAACGCAAGCGATCGCAATGGGAGCCTCTGGAAAGCAAAAGGTGGAATCGCGCTTTACGTGGCATAAGCTTGCTGAACTTGTAGAGCAAGTGTATGAAACGCTGATCTAGCAGAGTCATTAAAAGAAGCACTTGAAACAATGACAACGAGCAAACTGTCTGCCTACAACACCAGCACGATTGAAATTCGTCCTCTTGAAATCCGTGATGAGGCGTTTGCCACAGTCAATCAGCATCATTTTGCTCTGCAAGTTGCCGCTAAAACAAACATTTCTTCTGTAATGGAAGCTGGGATAAATATCCTTCATCTCTTTGTGAAAACCTATGCCTTTCCAGAACGTTTTCGTCGAGGCTTGGCAGATAAAGATTGGTGTGGTCGGTTTGAGCTTTACGTTAATGGGAAACTATTTGGTTCTTACGCTCAAAATGGAGCGGTTCTTCTTGGCAATAGCAAGCACAATATTGCAACGATCGAATTGAATATTGAGCAAGATCCAAATGCATTAAACGTTATGAAGCTTGTCAGTCGATTGCAATCAGTTCCTGGTATGACATCTGCAAATAAAACGCAGGTTCAATACGCTTCTCCACTGATTGCTTTTAGCGATGGTATGACAATTCAAACCTGGAAAAATCCTGTTGGTGTAAATCATGTCTTTGTCGTCGATCAGAATGGATCATGTTGCTTTGCTGGCTATGTTGGCTGGATACACGCTGATGGGCTGCAAAAAGCTCTCGAAAGCATTCGACAGGAATTTTATGAATCTATTTAGCTCGTTCATTATTTTTAACTTTTGATGGCTTCTCTTTTGTCACGATACATCTTGAGAACGCGGGTTGATGCGACCAGTTACGCAGATGCGTGCGATCGCATTCAAGCCTGGGCAACGGCAAAACGCTCGTGCTACGTCGTGGCGGCGAATGTGCATGTGGTGATGACGGGCTATTGGCAGCGATCGTTCCAAAAGGTGATTAATGGAGCCGCCTTGGTGACACCCGATGGAATGCCGTTGGTGATGGGGTTGCGGCTGTTAGGAATCAAACAGCAACAGCGGGTGTATGGACCGGATTTAATGCTGGCATGGTGCGATCGAGCGGCGCAAACGGGGATGCCAATCTATCTGTATGGCGGCACAAAACCGATGCTCGAAACGCTTCAGCAACGGCTTCAAGACCGCTTTTCAGGGCTGGTGATTGCAGGAATTTATGCACCACCATTCCGCCCTCTCACATCGGAAGAAGAGAAAGCCGATTGCGATCGCATTCACGCCTCTGGTGCGGCTGTCGTCTTTGTGGGGTTAGGGTGTCCCAAGCAGGAAGCCTGGATGTCTCGGCAGCAGGGAGTTTTACAAGCAGTCATGATCGGTGTGGGAGCGGCGTTTAGCTTTCACAGTGGCGCAGTGTCGCAGGCACCAGATTGGATGATGGCATGGGGCTTGGAATGGCTGTATCGCTTTGCAATGGAGCCAGGGCGGTTATGGCGACGCTACTTGGTGAATAACCCTGCCTTTCTGATCTTGTTTGGCTGGCAACTATTGAGCGATCGGCTATCAAGAAAGCACGATCGCAGCTTCTAACCTGAATGATTCACCAAGGCAAAAGAATCAGAAAAAGAGCTTGCAACAGAACAGAATCAAGCTTTCTAGAATTTTTAAGTGCCTCATGTTGTGTGGGTGAGCAGGTAATATGGCGCGATTAGCAAAGCGGTGGCGCAATCTCTTAGAAACGATTCCATAGGCTCAACTAAAGACCTGATCGGCTGTTAAGACTTCACCTCGGCTATAGTCTTGTCGTGCCTGTTGAATGTCGGCTAGCAGGATTGGATCGTTCAGTAACTCAATCGTTTCAATCAAGCCTTCAAGTTCCTTCTGGCTCATGAGCACAAAGCTTTTGTTTGCTTGCACGATCGCGACTCCTTCAGGATCTTGACTGGCGCGATCGAGAATTTCGTTGAAGTGGTTCTGCGCGTAATCGCTGGTGACTTGATACATAGAGCGTTAGCGTCAGAGGAAGTGGCTCTATGCTAACAGAGGCAATGGCTTGAGCGATCGTCCCTCACCCCTTCCCAGCCGCTAAACGATAGGCGCGTGGGGTTTGTCCTGTCCAGCGTTTGAAGGCACGATGGAAGGCACTGGGTTCCGAGAAGCCCAGCAAAAACGCCACATCATGAATGGGAGTAGCCGGATTGCTCAAATGACGTTGGGCGAGTGCTTGACGCGTTTCATCCAATAGCTGTTGGTAGGTTGTGCCTTCAGTCTGTAGCTCTCGCTGTAGCTGACGAACGCTGATGGCTAGGCTGTGGGCGATCGCATCAATGGTTGGCAGTTCCCCTTTCAGGTGTTGAGCGATCGCTTGCACAGTCTGTTTCGTGTAGTCATCCCCGCGATTCAATGCCGCAAGCATTCCTTCTGCGTGTTGTTCAAAGACTGAGAGTAAAGTTGCATTTGCCGAGAGTACCGACCATTGCAGGCGATCGACCGCGAAAATAATACGATTGGTGGGCATGGAGAAGTGAAGCCCCGTTTGAAAGATGCGCTGATGTTCTGTGGTATCGACTGGGGGCGCGTGTTGAAACCAGATGGCGTGAGGACGAAGGGGTTTGCCCGTGAGCGCGATCGTGGCGGTCATTAAGGAGGCAAACGTGCTTTCGATAGCGTGTTGGGGGGTTTCCATCAGGTAATTTTTGAGATGCTCCACGATGAGGCAGTCACAAAACACAAAGCCCTCCGTAACCGAGATGTGGATCTGTGCGCCCTGGCTGAATAAGCGGGTATAGCGCGACAGCTTGTTCAGTACCTCCTCAAAGGTTTGGCAGTTGACCAGCACGTAGCCCACTATGCCGAAGGTCGCCAGATTAAACACTTCGCCCAGATGCAAGCCCAGATGATCGTCCCCTGTGAGCCTGACCGCTTCTCGCCAGAGGGCACTTTGCACGGTGCCCGTGATTTGTTGATCAGGCAGTTTAAGGGTGTCTGGCTCCAGCCCTGCAGCGGCACAGAGGCGATCGACCTCAACGCCATACCTGGCGGCGGCAAATTGCACAATGCCACGAGCGATGTAAATGGAGAATGTGGCTTCTTTCATAACAGGGTGAAGAACGGCACGATCGGTCAATTTCTTGGCGGCACCTGTCAAGGGAGTATCGTGCCGAAATCCTATCGTTAAAGGGTCAGCAAACAGCGATGCCTCCAGCAACCGCAACGGCGAAAAGCCAATCTTGCAGGGCATTGCATCCATCCCTTAAAGGAGCTTTTTACCATGAAATCCATTTCTGCTCAAACGTTGTCCAACCCCGCGATAGCCCCTGCATCACCCGAAGTCATTCTGAACCCTGTAACGGGCGATCGCATGACCATTCTGCATTCCTCTGAGACCAGCGGCGGCACTTACGCCAAGTTTCGGTTTGACCTGCCTCCTGGTGCCAGCGGCAGCCCTTTGCACTACCACACGCGCATGAGTGAAACCTTCACCGTGCTGGCTGGCAGCCTGGAGATGGAAGTGGGTCGCAAGGGAAATCGTCGTACCCTACAGGTTGGAGACAGCCTGCATGTACCGCCAGGTATGCATCACAGTTTTCGTAATGCTTCTGGTGAATGGGTGACATTTACCAGCGAGAACCGTCCCTCTGAAGGCTTTGAGCGGTTTATTCGAGGCATGTTTGGCTTGGCGATCGATGGCAAGGTGAACCACGAGGGGATGCCCACCAATCTGCTGCATCTGGCGCTATTGCTGAAGCACGGAGACATTGTGCTGGTGGGAGTGCCGTCCACCGTGCAACGGCTGCTTGTGGGAACCCTGGCGCGGCTGGCTCGATTGTTGAGAACAGAGCGATCGCTTCTCAAGTATTGGAACGTGGGCGATCGGAATGCGGGCGATCAGAGCCGTGCCCAATGAAATCCTTACAGCGCAGCCTGGATGCTGGCTTACTCATCATCACCTTAGTCGTTTGGGGAGGCTTCCATGAATCGTTTACGACTGGTCAGAACCACGGGGCTATTGATCATTTCGCTCGTCGTCTTGTTGAACATTCCCTATACGCTGCTGATCCAAAACTTTGAGTACGATGCGATTCTTCGCAAGCCCGTTGGGTATGTACTCACGCAGTTTCAAGCGGGCGGTGGGGGGTTGATTCTCACCTGGTTTAGCTTTGGGTTAGCTGCCTTGCTGTTCATTCCAGCCAGCGTGCTGTTGCATCAAATTCTAGTGCGAGAAGATACGCCGTACCTGGCGATCGCCACCACAATGGGCGTGCTGTCAGGAGCGGTGCAAGCCGTGGGACTGATGCGCTGGGTCTTTGTCATTCCCGTCCTGGCGAACCTGTACACCGACCCGAAGGCAACCGAGACAACCCGCGAAGCCGTTAGCGTGGTCTATCAAGCGGTGCATCAGTACGGCGGTGTGGCGCTGGGCGAACATCTGGGACAGACGTTGCTTGCTTGCTGGACGCTGGGCATTGGGCTGGCGATGCGTCACTCACGACTGCTTCCTGGATGGCTGATTGGCTTTGGTGTGCTGACGGTGCCGCTCTTACTGGTGGGGCAAAGTGAACTGTTGGCAACGGTAATGCCCGCCCTGCCTGTGTTGAAGACTACGGTAATCGGCTTCGTGTTGTGGGAAATCTGGTTGCTGATGGTGGGAGTGTCACTTCTGCGAGTACCTCCCCAGCGGGTGGTGCCGAAAACCTAGCAACCATGCCGCCATCTGAATCTCTTATATCTGTAGGGACGTTACATGTAACGTCCCTACAGATTTTCTACCCTACAAATCTTCTCCAAACGTCACGACGATCGCCTCTATCCTTTGCTATACCCAGTCTCAATACAAGTCTCACGCAGCGCGATTCTGGGAGCCAAAGCCCGTCGTTTGAAACGCTCTCTCAGTAAGGTTTCTGGCTCAAGCGGCTGGCAGGGCTGGAACGGCTGAAATTGGCGATCGATGATACAATTGAGAGGTACAAGTGATCGCATCTTGATCGGTGCGGCTGCCGTATGCAGGAAAGGACTTTTGTGTCCCCTGTCGCGGTTAACAGCTTGCGTTTTGGAGCTTTTCGCACTATGACCTTTTCCCAGGATACGCCTCAGGATCGGATTGTTCCGACGGATTTGCGGAACGAGATGTCCCGATCCTACCTGGAATACGCGATGAGCGTGATTGTGGGGCGGGCGCTTCCCGATGCCAGAGATGGCTTGAAGCCTGTGCATCGTCGCATTTTGTATGCCATGCACGAACTGGGCTTATCGCCCGATCGCCCCTTCCGTAAATGCGCCCGCGTGGTGGGGGATGTCATCGGTAAATACCATCCTCACGGCGATACGGCTGTTTACGATGCCCTGGTGCGGATGGCGCAAGATTTTTCCATGCGATCGCCCCTCATCAACGGTCACGGGAACTTCGGCTCGGTAGACAACGATCCACCCGCCGCGATGCGGTATACCGAATGTCGCTTGCAGTCCCTCACCACCGATGCCCTGCTGCAAGACATTGAAGCGGAAACTGTAGACTTTGGCGCGAACTATGACGGGTCGCAGCAAGAACCGCTCGTCATGCCCGCCCGCATTCCCCAACTGCTGTTGAATGGCTCATCGGGGATTGCGGTAGGGATGGCGACGAACATTCCACCTCATAACCTGGGTGAATTGATTGATGGGCTGACTGCCTTGATTCAAAATCCTGATCTGACGGATCTGGAGTTGATGCAGTACATTCCCGGTCCCGATTTTCCTACAGGTGCCCAAATTCTCGGCAGAACAGGGATTCGGGAAGCATACACCACCGGGCGCGGCTCCATCATCATGCGGGGTGTGGCGCAAATTGAAACGATCGAGCATCGCGGTCGCCCCGATCGAGAAGCCATCATCATTACCGAACTGCCCTATCAGACCAACAAAGCCGCGCTCATTGAAAAAATCGCGGAGATGGTGAATGAGCAGCGCTTAGAAGGCATTTCGGATATTCGGGACGAGAGCGATCGGGATGGCATGCGCGTGGTGATCGAACTCAAGCGCGATGCCTATCCCCGCGTCGTCTTGAACAACCTCTACAAGCAAACGCCGCTCCAAGCAAACTTTGGTGCCAACATGCTGGCGCTGGTGAACCGCGAACCCCAGTTGTTGACGCTCAAGCACTTCCTGGAAGTGTTCCTGGATTTTCGTGTGGATGCGATCACGCGCCGGACTCGCTACTACCTGCGGAAGGCTGAAGAGCGCGATCACCTCTTACAGGGCTTGCTGATTGCGCTGGGCAATCTGGATGCCATCATCAACCTGATTCGCCATGCGGCGGACGCACCCACTGCTAAGCAAGAACTGATCGACTCCTACGGACTATCGGAACCGCAGGCAGATGCCATTCTGCAAATGCAACTCCGTCGCCTGACCGCCCTGGAAGCCGAGAAGATTCAGCGCGAACACGAAGATCTGCAAGTGCAAATCACCGACTTGCGCGACATTTTGGCGCGACGGGAACGTATCCTTGACATCATCGTGACTGAAATCACGGAAATTCGTGCCAAGCACGCCACTCCTCGCCGCACCATCATCGAGCAATCAGAAGACGAATTGGGCGACATTGACCTGATTGCCAACGAAAAAGCCGTCATTCTGCTGACCGAACAGGGCTATTTAAAGCGGATGCCCGTCAACACCTTTGAAGCTCAAAGCCGTGCCACGCGGGGCAAAGCAGGTGCCCGGATGAAAGAAGATGATGGGGTCGAGCATTTTCTGACCTGCTGTGATCACGACAGCGTTCTCTTTTTTAGCGATCGTGGAGTCGTCTATGCCCTCAAGGCGTACCAGATTCCCGTTGGCTCACGCACATCACGCGGTACGCCGATCGTGCAAATGCTGCCCATCCCCCGCGAGGAAAAAATTACGGCATTCATCCCCGTCACAGCGTTCAGCGAAGACGAGTACCTGGTGATGCTGACCCGCAATGGCTACATCAAAAAAACGGCGCTGACGGCGTTTAGCAACATTCGCGCCAATGGCTTGATTGCGATTTCTCTGGAGGAGGGAGACGAACTGCGCTGGGTGCGCCGTGCGCGGGTAGATGACAGCATCATTATCGGCTCCAGTTTGGGACGATCGATTCACTTCCGCGCCAGCCATGAGCAACTCCGTCCTTTGGGTCGTGCGACGCGAGGGGTGCGATCGATGTCTCTGCGGGAGGGCGATCGACTTGTTGGCATGGACATTCTGCCCAGTCAGATCGTGGCAGATCTGGCGCAAGTCTTGGAATCGGACGTAGAACCAGAAGCTGAAGAACTGACCAGTGAACTCAATGGTGAATTGTTGGACACCGACAATGGGGATGGTGAGCAGCCATCAGCTACCAGCAGTCAGTTGGGTCCGTGGATTCTCGTCGTCACAATGGGCGGCTATGGCAAGCGCGTGCCCGTCTCCCAGTTCCGCCTGCAAAATCGTGCCGGAATGGGGCTAGTTGCTACCAAGTTTCGCAAGAAGGGCGATCGGCTGGCGGCTCTCCATATCGTCAACGAAGGCGCTGAACTGATGATGGTGACCAACCGGGGCATTATTATTCGCCAATCGGTGGATGCCATCTCGTCCCAATCGCGATCAGCTACGGGAGTACGCGTGCAGCGGTTGGATGACGACGACGCGATCGCCGCTGTTGCACTCGTTCCCGCTTCTACAGGCGAAGAGACTGGCAGTGAAGAGGCTGGCAGCGAAGAAACTGGCATCAGTGAAGAAGCCCTGATTCTTCCCGTTGATGCCAGCGATGCGGTGCCTTTGCTCGATGTGGATGCGAGTGAACACATCGATTTGATTGAAGACGTTGATGAGATTGAAGACTAGCGGGGCTGTTGGGGAAAGCATAGCGTTGCTTAGGCGCTGAGTGACGCTACGCGTTGCCCTTAGGAATGAGAATTAAATAAGATCGACTTTGGTAGGATGTGTTAGGCGCTAGGGCGTGTCATCAATCAGCTCCGAAACCTTGCAGCATCAGCAGTGTCACGCCCGTCCCAACACATCAGGCTAGGGGCTGGAACCCTTGCTGCAAGTCATGTGTAGTCGTAATTGATGACAGCCCCTAGCCATAACACATCAAAGCTTGGAGTCGATGCGTTACGCTACGCTAACGGCATCCTACTCAGAATTACAAGTTATTTAATTCACGATCCTTAGCACTCATTCGGGATAGTCATTTCCTGTTTTTCAGTTAGCACCATTGCGATCCCTTTTTCGTAATAAGCGGCTTCGTTGATAAAGACCGGAAAGACGATGTTCTCGCCTTCATACGGCAGTGTTTCACCGCTGAACGTAAGAAACATCGGTGCGCCGGGATGGAGCGGTTCATAATCCCGATGCTGAAGCTGTGGATGGATCATGGCGTGCAGTTCGCCTGCATCATTACGCGGGTAATCTACAGATGCGATCGCCTGATAAACCTTCAAGGTCTCTGGTGCAGGTGGCGGTTGTCCCTGATTGCTCGCGTCAATGTAATCCAAAATGGCATGAATCAACTGCTCGGTTTGTTGAAAGTAGTGTGCATCCAAAACCCCTTGCGCGATCGCGCCTACCTCAAGCGTGAAGCCCAGGGGAGTGAGCGATCGCAGCAGTGGCGTATCCTGATCGCACTGCACCCCGCAGCAGACACGTACCGCAGGATAAAGAGCGCTCAAATAAGCAGCCAGACGCAAATTGAAGGGGTGCCTACTGGAGGGTAAAAGAGACAACCCCATATTCGATGTGGTGCTGTGGAGATCGAGAATGACATCCACCTGGGGCTGTTCTCTCGGTCCTAACTGTGCCACGATAGCCTTTGCACGCCTGTCTTCATAGGTGGTCAACGCGGGATTGGCTAAGTCTGCCTGAGCAAAACACCGATTTAAATCACGATCGATATAGCGCCGATTGCTTGCCGCCGCTTCAGGATTGGCTAAAAGGACGATCGTCTCAAAGCTCGATCGCCGCAGCAGGGCTGGAAACTGCTCAAACTTCTTAATGAGGTAAACCCCAGTCAGCTCATTCCCATGTGTACCTCCCACCACGGCAACGCGTCGAATCATGGTTGCCTCCATGCATGTTGCTTCCTTGGAGTGGCTTTCTGGATCATGGTTTTTAGCATTCTGCAAGTGTGACACTCACATTAATACTCATTGAAACCATTATGCAAAGCCGAACATACCTTTATGCATGACAATGGCGATCGCTACACTTCCGTAACCGCAGTTACCTCCTGGTCAAAAATTGCAGCCTTTTTCTCAAACAACGCTTTGCGTAGAGTGACGTTACCGAATCTTTGCCTCAAATGATCGACAAAAGGCTTGCACACCTGTTTTCACCACAAAAATCGCAACAGGTGTGGCTAGCTTAAGGGGCAGCATTGTGTGTTCAGTCAGGGTCAGTAGTAAATTACCCGTCAAACCGTCCTCCAGGCTCTCTTTCAGGTCAGCACGACAAAGAATGTGCCGCCACTGCTTAGCGACCCCTTCAATCCAGCGATCGTTTGTGTCGGGTTCTTGCCCTACTTGAATCGCCAGCGCGATCGCGGCATCTTCCAGATCGCCTTCACAGTCCTCAATTTCGTTGAGAGCGGTTAGCGCATCGGGGTAATCTGCCAGATCAACTCGGAATTGCGCGATCTCTTCGGGTGTCACAGTAATGGGCATAGGTCGGCAGGCAGTACGGCTTGCGCGATCGTAGCACTTCGCAGCCGTGCCGTTTCACCTTGTAGACAATCGCACGATCGTTACAGCAGACAATCGTTACAGTCCAACAAGTTCGCGTGACTCTAAGCCCGTTAGCTTTTGAGCGATCGTCAACCGGGTTTCGAGCTTGGCAACGCTGAACTCATTGCGGAGATGCTCTAACCGTGCCAAGGCGTTTGCCTTCTCGGTAGAAAGACGGTTCAGCGCATCCAGGGCACGTTGGTACTCCTGATTCACTTGCAGTACTTCAAAACGGCGTGCCTTCCGCTGATTGTCGTTCTTAAGCCCGGTTTCAAAGGCGACGACCATTTCAGCATTGCCTTCGAGTCGAGCAAGGTGCTGGCGGACTTCGCCAATCTGGTATTCAAATTCGTTGACGGCTTGAGCCGCTTGCGCGATCGCGCTGGGATATTGACTGAGACCAAGTTTCATGGATTAATCCTCAAATTTTAAGTGCTGTGTTCTACCGTCATCAGTCCCGCTCATGACTGCATTTCATGAGAGTTGTATGCATTGCCCAGGCAAACCGCTTAAACGACAAACCGTTGGCTCTCAGGCAACCAATTCTGCACGCTGAGGCAGTTGAGGACGAGAAGATACGACTGGAGCCGCGGTCTGCTTCACTTGCTCGTTGGCGACTTTTTCTAATACTTTGACTTCGATGCTGACGGCAATCAGGTAAGAGCCAGGATCTTCCCCGACTTCCTGAGCAATGAGATCAGCTAGAGCGGGATGATCTGCCGTGATGGGGTCGCGCAGGGTGCGGCGATCCCAATCGTATTTGGCGTTTGGATCAAGGTTGAGAATGTAGTGTTTCGTCATGGGGCGTGAGCTTTAATAGTATATATGTACTATTCTAATCGGTTTATCCCCAGGTTGCAAGTGCCCTTTAAGCCGCGATCGCACTCCTTTCATCACTCGACGGAGCGGGCGTTTGAGCACCAGACAGAACTCGCCGTTCGCCCTGCCGTTCCCAGTACGCTAACGTCCGTGCCAGGTCACTGTGTCCGCGTAACCGAATTTCGTAAGCTTGCGGCATGATCCGGCTGCGACGAATTTGAAAGCTGGCACCCATACGGGCAAGCGTTTGTGCGAACGTCTGCGCTTGCTTGAGGTGATCAAAGCCAAAGTAACAAAGGGTCATTGATGCGGCTCGAAAGGGCGATCGCACAACCAAAACCCTGGGCGCTAAATATTGCCCCACTCGCCCCTGCTGCAACGAAAAGAAACGACCAATTTGCATGAGAGACACCCAACGCATCTATCACGATCGTACTGAGAAAATGAGGCTTTTGGGGAAGCGATCGTGGAGGGGAACCGTCCTTTAAAGTGACTTCTCTGTAGACATTTGAGCCTCGTAGTACGGCTTTCCGCATAGGAGCTGTTTCGACGATCGCGTCCTCCCCTGATTAGCATTTTTAACCAAAAAGAGGTGGGAAGTCCTTCATCTTCCTCACCTCTTTGTTAGCAATGTCGCATCACATACTGTTCTGTGCTTGCGTGGGTTAGCCTCGAATCACGCCACGAGCGACGAGCGCACCAACGGTTTCTAGCTTGAAGCCCCACCCTTGCGGCAAGTTGTCGTCACCATCGTTTTGACCCAGATCGACGTAGATGCGAGGTGGTACAAAATATTCGCGATCGCCTGCACCGACCAGTAGTTCATCGGCTTTTTGCATCATGGTATCCATCGCGGCATCAAACTCGGTAGCTGAGCTGTAGGACTTGTCAAGTTGCTCGCTGACTTGCTCAACAAACTGTTTGACACCAGCCACTTTTGGGTTGCTTGATGGCAGACCTTGCAGCCCCAACTGTTGGAGGAGGGCAGGCTCCATAAACTTAAAGAGTCTTGCCTGGGCATCGATCAGCTTTTCATCCCCAAACTTATGGCGAGGTAGCAGGGTGTGGTAGGCACGACGGATCACTTGCGAAATCTTGAACGGTGGAAAGGGTAGGCTATTGGGCGCGATCGTCTGCCCATTTCGCGCCATCAGCTCATCCAGTGGTGGCAGATCCTCTGGTACAGGAGGCATGGGGATGTTGAAGGCTTTGAATTCCGGGTTCCCAGTTTTTGTGCTGAGGAGGTTTGCCTTTTTATTATTTTGCATTTCTTGCAGACCCAGAACTTGCTTTGCCTTAAAGCTATCGCCATCTAGCAAGCTGGTAATGGTCTTCAAGTTGAAAGGATAAACGGGCGTATTCAAGCCGATAAACATGAACTCGGCACAATAAGTCTGATTGGCGGGGTCGCTAAAAAAGGTGAGTGCTCGTGGATCGCCAACTGTCGCAAGTAGACCGTGTTTCAAAAACTCCTTGAGGGCTGCACGATCGGACACTCGCGTGGGGTCGCCGCCGTTATAGTCTTTCGGAAACTGGGCAAAGGGATTGAGCAGTGCAAACCAGTTAATGATGGAGTTGGTGTAGCCGCGTGCTTGTTCGGGTGTGACAAAGGATGGAAAGACAAGACGTTGTGCGACTGCCACATACCCGTCTTTGCCATACATGCCCCGATGGTAGTCATTTGGTTCGTTGAAGGTGCCGAAGGAGTCGATCAGCTTTCCAGTTGCGTCCAACCGTTGAGCAGGGGCGATCGCGCCAGCATGATGACCTTCATTTTTCATAAAGGCTTCTTGAAAGAGTTCCTTACTCATCGGTTGGCGTGTATCGATCGGGATGCCGTAGCGCTCTTTGTGCCACTGATAGGTACAAATGAGTAACCCATCTCTGGCAAGAAATTTGGCAATGTCGGCGTGACCAGAGACGGTATTGCCTGCTGGATCGGTGACGCTTACTGAGTCAGCAATGCCGATATAGCCTGGAACGGCGATCGTGGGCACGTCGATCGTAGTGGTGTCATCGAGAATGACTTGCTTGGTAAACAGGCGCTTTAAATCTTCGACGGGTTTGCCTTTCCAATCGCCCGTGAGTGCATTGAAGCGGCTGATATCGATCGCTTTTGGCTCTCGCAAGGGCACATCTGTAGTGGTCGTCGCGCTTGGCGGACGTGTGGTTGCGGCTGCTCCACTAGACGGATTTGTCGTGGAAGACCGCTCTCCAGACCTCGCAGGTCTTGTGGAAGCACTGGCAGCAGTATTTGCAATGGGTGTTTGTTCCGGTGGTTTTTGATCTGAGGGCATACGATAACCTTGTGTGGATAGTTGTAGAGGACAGACTGCTGGGAGATCAGCGGTTTTGCAACCCTTCGCAACAGTCTATTCTTTGCTAGAAGTATTTCTATCAAACTCTACAACAGCGATCGCCCCATTCCGGTCAACGAACACCGCCAAAGACACTAAGTTCAAAAAACTTGAAGAAACAGTCCGCGTGTTGAAAGCCGATCGCTCGCAGCCATTCGCACTGTAACTCCACCGGGGCAAGGATATTTGCCTTTTTATCCTCTCGATACACAAACCGTTGCCCTACCTCCTCTCGTGACAAAACTCCATCTTGCGACTGATGCCATTGATAAATGGATTCTACAAGCGTGTCGTTAAAAAGTGTTTCGACCCAGGGGGATGCAGAGGCAACGTGTTCGATGTTGAGGAAAGCGCCCCCCGATCGCAGCAAATGGAAGATTTCGCGATAAAGTGCCTGCTTGCGATCGTCCGGCAAATGGTGAATGCAGTAGCCAGACACGATCGCGTCAAAGGTGCCCTCTGGTTGCTTGCCCTCTGGTTGCTTGCCCTCTGGTTGCTTGCCCAAGCTTTCCTGCCAATCGGGCGTGTACAAGTCTGCCTGAAGCAGCGTGACCCGATCGCCAAAGGGCTGCAAGCGTTGCGTTGCCTGCTCTAGCATGGGTTCTGAAAAATCGATCGCGGTGACGTGAGCTTCTGGGTAATGGGTGAGAAGGGCATGGGCGATCGTGCCATCCCCGCAGCCCAGATCAGCCACTTGTTGAATGGGGATCTGCAATTGATCCAACACACGCAGGGCGATATCGATCTGCTCAGTGGCAAACGGAATGGCACCGCGTACCCCCGTCAAAAAGCTTTCCGCCACGGTGCGGTTTTGCCAAATCTGATCGGTTCTCATACCTAACCGTCCTGCAAGCTGCTGGTACTGAGGGGCACCATGCCTCCGGTTGTCGTCAGCCCCAACAGCATCGGTTCATTGGGCTGAATGATTTTGCCTGTGAGCATACAGCGTTCTTCCTGACGAGCAGTGGCAGGTATCGTGACGCGGATTTTGGGGAGAGCTTGCAGCGGATAGTCTCCCGATTTTTGCTGCACATATTGCCAGAGGATATCGCGGATGAGTGCCTGATAGCCCTGATTGCCGGAGAGTTCTTTGAGTTTTTCTTTTAACTCCCGCTCCAGACGAATGCTGGTGACTTCCATGTCAGTGGTGGCGGTGCGGGTAAGTGTATGCATTACGGGACTCCTTCTAAGGTGGACAGTTCGTAATACAAGTGTAGTATGTTGAGTCGGTTATGCAAGCGATCGTGCAAATCATCCGACTGATTTTGTGCCAAACCCGCTGCCAAACCGATCAGGAGAACAGGTTTCGCAGCTTTTTGAGTGCCTGTTCAATCTCCGTTAGCTCTTGCTCGTTGAGCTGACTAAACCGCTCCTTCAGGTAAGCAATGTGTGCCGGAAAGACTTTTTCAAAGACGCGATCGCCTTCTAGGGTCAGCACAATCATAAAGCAGCGTCGGTTTTCGGGTGGCACTTCACGCCGTACTAAGCCTTTGCGCTCCAGGCGATCGATAATGCCTGTTAGCGTTCCTTTCGTCACCAGCGTTTTTTCGGCAAGTTGCCCCATTGTCATGCCGTCTGTATTGCCCAGTGTACAGATGACATCAAACTGAGGAGCCGTCAAATCTAGCTGCCGAATATGCTCTTCATCGTAGGCGCTAAACGCTTGAAACGTCCGGGCAAGCTCACGCATTACTGGCAAAAAGGGTTCTTTGGCTGCCTGTTTTGTGGCTGCCTGTAGCGCTGCCTTGTCTTGAACGTCTGCTTGCGTCACGTTGTCATCTCTAAAAACGCGCTCTATCATCATTTAGCCCTGGGTGTGTGCTTTGGAACACTACTTATGTATTCAATGTAGCACATAGACAGTACTAATTCAAACAAAATGCGATCGGTTTTTTGTACCTAACCAGTAGATTGATCGCCAAAACTAAAGATCCGTCAAGACAAATAATTGCTTAAGCATTGAGGTTTGAAGCTTCCTCAAGCTGCTTGAGTCGTTTAATGGGAACACTAACCAGCAAGGGAAATAGCGCTTTGCTGGAGACGCAATGGCAAGAAAAAATTATCGACGGTGGAGGCTTCTAGCAGGAACATTCTTGACGCTGGTAGCTATCGCAATGATCACTGCATTTCAATTCAAGAGCGAACCGCCGCTAAAATCAGTCGTCCTACCTCATAGCGACAACGTGTTCAGAACTAAGTTTAACTACAAGGGAGACCAAGTTCTCACTACCTCAAGGGATCAGACGGTTAGACTTTGGAATCTATCGGGTAAGCGGTTAGCCTCGTTTAAAGAAGGTATTGACTGGGCGATCGGTGCCGATTTCAGTCCTCAAGGCGATCGCGTTGTTACGAAATCTAAGTCCACTCGAATTTGGAATACTTCTGGTCAATTACTGGCTGAACTCAAAGGCGGTAAGGGCGTTGTTTACGATGCTCATTTCAACCCAAAGGGCGATCGCATTATTACCGCTTCTTCCGGCAAGAGTGTTCAAATTTGGGATACTTCTGGTCATTTGCTGACCGAACTCAAAGAACCTCCAGGGAAGGTTTTAAGGGTGACTCCTAAGCCCAAAAGCGACATTTCTACCAGCAAAATGGCTCACCTTGAGGCTAGTTCCAGCAAATTGCTTTCCAAATTACAAGGAGAACCTAATCAGGTTTTAAGAGCTAACTTCAACCCAAACGGCGATCGCATTGTGACGGCTTCTGGTGATGGTGTAATACGAATCTGGGATACTTCAGGTAAGTTACTTACCGAGCTTAAGGGTCTCCAACGTGGGATTATGCATACCAAAGCTGATTTCAGCCCAGACGGTAAACTTGTGGTTGCTACAGCCGGAATGGACGTAGCTCGGGTTTGGGACACTTCTGGCAAACTGCTGGCTGAACTCAAGCATCCGCTGCTTTCTTACAAAGAACCACGAGTCATGCACAGTGCTTATTTTAATCCTCAGAGCGATCGCCTTGTGACCGCATCGGCTGACCACACAGCCCGGATTTGGGACATGGCTGGAAACCAGCTTGTCGAACTAAAAGGGCATAAGGATGTCGTGTACCAGGCGCGTTTTAGTCCCCAGGGCGATCGTATTGTGACAGCCTCTGCTGACAAAACAGCGCGGATTTGGGATACCGCTGGCAACCTGCTTATCGAACTTAAGGGGCACAAGGATAAGGTTGGCGATGCCGCTTTTAGTCCTGATGGCAATCTTGTGATCACGGGTTCTGCGGACAGAACAGCCCGGATTTGGGACGTTAGCACCATTAAGCCATAAGCTGCTGTAGCCACAAGCCAGAGATGGACTTTGTTGGTTTACCCTGCGGAAAGCAAGCTACGTTTGACTCAACCCAACTTGCTCTTTTATGTAAGCTCACATGGAATTGGTATCAGGAAGTCCGTATTTTTATGAGATTACGACCTCAACAAAAGATGATAGTTTAGAATCCTACATTCTTAGAGGTGAGGCTCATGGTTCAAACTCCCGCTAAGTCCCTAACGCTAGAAGAATTTTTGCAACTGCCAGAAACCAAACCTGCCAGTGAGTACGTTAAGGGTCAAATCATTCAGAAACCAATGCCACAAGGGAAACATAGTACTGTTCAGCGAGAGTTAACCTTTGCCCTCGATCGTCCCTTGCGAGACAAAAAAATTGCCCGTGCTTTCCCTGAGCTACGCTGCACTTACCCTGCGGGAAGCCGCAGCAGCGTCTATGAGGGTCGCTCCATCGTTCCAGATGTAGCTGTGTTTACCTGGGAGCGCATTCCGCGTGACGAAAATGGTAAGGTTTTGAACTCGTTTGAGCTTGCTCCTGATTGGACAATTGAAATTTTGTCTCCGGATCAAAGTCCTACCAAAGTTATCAGAAATATCTTGCACTGTCTCGACCACGGATCTCAGATGGGTTGGTTGATTGACCCAGAAGAAGAAGTCGTGTTTGTTTACTTTGGCGATCGCACGGTTCGACTATTTGAGATTGCAGAGCAGCGTTTACCCGTGCCATCGTTTGCAACCGATCTTCAGTTGACGGTGGGAGCGTTGTTTGGCTGGTTAGCGGAATAGCTGATCCTTGTAGAATTGGTGAAATCTTCTCTCTACTGAGTTGAGCTATAAGCTTGTCAATCGGCACTGAACGGTCTGCGATCGCCGTTGCAGCACCAGAATTGCTAAGATTGACGCATCTAGTTTTCGACTGACAGCCTTGCAGCGGCATTCTTGGAGCTTCCTGCCATGACTCAAACTGCACCCAGCGTCCCCAAGTTAATGACGATGGAGGAGTACCTCGCTTATGACGATGGCACCGACACGCGCTACGAACTGGTCGATGGAGTGTTAGTCGAAATGCCGCCGGAAAGCCAAGTTAACCTGAGCATTGCCAAATATCTGTTGTTTGAATTCGCAAAGCATTTGCCAATTGCGTTGCTGGCTGTCGGAACAGAGGTTGAAGTCACGGGACGACGGGCAAGATGTCGATTGCCAGATCTCCTGGTGCATACGGAAGAATCACGAGCAGCCTTAGCAGGAGCAAGGCGGGCAACCTTAACGCGGGATATGCCACCCCCCGCGATCGTGATTGAGGTCGTGTCACCAGGGACAGAAAATCGCGATCGAGACTATCGCTACAAACGCACAGAATACGCGGCGCGAGGGATTGCAGAATACTGGATTATTGACCCGGAACGGCAGCAAGTAACGCTTTGCCTGTGGGTGAACGGACAATACGAAGACACGCTCTACACAGGCGCTACGCCTCTGGTATCAACCATCATTCCTGGGTTTAAGCTTAGTGCCGCTCAAATACTGGCGTTTGGACAAAATTAGTATCCATTTGAAAAAGTTATTTGCAGCGGATGTTAACGGATGAAACAGATGACTTCTACCCTATGTAGACAACTAGCCCGCTTCATCTGCTCTCAAATCTGTTGCTAACTAGCATGAAAGACCCTGGCTAGTTAGTGGGAAGACAGCAAAGAGGTTTCCAACACGTTTCCGATCGTTCTAATCTCTTCTAGCAAGCTTTTTGTATGGGCGATCGTGGTACGAGGATTCAGCAAGGTAAACTTCAAATAAATGAAAGTGCCGATTTGAGTTTGGGCAATGATTGCCTGTCCTTGTCGAATAAGCTCTAGACGAATGGATTGATTGATCTGATTGGACAGGGCAGGCGATGTGCAATCAGACTGTTTTTTTGGTGGGATGTAGCGAAAGACAACGGCATTGATCGTTGGGACGTTGGCAAGCTCAAAAGACGCATCAGCTTTTAGAAGAGAAGCCGTTTCACGCGCCGTGCTGATGGTTGTTTCAATCATGTCTGCGAAGGTTTTGCGACCGAGACATTGCATGGAAATAAAAAGCTTGAGTGCATCAAATCTGCGAGTTGTTTGGACTGATTTGACGACTAAATCGAGAATGCCTAACTCCTCATTCGTTTCGGGATTGAGATAGTCGGCGTGTAATTTCAGTAGATCAAAGTGCGCTCGTTCTTTAATCAGAAATGCGCCACAGCTAATGGGTTGATAAAACAGCTTGTGGAAGTCGATCGTCAACGAATCAGCCGCCTCAATGCCATTCAACAAATGACGATACGTGTCACTCATGATCAACGCTCCACCATAGGCGGCATCAATATGCAACCACAGGTCATAGGCTTGAGCCAGTCGAGCGATTTTGGGGAGTGGGTCAATGCTGCCAAAATCCGTGGTGCCAGCCGTTGCCACAATCGCGATCGGCAGCAGCCCTTCCTGCTTGAGTGCCATAATCTGCTGCTCCAGGTGGGGCACTGATAAGCGATAGTCCGCATCGGTTGCAACCGAAACTACTGCCTGATGCCCTAAGCCGAGTAACGCAGCAGCTTGGCGAACCGTGAAGTGGGCAACGTCAGAACACAAGATCCGAAACTGGGACGCTTGAGGTGGCAAGCCTTGCTGCTGAATCGACCATTGGAAGTGCCTTTGAGCATAGCGATCGCGGGCTAACAGCAGCCCCATAAAATTTGATTGGGTGCCACCACTGGTAAACACACCATCCGCCTGCTGGTCAAAGCCAAAGAGCTGACACAAACTTTCGATGACACGCTGCTCTAAAAACGTGGCAGCAGGGCTCTGATCCCAGGAGTCCATTGATTGATTGGTGGCACTAATTAACACCTCTGCTGCCAGGGATGGTATCAACGTTGGACAGTGCAAGTGTGCAATACAGGTCGGATGAGAAACGTTGGCGGAATGTTGGATCACCATTTCTCCAACCTGCTGCAAGACCTCTGACAAGGGATTGCCGTGTTCAGGACATAACTCAAAGTCTGACTGAGAAACCTTACCTTGCTGAGGCATCAGACCACTATAGGCTTGCTTGGAGGTCGCAAAGTATTGAATCAGGATCTCGGTTGCGTCTGCGATCGCCGCTTTGTAGCTGTTGATGCTATCGGCAGACGGATTCAGGAAAAGGTGGTCAAAACGGCGATCGTCAACGGTCATACAGCGGTTCTCAAGTCAGTGAGGTACAGTCGCAAAGAGGCAGAGGGCAGAAGGCAGAGGGCAGAAGTCTGGAGAAAAGCGGCTTTCCTTCTGCCTCCTGTTGCCCTCAAACGGAAGACTTGTACCGCACACAGGTGAAAACCGCTATCTGTTAAAAGGTCTAAACAGATGCTTTGACAGCGGCATGAAAGATTTCTGCAATACTGTCAATTTGTTCAGGGGTCACAATGAGGGGCGACAAAAAGCGGATCACGCTACCGTAGCGTCCCCCAAGCTCTAAAATTAAACCGCGATCGAGGCACGCCTGCTGGATCTCACGCGCTTTTTGTGAATCATGTGGATGTACACCCAGTCCATTGCAGGGTTTGCTGGGGTTCACGATTTCCACACCCAGCATTAACCCACGTCCACGCACGTCACCAATGCAATCATGTTCCGTTTGCACAGTTTGTAAATGAGCCAGGAGGCGATCGCCCATTGCCTGTGCGTGTTCTGACAAGTTGTTCTCTCGAATGTAGCGAATCGCCGCCAACCCGGTTGCCATCGCTAATTGGTTGCCGCGAAAGGTGCCTGCGTGTGCGCCTGTCTGCCACACATCCAACGATTCGTGATAGACAATGACCGATAACGGCAAGCCGCCGCCGATCGCCTTGGAAAGCAGCAAAACATCGGGAATAATGCCACTGTGCTCAAACGCAAAGAGTTTCCCTGTTCTGCCCCACCCCGTCTGAATTTCATCCACAATGAGCGGAATCATGCGTTCTTGAGTGATCCGTCTGATTTCTCTTGCCCATTCATCCGGTGCCAGTATCACCCCACCTTCACCCTGTACCAGTTCCAAAATCATGCCTGCTGGCTTCACAATGCCACTTTCAGGATCAGTCAACATCGATTCAATATAGTGGCTGCTTACCCAACTGCCTTTTTCCCCTCCTAAACCAAAGGGGCAGCGATAGAGGTAGGGGTAGGGCAAAAACTGCACCTCTGGCATCAGTGCTGCAACATCTTGCTTGGGCGACACGTTGCCCATTAAGCTCAACGCACCGTGCGTCATGCCATGATATGCTCCATCGAACGACAGTATGGTGCGCCGACCCGTCGCTGTTTTGACTAACTTGATGGCAGCTTCTGTAGCATCAGAGCCGCTGGGACCACAAAATTGAATCTTTGCATGTCGGGCAAACTCCGGGGGAAGGCTTTGCCAAACTTCTTCGACAAATTCATCTTTAATCGGAGTCGTGATATCTAATGTTTGCCACGGCAAATTACTGGTCAAGGCGGTTTGCAGCGCATTCAATACAACCGGATGATTGTGACCAAGCGCCATTGTGCCCGCGGCTGTCAAACAATCGAAATAGGTTTTGCCAGTAGTATCTGTGACATAAATGCCCTTGGCTTCTTTAATTGCAAGCGGAATGCGTTTAGGATAGCTGCGGGCATTCGATTCTCTTTCTCGTTGACGTTTGAGGTAGTCGATCGGCGCGGTCATTGCTTTGACAGACATAAGGCTTTGAGAGACATAAGGATGCTGGATTAAATCACTTGGCAGATCCCCTCAATCCTTGCCCAAAGGCAACTAGAAAGCTCTATTTAGTTTGATCAAATTCCCTGGCGGATACGCTTGCGGCTCAACATCCCAAAGGGCGGAAACCGCTGGATAGGAGACGTTTAGGCGTTAAGGCTGCTTGACGTTCAACCAAAAATAGAGAAAACGCGTAGATGAACTGCTGGGAAGTAGTTCTGGCGATTCTCGCTAAAAGCGTTTAAATCCTCTTAGCACAAAATTACACGGTTTCCATCGTTTGACAACAGTGTAAGAACGCTTCTAAGAAAGCTTTACAGTTGGGCACGCGTTAATAGGCAAAACTTTGTAAAGCAAGGTGATGGCAAGCCAGGACGGTCGCCGCCATCAACGGCTAGAAAGATTATGAGCCAAGCAAAAACTCATTAATCGTGCTCCAGTCATTGCGTTGGGCGACTTTTTGGCGCATGGCGATCGTGTCTGCCAGATAGTTGGCATCGCGCGCTACGCCGGAGAATCTCCCCGAACCCCAGGTATAGAGCCACGGTAAGCCCAGAAAATAGAAGCCCGGTATGGTGGTTACCCCGCGATCGTGCCCTGGATAGCCCTTGCCATCAAAGACGGGAATCTCGATCCAGCTAAAGTCGGAGTGATAGCCCGTAGACCAGACCACAGTAGTAATATTGGCTGGCTCAAACGCAAGGGATGATACGGGCTGCTCTGGTTCCCACACAGGTTGATAGGGGGGATCGATCGGTGCCTGGATGTGATTTTTCTCGATGAAGGCATCAATGCCTTTTTTGATATTTTCAGCCACCGCATCGGCTTGATCGAGGTTTTGCTTGAGGTTGTCGGCAAATTCGAGTATGCCGTCACGAATGGTTTCCAGCCTGCCGTGTAGCTGCATGCCTTCGATCGCAAACTGGCGCAGGTCAATTTCGCGTCCACCGCCGCGACCTGTGACGTAGTGATTGGTATTGGTACGGGCTTTTTCTTTTTGGGGATGTTCGTCGATCGACAGGTCGTAATACCCCATTTGATCGAGCCAATCGACGACATCTTTACCGCGGTAGCGACGGGGCGATCGAGGTGCGCTACCCACACACAAGTGCACTTGCCTGCCCGCCAGATGGAGATCTTCAGCGATTTGACAGCCCGATTGTCCGGTGCCAACGACCAGCACGGCACCGTCGGGTAATGATTCGGGATTACGGTATTCGGAGGAGTGTAATTGGACGATGTGTTCTGGGAGCCGTTCTGAAAGCGGCGGCAGTTTAGGAATGTGATAGCCTCCGACTGCGATGACCACCTGTTCGGCGGTATAGTTGCCGATCGTCGTTGTCACTTCAAACACGCCTTCCGCCTCGTTGCGCTGTATCTTTGACACAGCAACGCCTTCTTTCACAGGCGGATCAAACGATGCTGCGTATGCCTCAATGTATTGCACAATTTCGTCTCGCTGCATGAAGCCATGCGGGTCATCACCGGGATAGTGGAAACCTGGAAGTTTGCACTGCCAGTTGGGTGTAACCAGGCAAAACGAATCCCACCGCTTGTCACGCCATGAGCACCCGATCGTATTTTTCTCAAAGATGATGTGATCAATGCCGCGTTCTTTCAGGCAATAGCTCATGGATAGACCAGCTTGACCACCGCCGACAATGACGACAGGATAGTGCGTTTGCATTAGCTTCGTTCTCGCTTGCTTTGTCAGATTGCTTGCAAGCGTAAGTGCTGTCAGAGAAGGAATTTTGTATCTCTGAATACGGAAGGTTTAAGTCTGGTGATCTAACGAGGGGAGGCGATCGCTACTCTTTAAAGTACTTCACGTAGACAGAAACAATCTGTTTAAATCGACAGGTCAGCGATCGTTCAGTCAATTTTTTGAAGGAAGTATCGACTTTTGTAGCATGATTCTGAAGTTATCTTCTGATGGTTTTCCGCTCCTCAAAAAAATCTTGGAAACATCAGAACCAATCGCCTATTGATCAAAGCTAGGGAACTCTAAAAGAAAACGGCCGTTATTGGCGAGAGAGTAATGAATAAGATAAAGCGATGGCTAGGTAATAGTGGCATTGCGATCGTCCTTGGCACTTTGCTAGTGGCTTGTGACGATCGAGTTTCAGTTGTTCCACCAAGTCAACCCAAACCGACTCCACTATTAACTCAGCCAAGACCCACTCCACCACTAACGCCGCAGCACACCCCTACGATGGCAGAGTCATTAAATTTTGCTCTCATGAGAAAAGATTTTGCTCGCGTCCAGCAGTTGCTGAGGTCAGCGTCTGCTCAAGATATTGATCAATCTGAAGGGCTTTTGAGAGCCGTACAGCTAAATCAGCCAGGGTTAATGCAACTCATGTTTAAGCAGGGTGCAAATCCAAATGCGGAAGCGGGTCTCCTACCCTTGCGCCAAGCTGTGCGAAACGGAAATAGCCAGCTTGTTCAATTATTGCTTCAGCACGGAGCCAACCCCAATCGTCAAGAGCACGATACGACAGATTCAATTTTGCAAGAAGCACTATCCGCTAATGCCTATGGTGCCTGTCTCTATCGAGATACAGGGATAGAGCGGCTTCCTCAGCTAAATGCCCAGCGTCTGGAAGCAATTCGCTTGATTCTTAAAGCGGGGGCAAATCCAAATGAGCGCGATCGCTCGAATGGAACAACGGTGCTAATGGTAGCCATTGCGCATGGCAATGAGGAACTGGTTGAACTATTACTTCAGAGGGGTGCAAACCCAAAGGTGATCAGTGCTTACGGAGAGACAGCCCTCCACTATGCCGCTTGGCGTGGTAATACTGCGGTCGTGCAACAACTGCTGGCTCAGAAGGTAGGTGTTAACCCTGCCCATTATTTGGGGCGAACACCGTTAATCTTTGCCGTGCGTCAAGGCTCACTACCTATAGTTAAACTGCTGCTAGCTCAGGGAGCAAACGTCAATGCAGCTAGCCGCGAAGGTTTTGCAGAACCAAACGGAACAAGATATGGTTATCAGTCTGTACTAGACCATGCGATCGCCGCTAATTACCCTGATATTGTTGCTTTGCTGAAGCAACGAGGGGCTAAACCATTCCAGTAGAAGTCATGTGATCGTGCTTTAGAGTCACATGGAAACTAGAAGCTAAACGTGGTGCGGATTACGCCTAAAACAATGTCGTCGTTGTCATCATTGTGATTGGGTGCAGTAAGCCAGACAATCCCAGGCGTAATCGAGATATTTTCGGTGACGGCGTAGCGGTAGAATGCTTCAATATGCAGCCCAGTGTCTTTGTCGCTGCGGCGCGTTAAACCGCTTAAAAGGGCATCGGTGCCAGTGAGCTTTGGTTCAATCCCCACAATAATGCCGCCCAGATTCCCTTTCTTGCCCAGGTCAGGAAACGCCAGCGTGACGGCATAGCTCCACACATCGCCATTTCCCCGCGCGGCTCCTGTTCGGGCTTTGGCATCCATGAAGCTGACCCAGCCGCCCACTTGCAAGCCTTTACTGAGTTTGAAGTTTGCCTCCACACCATAAGAGTTGGAGGAAACGGCGCGACCGCTCAGATTGGATAACGTGCTGCCAGTGCCATGATTGAGTCCATTATCGCTATAGGCGTTGACGTAGGTGAAGGCGATCGTCGCAAAATTGGGTGCATAAACGACCTGCGCCAGCGCTGCATAGTTACCGTTAAACAAACCGCTTCCGGCTGTTGGGTTGCTGGCTTCACTTGCCAGATAGCCCGCCTGAAGCTTGAAGTCGCCTCCTAGCTTGATATTGACCGCAGCCCCAGTATCAAAACCCAGACGATAGATGGGGCTGTAGCGACCAAACCGGGAAATCGCTGCCTGCGCGTCGTTGGCGAGGGGATTCACAACATCGTCGATGACATCAATAAAACCAATATTGAACCCGGTGCCCACGTAAATCTTGACCCGATCGCCCAGCGGAAACGCATACTTCAGCAAACCCAGAAAGGCGGCATTGGACGTATTGCTACCCGACTGAAAGCTGAGCCGTGCTTCATTTCCAGGAGCCGTGTCGGTAGCGGGACGTGGATCGATCACATTCGATGCCTGAATCCGGGTGGTGAGCAAGTCTTTGCCCGTAAAGCTGGTGTTGAAATTGAGACGAACGCGATCGCTTAGCGTCGTGTTGAACTTATCATCCTGACCGTTACGACTGGCACCGCCAAAGGCATCCGTCACGGCAAAGATCACCTGTCCGTTAAGCTTGGTGGTGGTGGAAAACTGCTGCTTCTCCAGCGTGGCAGTCCGCGCATCTAACGCATCCACCCGACCACGCAGGGTTGCCAGTTCTGCCGCAAACTCTTCTTGGAGCTTTTGCACGGCGAGTAAATCTTCTTTTTTCACCAGATCTGCCGTGCCTGCTGCAATCAGTTCATTAATGCGATCCATGCAGGCGTTTAACCCTGCGGCAAACTCATAGCGACTCAGGGCACGGTTGCCACGGTAGGTTTTGTCGGGATAGCCCACAATGCACCCATAGCGTTCTACGAGGGATTGCAATGCTTGAAACGCCCAATCGGTTGGTTTCACATCAGAAAGCTGGGAAACGGATGTGACTTGCCCAACGATCGCAGCATCGGCACTGGTAAGGCGATCGATCGCAAACTGACTAACCGCTGGGGTTGGTATGGCTAGTTGAGCAGGCGCGATCGCCCGTTCAGCGTCATTCTCAGGTATGGGTTTGGCGATCGCGGCTGGAGCGATCGTCCCCAAAAGCGCTGGTAGCACCAATCCCATCAACCATCCACCGTTCGACCCGATCATATTCGACATCGCCACGACTCCTCACACCTAAAAATAAGCAAAACGAATTCTACAGAAAGGGCATAACCCTTCTGCTTCTCGCTCAGTCGCTGATTAAACTAGCTCTGGTAACAGGCAAATATCGCCTTTTGCCTTCGTCCAACAACTAACAACTAACAACCAAAAACTCTTACCGCCTTAATGCAAAATTTGCGACAGGAACTTCTTCGTGCGATCGTTGCTGGGATTGTTGAAAAACTGATCTGGTGTGGTGTCTTCCACCAACAACCCATCTGCCAGGAAGATGATGCGATCGGCAACTTCACGGGCAAAGCCAACTTCATGCGTCACGCAAACCATCGTCATACCCGATTCTGCTAACCCGCGCATGACCTGCAACACTTCCTGCACCATTTCAGGGTCAAGGGCAGAGGTGGGTTCATCAAACAGCATCACTTTGGGGCGCATTGCCAGGGCACGGGCGATCGCCACCCGCTGCTGCTGTCCACCCGACAACTGACCGGGATATTTACTTGCCTGATGAGCAATCCCCACTCGCTCCAGTAGTTCCATGCCTAACTTGTCCGCATCCGCCTTCGACATGCCGCGCAGGTGAATGGGTGCCAGCGTCACGTTGCCCAAAATTGTTAGATGGGGAAACAGATTGAACTGTTGAAACACCATCCCCACTTCGCGCCTCACCAATTCAATATTCTTGGCATTGTGCGAAATCAGTATTCCATCAATTTCAATGCTGCCTTTCTGATAGGGTTCCAGCGCATTAAAGGTGCGAATAAAGGTCGATTTGCCAGAGCCAGACGGACCCATCAGCACCACCACTTCGCCCTTATGCACCGTTAAGCTCACGCCCTTCAGCACATGAAAGCCATTGTCATAGGTTTTCTCCACATCTTTGGCAACAATGATGGGTTCTAGAGCTGTCGTTGCCCCGTTTGCTTGAGCGGTTCCAGGCTGAGTCGTCATTTCCAACAATCTCCTTACGATAATGAGAGCAACCCACTGACTCCTGACTCCCAACTGTTCCTAACTTGCAGGGGGTGGAGTGAGATCGGGTAACGGTTCGCCAAACCATTTCAGCGAAAGTTCATTCAGTTTGCCTGACTGCTTCATGTCATCAATAATGTTGTCTAGCTTTGCTACCAGCGCGGCATCACCCTTTCGCACACCCACGTAGCAAGGAGAATTTTTCATGATGAATTTGTTGTCAATCTTGCTATTCGGGTTGTCTTTGATGACTTTGGCAGCGACCACGTTGCCCGTTGCAATCAGTTCCACCTGACCGGACAGTAACGCCGAAGCCGTTAAACTATTGCTCGAAAAGCGCTTCACGACAGGCACTTTCTCAGGCGGCAACTTAGAGATTTCCAGATCTTCCAACGAGCCTTGCGCGACTCCCAGCGTGTGCCCCTTGAGATCATCCAGCGAGGAAACGTTTAAATTAGGTCCACCATACACACCTGAAAAGAAAGGAGCATAGGGCTTGGAGAAATCAATAATTTTGGCACGCGCCTTATTTTTACCCAGGCTGGAAATCACAATATCGACCCGATCGGTCTGCAAGAACGGAATCCGGTAATTACCCACCACGGGCACTAACTCCAGCTTGACTCCTATGCCTTTTGCAATCTCGCCTGCGACATCAACGTCATAGCCCTGCGGTGCCATATTAGGCGCGATCGACCCAAACGGCGTAAAGTCATTGGGCACCGCAACTCGGATATTTCCTGCTGCCATGATCTTGTCTAGCGTTTTACCCGGTTCACCACTGGGCGGCGCAACCACAGACGTGTTGATCACTGCCATTGACGTGATGGACGAGTTGCTGCTGGAACAAGAAGCCACGCTAATTGTCAGCAGTAAGCTGGTGAGAAAAAGCGCGATCGCCCGATGCCATTGATTCGGAATACATATTTTGAGTAATCTGTTCATCAATGATGCTCCAACACCCATACAGTCTTAAATAGTGGAATTAACCCTTAAAAAGCGGACTCAAAATCGCAGGACCATTTCATGCGATCGAACGATGGTGAGCAACGGATAAGAACGGATGAAACGGATGATTTCCTGTTCTTTGTAGACAATGTATCCGCTTCATCCATTACCGAATCTGATGCCAATGGAACTCAATGCTAAGAATGGAACACTCCTACTAAAAAAAGTCAGTTTCATTTTTACCTCCTGCCTTCTGCCTTCTGCCCTCTGCCTCCTTGCTTCTAACAACCAACAACCAACAACTAACAACTTCCCATGCCTCCCACTATGCCTTGTAAATCAATTGCTTTTCCAACCGCTGACTCCAGGTCGAAAGGGGATAGCAAATGATGAAATAAATGAGACCCGCGATCGAAAAGACCAAGAGTGAATTCAATGTCACGTTGTTAATCTCAGCGGCGACTCGTGAGATTTCCGAGAAGCCGATGACTGATGCCAGCGAGGTTCCTTTAATAACCTGCACTAAAAAACCAACGGTGGGGGCGATCGACAGCTTCAACGCCTGGGGCAAGATGATGAGCCGCAACTGCTGAAAGTAACCAAACCCCATTGCAGAAGCGGCTTCCCACTGTCCTTTGGGAATAGCTTCCACTGAGCCACGCCAGATATCTGCTAGAAACGAACTGGTAAAGGCAGTGAGGGCGATCGTGGCGGCAACCAGCGGCGAGAAATTGATGCCAAAAACAACCGAGACACCAAAAAAGGCAAGGAACAGTTGCAGTAGTAACGGCGTGCCTTGAAAAAACTCAATATAGATTAAGCTCAAGCCGCGAATCCATTTATTGGGATAAATCCGCATCAGCATCAGCAGAAAACCCACAATCCCGCCGACGACAAACGCAATCAGCGACAAGATAATCGTCCATTTCGCCGCAATGATTAAGTTTAAAAAAATCTGCGGTACAGTGAATCCATTCATTTCAACGTTCCCAATCAGTAGCGAAGCTTATACTGTCCCTTCTGCCCTCTGCCTTTTACTAACAACTAAAAACTAACAACCAACAACTTCTCTTGCCCTCTGCCCTCTGCCTCTTACTAACAACTAACAACCAACAACTTTTCTCGCTTTTCCTAACGCCGATACTTGGCAAACTCAAAAAAGCGTCGCTCGATAAAATACGATATGCCTTTGATAATCCAGACGATCGCCAGATAGATGAGCGAAATCGCAAAGTAAATCTCAAAGCTACGGAAGCTGCGAGCATTGAGAAAATCACCTACAAAGGTCAAATCTTCCGTGGCTATTTGCGACACCACGCTAGTGAATAACACTGCCAAAATCACCTGCCCAATCAATGCTGGATAGATATTTGCCAGCGCAGGTAGAAGAATAATGTGACGAAAAATCGACAGGGGCTTGAAGCCAAGTGCCATCCCAGCTTCCACCTGCCCTTTGGCAATGCTCTCCACCCCAGCCCGTACAATTTCAGTAGAGTAGGCACCAAAATTGACCGCCAACGACAGAATGGCAGCTTGCTCTGCGGTGAGCTTGATACCTAAATTCGGTAGCCCAAAAAAGATAAAAAAGAGTTGGATCAGATACGGCGTGTTCCGAATGATTTCAACGTAAGCTAACGCGATCGCATCCAAAATTTTGTTACCAGACGTGCGACAAATCGCGCCAATAATGCCGATCACTAAGCCAACGGCGATCGCCAGCAGCGAAATTCTAAACGTTGTCAGTGCGCCCGCAAACAGTAACGCCAGATTATCCCAAACGATGGAAAACTGAAACTGATAGCCCATATGCACCTACCGACGAGCCTGATTCTCACCATTCCGTATGGAACTGCCTGAGTTCGTCTATCCAAAATAGCGATGCATATTGTATACAGTGGCTATCAAACCCCTTTTGTTACATGCGTCACATTTACCGCAAATAGAGATAAAGCGTCATCACACATCCAGGTCGAATGTCATGAGTTTGAGATGATCGGGATTGGCAATAATTTCTTTGGCAAGCAAATAGCCTGTAATCGTCCAGGTTTGATACTTGCGCGATTCTTTGCCAATCAATCGACCATCCGGTCCATCGTAGTATTCAGGCCACTGATCGGGTACCAGACGACGCTCAGCGACGGCGATCGCGTGATGCGCCAGTTCACCACGATTCATTTTTTTAGCGGCGGCGGCAAGCATCCATAGCAACACAGGCCAGCTACCGCCATTGTGATATGACCAGGGACGATTTTTCGGATCGGCACCCGTCACAATGCGCCAATCCGTATCTTCCAGCGCGGGATAACACAGTTTCATCGGCATGTGGCTGATCAAATCTTTCCAGCGTAGTTCAATTAAATTCAAAATCTTATGGGACTGTTGCTCGGTAGTGAGGGACGCAATAATTGCCATCAAGTTACCTAACGAAAAGAACCGACAGTCTAACTGGGAAGGTCCCAGATTGCCTGCCAGGTAACCACCTGCGTCGGGTACCCACTGTGCTAAGCGGTAGAACGGAATGGAATCCGAATAGATATTGAACTGGTTCAGAGCTTCTTCGCCATATTCTTCGACCTGATAGCGATAAATCACATTCAGGCGCTCTGGGTCAAGCCAGTAATCTTCGCGGAGCTGCTTCAGCAAGAGGGGGAGGCGACCGCAAACAGCTTGTATGACTGTCTGATTAGAGGGGCTAGGTGTCAATAGCTCCAGGCTGGCTCGCAGTGCCGCATAAAAGAGTGATTGAATATCGAGCGGATGCCCATACAGCCCCATCCGTCGATCGATCATGCTGGCTCCATCGGGCACCAACACCATTGGGTACATATCAAACCGCGTGACCAGGCAAAGCTCAAGGCTGACGCGAATGCCTTCCTGAAAATCGGCACGCTGCACTAGCTCAAAGTCTTGCGTCGAAATGAGGTATGCCCGTAAGAGAATAATCCACCAGAGGCAGGCATCAGCAGGCGCAACCCGACCGATCGCATGGTTGCCAAAGTCTGCCTTCAGATATTCCTGCCCATTCAGCAAAATAATTTTGAAACTCGCTGGCATCAGCCCACGGCTGGGTTTAGAGCAATCAAGCTGACCCGTTTTGGGCTGTAGCTGGAGGGTCGCTTCCAAAAAATTACGGACAATATCGGGTTTGCCTTTGATCAAAAACAGCAACCCGGACGAAATAAAATCGCGCACAAAGCACTGATCGTAGTTTAGCGACGCAAGATCGGGGTCACTCGCGGCGATCGTGCCTACTGGTTCACCTTGATAATAGATAACGGATTTTTCAAGGGCTTCCCACGCTTGTTCGACAATCGGCTGCTCGCTCAATCCCTGGTTCCTCTGATGACGACTATGATCAATATAGATTGCATCCCCCGGCGATCGCTGGTAGTGATGGTGCAATCTCAGTCAAAATTGTGACAGTCTCAATCAACCATGCGACTGTTGCACTTAGAAAAGCTGCACAATGAGGTTTGGCTTTATCCGTCGCCGCCTTTTAGCACCGTGTAGCTATCGATCGAGAGCTTTTCCAGGAACTACCTTTATGAAACCGAATGCTTCTGTGCTGGCTGTGGCAGGTGCCCTTTCGTTGGCAGCGCTTGCCGGACTAACAGTGGCGTGTTCCCAGTCTTCCATGACCGAACCATCGGGAACATCACCCAGCACAGCGCCGATCGCGTCACCCGCCAGCCAACCAGCTTCTAGCCCTTCGTCCGCCGCATCCCCCACTCCGACAACCCAGCAGCAAACGACCGAAACCGCTCCTGGCAAACCCTCTTCAGAAAACCAGACGGCTAAAACGTGCCTTGTCACGATGGCTCTGGTAAACGACCCCAATCCACCGCTCAACGTCCGTTCGGCACCCACTACCGAAGGGGAGAATGTCGTCGGTCAACTGAAAAACAACACCCTGGTCACTGTAGCCGCTGACCAGGACGGATGGCTTCGCATTAAATCACCGCTGAAGGGCTGGATTTCTAAGTCGCAAACTACTCATAGCTGCAACCAGAAAGCAGAACGCTTGAGCCTGAGTGCCGATGCCTCCACGCAGCAAATTGCCGATCGCTTTGTCGGTACGGGCACCCATCGCTATGTTTTCCCTGCTAGCAAAGGGCAAACCCTGACCATCACCCACGATCGAGGTCCCTTTCCCATGATCATTGCTCCCGATGGCACGATTTTGCTGGGGCATGAGAAAGACGACAAGCGATCGAGTTGGAGTGAGCCGCTTGAACAAACGGGTGACTATACCCTTCAACTAGAGTCGAATTTTAGGGGGTATCGCTACGCGTTTTCGGTGCAGGTGAAGTAGAAAAAGGCAGAGGGCAGGAGGCAGAAGGGGGAGGGGGACAGAAGGCTAAAGGCTAAAGGCTAAAGGCTAAAAAGCTGACCGTGACCGTTCGATCGAAGTCAGGAGTCAGGAGTTAGTGATCAGTCTCCAAGAATCAGTTGTCAGTCATCAGTTGCCAGTCCATCGGTTTTCAGCTTTCAGTGATGCTAATGCTCTCAGAGGATGTCTGAAAAGCAATCGTTGATAGCACTCACCTACCCTGAACTGAAGTATTTCCTACCCTGCGGGAAGCTAAAGCTACGGAAACGCGACGCGAACGGGCTGATGGCAGGAAGTCCGTTGAAACGGACTCAAGCAATGGCAACAGCACTGAGTCCACTTGAGTGGATTTGCCTCTGTTAGCCCGTTCGCATGGCGTTGCCGAAGGCATTACTTCTAGTTCAGGGCGAGATAGCAACGCAGCGAAGAGGCTTTCATACTTCTCAGACATCCTCTCAATGCTCATGGTTCACTGATGACTGAATCACTGAATCACTGGTGACTGTTTCACTGATCACTGATGACTGCTCCAAACTTTTAGCCTTCATCCTTCATCCTTTAGCCTTCATCCCTGATACTGAATTCGATAAATCCGCCCATTTGCCTCTTCGGTTACTAGCAGACTGCCATCGGGAAGCGTCAGTAACCCAACGGGTCTGCCCCAGGTATCCGGACCGGATGGGTTAACTAGAAAGCCTGTGAGAAAGTCTTCGTAGTAGTCCTGGGGTCGCCCATCGGCTGTAAATGGGACGAAAACGACCTTGTAGCCAGTGCCTCGATCGCGGTTCCATGACCCCCGAAAGGCGACAAAAGCCCCATTGCGATACCTCGTCGGAAAGGTTTGACCCGCGTAGAACTGCACCCCCAATGCGGCTGAGTGGGCTTGAAACAGGACATCAGGGGTGCGCGTTTGAGCGGCTAAATCAGGACGAACGCTGCGCCCGTTTTGGCTGTGGTTTGGATCGAGGCGATCGGGGGTCATATAAGCGTAAGGCCAGCCGTAAAACTGCCCTGCCTGAATGCGGGTGAAATAATCTGGCACCAGATCATCGCCCAGTCCATCGCGCTCGTTGACGGTGGCATACAGTTCGCGAGTGGTGGGATGAAATGCCAAGCCCACAGGATTCCGCAGACCAGCGGCAAAGGTTTGGCGATCGCTCCCATCCAGATTCATCACCTGCACAGACGCACGCGGTAGGGGTTCTTCATCCACGTTGGACTGAGAGCCGATCGAGACGTAAAGTTTGGTGCGATCGGGCGAAACGAGTACATTTCTCGTCCAGTGCTGGTTGTAGCCTCCACCCGGTAGATCGGTAATCTTGGTACCAGTGCCCGTTAGTTGCTCCTGTCCTTTTTGATAGGGAAAGCGCAAAACCGCTGCCGTATTGCCCAAGAAAAACGCATCGTTGCCAAACGACATCCCAAACGGAATATTCAAGCCATTTTTCGACGTGGCAAACGTTTTTTGAACCTCGGCTACGCCATCTTGATTGGCATCACGCAAAAGCTGGATGCGGTTCTGACGAGTCTCCGTCACCAGCACGTCGCCTGTGGGGGTGAGCGCTAGCCAACGGGGACGATCCAACCCTTCTGCAAAGACGCTCACCACAAAACCTGTCGGCACCCGAAGCGTTGGGTTGGCTGGAATCGGGATCACATTAGGCGATTTTGCGGCACTGCTGCTGGCGTAAGGCTTTGGCAAGCTTGCAGGGGTTATTTTGATTGGCTGTGGCGACAGAGCTTGCGTTGCAATCAAGCGTGCAGGTGCTGGGACTGCCTTAGCATTGTCTGGCTCACCGGATTGAACTGGGTTGGCAGATGAAGCGGGTGCTGCGGTGGATACCGCTCCGGAGGTGTCAGTCGTCTGGCAAGCAACCAGAAGCAGACCCAGTGGTGCTAGAAGGGCTAAACGATTCATCGTGAGCGTTAGAGCAACAACTGCCTATCACGCTAGCGGATATCACTGCCCATTGGCATAGTGCCTGGGAGAGATTCTTACACCAATTTGATTTGAGAATGGTGCAGCTAGGGGCGAACGGTCATTCTCCCTTACAGAGGGTCGATGTGTTGTGAAGTCTGCTCAAACTGGTCTTACTCCTAACGACAAAAGGACACCGACTAGCGATGCCCTTTGGGAATGATTTGAGCGTTAAGCGCCGTTTTGCAGCCGTTTACCGCTTGGTTCGACTGTCAAGCACTTGCTGAACGGCTGGGCTGGGTGTGTAGCCATAGCCAAATGTCGCTTGCTGCCCATCATCCAGAATACGGGGGGTCACAATGACAATGACTTCTTGCCGCTGATTGCTTCGGTTTGTTTTGCGGAATAGCGCTCCTAAAATAGGAATGTCGCCCAGGATCGGCACTTTGGTTACGGTTGCCCGGTCTTGATCCTGAATGATGCCTGTCAGCAGGAGAGTTTGTCCATCTCGTAGACGCACCTGACCCGATTCAAGGCGACGTTCAGTCAAAAGATTAATGACGTTGACACTGCCTTGAATGTTGACAGACTGCTGTGCCCCAATGCGGGAAACGGAGGGGGCGACAGACAGCGAAATGAAGCCGTTATCGTCGATACGATCGACCTTAATCGGCAAAATCAAGCCAGCGCGTCCTTTTTCAACCGTAATGGTGGTCTGGGTGGAGTTGGTAGAAGCCGTCGTCTGCTGGGTCAGGTTGGTGACGACTTCCTGCGTGACGTTGACCGTTGCCGTTTGTCCTTCCTGCACTAGCAGCGTGGGATCGGTCAGGATTTTGGCATTGCCGCTGGTGATGGATGCCTGGAGCTGTAGGAGAAAGTTCTTCGCAAAGCCGAACCCACCCGTCACACCAGCACCTAAAGCCGAGCCGATCGAACTCAAACCGCTGCCAAGTCCGGTGGTAGCAGGTGTCGTGCGACCAAAGTTGATTACAGCCGTCCCAGCATCCAGCACCGCACGGGTGTTGTCTACAATGCCGAAGGATGAGTTGGCGGAGAACTGATCGACACTGCTCAGATCGACATCTACCACGCGCACGTTGACGGTCACTTGACGACGACGGATATCAAGCTGCGCTAATTGGGCGATCGCAATACCCACTTTTTTCGGTTCACCCACCAGTGTGACCTGGTTGGTGCGCTCATCACCGGAGATCTGTAGACCCCGCAACAGCGGCGTGGAATCCAGGTAGTTAACTCGTTGATTCTCAATGCGAGATTCTGTGGCGGTTTGCGTCTGCGTAATGGCGGAACCACTGCCGCCTGCTAACTGCCCGACCGGAACTGCCGTCGCGTTTGTCACCAGGCGATCGCGGCTCACGGCACTTTCGGCACCCAACGTCACCAAAAAGTTAATCGCACTGGTAATCGATGCCTGATTTAAGCGCACACTCCGCACCACCATGTTGCGAGCCGAGTTCGGCAGCTTTGGACCGACAAAAACGGTACGACCCACGCGGTTTGCTTCCAAGCCCGTAATTTGCAGGACGTAGTTAAACACGTTCTGCACAGGCTCATTCTCAATATCGAGCGTGACTCTGGGTCCGTCGCTGCTGGCAGCCTGTCCTGCCTGTGCGGGTTGTCCGGGTTGCCCTCCTTGCCCTGCTTGTCCTTGCGCCAGCAGATCACTCACAAACGCAAGGTTCAGTCCAGCGGCTCGTGTCAACAAGCCCAACACTTCTCGCGCTGGAGCATCCCGCAACACCAGACGAGGCACTCTCTCTGCCGAACCGAGATCGATCGTGGTGCCGCTAGCATCCACCTGAGCCGTTGAAATATCGCCAACTGGCGGCGGGACTGCCCGTGGAGACACACTTTGTACACCGGGTGGTACGGGTGCGCCTGCGGGTCCTTGAATCTGGATTTCTGGGTTTGGCAGTAAGGGAGCCGTTTGATTGGTGGGTACAGCAGGCTGCCTCGGTGGCGTTGTTGCCGGACTGGCGGCTGGTGAAGGGGACGGGCTAACCGATGGTGCTGGCTGAGGCGTTTGAGCGATCGACAATGGTTTCACTGGCAGTGGCTTCTCTGCCAGAGGTACAGCGATCGGTGCCACTCTAGAAGCAGCAGGAGCCACGGGTGGGGATGAAGGCTGGGCGATCATGGAGAGCGATCGGGCGGGAGATGGCAGTGCTGCCGCCGAAGCTGGAGCCGCTGCTTGCTTGGTGCCAAACGGACTCACACTCAGCTTGACTCCGCCTTGCTCTGGGCGCAGCACTTGACCAACAGGAGCACCGGACTTGCCCACCACCGTCACTCGCACACTGGTGGCATCCAACGGTGCGACCGTGACCAAAGCAATGCCCGGAGCCGGGTTCTCTTTGCGGAAGTTTTTGCCATCGGGCAGACGAAGCTGACTACTGGGAAGATCAGCCGTCCAACTGTTGCCGCGATTGACAGCAAATACTTGGGGTCGTCCGCCCGATTGTGTTTGCAGCATGACATCAACGCCCGACGACGTTTGATTTAGCTGTACCCCGGTCACCTGATTGGGGGCGGCTAGCGTCGGCTGGACTGCCATAAGTGCAACCACTCCACCCAGCATGATGCTATTGAATCCTAAACACTGTTTCACGGTTCCTTCCTCACTCAAATCGTTAGATTACTGGTCGAATGCTGGGTTTAGCGGTATGTCCACAACACTACAGGTGGGACATTGGACGGATGAGACTACTTTGCGGGGGGCGCGGCAACTTTCGCTTCTTCAGGCGTTAGGGGCGATAAGGCTTCTAGCTTGAATGAGGTCGTCAGCTTGGGTTCGGGCTGGCAATTCGTCAAAAACTGCACCGTGTTGCCTCGAATCTCAAACAAGCGATTGACATTAGTAGTGGCTTGAGTTCCGTCCCCAACCACGATTTTCACGTCTTTAAAAACCAGAAACGGCTGTAGACGCTCGATATTACGGAAAATTGCCTGCGTCTGGTTCACGTTCCCTTCAAAGTTGACGTTCGCAACCTGACGCTTTAGTTTGTTGTTGACCAGTGAGCCATAAGCGCTGTCTGTAATCACACCTGACGCTTTGGCATCGGGTGTAAATTCTTTCAACGCCGATCGCCGCGCCAGTTCAACACCACCTTTACGAAATTCTTCAACATTGTTCCTAACCCAGGCAGGACAGGCGGCTAACCGCTGTTGCTCCAGTCTGGCAACGCCTGCATTGCGTGTTTCAATCTGGCGGTTGAGATCCAGCAGTAGCGTATTGAGGGTTGATTCATTCGAGAAGAGGTTGAGCACCTCAGAGCGTTGCTTTTTAGCAGCTTCAAGGTTGGCGTTGGCATCAGCAATTTGCTTGGCGATCGCTGCTGCCTGCTGTACTTGCTCTTCTTTGGTTTGCACCTTTTGCTTCAGGTCGTTGTATTTCTCCAGGGCTGGCTGCACGAAACTGAGAAACAGGTATGTTGCAAGCGCAATACCACCCACCGCCAGCAAAATACCCAGGATGGTTGGAGTCAGCGCGATTCCAAACACGACTGGATAGCTTGGTTCAGCCTCCAGCGTGGGATCATTGGGAAGAAAATCACCGCCAGCGGTCATGGTTGAATTACTCCCTTACGTTGCAAATCTTCGATACGAGTTACTAGCCCCACAGCCCCTTTCCGGTCAAGCTCGCGCAACAAATCAGAGGCGGGAACATCGCTTAGCGCGGTTTCAATTTGAAATTCCACCTGCTTGGGCAACTGGGGCAGGCGATCGGCGGTTAGCCCTGGCTGTTGAGCATTTTGCAGCCTTATTGGCTCAATTCTGGTGGCTTCTTTCTGGAGGGTTGCTTTCACCAATTTGGTGTTTTCTGCTTTCAGAAAGTTTGATTTTTGCAGCACCAGCAGAAAGTCGTTGACATCATTAAACGAATTGGCAAGACCCGTAATTTGCAGCACAGATGTGGGTGGAGGCACGGCTGGTGCAGCGGCTCCTGGTGACGGGCTTGGGGCTGGAGCCGCTGCCTGGACACTAGGATTTGACTGGGTGATGGTCAAAAGTTGAACCCCTGGGGGAATGCGATCGCGCATTTCTTGCATCATGGCAGACCAGGGTTTGACCAGATTAAACACCCCAGCCAGCGCTCCGGTTTCGTCCTTAATCTGCTTAGTTTGAGCATTAATCTCAGCAATTTGCTTTTGCTTGGCGGTCAAGTCACCAAGCTGGCTGTCAAGCTCCGACTGCCGCTGCTCGAGGCTTGCATTCTGCGCCTGCAAGAAGAGCAAAGAGCCAACCGCCGCCCCAATCAACCCGACTGCGACCGCCGCGCCAATAAAGAGTGGACGCTTACTATCGGTTGACACCGCTGTACGGGTCTTCTGGCGTGCGCCTTCGGGTCTATACTCTGGTCGATCGTTGAGAAAATTAATATCTAAACTGTACATTTTAGCGAGCCTCCCGTAATCCTAAGCCCAGCACCACTCCTAGCCCCGGTCGTTGCGCTTGTGGCACGTCTTGCGTCACTTCTAACCCCAGCGCCGAAATCGGATCAATCTGGCTACTGGGCAGGCTGAGCCGCTGGGTGAAAAACTCGTCTAGCTGCCCGATCGACCCACCTGGTCCCGCAAGCAGCAGTTGCGCCACTTCCAGGTTGTCGCCTTGATTGAGATAGAAGTCGATCGAGCGGCGTAGCTCATCGGCTAACTCACCAATAATCCGCAGCATGGCAGCCGCACCGGGATTACTACCCCCCATTTTGCCGCCACTACTACTCATGCCATCGGATGGGTTAACGGGAATCGTCATGCTTTGCAGCAGTTCGGTACTCCGTGACGGAGGCAGGTTCATCGCGCGTGACAGCGCACTTTGAATTTGATACGTCCCGATCGGCACCGTGCGCGAAAATTGAGGCACGCCATCCACCGCGATCGAAATCTCCGTGCTTTCAAATTCAATATCCACGATCGCCACGGCTTCCTGGGGCGAAAACTGCCGTAGTTGCTCTCGAATGGTGCGAATGAGCGAGAAGCTGCTGATTTCGAGTACGTCGATCTGCAAACCCGCTTGCTGAAACGTGCGGACGTAGGAATCGGTGATTTCTTTGCGCGTTGCTACTAGCAAAACCTGAAACTTCTCGATGCCGTCTTCGTCAACAAACAGTCCCAGTTTTTGATAGTCAACATCTGCCTCTTCACGAGGGAAGGGGAGGTAGAGACCCGCCTCCTGATTGAGCACCATCTCCCGCAGTTCCTGGTCATTTAGCTCCGCTGGAATCGGAATAATGCGAGTAACGGTGTCTCTGCCGCCCGCCACCGCAGTAGCAACCCGTTTCACCTTGAGCTTCTGTTCCGCCAGAGTTGACTGAATCAGCTCAGCCATCCCCGCAATGTCCGTAATTTGTCCTTCATGAAAGAGACCCTCTGGCACCGGAACCGTTGCCAACGTTGCCAGCTTAAACCCCTGACCTTGCTTACGTAGCTGTGCAACGCTAATCCGATCGGGAGCTAACTCGATACCAATGCCCTTAGGCTTTCCAGGAAGCAGATTTTTTAGAGAGTTAACCACAATGCTGTCTACTCACTTAAACAGTTGAAGACGGGTTTGTTGACACGGATAAAGTAAGGTCTAGATGCCAGAATATAATACCCAGTTGAGTTTAGATCTAGCATTTAATCGCTAAGGATACGAATCTTAAACAGTATCATTGCCTGTAGCTTTTTGACAAAGAAAAACAATTAAAGGTTTGTGCTGCGTTGCAACGCTCTAACGTTCAAAACGTTTGCATTAAACAACCGCTTTTTCAGCCATCGATCGCACTCTTCGCCACAGATTAGCAAACAATGATTCATTGCACTTACACTGTGGTAGTTAAGGCTGCGATCGTCCGAAAAAAGACTCTTCCTTCGTAGCGTTCTTACTTACTCACCAGCGATGTTACACATAATTTGAAGAGTTGATCAAAAAATTTTAGAAAATGATGGAGGAAGTGAGGGGTGAGGAGTGAGGGGAGAGGAGGGGCAGGGGGAGCAAGGGGGCAGAGGGAGTAGGGGGAGAGCGTTCAGCAGTCAGCTTGGGAGTTAAGAGTTAAGAGTTTTGAGTTGTTTTTGTCCCCGTGTCCCCGTGTCTCCGCTTCGCCGTATCCTCCCTTCCTTCCCCTGCCTCCCCTGCTCCCCCTCTGCTTTCTGCCCTCTGCCTAACCTTCAGCGGTCAGCTACTAGCTTTTTAGCCTTTAGCCTTTAGCCTTCATCCCTCCTCCCTCATGCTTGATCTCACCAAACTTGCCCAACAGATGCAGGGCATTAGCCAACAGTTGACGATCGAAGCCAATGCCACACGCCAGCGCTTGGAACGGGCACAAACGCTCCTGGGTCAGGCCTACCGCTACCAGCCAGATCTGGTGGAGCAGCAGCAAACCTGGCGCGATCGCCTCAGTTTTACGGCGGCTGCCCCTGTTGAGCCGTTAAATCTTCGTGTCAGCATTCCAACTCCGCCTGCGGCTCATACCGTCCTTGCAACCGACGGCTCCCAGATTGCCCCCAGCCATCACGAAATTGCCTACTGTTATCTGATCAACGTCGGTCGCATTGTGCTGCACTATGGGCAGAACCGTCTACCGCTCCTCGATAGCCTGCCCGAAGTGTTTTATCGTCCTGAAGATTTGTATGTCTCACGGCAATGGGGCATTCGCACCGAAGAATGGATGGGTTATCGGCGCACCGTGTCGGAAGCGATCGTGCTGGCGGAGTTGGGGGAAGCAGTGAAGGCAGAGGGCAGAGGGCAGAAGGCAGAGGGTAGAGGGGGAGCAGGGGAGGCAGAGGGGGCAGGGGAGGCAGAGGGGGCAGGGGAGGCAGAGGAAGCAAGAGAGGCAGTTCAAAACTCAAAACTTTCCTACACCCTACACCCCAAACCCTACTCCCTACTCCCTACTCCCCCATCCCTCGCCATGGTCGATGGTTCCCTCATCTACTGGTTCCTCGACTCGTTGCCAGGGGAGGCACGCGATCGCATTCTGCCACCCATCCTCGATGCATGGAGCAAACTGCGCGATCTGGGCATTCCTTTAGTTGGCTACATCAGTGCCTCGCGGAGTGGAGAAGCGCTCAACTTTTTGCGCCTGCAAGCCTGCCCGTATGACACGCCCGATTGTGCGACTCATTGTTCTGGATTGGGCGATCGCGAAGGGTTTCCCCTCGCTCATGCACCCTGTCAGGTGTTGGAGCCATTGAAGGATGCGGCACTCTGGGCGATCGAGCTACAACCAGGACAGAGAAGCCCTCTCTGGAAGAGTTCTGCCCGCATTCTGGACCTCTACAGCGATCACCACATCTACTTCTGTTACGTCCATGTCGGCACCGAAATCGCCCGTGTGGAGTTTCCTGCCTGGGTCGCAGAGGATGCCAGGTTGTTGGATACAGCGCTTAGCCTCACATTGGCGCAGGTGCAGAAAGGTTACGGTTATCCGGTGGCACTGGCAGAAGCACACAATCAGGCAGTGGTGCGAGGGGGCGATCGCAGCCGCTTTTTTGCTCTGTTGGAGCAGCAAATGATCCGCGCCGGCTTGCGAAATGTGGGCACGTCCTACAAAGAAGCCCGGAAACGAGGCAGCATTGCGTAAGGCAAGAAAAGGAACCAGTCAGTTAGCTTGAATTTTCCTGTCGATAGAATCTCAAACGCTTTGGGAAAACTGTACTTAGTTGAGTACATCAGGTTGAAAGAAGCTTATGGAAGGGGTTCCCGTAGGTCTTGGGCTTGTAGCTGTAATGATCATTCTTTTCGTCTGGTTAATTTCCAGCAGTGCGCCGCTCAAATTATCTCTGATAGTAGCAGCCGGAACTGTGGGCAGCCTCTTTTGGGTATTAGCTGGTGTCTTTAATTGGAACTGGGTTTTTGAAAGGGAAAACGTGCAGCCTGTGGTAAAGAGGCTTGGGAGAACTAGCGCACGACTCCTCTTCTTCGTCGGAGGATTGGGCATGGCGTGGGGCTGCAACTACATGATCAAAATTTTACTGATCATGGGCTTTTTGTATAGAGCAAAGCATCACTGCACGTCAGCTTGTTTACATCTCTAGGGGCTGTTTTTTGCCAGATTCATCTTCCAGGAACCCAACCAGTTGAGGAGCGCCTCGTTCACCTGCTCTGGGCATTCGTCGTGAGGGCAATGTCCTGCGTTTTCCAGTTCAATCAGTTTCAAATTGGGATTGTATTCGCCATACTGACTCGGACGCGCAAACTGCTTGGGAATCATGCGATCGTTCTGTCCCCAAATGAGCAACATCGGCACCGTGAGGGTTGGCAGCATGGTTTTGATGTGAGGGCTGTAGCGAGAATCGGTGACAGCCCTGAAGATTGCTGCAAACGCTTGAGCAGACCCCCGATCTTGGGGTGGTCCCGCCAGAATATCGATGAGTTCATCTGTGACAGCATCGGGTTGGGCGTAGGCGATCGCTGCCCAGGTTCGCACAAAATTTGGTCGTCGCACCAACGGAAACAAGGCTTTGAGCAAGGGCGGCGAAAGAATCAAGCGTTTGAGATTGCCAACGAAAGGACGCAATGGTTTTGGCAGTGCCTCTTCTTCCATCGACAGGTCAGGGAGGCTGATCATCACCACACCTGCCACCATTTCGGGATGGGCTGCCGCTGCTGCCATGCAGACTAAAGAGCCGATCGAATTGCCCACCAGCACTACAGGCGTTTGGATAAAGGTCTTCCAGAACTCGTAAACCTGCTCCACCCAGAGATCTGTGCCATAGGAAGCCACGGCTTTTTCAGAAGCACCAAAGCCCAGCATATCCAGCGCATAAACGGTGTGATGCTCGGCAAGCACTTCCAGATTATGCCGCCAGTGCCCGATCGAGGCTCCAAACCCGTGCAGCAGAATCAGCGGTGTGGTGCTTCCCGGTTGCGCCGCGCGAAGGTACGTGTAGCGAGTTTGCCAACCGCGCCAAACCCAGTCGCGCTGGTTGCCAACCCGGTGTCGCCAATGTAAGGACGTTGTTATCACGTTTGGTCAAAGTTGGTGAGAAGAACGTTCCTTCATTCTAGTGGTTCAAAGCCCGTAGGGTTTAGGGTTGAGAGCAAAGGCGTAAGTCCCGGCGAAGTAGGTATGTAACACGCCCATCTCGGCTTTCAGTCTCGTCCAAAGCCGCCACCACCCGCACGACCCCGTATTTTCGATCACCGGCTGAAGCGCCTATCGCCGCCACGCCCAATCTCCCCTCACGCCACATGCCATTGCTGGGTACGCCAAACCGGAGTTGACCGTCTCCGACCACTTGCAATCCGTTCGCGCTTGTCTCTGGCAGATGCAGCTTTTTCCCCGACTGGCTCTCAGCCCAACTCTGGCTTGATGCCCTCAAGCAGAACGCGAACAGTTCATTCATCGGCTCGCGTCCTCTTTCTGATTCGCTAAAGTCGAGTTCAAGACCTCCGAGGTCTGAGAATTTGCTATAAGGTCTATATCTGTCGCCTCTTTAATCGTGTTGAATTCTAAGCCTGTTTGCGATCGCTGGTTTGCGACGCGCCAAATCAACTCTGGTCTTTACTGCATCAGCGAAGTCCACTATTGGGAGTGGAATCGCGCCAATCTGTGGCTCATCAAAGGGCAGACGCAGGATTTGCTGATTGATACGGGCTTGGGCGTAGCGAGTCTGCGACAGCATATCGCCTCGTTGATTGACAAACCCCTGCTGGCGATCGCCTCTCACATTCACTTCGATCACGCAGGCGGACTGCACGAATTTGACCACCGAGCCATTCATCCCGCCGAAGCAGAGGCATTGCGGATGGGCGATAACCATGCAGCGGTCTGCTCCCACGAGTTGGGCTTTGTTTTAGATGAACACTTTGAGCAATTGCCCTACGCAGGCTTTACGGCGATGCAGTATCGGCTCAATCGTGCGGAACCCACCCACCTTTTACAAGAAGGCGATGTGCTGGATCTGGGCGATCGTGCCTTTGAAGTGCTGCATCTGCCGGGACATTCCCCTGGTAGCATTGCGTTGTACGATGCCAAAAACCAGGAACTCTTTTCGGGTGACGTGATTTATGATGGCGACCTGCTCGATCAATTACCTGGAAGCGATATTCCTAGCTACATTGCGACGTATGAGCGGCTACAGCAATTACCGATCGACACCGTTTATCCCGGTCACTACCAGACCTTTGGGCGCGATCGCTACCACGAAATCATGGCGGAATATCTAGAAGCAAAACGGCAACCGGGCTGTCCCGCAGATGTGCGCAGTCAATTCGTGGTGTCGTAAGGATCATGGATTGATGAAGGTGTCATTCTGTGCGTAGGGGCGTGGCATTCGGTAGAGAGTCCTCGCTTTCGCCCAGAGCGATCTGCCGCATGCCGCGCCCGTACAATGAAAAGGCTCAGGTGAGCGAAGTTATTTAATTTCCATGCCTAAGGATGCGTTAGTCCTACAGGTGAGAAAAAACGAAGGAACTTATAAGCTCGACTTTAGCCATTTGGAGGAAGAGGGACAAGGTATAGAAGAATGGGGTGAGCGGAACAAAGTCCATCTCACCCCTGAAAAGTTGTGTTTACTATACCAGAACCCACTGCGGCAATCTTGA
>JAESFW010000207.1_pt1 | contig 77789 bp, 66 predicted proteins | sample 9269481 | NCBI WGS metagenome assembly JAESFW01 (sample SAMN14515350, study PRJNA621654) | algae metagenome | isolation source: Lyngbya sp. HA4199-MV5 and co-occurring heterotrophs from soil with... | place: USA: Ahupuaa O Kahana State Park, Hawaii | collected 2009-07-21 | reverse complement strand
CGTCCGCCTTCACATCAGCAAGGAAGCGGAGCGGAACGCGCTGGAAGTGCTGCAGATCGACAAGGCGCGCTCGCAACTTCATGTCCAGCCGCGAAAACCGCTGGCAATCGAGAGCAACGATCCCCGTCTGAACGCCGCCCTCATCATCATGGAGCAGCACACCGAAAAGGCGATCTCGATCCCGGAACTGGCTTCGTCGGTCGGCCTGTCGCGCCGACAACTCGAGCGTCTGTTCATGGAAAAGGCGAAAATGTCGCCGGCGCTCGTCTACCGGAAGTTCCGGCTGGAGCGCGCCAAGCACCTTCTCACCCAGACCGATGCGTCGCTGATCGAGATCGCCCTCGACGTCGGCTTTGAAAGCGCCGGGCATTTTTCCAGGATATTCGCAAAGGCCTACGGACAGACGCCGAGCAGGCTCAGAGCGCAGAAATCGATGTGAGACACCCACACTCCGTCTCAGCGAAAATCGGCGTGGCGTGCTCGCGAAGTTTGCGGCCCTTGCCCCCCGCGAGCGAAGGGGTCGTCACGGACTGAGTATCCCGGCCGGCCTTCGACCGGAAAAGAGGTTCAAGGCGGCGTATTGCAACAGCATGATCGTCTTGCCGTCGCGGATTGCGCCGGAACCGATCATCGTCAGCCCATCATCGATGTCGATTTCCAGAACGGAGATGTCCTCACCTTCCGCCCTGTTGCCTCCTCCCGCCGAAGTGCGGTCGCCCGGCTGATATTCACCCACGAAGAAGTGCAGCCTTTCCGTGACCGAGCCGGGGCTCATGAAGGCGTCAAACACCTGCCGCACATCCCGAACCTGAAATCCGGTCTCCTCCTCAGTTTCCGCGCGAATGCGCGTTTCGGGATCGGCATTGTCGAGCAGGCCTGCCGGCGCCTCGATGAGCAGGTCGTCATGGCCGTTGACGAAGGCGGGATAACGAAACTGACGCGTGAGGATTACCGTGCGGCGTTTCGGATCATAGAGAAGGATCGTCGCGCCATTGCCGCGATCATAGGTCTCGCGCGACTGCCGCTGCCAGCTCCCGTCGTTCCGCAAAAAAGAGAACGTCGTCTTTTTCAAGACGTACCAGTTGTCCGAGAGAACGGTGACGTCCTCAATGTGGACGCGGTGCGCTATGCTCATCAAGGCCTCCCTGTCGGCCGGCAAGGATCAGTGATCCCGTCCCTTTCCGGCAATACGGAGATATCGTGCATTTTCGTGCATAGTCAAGATATTTCGTGCAACGATGGTTTTCGGTTCCGGTGTCTGCCGAGAGCACGAGGTGTTAACCGATGTCGGAATGCGGAAACGCCGTGGCCCTGGCCACGGCGTTTCTGAAGCGATCGGGGGCCGTTGAAACGGCTAGCGCAGCGGAAACGCAACCGGTCGGATCGGCGCGGCGTCGGCGCCGCGGAACTTGAGCGACGCGCCGACGAAGGCGAACTCGTAGACCCGGTCCTTGGACAGTTGCTCGAGATCGATGAGTTCGATGATCGGTGCGCCCTGCTGGGCGAGAAGATAGGTATGAACGGGCACATAATTGTTTTCGGTCTCGGACGGAAACGCTTCGAAGCTCAAGTTGTCGGCTCCGACCACCATGGCGCCACTCTCCTCAACCAGGAACTTCGCCGCGTCGATGCTCAATCCCGGCGGATTGCTCATATAGGCCGACTTGTCTTCGTAGTGCTGCATACGCCCGGTGCGGATCAGCGCCACATCGCCTTCCTGAAGCGTTACGCCCTGACGATCGAGCGCCTCCTGAAGATCCTTCCGGGTGACGCGGTAGTTGTCGGGCAGCATTCGCATGCCTTTGGCGGTCGCGACATCGATCATCACCCCGCGTGCAACGATCGGCGGCAATTTCTCCGCACCCGTCACCGTCCAGCCCTGATCTCCCAGGTGGTCCGCGGCCGCGTAGCCGTTCCAAATCTTGCCGTTCAGGCCGAAGTGGTTGAGTGCGTCGATATGGGTGCCCATGTGGGCGTACATCGATACCGCCGAGCCCGTGTAGCTGACGTGCTCGTTCATGGACCTGCCGACCTTCATCGGGTCGGAAACCGCGGTCCCGTGCGGCGTATGAGTCATCCACATCTGGTAAGGCGGATCACCGGCCGCCTCCCAGCTCGGCATGCCGATGAAGTACTCGACCGCCAGGTCATAGGACTTTTCCCCTGCGATACGCGAGAGAATGGCGGCGCGGGATGCGGGCGTCATCAGGTTGAGGCGACCGATCTCGTCCTTCGGCCCCCAGGGGCTCCTGCCGACCTCTTGAGCTACGGCCGTGCCGCCAAGAAAGCCGGCGATGACGGCGGCGGCAAGGATCCGGTCGAAAACAACGGTGGTGAACATGGTGAACTCCTTCTTCTGACTTCCACCGAAATCGGGAAGCTGGGCTCACCTTATTGCTGGCGCCAACGCGAATAATCAGCGATAAATCGAATACATAATTTACCAGAGGGAAAATATGGATCTGTTGGCCGCCATGCGCTCCTTTCGGCGCGTCATTGAGCTTCAGAGTTTCAACAAGGCGGCGGAAGAGCTCGGCCTGTCGAACGCGTCAATCAGCAAGCAGATCCGGCAGTTGGAGGAGAGGCTCGGCACGGCGCTGATCGTGCGAACCACCCGGCGCATGAGCCTGTCGGAGACCGGGCGCGGATACTTTGCCGAGTGCTGCCGTATTCTCGACGAACTCGATCATCTCGAACGCACGACCTCGGGAGAGGCAGGGGCGGTCAACGGCCGCATGCGCCTCAATGCTCCCCTCTCCTTCGGATTGACGATACTTGCACCGATGCTGGCGCGTTTCATGACACTTCATCCGCAGCTGAAGATCGACATGACGCTCGACGATCACGTGCTTGACGTCGTTTCGGAGGGGTTCGATGTTTCCGTCCGCGTGCGTAAGGCGCTGACGGATTCATCGCTGATCGCCAGACGGCTCGGGAACGTCGAGCAGATCATCTGCGCGGCGCCGGCCTATCTGGCAGCAAGCGGCACGCCGGCAACGGTGAGCGAACTCCGGCATCACGACTGTCTGACCTATCGCCTCTCCGACCAGCCGGGCAGCTGGGTTCTGGAAGGGCCTGAGGGTGCGACCGGCATCGACCTGCCGGCGCGTTTCGTCGCCGACAACAGCCTGATGTTGAGCGAGATGATACAGGCGGGCCTCGGCATTGGCGTCTTGCCCTCATTCATCGCCAATCCACTGCTTGCGAGCGGAGGACTTGTTCGGATCTTGCCCGAACATGCGCTGGCACAGCGTGGAATCTACGTCGTCTATCCGACCAACCGCCTGTTGCTGCCGAAGGTGAAGGTGTTCACGGACTTTCTCGCGGGCGAGATCCGGCAGGCCGGGCTTTAAGTTGGAAAGCGGGACTGCCTCATCGGCAGGATGCCGGCTTCCTCGCAATGGTCAGGGTCAAGCGTGATCGACCCATGATAATTGAGGTTCGCTTCCGTCACGTGGATTCCGTGAAGCTTTCCTGCGACCAGCTTTCTGATGCTTTCCCACACCTCGCGTTTGATCAGGGTTCGACACGCTTTGGCGCTGCCAACGGGGTGGAAATCTTCACGTCCTGACAATGGCCAGCCGTTAAGATTGAAAAGAAAGCCCCGCCGGGGAAGGCGGGGCAAGGCTCGCACCCAGATGGCTCTCTGAACGCGGGGAAGAAAAACTCCGTGGGCCAGGCCCATGCACCCAGATACGAACAGAGCCCCCCGCAAGAAAGGTCGTTTCCGGCGATTCCGGTACGGCTTTGCTAATATATCAACCTATTCAATGCCCGCGGACCTTCTGATGATCGGCGCACATCACCAGCGAGGTATCGCTGGCCTTTGCTTTGCAGTCCGAATGTACTAGGCGCGCCGCCCGAGATGACTACTGTATCGGCGTTGAAGGGCGGGCCTTGGCGCTGTATAGTTTCACTCATAATTTATATCAATTTTTCAAACCGTTAGCCCGCGGAAGGAGGACATTATGCGCCTTCCTGAGTTACCTTGGACTGTTCCCTTATCTGTTCGTCTGCAGTCAGGCGCGGACCGCATTTTTGCATCGGTCTACGACGCGCTGGATTTTCTGGAACATGAATGGCCGATACGGCACGGACAGGGCTATGAACGAGCCATCGAGACGTGCCGGGCTGCGCTCAACTATTCCCTCCCGCCAGCAGTCGCGCGCGAGGCGTTCATCGGCGCATGCCTGGAGGCTGGCATGGCGACGAAAGGGGTTCCTGCCCACTATCATGCGCGTCCAGGACATCACGGCAACAAGCCATTGGCTTGATAACGCCCGTTTGCACCACACGCCGTTGACGAAGGAAGCCTGACGGAAGAGATCGAGTTGTTGAGCCGCCGCGCCGCCGTTTAAGATACGACGCTGTCTCGTCAACACAATCGATGGATCATTCCGCAAAATGCCACCTGCGATCACAATCAGAGGCGCCCGCGATGAAGATGTAGCTGTGCTCGGCAGGTACGGAACCTTGTTGATGGCGTTGCATCATCAATGGGATCCGAAACGCTTCATGGCGACGGCAGCCGGTACGGAAGCTTCCTATGCCCGATGGCTGCGAAGTCAGCTTGAAGCGCCCGATGTCGTGCTCCTTGCCGCCGAACAGGAAACGAAGATAGTCGGTTACGCATATGGGTCTCTCGAGGGCCATGACTACATGGCACTTCGAGGACCGGCAGGCGTCATTCACGATCTTTTCGTAGAGCCCGACAGGCGAAGCCAGGGCATCGGCCGGATGCTGCTCGGTGCCACGATCGCAGCGTTGCAGGGGCGAGGCGCAAACCTGATCGTGCTTTCGACGGCAGAGAAGAACGAAGCTGCGCAACGGCTGTTTGCGGCCGCTGGCTTTCGCCCGACGATGGTCGAGATGACACTCAACGGGACGGCTTGATCTGGGCGACCGACGCGCCGGCACCTGCCTCGCCTGCCCGACCGGCGCGGAAGGAATTTTAAGCCTTGCTGATCGACTGGCCGGATGACGAAGTCCCCTCGCCCGCCCCGATCAAAGCCGCTACTTCGTGACGGAACGATTGCGATGCAGAGCGGCCGCATCCGAAGTCGTGATCCGGCACAGCCAAAACTCCCCTTCGATCCCATGCCCGATCGCGTAGAGGCCGGAGCCGGGACCGACGCCCCCCGGCAAGGCGCTCCGCTCGCTTGAGGGGTGAAACCGGTCGCGATCGTTGGCCTCGCGGCATGCATGGGCGGAGCGAGCGCGCGATATCACCCGTGGATACGCAACGCTTGACTACAAGCTGGTGCCGCCCATGTTCCAGGGGGGTCGGCATTCACTGCCCACAGCGTTGATGGAGGTTGGAGGCACCGGATTTGGAAGCACTCACACGCAAGCGCAAACTCCGGTCCTTTCAACCATTGTGGGCGAACACGCCTGACATCCGGGTTTCGGCTCTGCACAAGATTCCGGACACCAGCGTCGATGTACTGATCGTCGGCGCCGGTATCAGCGGGGCATTGATGGCTCTGTCTCTTGCCAACCGCGGCCTGAAGGTTCTCGTCGTGGATCGTCGGCAGCCACTTCATGGGAGCAGCCTGGCCAGCACGGCCATGATCCAACACGAGATCGACGTACCTTTGCACAAGCTGGCATCGATGATCGGCGGAGAGAAAGCGCGACGGGTCTGGCAGCGTTCGGCACAAGCGGTAAAGACGCTCTCCACACTTGTCGATCATCTCGGGATTGCCTGTCGCCTTGAGCGAAAACATTCCCTGTATCTTGCTGGAAATGACTTTGGCGCGCGGGCGCTGCGAACGGAAACCGATAGCCGTTCGAAAGCCGGACTCGCAGCGGCATTTCTCGATCCGCGCCAGTTGCGGCAGAGGTTTGCGCTTGAGCGCACGGGCGCAATCGAGTCCCACATTTCGGCATCTGCAAACCCGGCACAGTTGACGGCCGGGCTCTGGCGAAAGGCGCAGGAAGGTGGCGTCTCGGTTGTCAAGGATATCGAAGTGACCGATATGCGCAGCCTTGAGGGCTCAAATGTCGTTGCAACCTCCAAGGGCGGGATCATTCAGGCAACGCATGTGGTCTTTTGCACCGGCTATGAGTTCCTCGATGCCGTGGCCAATCAGGGTCATCGGATCGTCTCCACCTGGGCGTTCGCAACGCGGCCCCATCATCCCCGGCCGAAATGGCTGACCGACTATCTCGTGTGGGAAGGCTCAGATCCCTATCTCTATTTTCGTTCCACTCCAGACGGTCGCATCATTGTCGGGGGCGAGGACGAAGACAGTGCCACGTCTTTTCAGGATCCGGTCAAGCTCGGAGCGAAATCCCGGACGCTTAGGAAAAAACTGTCGGCGCTCCTGAATATTCCGATCGAAGAGCCAGACTATCAATGGGCGGCAGCCTTCGGCACGACTGCGGACGGGCTGCCGATGATCGGAGCCGTGCCGGGCTTCAACAAGGTCTATGCGGCTATGGGCTATGGCGGAAACGGCATCACCTTCAGCCAGATTGCCGCAGAGATCCTGTCTGCAGAGATTCTCAGGCACCAGGACCCGGACGCTGAGCTCTTCGCCTTCCGCTGAGCCTCCCCAAGCGATCTGACCTGTTTACCGCACCGAAGCCGAGAGCCCAAAACTTGTCGAGGTGCACAAACAGGTCTCGATCACGGAACCCTGCGCACGCCAAACGGTTCTACCAGCTGGAGCTCGGCCACCTTACCGGAACCTCATCGATCTTGAGCGGCATCGCAACGGTGCCTGGCAGGTGGTTGCGTCATTGCAAGGAAGGTTCAAACGATGGCCGATAAGAACACATTCAACACCGATCGGGGACTTGGCGGTGAAACCCACCAACGCGTGGCTGAAAAGGGACGTAACGCTGCCGAGGCCCACCTGACGACAGATCAGGGCGCCCGCATTTCTGACAATCAGAACAGCCTGAAATCCGGCAATCGGGGACCGGCGCTTCTCGAAGACTTCGTTCTGCGCGAGAAGATCTTTCATTTCGATCACGAGCGCATTCCGGAGCGAATTGTGCATGCGCGCGGCTCGGGCGCGCACGGCTACTTCGAGTTGACGGCGAGCTTGAGCGATGTGACGACGGCCGACTTGTTTCAGCGGGTCGGCGAGAAGGTACCTGTGTTCGTGCGCTTCTCCACGGTTGCCGGAGGTGCTGGATCCGTCGACACGCCACGTGACGTGCGTGGCTTCGCGGTGAAATTCTATACCAAGGAAGGCAACTGGGACCTGGTCGGCAACAACATTCCGGTTTTCTTCATCCAGGACGCGATCAAGTTTCCGGACCTCATCCATTCGGTGAAGATGGAAGCAGACCGCGCTTTCCCCCAAGCCGGCAGTGCCCACGACACCTTCTGGGATTTCGCTTCGCTGATGCCCGAGAGCACGCACATGTTGATGTGGGCGATGTCCGATCGAGCGATCCCAAGGTCGTATCGGATGATGCAGGGGTTCGGCATCCACACGTTCCGTTTCGTCAACGAGGCGGGAGAGCCCACGTTCGTCAAGTTCCACTGGAAGCCCAAACTGGGCGTTCAATCGACGCTCTGGGATGAGGCGCTCAAGCTGCAGGCGGCTGACAATGACTATCATCGGCGTGACCTGTGGGAAGCGATCGAGAGCGGGAACTTCCCGGAATGGGAACTGGGCGTGCAGCTATTTGACGAGGGATTCGCCAGCAAGCTTCCGTACGATGTCCTTGACGCGACCAAGCTCATTCCCGAGGAGATCCTGCCGGTCGAAATCGTCGGGCGGCTCGTTCTTGACCGAAACCCGGACAATTTCTTTGCTGAGACCGAGCAGGTCGCCTACTGTCCGGCCAACATCGTTCCGGGCATCGATTTCACCAACGATCCGCTGCTCCAGGGTCGCTTGTTCTCCTATCTCGACACGCAGAAATCGCGGCTTGGAACGGCAAACTTTCATCAGTTGCCGATCAACGCCCCGAAATGTCCGATGATGAATTTTCAGCGCGACGGAATGATGCAGATGACCGTCCCCAAAGGACGGGCGAACTATGAGCCAAACAGTCTTTCCGTCGCGGGCGAGGACGGCGGTCCACGCGAATGCCCCGTCACCGGCTTCAAGACAGTGCAAGGAGCAACGGGGGAGCAGGAGCAAGGTGACAAACTTCGCGTGCGCGCCGACCTCTTTTCAGATCACTATAGCCAGGCGCGGTTATTCTGGAGGTCGCAGACGCGGTCCGAGCAGGCCCACATTGCGTCATCCTTCGTGTTCGAGCTGTCAAAGGTCGGTCTCGCGCATATCCCGCCTAGGATGATCGGCAACCTCTTGAACGTCGACGAAACTCTGGCGAAGCGTGTCGCCGATGGCCTTGGGATCGAGCTTCCGAAAATCAATCCGGCGGCGCGTGAGCCGGTTGACCTGCCCCCCTCGCCCACCTTGTCGATCCACGACAACATGCTGGACACGATCGACGGCCGAAAAGTCGGGATCCTGATTGCCGATGGCTCGGATGCGGGCGCGCTGAAGAAGCTCAAGGATGCGCTCGCCAAAGCGGGCGCTACAGCGTTTGTGGTCGCGCCAAAGGTCGGGAAGGTCCAACTCTCCGACGGCAAGACCATGCGGGCTGACGGACAGCTTGCGGGATCGCCCTCACAAGTATTCGACGCCGTGGCCGTGCTCGTTTCAAACGAGGGCGCCGAAAGCCTTAGCCGTGAGGCAGCCGCAATCCAATGGGTGATGGACGCTTTCGGTCATCTCAAAGCCATCGGATACAGCGAGGAAGGGCTGCTGTTGCTGGAAAGAGCCGGCATCGGCGTCGATGCTGGCGTGGTCCCTCTCGACGGCAGTTTTCCGACGGTGGCTGCGAAACGCTTTTTCGACCGCGAACCGACGATCCGACAGCTCGCCTGAACCAGCGCGCGGCCGGACCGCGTTACTTCTTAGGCGCGACACGCCACACCTTGTTGCCGACGTCGTCGGCGACAATCAAAGCGCCGTTCCTGGCAATAGCAACGCCGACCGGCCGCCCCAGAGCCTTGCCGTCGGCGCTCAGGAAGCCCGTCAGGATATCGCTCGGCTGGCCTAACGGTTTGCCGCCGGCAAAAGGCACGAAAATGACTTTGTAGCCGCTGCGCGGAATGCGGTTCCAACAGCCATGCTGACCAACAAAGGCGCCATTTTTCATCTGGGCACCGAACAGATCGCCGGTATTGAAGGTCAAGCCGAGCGACGCGGTGTGCGGTCCAAGCGGATAATCCGGCTTGACGGCGACCGCGACAAGCTTGTCGTTTGCCTTCAGGCGCTCGCCGACATGCTGGCCGTACCAGCTATAGGGCCACCCGTTCGTCTCTCGCGGTCGGCAGAACCTTTGGACGCGACAAAGATGCGGAATGTCTCGCAAGATCGGGCAGGAGCGCGCGGTCTGTCGCTTGCACGGGGAGGTGCATCATGCCGCTTGGTCTTTGCCTCTCGAGCCTCGAAGTCATCGCCGATCCCGTGCGAGCGGGCGCCATAAGCGATCAATGATATGTTTCGAACGGGGCAAGAACATCCACAGGACGAAACGAAAAACTGTAACCTGTGATTAATCCGAGTTTAGCAGGAACGATTGGTGACTCATGGCGCGGCAATTGTCCTTGCCCCATGCGACTGATCAGATCACGAATTCTTCCTCGTAGGTCTGCGGCTCGGGAACGACCGTAACCTCCACCGGTACGATCCAATTGGCCGCGTAGCTCTCGAAGTCTGAACGCTGCAGGTCGGGCTGCACGCGCCCTGCCCCATCGATCGCGCGACATCGCAGTTTGTATTGTCCCATCTGTTCAGGGGTCCACATGTACTCCCACAGGCGCCATGCAAAGGGACGCTCCGTTTCGAGGAGACTTGCCTCGCGCCACCCCCCACCATCTCCGGTGCAGACCTGCACCTGCCGGATAGCAGCCTCGCCGCTCCATGCGGCTCCGAAAATTCGATAGGGTTGGCCGGCGATGAGACGCGCGCCGTTCACGGGACGCGCGATCTGCGCTTTGACCTCCATCTCCGTGAGGGGGACGAGTCTCGGCTCCCCGAGGTTGCGCTCCCAACGAAAGTACTCACGCGCCTGCCAGTAGCCAAGGAATGGTTGTTCCAAAACCGTAATATGAGTGATCCACTTGACCCAAGCCATGCCGAACCAGCCGCCCACGACCGCGCGCAGCGGGTAGCCGTGATCGCGCGTCAACGGTTCCTCGTTCATCGAATGGGCAAGGATCGTGCTGTGAGCGATGGCTTTCTCAAGCGGCAGACTGCGCGCAAAAGCGATTGGCCCAGGAGAAGCCGTTTTCTTGTTCGTGTCGACGACGCCGCTGTCTGCGCCCACAAGCAGAACCTCACGCGCGGTTGGCTTGACCCCTGCCATTTCCAGAATTTCGCGGAGAAGAACTCCTGTCCATGCAGCATTGCCGACGGCTCCGTTCTGCCACTGCAACCCCTCCTTCGGCGGCACATAGTAGACGCGGCCATTCCCGGCGCATTCCACGACGGCGGTCAAAGTCGTGCTCCGCATCGCCTTGATGCTGTCGAGGTCAAGTTCGAGCGGCCGCGCCACTGCCCCGTCAACACGCAATCTCCAGTCTCGCGCATCGAGGTCCGGCGAGGGGAAATGGTTTCGCACGAAGAACAGCTCGGTCGGGATCAACCCATCGGAGAGCGAGGCAAATGGAAACTCGGTGTTCTGTGGGGATTTTTGTCGAACGATCAGGCTGGGTTGCTCTGGTGTCGGCATCGTTCTCGTCTCCCCTTCGAACAGCACAACCTCGGCATGCACTCCCGAGAACTCCGATCAGATCACACCGACCCTCGCTGTGCGTCTATCGCGTTCCGCCTTCAGCCGCATGCTAGCCCATACCGCACGGATCAACTTCGGACGGCAGCATGCCGCTATGCGCACACGTCTCTTTCGCGCCTGCTTGTCGTTCAGGCAGTACCGCTGGAGAAGACCAACAACATGTTGTTGGCAGGCATCTCGATCGTCTCGCGCAGAACAAGTCCAGCGGCCTCACCCAATTGTTCGAGGTCAGCGATATCACGCACACCCCAGGATGGGTTGCGTTCCTTTAGAGCGGCGTCGAAGGCAGCATTCGAGGGTGCGTTGTGCACCCCGTCGCGCATGAAGGGGCCGTAGAGAAGGAGAAGCCCACCATCGTGAAGCAAGCGGCCAGCTCCCGCGAACAATCCCGAGCTTGCCGTCCATGGTGCGATGTGGAGCATATTGATCGACACGATGGCGTCGAAATGCCCCGTTTGGTCGACGGTCCACTGTCCTGAGCACACATCAATATCCAGCGGTGCCAGCACATTCTTCAGCCTTGAGAATTTGATCCAGCCAGACGTGCTGGTGCGGGCGTCAGCATCCGGATCGCTCGGCTGCCAGGTGATGTCTGGCATTGCCGCCGCGAAACACACGGCGTGCTCGCCGGTCCCGCATCCAATCTCCAGCACGGTGCCACGTGTTGGAAGGACACGTTGCAGGACCGCGAGGATCGGCGCCGAATTTCGCGCAGCAGAAGGGGAGAACATGCGCTGGTCGTCGCTGACGTCGCGTTGTTCCAGCGCAACAGGCGAACGGTCCTTCTTTCCTGGGAGCATTGGCCTGTAATTCCCTTTGGGCAATGTCTCACCTTATAGCTGAAATGACTGAAATCAAGGATGTCGGACTTACGAGGTGTTTTGCAATACCACCGTTCTCCTTGCCGTCTGAACCTAAGCTGCCGGGGATGGCGCCATGCGGAGCGATGCCTCCTCGGCGGATCTTGGGTTCACAAATGCTATCAGGCAACGCGGGACCGCTGCATGATGGAGCGGCCGGAATATGTATCCTGCTACTGGGCGGTGAAGAACGTCAGCAGCACCTTGCCTTTTTCGCCGACAAACAAAGCGATCAGGCTTTCCGGTGGTGCCCTTGCGGGCAATGTATGCCTCCCCGAGCACGACCGTCTTGATCGGGACATCCTCGACTTTGGTGTCCGCTTTGCTGACGGCGACACTTTCAACATCGATGACGAGATCGGTGATTTCTTTTGTCCGTTCCTGCAGTGCCAGGAGGCCGGTCGACTTGCACGCGGCGACCACCGGATCGGTCGGGGTCTGCGCGGTCGCGCTTCCAGCCGCAAGTCCAACGATGAGAGCTACAAGAGAAAAGCGAGCGTTCATGATAATCCTCGGTAAAAAGCCCGCAACGCGGCGGGCTTCAGGGGGAGATGAGGCCGGCGTGCTTAAGCCTTGTCGACGATCTTCTTGACGGCTTCCTTTGCCTCGCCCTTGGCAACCTGGGCCTTGCCCTTTGCTTCCTGGACCTTGCCCTTTACCTGTTCCTCGTGATTGTCCACGGCCTTGCCAACGGCCTGGCGAACTTTGCCAGCAACCTCATTTGCGGTGCCTTTGACCTTATCCGATGTGCTTCCCATTCTCTGTCTCCTCAAACCATGCAACGAATATGCAGCTTGGCATAAAGGGAGCGAACCAAGGTTTAGTTCCGCCATGAGCGGAATTACTATCGCATTCGTTCAGCGTTTCGGAAATGGAAGTCTTCGAAGCCAAGACGATGGCCGGTAAGTTAGTCGGAGGTTCTGCTCTGGCGAGGTTGTCCAAGCACCACGGTCGAGACAATTGGCGAAGCTGTTATCCCGCGACAGCGCCTCAAGGCGCGCGCGAAGGCCGTGACGTGGGAACCGATCGTGTCAGTTTGCATCTCCTGCCCGATAGCGAAAGGCTGCCGGACAGGAGATCGTCGAATGCTCTATGGCTTGCCGCGTTGCGAGAGAAGCTTGCCGCCGAACGCCCAATTGTCGTCGCTGACGTCATTGAAGACGATGCTGACGGTTTCCGGCGTGCACCCGCAATGTTCGACCAGGGCCCGCGTAACGGCCTCGGCGGTTTTCTGCTTTTGCTCGACGGTCCGACCTTCAGACAGGTCAATTCTTATCCACGGCATGGTGCTTTCCCTTTGAGAGATGGTTGATGGATCAAAAGATGCGAGTGTTGGCGCACAAGCGAAATCGTTAGTCCTGTTCCCTTGCCAGCACCTTGGCACGCGCCGCGGCCGCGGCAATGGTCTGCCGGATAACGAGCGGCATGGCGCCCGCCTGCTCGAACACGGCCAACCCCGCTGCAGTGGTGCCGCCGGGACTTGCGACTGCATGCTTGAGTTCCTGCGGGGAGCGCGGATCCGCGGCGAGGAGCCCGGCCGCGCCAACGACGACCTGACGTGCGAAGCTGTCGGCCGTTTCCGTCGAAAAGCCTATTCCTTCGGCGGCCTCCTGCAGATGTTGCGCGAAGGAGAAGACGTATCCGGGTCCGCTGCCGGTGATCGCTGTGGCAAGGTCGATCTCGTTTTCCGATCTCAACCAATGGAAGTGCCCCATGGCTCCGAAAACGGCCTCGACAAACGCTCGATCCTCGGACGATATTGCGCCTTCCGCATATCCGACGCTGGTAGCCTTGCGCACGATCGCCGCCAGGTTCGGCATCACCCGCACCAACCGAGCGTTCACTGCCGCGCCCTGTCTCAGAGAAGCAAGCGATGTTCCAGCAGCGATCGATATGATCAGCGATGATTGCAGATTTTCCCGTGCGCTGAAGAGGGCCCCAACCGCGTCACCTGGCTTCACCGCGACAAGACAGACTTCAAATTGCTCAGCACCGAGTGCGAGGCTGTCGCCGACAATTCTGGCGTCGAGTTGCTCTCCCAAAAGCTTCCTCGCCTTGCCTTCATTTGAATCAACCACGGTGAGGGAGAGGTTCGCCATCAGCTCGTTAACGGCAAGTGCGATTGCCGATCCCATGTTTCCGCAGCCAATCAGCAGGACGGAGCAGCGTCTGGATAAAAGCGACACGATCTTTGGACTCCAGGATTTGTGAGACGCCTCGTCGCTTCCGCAAGCGATCTGCGGAAGCGACGCATGCAAGAGGTGGCACCCCGGCCGCTACTTCTCGCCCCAATGACCGATCAGGCGATACTCTGAAGGGCGATTGCTGCGCATCCAGAGGGCGCGACCGATGCCCACCGCCAGCACGACCAGATTGATGGCGGGAAGGATCCAGTTGATCGCGCCCTCCCGCCCGGTGAACATCGGTATGTTGATGAGCACATAGAAGACGACGACCGCGAGCGCGACGGCGGAGATGGCAGGGGCGATCTTGCCTTCCCACATCGAGACGCCGCGGCCATCGCGCCAGAAGAACGCAAGGATGGATATTGCGGTCAGCAGTTCCATGGCCGGGATACTGACGGCAACCGGCACGCTGCCGACGACGAAGAGATCGAGGTATGGATCGAGCCCCTGCCAGGCGCAGTACAAAAGCACGATGGCGCTGAAGGCGGTGTGGCTCAGGCTCGCCACCCAGGCTGCGCCGCTTTGCTTCGATTTCCTCGCAAAGACGGGATTGATGGCGCTGTCCCGACCGAGCGCATAGAGATAGCGCGCGGTGGCGTTGTGGAAGGCGAGGATGGATGCAAACCAGCTGCCCACGACAAGCAGCGTGATGACCTCGGCAAAGCCGGTTCCAACATATTGGCTTGCAGCCATCGTGAACATCTCGGTCGGCTTCTCGTTGGCAACGGTAACAGCCGTGCTGCCGAAAGCTTGCACGATGGCCCAGGTGACAATGGCCTGAAACACCGCGATCAGGGCAATCGAGGCAAAGGTCGCCTTGCGCACGGTCACCACGGGGTCGCGCACATCCTCTCGAAAAAGTGCCGTGGCCTCGAAGCCGGCAAAGGCGGCAAAGACAACGAGCAGTACAACGCCGATCTCGCCGCCGGCGATTGTGTCCGGCCGAAACGGCTGGAGCGATAGCCCCTCGGCACCTCCCGCAATGACGATCCCGGTCGAAAGCACAAGCAATACGGCGACTTCGACCAGCATGATGATGCCGAGGACACGGATGTTCAACTCGACATTCAGGACGCCGAGAATACCCATGGCCGCCAATGCCCCGAACGCCCATGGCTCCCAGGAGGTTTGCACGCCCGTCATCGAAGCCATCGCCTGGCTTGCAAAGACCGCGAAGGGGCCGATCGCTCCCGTTGCCGCAATCGCATAGGCGAGCACGGCGACGAAGGCGGTACCGAGGCCGAGCGGACGCCCGAGGCCGGCGGCAATGTAGGAAAAGAGCGCGCCTGCGTTGGGCACGAAGCGCGTCATCGCCGTGTAGCCGACGGCGAAGATCGCGAGGACTACGCCGACCACCAGAAACATGCCGGCGGTACCGATACCGCCCCGTCCGATCGCCAATGGCGTCGAACCGACGGCAAAGCCCAGAGGCGCCGCCGCGGCAACGACAAAGAAGACCCGTCTTTGGCGCCGAGCCGCCCTCCTCCACTGCTGGTCGTTGTATCAGTCAAGCATTGCGCCCCCGGTCCAGGTTCATGCGACGAGTATGTGTTGGTCATAACGCTCCCCTTTTGTTTGCTCTTTGAAGCTTGTCTTAAGCGTCGTCCTCAGGCCGCCTTGCCGAAACCGCCGCCGCCGCCGGTCATGATCGACAGCCGATCACCGGCCGCGAGCAGGATTCCGTTGGCTTTCAGAAGGTCGTCCCGGTTGACGCTGCCCGAGATTTCCACGCGCGGCGGCAGGCCAGGTTCGCCGCCCATCAGTCCCCAGGCCGGCGTTATCGAGCGATCCAGCCAGAGATAGAGCTGCGTCGGCGCGTCGAAGCGGTATCGGCGCACGATGCCGCAACCGCCGCGATGCTGGCCGGCACCACCGGACCCCTCACGGATGGCGTATTCGGTGACAGTCACCGGATAACGCGCTTCGAGCGCCTCCACCGGCGTGTTGCGGAAGCTGCCGTTTAGTACGTTGATGATGCCATCGGCGCCGTCGGCCTTGGCCGATGCGCCCCATCCACCGGCATGCGCCTCTACGCACATGTAGGACTGGTTCGGGTCGTGCGGATCCTGACCGGCAAAATAGGTGATCATCGAGTCGCCGAACTGCGCGGCGGTCACGCGATCGGGCAGCACCGATGAAAACGCACTGATGAAGAGGTCGATCAGGAGACCGAACGACGAGTAGTACCAGGCGCAGGCGGCCGGCTCGAGCGCATCATGCAGCGATCCCGGTCGGGTGACGATCTCGATGTTGCGGAAACATCCACCATCAAAGGAGCGCTCCGGCGCCAGAAGCATTTTGTAGGCGACCCGCAGGGCTGCGACCGTCTGGGCACGACCGCAATTGATCGGTCCCCTCGTGCTGTCGGGGCTATCGGTCAGATCAACGATAAGCCGTTCGCCCTTCACATGGACCTTGATGGCAATCGGAATCGGCTGTCCGAGCACGATGCCATCATTGTCCAGATAGCCCTTGCCTTCGTAGATGCCGTCAGGAATTGCCGCGACCAATTGGCGATCGGCCATTTCGCTTTGACGGAAGATCTCGTGACGGCAGGCTTCGACGGTGGCAAGACCAAAGCGGTTGATGATCTCCAGCATGCGTCGCTGACCCGTCCGGCAAGCGGCGATCATGGCGTTGATGTCGCCGACGATCAGGTCCTTGCTGCGGCTGTTTCGGCGAATGATGTCGATAATGTCTTCGACCGGTCCGTGCTTGTTGCCGATCTTTACCGGCCCGAAGCGAATCCCTTCCTGATAGACTTCGGTCGTCTCGGTTCCGCCGCCCGGATCGCGCCCACCGACATCGGTGACGTCGGCGCGTGCCGCGACGTAGCCAACGAGTTCGCCTTCGAGAAACAGCGGCGCGAACATCGTCACGTCGGTGAGATGGGTCCCCTGGATGTAGGGATCGTTGAAGAAGACGATATCGCCGTCCTGAAGCCAGCTTTCCCCGCCCCGCAACCGCACGGCTTCCTTGACTGCCTGATCCAGGCTGCCGAGGAAAAGCGGCAGGCCGCTCGACTGGCCGAGAACATCGGCGTTGCGGTCGAGCAGCGCGACGGCAGCGTCACCGTTTTCGTAGATCAGCGGCTGAAAGGCAGATCGCACCAGGGTCGCCAACATATCGTCGGCCGCCGACAGGAACAGGTTTCGAACGATCTCTGTGGTAACGACGTCGACGGTCATGGGTTGGTCTTCCTGAGAATGAGAGTTCCGAACTGTTGTTGGCGCGCAGCCCATCCGCGCGGCACCAGCGTGGTCGAACCGTCTTCGAGAATGATCGCAGGACCGGTGATGACGTCCTGGCGCTCGAGGCTTTCGCGGTGGACGATGCGCGCCTCGTGGCGCTTGCCATCGATCGTCACCGTGCGCTTCGTCTCGCCCCGCGTCTCGGCCGGCTTTTGCCGATCGACAAAATCGGCGCCGATCCGTCCTGATGCCGCAAGCCGCATCTGGACGAGTTCGACCGGCGCGCCCGGCATCGCGTGCCCGAAGCGTTGACGGTAAGTGTCGTGGAATGCCTGCAGCAGGCTTTCCGGATCAACCATCTCGACGGAGACCGGATGCGCCTGGCCGGCGTAGCGCATCTCCACGGTCGTGACGTAGCTGGATGCCGCCTCCTCGACGCCTTCCGCCCTCAGAAGCTGGGCGCCCTGTTCGCGAAGCAATGCGTGTGTCCGCTGAAGGACCGACCCGGCATTCGCCTCGTGAGCGAAACCGCTCAACGGCGCCGAGACGTCGTGGCGAACATCGGCGTGCAGCATGCCCCAGGCGGACAGCACGCCCGTGCCGAACGGCACAATGACCTCGGAGATGCCGAGTTCGTCGGCCAAAGCCGCCCCGTGCAAGGGACCGGCCCCGCCAAAGGCGAGCAGTGTGAAGTCGCGCGGGTCGATACCGCGACGCATGGTGAGCGTGCGGATGGCATTGGCCATCATCGCGTTCGCCACCGCAAGCACGCCGGCGGCAGCGGCATCCACGTCGATGCCCAGGTCACGGGCGAGCCCGCCCATGGCCTCCCTGGCGGCCCCCACATCGAGCTTCATCCGGCCGCCGAGGAACCAGTCCGGATCGATCCGCCCCAGAAGGAGTTGCGCGTCTGTTACGGTCGGCTTCTTCCCACCGAGCCCGTAGCAGGCTGGTCCAGGATTGGCGCCGGCGCTCAATGGCCCGACGCGCAACCCACCAGCTTCCGCCCGGGCGATCGATCCGCCGCCCGCACCGATCGTGTGCAATTCCACCACCGGCATCTTCATCACGTTGTCGGCAATGTCCCCCTCCGCAGACAGGGTCATCCGCCCGCCAATTACCAGACTGACGTCCGAGGAGGTACCGCCCATATCGATGGCGATGATGTTCGGCCGGTTCAACGACTTCGAGATGGTCTCGGCGGCAACCACGCCTCCGGCCGGACCCGACAGGATCGTCTGAATGGGCTGACGCGCCACGAGTTCGGCCGAACAAATACCACCGCTCGAGCGCATCACGTGCAGGGGTGCCACGCATTCCCGCACGCCAAGTTCGCTGACGAGTGCGGCGAGATAGGTCTCGACCGTGCGCGCAACATAACCTGTCGCCACCGTCGTAGAGGTTCTCTCGAATTCGCCTTGCTCCGGCGCGATTTCATGAGACAGCACCACGGAGACCTGCGGCAAACGCTTCTGCAGCAGGGCCCTGAACTCCAGCTCGTGCGCAGGGTTCTTGTGGGCGTGCAGGAAACATACGGCGACGCTGCGCACCCCTTCGGCGCTCAGCCAACCCGCGAACCTGTCGACGTCGGCCACGTCCAGCCTTGTCGCAACGGAGCCATCATGACGTATGCGCTCGCGCACTGAATGGATGTCCTGCGCGCAGACCAGCGGGTCGGTCTTTTTGGGTTTGAGGCTCCAGATGTCCTTGTTGCCGGCTCGACCGAGCGACAGCACATCGTGAAACCCATCGGTGGTCACGAGCGCGATCCGCTCGCCGGTGCGGGACAATATGGCGTTCAAACCCGCCGTCGTGCCATGGACGAGAAACTCGATATCCCTCGCGATACCAAGTTCATCCAATCCCTTGAGCATCCCCTTTGCGGGCTCTCGGGGCGTGCTCAGCACCTTATATGTTCGGGTGCTGTTCGCGTGTGTATCCATGATGACGATATCGGTGAATGTTCCGCCGATATCGACCCCGACACGCAAATGGGGCGAACTCATTTCTTCCTCCAGTTCAATAAGAATTTCAGTGCATTACGCTTGCGGCTACGACCGCCGGTTAGCGGGGTACGGATGAGCTCTGGTGTGTCGCGAAGCGTGCAACCTCGTAGAGCCTCGCAGGCCCCACGGCGTCGTCGCCTTCGGCAAGCAATGGCTTCATCTGCACGCCGTCCTCGTGGCGCCCGACGGAGCAAAGCCACGTCTCGTAACTCTCGACCGAAGCCCAGAGCGCCGTCACAAGGACTTCCTCGCCATCAGGCAAGAGGTTTTGAACTTCGACGCCGAGGCATCCGGGAGATGCCAGCGCCCGTTCCGGGATTTTTCGGACTTCGAAAAACCGGACCAGCTCCTGGCTTTGCCCAGCCTTCGGCTTCAAACTCAGTACACTTCTGATCATGAGCGTCTCGCTGTCGGTTTGGGCTGGCGCTGACGCAAACCCGTTGAGCCTGTTCGGATCGCGTTCTTGAGCCAACGAAGGGTCGTCTTCCGTCGGCGGACACCGACGGAAAGTGCGACTGCGCTGGATCTGTGTTTGTCTAGGTGCGCGCTGTTGCTCGTGGGCGCGCAAGTGCTTCGCCGGAAATCAGGCGGTGGTTTCCGACCCGTCGCCGAAATACTCCATCGTGCACGTGTGGAGCATCACCGCGATGCGGTCCGTATGGTTCCAGGTCGTGTGTGTGCGTGTCGAGGCGTAGTGCAGGGAGTCGCCCTGCTCCAGCACGTAAACGGTTCCCTCCACTTCGACCGTCAGCGCCCCTTCGACGATGAAGATGAACTCCTCCCCTTCGTGGCGCATCGGCTCGGTGCGGCGCCCCGGCGGTTCGGTAATGAGCGCACTGCTCAAGACACTTCCGGGAAACTTGGTGGAGAGACGCTCGTAGGTTGCGGAGTTCGGTCCGACCGCATAGGAAACCCGCTTGTTGTGGCGCGTTTCAGCACTGTCCCCGGCCGGCTGATCCAAAAACAAGTTGATGGAGCTGTCGAGGGCACGCGACAAGGCGACCAGTGAGGTCAGCGACGGCATCGTCTGGCCGCGCTCGATCTGGGAAATGAAGCTGAACGAAAGTCCCGACTTCTCGGCAACGTCCTTCAAGGTCAGCTTCAGTTCCTTACGGCGACGGCGTAGCCGTTCCGTCAGCGGCACGACGCCAGAACCAATCATCTGGTCCACAGTAAATCCCTCCCAGAATTGTGCTGTGACTGCAATTTCCTGCAAATCGCAGCCTTCGTCAAGAGGAATTGTTATGGGAGTACAATTTTGATTTCAATCGGGAAGCTGGGAGGGTTCGAACGACCTCCAATTGCTCGAACATGTCGCCGTGCTTGCTTTCCTTAATGAGCGTTTCCGCGCTTCCCTGTGGTCGAACAGTTCGTTGCGGCGTGGTGGCCAAAGGCACATCGAAGGATCCCTTAGCCATAGAGTGGCGCTGCAGGAAAACCTGCGCGCTCAAAACGTGCGGCAGCTCGACCAAATGGCTACGAAATCCATGCTTACCCTTCGGACGTCCACGGTATCGAGCCGCAACTGACCTTAGCCGGAATGGGCTATATCTTAGTTCATTTTCAACTACATTAGACTTTAGTAGAATGACGGTGCGTAGGGAGGAAGGCATGAAACGCTTGGAATCCGAAAACCTCGAAACCGACGCTGCCACGAAGGTTTGGTCCGTCCATGACTTCTGCAAACGGCACCGCCTTTGTGAGGAAGAGGAACGTCGTCTTACGAGGCTGTTTGGCATGTTCGCCACAGCCCGCGAACTCCTGAACAATGCGCAGCGCACACCGAAGTGGCGGTAATGCAGGCTGGCTCATTCGTGCGGCCGTCGCGCTTTCACTCTTTTTCCTGAGCTCCTACGCTTGGGCCGATAAGCGCGTCGCGCTGGTCATTGGAAACTCGGCCTACCAACACGCGCCGCAGCTTTCAAACCCGCAGAATGATGCCAGCGACATGGCGTCGAAATTGACGGGAATGGGGTTCGTGGTTGTGACGGGCCGCGACCTTGACCTCACAGCAATGCGTCGGTCGATCCGTGAGTTTGTCGGCAAAGTCGAAGGCGCCGATGTGGCGCTCTTTTTCTATGCCGGCCATGGACTGCAGGTAAACGGCGGCAACTACATCATCCCGGTCGATGCGCAGCTTCGTTCAAACAACGATCTGGATTTCGAGGCGTTGCCGATCGAGCTGGTGCTGTCTGCAATGGAGCGCAACGCCAAGGTCAACCTGGTGTTCCTTGATGCGTGCCGCGACAATCCGCTTGCTGCGACATTGGCCCGTTCCATGGGAACCCGATCCGTGGCCGTTGGCCGGGGGCTCGCGAAGCTCGATACCGGCGTGGGCTCGCTGATTGCGTTCGCCACGCAGCCTGGAAACGTTGCCCTTGACGGCGCCGGCAGAAACTCCCCGTTCACGTCAGCCTTGCTGAAACACCTCGGGACGCCAGGGCGAAGTGTGACGGATGACCTGATTGCCGTGCGTCGCACCGTCTTACAGGCCACGGATGGCAAGCAGGTTCCCTGGGACAGTTCATCCCTGACGGGCCCCGTCGTTCTCAATCCAACGCCGACGCTGGCCACGACGCCGAGCGCGTCCGAGACGACAGGTTCCGACAGAACCGTGGAGCTTGCGTACTGGAATTCCATCAAGGATTTGACCGAAAGTAGCTTCTTCGAAGCCTACCTTGAAGAATACCCCAGTGGCGCGTTCGGAACGCTCGCGAAGTTGAAGATGGCGGCGATCGCAGAGCGCGAAAAGGAACGTCAGATGGAGGAGCAGAAAAAGGCGGGTTCAAACCGCGCCGTAAATCCGCAGGACAACGCCAGCCAAACAGACGTCGCCGCGATCGAGCAGACCACCCCGGGAGCCCAGGCGCCTGGTTCGTCCGTCGGCCATATGACTGGCGGGGAGCTCACACTCGCAACCCAAAGTCAGCTGGCGCGGATCGGATGCCTCAGCCAGATCGACGGCAAGTGGGGTGAAAGCAGTCAAAGAGCCCTGAAGGAATACGCCGAACGCAAGGGGCTCAAGCTTGCGTCGCTCGCGCCGACCGAGGAGCTTTTGAATGGGCTGAAGGCGACCGGCAATCGCGTCTGTCCACTCGAGTGCGGCAACGGAATGGTGGCCCGGGACAACCGCTGCGTCGAGCCCGGCATGAGTTCGTTCGACGGCACGTGGAGGATAACCAGGCATGCAAAGACGAATTGCGGCGACTGGACCGAACTCTCGACCACCGTTTTCGTCAGGAACGGGGCCGTGTCGTCCAGCTCCGGATTCTCGGGAAAAATCTCCAGGAACGGGTCCGTCAGTATTGCCCACACCTTCGTCCATAAAGGGAGGAAAGGAGGTAACACCCTGACGGGAATGATAAAAGGAGACAAGGGCAGCGGCAGGTTTCGGGGGACGGGAGCAGGCAGCGGTTGTTCGGGAACCATCACCATGAGCCGGATGTAGCGTGGAGGATGCCAGGTGGTGGGCAAGATCATTGCACCTCATGACCGCACTCTACCGCTCGCCGGCTGCGCCAGCGACCGGATCAGCCACGTTCTAGGCAACGCCGTGCGCCGCGGCCACGTTTCAACACGAACCGCTGGTTGACGGCCACTGCCGCTATTGTCCGCGATACGCGCGCCTGACGTCTTCCATCATGATTTGCAGCGGAGTGACGCTCGCAGCGGTCACGTACCACGCCTCCGGATCAACAAGCACGACCCTCCCATTCTTCCAGGCGCTCGTTTGGCGCAGGAGCGGATTGTCGATCGTTGCGACATCCAGGACCGATCGGCGTTCCATGACCGCGGTGCGGTCGATGACGAAGATGATGTCGGGGTTCGTCGCCTGAATGAACTCGCTGGTTACAGGTTGTCCGTGGAGACCGGTCTCGGCCGCTTCATTGGCAGGCTTGACCCCGAAGGCATCGAACACAAAGCCGTATCGCGAGCGCACGCCGAACGCACTGAAGGCGCCATTGTTGTGCATCACGATCAGCGCCGTTTTGTCACTTGTCCGCGTGACACTTTGCAGGTCGGCAAGCTTCCCGTCGAGATCGGCAATTTTCTCGCGCGCGACCCCTTCCTTTCCGAAGATATGGGCAAGCGTCATCAGATGGTCTTTCACGACCTCGATGTGGCCGGCGCCGCTATCCCGGTAGTCGACGTCGAAATGGATGACCGGCGCAAAGCGGCTCAGCTCGCGGTAATGCTCGGCCTGTAGTGATGTGATGAGAACAAGATCCGGATGGAGGGCGTAGACGCGCTCGATATTGGGCTTGACGATGAACCCCAGATCCACGACGTCAGGATCGTCCCGATATTTCGACAGAAAATGCGGGACGAAGTCTTTGGCAGTCCCAGCCACGGGCACGCCCAGTTGATCAAGGAAGTCCAGCTCGTTCATGTCGAGCGCGGCCACCCGCTCCGGGCGCCGTTCAATAACGGTCTTGCCGAGCTTGTGCTCCACGGTGACCGGTTCGAACGCAGCACTGTCGACGGAACCAGCGCTCCCCGTGGCGACGGGAGCCACCGCAAACACTGCCGCCGCCACAGCCAGCGCCAGGGCCAAGCGGCCAAACTTCATGCCTCGGATCATCGTGTCTTTCCTTTCTGAGTGAAGTAGTTGCAGAGACGCCCCTGCTGCCGCTCTACGATCTCGAGATCGAGGCCATAGAGCTCTCCGAGACCGCTTCCCGTAACCACCTCGGAAACGGAGCCGGCTGTGTGCACGGCGCCGTCCTTCATGGCGACGATATGGTCGGAGTAGTTGGCAGCGAAGTTGATGTCGTGAATGACGGCGATCACCGTGCGTCCCAGCTCGTCGCAAAGCATCCGCAGCGCCTGCATGATCTGGACCGCGTGTTTCATGTCGAGATTGTTGAGGGGCTCGTCGAGCAGAAGGCACTCTGTTTCCTGCGCGATCGTCATGGCAAGGAAGGCCATCTGGCGCTGGCCGCCGCTGATCTCGTCAATCAAGGCACTGCGCAGCGGTTCGAGGGAAAGGAAGTCGATCGCCTCGTCGACGGCGCGGCGGTCTTCGGCGGTCAGCCGCCCGCGACTGTGCGGAAAGCGGCCGAAGGTCACGAGCTCCTCCACCGACAGCCGCAGATTGCAGTCGGGCCGCTGTCGCAAAGTGGCGACGCGCCTTGCATAGTCGCCTACCGCAAGGCTGGCGATATCCGTTCCGTCGATGGTAATGATGCCGCTCGTCGGCGCGAGAAGCCGGGCGATCAACATCAGCAACGTCGACTTGCCCGCCCCGTTGGGCCCGATCAGCGACGTCAGGTGCCCCTTTGAAAACTCGGCCCGCACATCCGACAGGATCGGACGATTGCCGTAACTCTTGGAGAGTGCAGTGACTTTGATCATGCGATGTCCCGGAAACGCAGCGTGAGCACCAGGAACCATGCGCCGCAGGCAAGATTGATCAGGATCCCGACGGTGGTGCGATAGTTGAAGACATGCTCGACGCTCAGCTGCGCGATGAGGAACATGCCGATCGCAGTCAGGCAGCCGAGAGGAAGCGTCATCCGATGGCGTTCGCTTTTAGCGCACGCATAGGCAAGGTTCGCCACGAAGACGCCCATGAACGCCGTTGGCCCGATGAGGCTGGTGGAGACTGCCACAAGGACCGCGATGAGGCCGAGCAAAAGGCGCGCGTGCCGCTGATAATCGACGCCGAGCGAAAGCGCCTGGTCGCGCCCAAGGGCCATCAGGTCGAGAACGGCAAGGCTCCTTGAGCCGGCAAGGCAAACCAGCGTGACGAGCCCTGTCGACCAGAGCAGTTGCACCGGCTCCACACGATCGAACGAAATCAGCGAGAAGCCCTGGAAAATGGCGAACTCGCCTGGACTGATCCGGAGCTGGACGAATTGAGTGAAGGTGCCGATCACCATGGTCAGCACCAGCCCAACCAGAAGCGGCTGGCCGGTGTCGACCTGCGGCCCCTTGAACAGCCAGTGATGGATGACCAGCGAATAGGCGACCATCATCAGGATCGAGGCCAGAAAGTTGCCGTAGTCCCCCAACACCATCAGACTGGACGTGCCGAGGATCAGTACCAAAAGGGCCTGCAGCAGCAGATAGACTGCCTCGTATCCCATCACGGCAGGTGTGAGAATACGATTGCCGGCAATGGTCTGGAAGACGATCGAGGACAGGCCGACGGCAATGCCGCCGACGATCATTGCGGCGAGCTTGGTCAGCCTGCGCGGGATGATGTAGGCAAAGTCCAGTCCGGAGCCGACGAGGACGAAGGCGATCGACAACGCTGCAATGCCGACAAAGGCGACCAGCAAACTTACCCGTCTCCTCATCGTCTCTGCCTGACGATCAAGAAAAGAAACAGAAGACCGCCCACGCCACCCATCGTGAGACCGATCGGCACTTCGAACGGGTAGATCAACAGCCGGCCGAGGATGTCGCAGACAAGGACGAGCGACGCTCCTCCGAGCGCCACCGACGGCAGTGTTCGAGCGAGATTATCCCCCTGTCTCAGCGCAACGACGTTCGGCACGACGAGGCCGACAAAGGGGACGGCACCGACAGCGACGACGGTCGCCGCGACCGTGGTCGACACCAGCAGCAGACCAAGCGCGACCATGGCGCGATGGCTGATCCCCAGGCTGGTCGCCATGTCGCTGCCCATGCCCAGCAGCGTGAAGCGATGGGCGAACGCGTAGGCTGCACAGACGACGGGCAGAATGAGCCAGACGATCTCGTAATTTCCCTCAACGATTTTCGAGAAGTCGCCGATGAGCCACCCCTGCATGCTCTGCAGCATGTTTCGGCTGTAAGCGTAGAATTCCGCGATCGCGCCGAGCACGCTGCCGTACATCAGGCCGATGACGGGAACGAGGATGGTGTTCTTGACCTGCAGGCGTCCGACGAGTGCCACATAGATGAGACTGGCCGCGAAGCAGAAGCCAAGTGCCAGGGATGCACGCACCAGGGCGCCGCTGGCCGGCGCTACGGACAGGGCAACCAGGATGCCGAGCTTGGCCGCCTCCATTCCGCCGGTGGTGGCCGGTTCGACGAAGCGGTTTCGGACCACGTGCTGCAGAATCACGCCGCAGGTGGCGAGCCCCACGCCGGTCAGGACGAGGGCGGCAAGCCGCGGCAACCGGCTCGCCGTCAGTGTCAACCATGCCTCGTCGGAGAGCGAAGCGAGCGCCACGAGGCTCATCCGATTGACGCCAACCGTAAGCGAGACCACACAAAGCGCCGTAAAGGCAACAGGAATGGCGGCCCGCTTTAAAGCGACGCTACCGACGCCGAGGAACACGTCACGACTAGGCACCGATCCGCCATCCTTTGGCGGCCTGACGCTGCTGCAGAAAGTGTCGATAAAGTCCGTCCCTGGCCTCCAGTTCCCTAGGCGAACCTTGCTCGGCAACCCGCCCATTTTCCATGACGACGATGGCGTCCGCCATTCGAACGGTCGAAAGCTGATGGGCGATAACGAGAACGGTGCGCTTGCCACGCAACCGAGACAGTGTTCTGGCGATGGCTTCCTGGTTTTCGGCATCGAGCGCCGCTGTCGCTTCGTCCACCAGCAGGATCGGGGAATCCTTGATCAGCCCGCGGGCGATTGCGACACGCTGGCGCTCTCCGCCGGACAGGCGCGCCCCACCCTCGCCGACGATCGTGTCGAAGCCATCCGGCAGGCGATCTGCGATCTCATCGACACCGGCCAGCTGCGCGGCAGCGCGGACGTCGTCATCCGTCGCATCCGGACGACCGATACGGATATTGTCGGCGATGCTGCCCTGGAAGAGCCAGCTGTCCTGGAAAATCTGGCTGATCTGCGCAGAGAGGTCCCGTGAGCTGATGTCGCGGATATCGACGCCGCCGATCATGACCTTACCGGCATCCGCGTCGAAGAAACGCGCAATCAGGCGCATCAGCGTGGTCTTGCCGGAACCTGACGCTCCGATCAACGCGAGCATGCTGCCCGGCTCGACCCTGAAGCTAGCGCCGCTGACCACCGCAGGCTCGCCCCGCCGATAGCCAAAGGTGACGTCGCGCAGTTCAACGGATGCATCCCGGGGACGCTCCGGATTGACCGGTTCCGATAGCGGATCTTCGGTGAGGACGCGATCGACTTCCGCCAACTGGTTTCTGGCGCCGCGCACCGCCGCGCCAAAGGCCGCCACATCAAGGAGCGGATCCACGAAGCAGACGGCCAGAAGCATTGCAGCGACGACGGCCACGATCTCGGGAACGGAGACATCATTGCTCAGCCGGGAAGAGGCGGCGATCACCAATGCCGCGAAGGCGGCCTGCAGGATCCAGACATTCAGCACGACCGAGAGTGTGGAGAGCCATATCAGCCTCCGACCCGAACGATGCTGACTGTCGATCGCGCCCTCGAGGAACCTGACCCCACCACCCTCGCCGTTGAAGGCGCGCAAGACGGATTGCGCCTGTGCGAACTCGACGGCGCGCTGACTGGTTTCGGCGGCGCTCAGTTGATAGGCGGTGTCGGCGGCACGGCCAAGCCACGCGGACAGCACGAAAACGCCGACCATCAGCGGTAAGGTGACGAGAGCTATCAACCCCATGCTCGTTTCGAGCGCGAAAAGCGCCGAGACCATAACGATTGGAGTGATTGCCCCGCTGACGAGTGGCGTGACGACATGGGCCGGAAGCTGGGCGATCTCCATCATCCCATGCGTAACGATATGTCCGAGCCTCGCGGTGTTTTCGGCCGTGAACCATCCGACGGGAAGACGCGCGACGTGGTCTCCGATGCGCAGACGAGCGCCGCCAAGAATGGCGAGACCCACGCCGATACCGGCTATCTCAACCCGCCGCCGCAGTAGCCAGCAGGCGACCACACCCATGAGAAGGATAACGAGCCAGCGCCCCGCTCCTTCGCCGTCCCCTCGCAGCAGACCGCCGAGAACGGGCACCGCAGCGGCGATCGTGACGCCGCTCAGAAGACCGTAGGATACCGCCATCAACACATAGCGCCTGAACACTGGCGCATCGTCCGAAAGCAGCAGCAAGAGTGCTCTTATCATGGCGTGACCTCGCAGATCGCTGTCTCCGGCAGGTGGTCGCCATAGCCCCCCGCCCGCCAAAGTCGGGCGTAGCAGCCGTTGAGCGCCAGGAGATCGGCATGTTTGCCCACTTCAACCACCCTCCCCCGCTCCATGACGATGATGCGGTCGGCATGCGTGATGGTGTCCAGCCGGTGTGCGATGACGAGGAGAGTTCGCCCCGATGCGAAGCCGGAAAGGGCCGATTGGACGGCAGCCTCGCTCTCGGCGTCGGCAGCGGCCGTCGCCTCGTCGAGCACCAATACGGGAGGATCAAGCAGGATCGCCCGGGCGATGGCGATACGCTGCTCTTCACCTCCAGACAGACGCGCATCCTCACCGACAACCGTATCGTAGCCGCGCGGCAATGCCATGATCCGGTCGTGAATGTTGGCGAGGCGCGCCGCGGCCTCGACCGCCTGACGGCTCGCTGATGGACGCCCGAGCGCGATATTGTCGCTGAGGCTCGCATGGATCAGACGAACGTCCTGCAGGACGAAACCGATCCGTTGATAGAGATCGGTCGATGCGATCTGACGCAGATCGACACCACCAAGCGTGATCCGTCCGCGGTCCGGGTCGAAGAACCGGAGGAGCAACCGGGCGATCGTGGATTTACCCGCGCCCGAAGGACCGACGATCGCGGTGACCGTCCCGGGCTCGAGGGTAAAATCGATATCGCAAACGACGTCGTTCGGCCCGTCATAGGCGTAGCGCACGCCCTCGAAACGGATTTCAGTGCCTTCGGGTCGCACGCTCGTCCCGGGCGCCGGCTGTTCGAGCAGCGGCGTGTCGAGGAGGTCCTGCACTCTTTCAGCAGCGCCGGTGGCATTCGCAACAGCATGTCCCAGGAAGCCGAGAAGCATCATCGGGCCGGAAATACCGGGCGCGACGAGCGCGAAGGGCAAAACATCGACCGCCGCAATCCAGCCGAGGTGAACGAAGAGCGAGCCGAACGCCAGAGTGACCGCAAGCACCGTCACCGGCGTGATGATTGCGTTGGCGTTGGCGAGCGGAACGACGAGCGGCCCGGTAAAGCGCAGAAAGGCTTTCTGAAAGCCATCGACCGCGTCGCGGTAGCCCTCATGCGCCCTGCCCGCAGTGCCGAACGCCTTGACGACCGGAATGCCGCTTATGAATTCGACGACTGCGTTGCTGATGCGGCTCTGGCCGGCGATGAAATCCTTGAGGCGCTCCTCGGTGATCGACTTCTTCGCGGCACCGAAAATCAGGTGGAACAGCGGGAAGGGCAGCAATGCCAGGACGGCAAGGCGCCAATCGATGGCGAGCAAATAGACAACCGAAATCGCAATGGCGCCGATGCAGCGTCCATACGTTGTATAGTAATGCGCGGTCAGCTCATGCAGTGTCGTGATGTCGTCTTGTATGGCCTGCCTGACAGCGCCCGAGGCATGAGTGGAGAACCATCCGAGCGGGACTTTGGACAGCCTGTCGACCAGCGCTTTGCGAAGGCGCACCGTAAGCCAGTTATCGGCAAGATGAGCCAGAAGCTCGCCCGTTGTCACCAGCGCCATGCCGGCTACGAGGCAGGCGAGGCTGATGGCAACGACATCGGGGATGTCGCCTGAGGCGTCCCCAGCGCCGTCGACAAGCGCAAGCTTTGCAATGAGGGCAATCCCCGCCAGCGGGACGAGCACGAGAGCCTGCCCGACCGTGGCGAGGATCACCGCCACGGCCAATCTGGTGCGGACCGGATGTAACAGCCGTCTCACCGGAGACCGTCGCTCCGCCCCGGATATAACCTTGTCTTCACGCATTTTCTTCTCGCTGATGTGAAGGATATCGGCGGAGCCAGCACCTGGCGCCCAGTGCTATCTCGCTCTTCAGAAGTCGACGGATGCCGAAAGCAGAAAGGTGCGCGGTGCGCCGAAGCCTCCGGCCAGGCTGTTTCCGCCCCAATAGGCTTCGTTCGTGACGTTCTGGATGGAAGCGCGCACGACCAGCGGCTTGCCGTCGACGTCGAAGGTATGGCGCGCGCCGATATCGAGCGTGGTGAAGGCAGGCAGTGAGAGTGTGTTGTCGCCATTGATGTAGCGCTTGCCGACATGGTTGATGTTGCCAGACAGCGTCAGCCCCTCAACCGACGGCACATCGTATTCCAGCCCGAGCTTGGCCATCACCGCCGGCACCCCGACGGCAGTCTTGCCGTTCTGGAGACCGTTGAGGGATTTCGTCACCTCGGCCTCAGTGTAGGAAACGCCGCCCAAGAGGCGCAGACCAGAGCGGACCTCACCGAAGACGTTCAGCTCGACGCCGCGATTGCGCTGCTCGCCATAGGTGCCGAATACGTTGGTGACGGGATCGGTATAGGCGCTCGGCTTTTCAATCTGGAACAGGCTGAGGGTCGTGGTGAAGTCGCCGAGATCCCATTTGGTTCCGACCTCGACCTGCTTGGTCTGATAGGGTGCCAGAACCTCGCCTGAATTCTTCGCGGTGAGCGGTGCTGTCGCTCCCTGGCTCAGACCTTCGATGTAGTTCGCGTAGAAGGACAGGCTTTCATTCGCCCTGTAGAGGGCGGCAATCGCAGGCGTCACACGGCTGGAATCGTAGCTCGACGTCAGCGCGCCCGTGACAAGGTTATGATTGGCGCTCTCGACGTTCTGATAGCGCAACCCGAAGGTCAGCTGCAGCTGATCTTCAAAGAAGCTCATGGTGTCCGACACGGCGACACTGGAAAGCTCTTGGGCCGCGGACGTGGTAGGCCCCATCGCGTTGTAGGACGTCAGATCGGGCGCTTGACCGAAGTCGAGGTCATAGTAGTTCGTCAAGGCGAGGTTGGCATACCGTCGATCCTTGAAGACGTTGTGCGCGCTGAACCGGGTCGCCGCCACATTCCACTCGTGTTCGATTTCTCCCGTCGAGAATTCGCCCCGAAGGCCGACCTCGCCGGAATCCTGTCGGCCATCGCGCGCCGAGCGCAGGCCGGTGACGCTGATATCGCCGGCATTGTTCAGAAGCGTGTTCTGCGTGATCAGGGCGTCATACCCTCCAAAGCGCCATCCCCATGCGGCATAGGCCGTGATGGCGTCCGTGAGGTCGACTTCTCCGCGCAGCACGAAGGCTTCAGTCTCGTTCGTGGTGAACGACCAGGGCGCGGCGAGCGAATGGTCGCCCGTGCGAGGCTCCGGCAGCGCGGTGACCGCAGTTCCGAGACCCGAGAGGCCGAAGTAGTTTACGCCGTCCATGTCCTCCTTCTGCTTGTAGTAGTCGAAGGAGAACCGTGCATTCTCGCCGCGCCAATCAAGTGCGGCGGAGCCTAGCGCCACCTGATCCGTTTCGTTGTCGACGGCGGTATCGCCACCACGCAACACGCCGTTGAGACGGACGCCCCATTCGTTCTCATCGCCGAAGCGCCGGCCGAGATCGACATGGGTGCCCCAGAGGCTGTCCGATGCATAGGTGGTGGTCAGGCGGGTCAGCGGCTCGTCGTCGGCGCGCTTGGGCACAAGCGCCACGCTTCCACCGACCGTGCCGCCTGGCGGCATGCCATAAAGGAATGCCGCCGGGCCCTTCAGTACTTCGACCCGTTCGACAAACTCCGTCGAGCCGCGCATGTTGGGCGCCATGCCGACGAGGCCAGCAAAGGTCGCATCGTCCACCGAGCTGTTGAAGCCGCGGATGAAGTAGGTCTCATAGATGTTGCGCTTGTTGGGCACGAAAACTGACGGATCGGTCGCGCCAATGACGGCGCCGACATCCTGCGCCTCCCGGTTCTGGATGTATTCCTCCGTGTAGGAGACCGTGTTGAACGGCGTCTCCATGAGGTCCTTGTTGCCGAGCATGCCAACGCGGCTGCCCGTCGCGACCTGACCGCCGGCGTAGGTGGCGGGGAGATCTCCAACACCCGTGGCGACAATGGGAGCAAGCGCGGTCGTACCATCTGCGCTTCCGGACACCTCTGTCTGATCCGCGGGTTTTGCGTTGCGTTTCGCCTTGTGTGTCTCCTGCGCCATGACCGGCGCCGCAACGAACGCTGCGAGCGCCGTTCCAGCCAGCAGCCTGCCAAAGCCGTGGCCAATTCTGGCGCCGCGCCTGATATCGCAACGACGATTTGTGGTGTGATCCGAACCCATGCCCCTGCCTTCCGCTTAATTAGTTTATGCCCACTAAACTAATTGCCGAAAGCCGTCAACATTCTTGACTTGCAAAGTCATGTTTCTAACGAAATCTCTTACAACCATCAGAAATCATTGAACAACTTCGCCTATCACTCTATAAGACACGGCAGGCGAGCGCGCCGCGACTCAGCGCAACTGAAAGTGTGGCCATGATAGAAAGCAATCGGCGGGGGCGTCCCGCGACGCTCACGCTTGAACGCCTTGCGGACGCGGGCATCAGACTAGGTCTTCCGAACGTCACGATGGTTGCAATCGCAGCCGAACTCGGCGTCAGCCAGGTGGCGCTCTACAAACATATCAGCGGGCTCGATGCGCTAAAGACCCTGGTTGCCGAAGAGATTTTTCTGCGATGGTCGCTGCCGATACCACTTCGGGGCGACCGCGCCGATCTGAAAGCCTATCTCACGCCGTTCAGCCTATCGATGTGGAACCTTGTCGAGGCACATGCGGGCATCGCCCCCTACATGCTTCGAAGGGACATGATCACCGAAAAGATGATGGCCAAGATCGCCGCGCATCAGCGACTGGTCGCAGACGCCTTCGGCCTCACAATGCGACAATCGACCTGGCTGCTGTTCACGATTGCCTATCACTGCGTTGCAATCGCCGACACAGTCCTCCCGAAGTCGGCTCCTGAAGCGCCCGAAACAGATGCGCCGAGCCATCGCCCGATCGATTCGGACCACGTCCAGGGAGTCGACGCACTGATCATCGGCACTTTGGCCATTCTCGACACAATTTGATTGGTAGCTTCGGAAGATCCCCGACGGCGGCTTGAGCTCAGACCGATGTCCCCAACCATTCGATCCGGCTACCGGGCGATCTGTGTTGAAAACAGTCCCGCAGGGATATCGGGGTTGTCGGCATCCGTCACGAGCAGAAGGTCGACAACGGCGTCGCCCTCGGCCGCATGTATGCCCTCTATCTTGTGCGGGTATTCGAGAAGATCAAAGGCAACCAGGATGCCTCGTTCGTCGATAATGCCGATGCCAGCGCCGAGACACGGACCGTCCAGGTAGGTGTTTTCCGTATCCTCCGCCACCGCACTGAAGACGATGTCGCCATTGGACAGGGCTGCCGCATCTGTAAAACCGAACGGCGTTCCCTGGATGGCGCCTAAATCGAAACGATCGACCGCTGAGGGGCCGAGCGGCTCAAGTTGATCGTTCGAAAGCGCATTCAGTATATCATCGAGCGGATATCGAACGATGGCGTTGTCATTGCAGCGCTTGTTCCCGCGCTGAAGCAACCGCAGTTCTTCACCAACAACCACCGCGCCTTCGATGTTGAGTTCGCCAAATTCCTCCGCGAGCGGATCCAGAATGAACGAGAGATCGACGCTTCTCGCAGGTGTGACGATGGCGCCCTGCGCATCAACACCGACAAGGACACCTCTTTTGCGATTGCGCCGCGAGCCGGAACCGATCGCAAGGAGAGCCCCATACGAAAAGTCGCTGAAGGGCGGGACAAAGATCAACGCCTCCAAATCAGGCTTCCGTTTCTTGCGGTCGCCTTTCGTCTTTGGCAGTTCACCATCGAAAAGGCGGAACAGATGACCTCGACCTGAGCCAGCAACCGGAAACACGCCAAGGTGCAACTCGTCGTCCGCAATCACATAGAGCGCCGTACCGAGGCATTGCAGCCCGCTTGCAGCACTCAGGTGCAAGGAGCGAGAATTCGAGCCCACATCGATGTCGAGGTCGCGCAGCTTCTCAAGCGTGATCACGGCCGATTGCTCCTTCGAAACAACCTCGTCTGCGTGTCTATTCTCAAGCTGCAGACGGCGTCTAGCGGTTCCGTTACCGGCCGCGTCGCTGATCTTTCCGCCCGCAGAATAACCAGCTCCCATCAGCACCTCATGCAGTGTTCATATCGCGTTCCCAGTACCAGGCAACATACATCATCCTGCGATCATGGTTCCGCGCTTTGAGAGATGTCTTGATCGTTCGCACATCCGATTTTTCGCACGCAACCCATACGAACGTCTCGTCGTTTGCCGCTTCAATCGCTGCTTTCGCCTCGCGCACGAGCATATCGGCGGCGGCGTTCGGATAGCTCGCCCGGTGCAACCATTGCACGCTGAGCGCGCCTTTAGATTGAAGCGGCTGCTCTTCCGCGCCGTCCTCGACTTCAATGATGGCGCGCATTCTGGTTTCGGCCGGAGCCTCCGCCGCAATCCTCGCTATGGCTGGCAGCGCACTCTCATCCCCTATTAGCAAAATGGTCCGCGCCTCTGGTAGACCGCCTGCGCCCGGGCCAAGCAGGGCAGCGACATCTCCGGGCCGTACGTCGCGGGCAAAGTCCGCACCTGGTGTCGACATGCCGGGAGCAGGATGTTGCAAGAAATCGATCCACAACTCCCTCCGATCGCGATCGAGAGCGCGGATGGTGTAGACCCGAACAAGTAGCTCGTTCTTGCCCTCCGGCCAGGCAATGCGACCGTCATCCCGAAAGCCTGGCCAGACCGGCGGTCTGCCCTTCGGCGGCACCAACAGGCGCACATGCATATCGCCATCCACGAAGGGCATCACATCGGCGCAGGAAAAAATCACGCGACGCATATGCGGCGTGACATCGTAGGCGGAAACGACGGTCACCTCGTGGAGGTTCGGAAGCGCCGACAGAGACGTTGGCTCCGACCAGGTCAATTCGAATGGCTGGTTTTCGGCAAAATAGAAGAGATGCTCGGCCAGGACTGTGCGGCTCATGTGCAACGTTTCGCGTGTCGGGCAGTCGAGCTCGATCCGCAGCCGCGCGTTTTCAATCTTGATTTGCGCGGTACCGAGCTTGCTTCGCAACACCGCAAGGCCATCTTTCCGCTCGACCTCGGCGTGTTCGATGAAATGCTCGCAGATCTCCTCGAGCATGTCGGCTGGGCTGACGGGGACGGCTATACCGGACAGCTTGAAATTAACCGCGTTCATGCGCTCTCCTTTTGTGATGCGTCGCCCGCGTCGCCGATGGCGGCCATCCGATGTCGCCCGATCGGCAGCATGATCGGCCGACCTGACGTAGGGTCACCGATGACGCGGCTTTCGAGCCCGAAAACATGCCGCACGGTCTCTTCGGTGAGGACTTGTTCCGGCGTGCCCGAAAGGTGAACGCGCCCACCGGCAATCGCGACGAGATGGTCGGCATAGCGGGCAGCAAGGTTGAGATCGTGCAGCACCATGACGACCGTCGTTCCACGATCGCGGTTGAGATCGGTCAGAAGATCGAGCACCTCGATCTGGTGGTTGATGTCGAGAAACGTCGTCGGCTCATCGAGGAGCAGGATGTCGGTCTGCTGGGCCAGCGCCATAGCGATCCAGACACGTTGCCGCTGCCCCCCGGAAAGCTCGTCGATCGGCCGTTCGGCAAGGTCGATTGTTCTTGTCGCCGCAAGCGCGCCGTCGACAGCCTCATCATCCTCCCTCGTCCAGCGGGAAAAGAGGCTCTGATGCGGATGCCGCCCCCTGCTGACAAGGTCGGCGACGCTGATGCCTTCCGGCGCGATCGGCGATTGCGGCAGCAAACCCAGCGTCCGGGCGAGCTCTCGCGACGGCGTCCGGTGGATGGACTTGCCGTCAAGCAGGACCTGCCCTTTGCTTGGCGCGACCAACCGCGAAAGCGCGCGAAGAAACGTGGACTTGCCACAGGCGTTGGCGCCAACGATCACCGTGACTTTGCCCGGGGGGATTGTGAGGTCCAGCCCATGCAGGATTTCGGTCTTGTCGTAGCCGGCCGTCAATCCGCTGGCGACGAGCAGATGATCGGTCATAACGACCCTCCGATCCGGTTGATGCGAACGATGAGGTAGATGAGGTAAGGCGCTCCAAGCGCCCCGGTGACGACGCCCACCGGATAACGGCCAGGCAGCAGATGCTGCCCGACGTAATCGGCGACAAGCACGAGAACGGCGCCTGTCAGCGCAGACGATATCAGCAGCGAACCGTCGTTTCGCACGATCCGGCCGGCAATCGGGCCCGACAGGAATGCCACGAACGCGATCGGGCCCGTCGCAGCGGTCGCCGACGCGATCAGCCCGACCGCTGCCACGATCACCACCATCCGGGTTTGCGCGACCCTCGTTCCAAGCGCCGCCGCCATATCGTCACCCAGCCGCAATGTTTCAAGGTCGCGACCGCGAGCGAGCAGCAGGCCGCCGAAAAACAAGAGCGCAAGCACGAGCGGCAGCGCCTGGCCAAGCTGAGCGCCGTTGACGCTGCCCGTCAGCCAACGCATCGCTTCCTGCAAGTTCCAGGCTGGTGCCGACTGCAGGATGTAGGCGATGACACTTTGCAGCATCGCGGAGATGCCGATGCCGACAAGGATCAATCGGGTGCCGGCGACGCCGTTGCGGAAGGAAAGGCCGTAGACGAGCAACGCAACCCCCAGGCCCGCAACAACGGCGATGACCGAAACCATCGGCCCGTTCATCGACAGGACGACAATGGCGAAAACGGCAGCCGCCCCTGCGCCGGAGCTGATCCCAATGATATCGGGGCTGGCGAGCGGATTGCGCAACATGACCTGGAACGCCACGCCGCCCAGTCCGAAGCACAAGCCTGCAAGAATCGACATGACCGCGCGCGGTAACCTCAGTTGTCCCACCGTGAAGGATACGCCAGGAACCGCCTCGCCCATCAACACCCGCAAGACATCGCCCGGGGGCGTGATGGATTGCCCAACCGACAAGGTGACGGCGAAGATCCCTGCGATCAGGCTCAGCAACACGGCAAGAATGAACGTGTGCCTGCGCGCGCGCCTGCGACGGTGTGCGATGACGGCACCAAGGGTTGTTGAGGGAGTTGTCACAGCTCCCTCACACGCTGGCGCCGGACGATCCAGATGAAGAAAGGCGCACCGATCAGTGCAGTGACGATGCCGACATCTATCTCCGCGGGGCGTGCAACGATGCGCCCGAGAACGTCCGCTGCAAGCAGCAGGCACGCACCTGCGAGCGTCGAAAAAGGCAGCAGCCATCGATGGTCGACGCCGATCAGCAGGCGGCAGGCATGCGGCACGACCAGGCCGAGAAAGCCGATCGGCCCACACACGGCGGTCGTTGCACCACACAGAAGGATGGCGCTAAGGGAGGCGATCGCGCGTGCGGTTGCAACGCTTTCACCAAGGCCGGTCGCGAGCTCGTCACCGAGCGCAAGAGAATTGAGTTTTCTTGCCGACAACAGTCCGATCACCAAACCTGCAAGCAGAAACGGCAAGACGGGAACGATGCGCTCGTACGTCGCGCCGCCAACGCCACCGATCTGCCAGGAATGGATCCCACCCGCGATATCGCCGCGCGGCAGCACGATCGCGATAACCAAGGACGCGAATGCAATCGATGTTGCCGCGCCTGCAAGCGCCATTTTGAGAGGGGTTGCACCACCTCGACCGAGCGAACCTATCGCGTAGACGAAGGTTGCTGCGCACCCGGCGCCGAGGATCGCCACCCAGATATAGGCATAGAGCGACGACATCCCGAACCAGGCGACGCCGACGACGACAGCAAGGGATGCGCCCATGTTGACGCCGAGAATTCCGGGGTCGGCGAGCGGATTGCGGGTCACGCCTTGCATGATTGCTCCAGCCAAGCCAAGGGCACCACCGGCAAGCGCCGCCAGCAAGGTCCGAGGTATGCGCAATGCCACGGATGCGCGGCCGATGTTGTCCTCGTCACCTGCCAGCGCCGCAGCAATATCGCTCCACTCGACATAGCGCGTGCCGACCGTAACAGAGGCGACAAGCAAGAGGATGAGAAGCGCGAAAAGCGCTGCCAGCCAAACACTTCGCATGCGGTGGGATCGGGAAACCGGCGACCAACGCCCGTCCGATGTCTTGAGGATCCCCGCGTTCATTTGGCCTTTTTGGCTGCCTCGCTCAGCAGCTTCACATAGTCCTTGAGGACCCAACCGATCGACAGAGGCGTGGGATTGGCAGCATTGCCGACCGCGTTGTTGCCGAGCATAACGATCGATTCTTGGGCAACGGCGGGCATGTGCAGCATCAGCGCGTTGGCTTTTAAAGCATCGAAAAGCACTCCGTCGCCGTAGGTGACGAGAATATCGACGTCATCGAAGGCATCGATCTCTTCGGCGCTGACCGAACCTGAGAACTTTCCAGGCTGCGATGCCTGCACCACGCTTTTCGGCGATGCAAGTCCAAGGTCTGCGAAGAACCTGACGCGGGTATCGTTGGTCGTGTAGAAATTGACGGTGCTGAGGTCCCAGGAGCTCAGATGCGTGATGAACATCGCAGATTTGCCCTTGAGTTCCGGATGTCCGGCAAGCGTTCGGGCGATGTCGGCTTCAATGCTGGTGATCAGCGCTTCCCCGTCAGCAGCCATCCCGAGCCCCGTGCTGTTTAACCGGATCGTTTCGCGCCAGTCGGTCGACCACGGAGCGTCCGGATAGGCGACGACAGGTGCGATCGCGCTCAAGGTGTCATAGTCCGCCTGGCTAAGGCCGGAATAGGCCGCCAGGATGACATCCGGCCGCGTAGCGGCGACCGCCTCGAAATCGATGCCATCGCCCTCGTCAAAAAGCACCGGCTTTTCGGCCTTGAGTTCGTCCAGCCGCGCGGTGACCCATGGCAGAACGCCATCACCGTCATCGTCACCGAAGTTGGCGCGCGCCATACCGACCGGAACGATGCCGAGGGCCAGCGGTACTTCGTGGTTCGCCCAGGCAACGGTTGCGACCCGATCCGGCTTCTTTTCCAGAACGGTCGTACCGAAGGCATGCTTGATCGTGATGGGGTAGGTCGCGCTTTCGGCAGCGAGCACGAGGTCGTGCCTACCGGTCCAGCAAAAGGCGATCATCGCCAACACGGCGAAACGAACTAGCTTCATCGCCCCACTCCATCTGATCTTAAAAGTTGACCCCAAGTCTCAGCTTAATTACCCGACGTCAACGACAAAGCGGCCGATCTCCAGAAAGTGGGCAGAGATTCCCGGAGGATCGTACAAAACCGGGGAAATATACAATACTGGACAAAAGCGCTCCAGTTAATAGCGGCAATGTGGGACAACGACTTCAAGACGGGGACGTCCGGCGCCGCTTCGATGCCGACCGGACGGGAAGACGCGATGCGGTTCGGCGACCTCCAACGGCATTCATGAGGCAAATCGCTTCAGCGTTTACGTCAACTGGAAAATGGACATGGATATTCAGATAAGCCGCAGCTCGAAGCGGGCGCCGATCCGTTACCGCAACGCGCTTCTCCTCGGTTGCACGACACTCTTTGCTTTGGCACCTGCCCTGTCGTTTGCACAGGAGGCAGACACGCAAGGCGGAGCAACGACGCTGGAGAAGATTGTTGCCGAAGGAACACGCGGCGGCAGCGTTCTGAACACCGATGACGATTCGAAATCGATCGTTGCCACGGAAACGACCGGCATCGGCAAGATGCCGACCGACATCCTTGTCGCGCCCGCTTCGGTTTCCGTCATTACGTCCAAGGAAATTGAAGAGCGCGGCGCCGACACGGTCGAGCAGGTCGTCCAGTACACAGCCGGTGTGGTGACCGACTTTTATGGTTCTGACGACCGGTTTGATTATTTCGACATTCGCGGTTTCACGCCGTACACCTATCGCGACGGCCTGGCCATCGGCAGGACTTTTGCCGGTGTTCGGGAAGAACCCTACGCGTTCGAGCGCATCGAGGTGTTGAAGGGTGCAAGTTCCTCGAGCTTTGGAGCGGCGGAGCCGGGCGGATCGGTCAACTATGTCACGAAGACGCCGAAAAACGATCGTTTCGGTGAGGTTTACGGCACGGGCGGATCGTTCGCGCACAAGGAACTGGGCTTCGATTTCGGCGACAACTTCACCGAGGATGACACCTTATCCTATCGATTGACCGGAAAATTCCAGCGCTCGGATGCCGAATACGACTATTCCCAGGATGACGAGAACTTCCTCATGGGCGGCCTGACATGGCGTCCCACCGACACGACAAGTCTGACATTTGTCTTCGATCATCTCGACAAGGATGGCGTGCCTGGCAGCGGCGGCCATCCGCTCGGTACCGATTTCGACAGGGACACGTTTTTCGGTGAGCCGGACTATTATTTCACCGAAACCAACCGCAACACCTATAGTGTCCTCTTCGACCACGATTTCGGCAATGGCCTCAGCTTCAGCTCCAATGCGCGCTACAGCAACCTGAAGGACGGGTTCGGCAGCGCCTATATTGGCAGTACACCGACCAACGGGTCGACCGTGGCCGGCCGCTATTTCTTTGGAAACGACAAATCGACCGAACAATTCGTCATCGACGCACACCTCATGTACGAGGCGGGTTTCGACAATGTCGAGAGTCGCACTTTGTTCGGCGCCGACTACAACAAATACTCGGCCGACAGCGCCAATTTCTATACGGCCGCACCGTCTATCGATTGGGAAAACCCTGTTTATTCGGGTGGTCCAGGCGCGATGTCCCCCTATGCCAAAACCAACAACGACCAGCAGACCAACGCCATCTATCTTCAGCAGGACCTGACCTTCTTTGACAAGCTGACGGTCAGCGTCGGTCTGCGCAACGATTGGCTGGATCTGAGCGAGACAAACCTTCTTGCAGGAACCACACGGAGTGGCAACCACAGCGAATTCACAACACGCGTTGGTGCGAGCTACAAGATCACCGAGGAACTGGCTCCCTATATCAGCTACGCCGAGTCGGCGGCACCGCCTGCTGTCGGCAGCGATCCGACGACGGGAAAGCAGTATGAGGTCGGCATCAAGTATCGCCCGGACGCATTTCCGGCGTTGTTCACCGCATCCGTCTACGACCTGACGAAGGGTAACATCACCGTCTTCGACCAGGTGACCTATCTGCCGCAAACGGTCGACAAGGTCCGACATCGCGGTTTCGAACTCGAAGCCAAGGCGGAGGTGACGGACAATATCAGCGTGATTGCCGCCTATAGCTACATCGATTCCAAGATTGAAGAACCTGGCGGTGTGAATGACGGCAACCGGCTGATGCGTGTTCCCAAGAACATCGCCTCGGTGTGGGGCACCTACACGCTGGAAGGCGAAGGCGCACGGGGCGACATGATGTTCGGGCTCGGAGCTCGCTACACGGACGCCTATTACACCAACATCACCAACACCACGTCTTCGGACAGCGCAGTCGTGTTCGACGCCGCCTTCACCTACAAGGTCCAGGAAAACACGACATTCCAGCTGAACGTCAACAATGTGTTCGACGAGAAACACGTGGCGAGCAAGGATACCGGCGCGGTGTACTACAATCCGGGTCGCAGCATTCTCGCGACGCTGCGCCAGACCTGGTAGGAACGCATCATCCCGCCCGCGATAAACCGGGCGGGATCCTCACGGTTGCCGGAGTTGCCGCATCCGCCGCCAAGCCGCCGGCGTTTCGCCAACGATCTGGCGGAAGACTTTCGTGAGGTGCGCCTGATCGGAAAAGCCGAGTTGGGCGGCGATGCTGGCAACGGGAAGATCACTTTCACCGAGCAACTGCTTCGAGAGCTCGACACGCTTCGAGAGCTGCCACTGCCAAGGCGTGGTGCCAGTCGTTTGCTTGAAGACATTGGCAAACCAGCTTTCCGATAGCCCAACGACGTCAGCCATGTCGGAGACAGACATGCGATAATCGCCAAGCGCGTCGGCATGCGAGATGAGCCGGTTCATCTGGGCCTGTGTTAGCCTGCCGTCGGCCCTTTCCTCACGATAGGCAGGAATATCCAGAAGCCCGGCGACGATGCTTCCTATCAGGCTCTCGGCATAGACTTCATGCTTGGAGGGGCTCCTGATCTCGTCGGCCAGCAGTTTCGCCAGCGCGTCGATTGCCGCCACGTTTTGAAGCTCGACCGGGCGGCGCAACGCCGACTGCGCGACCGAACTCCCGACCGACGGTGCCAGATAGCGTAACACCCGATCCTTATGGAGATGCAGATTGAGGTGGGAGAAGCTGTGTGCCCTTCGGCTCCCAGTCCACAAGGGAATACCGGCCGGAACATATACGGCGCGCGCCATGGGGCGCGAATTCCTTGTCAGATCGTTGTTGAGGTTCGAGATGCGGACATTCGGCGAGACGTCGTTGAAGAAGAACATGATGCGCGGATCGTCCGCGAGGTAGTAGCCGCTGGCACCGGCCTGGCTTTCCGCCTCCCAGAGAACGCTGACCATGCCATCATACTGACGCCATTGTACTGGTGCGGTGACCCGGATGCCGTCGGTTCTCCAGGACATTGAATGCCAGAAGCCCATTTTTCGATCAGCTCTTCCTCTTCAGGCGCCGGATGCCGTCACCGGCAGGGAATGCACTGACGCTGACGCCGTCACCACAGATCAGTAAGTTGACTCCAATTGTCATATTTTTCCGGATGTTTCAAGCCGGGCTTGCCGCGCGCATCTAGTGCCCGAACAGGATTTCCAGCCCGTCGGAAAAGGCACCGCGCCAGACAAGATAGTCGTGACCGCCTGCGTACTCCTTGAGCGTCACGTTGTAATTCTTGGCCGTAAGGACGTCGCGCAGATGCCGGTTGGTTTCGAGAATTCCGCCGACCGTATGCGAGCCTTTCGTCTCGAAAAGTCCTGCCGTGAGAAAGAAGCGGATTTCTCTCTGTGGTCCGGTCGCGACCTCCCAGGCCACGTGTTCGGCCTTGTCGGCGTCGGTACCGGGCGGGCTCCACCAGAAAGAACCCGACAGGCTCAGCACGTTGCCGAATGCCTCGGGATGGCGAAGGGCGACCGTTGCCGCGGCAAGGCCGCCATAGCTCGACCCGGCGAGAATGGTACGTCCCGGCGTTTGGATGATGTCGGTCCGGCGGACGACTTCCGGCAGCAATTCTTTCGCCATGAAATCGGCGAAGGCGGCATTACCGGCCAGTTCGCGACCGCGTGCCCGCCGGTCCGGGTTGGCGACGAAAACCGCGACAACAGGCGGAATACGCTTTTCGGCAATCATGTTGTCGAGGATCAGCGGCAGCGGAACTTTTGAGAGATACTCCCGAGCGTCGAAGACGAAGAGCAGGAGATTGTCCGCATTTCCTGGGTCGTAGGCGGGCGGCGTGTAGATCGTGATATCCCGTTCGTTGCCGAGCTTTTTCGCGGCAAGGCGAAAGTTGGACATCGCGCCCCTTTGATGACCGCGATCGACCACGAAGGGTTGTTCCGGGGCACCGGGCAATTCAAGGATCGAGTCCTGATTGAAGCGGTCGGGCGCCTCTGCAGGCCACAGTTTCCGGTTCAGCGGGTCGGCGGCGGCAGTTGCCAAAATCGCGACACGGCGATCGCGGTCGCTTCCGGGCAAATCCGGCACATCGAACGCCAGCTGGTAGGAAAGGCGCGTGTCGGCTGGCACGGAAAAGGTCTTGAACCAGACGTCCGTTTCGGCAAGCCGTTCCAGGTTCTCGTGGTCTCCGGATGGCGCTCCGAACATGCGAATGTTCTTCATCGCGCCTCGCCCGAGGAACGTCACGAGGGTTTGGCCGTCTGCCGCCTGCTCGACGAGGGGCGTACCGGTCGCTGATATCTCGTTCCAGAATGCTTCAGTCGTATCGCCCTGTTCGACCGCGGCCATCAGCTTGAGCATACGCGGGCTGACAGGCTGGCTTTTGGGGACCTTCTGCTCGCCGACTTCGACCCGATTGACGATCAACACCCGGGCTTCGGTCGCTGTTTCCGCCGTGATTTGCAGACGCTCGTCTTGTGAGCCGACGACGAACTGGAATTCGCTCTCGCCCTCGGCACGCTCAACAAGGCGACGAAGAGGGTTGCCGACGGCATCGACGAGTTCGACCCGAATACGGCCGCGGGTGACATTGAAAGTTCCTTTAATATAGTCGCCTTCGTTTGCATCAATGGCGAAAAGCCGGGTTTGTCCCGGCTCTTCGATGGCAATTATTTCAGCTTCTCCGCCCCTCAGGCGAGGTTCCGAAAACGCCTGCGTCGGAAAGTGCATCGCGACCATGACGAGCGTCAGAAAAATGCGTCTTACCATGAGACTTTCAGGCTCGCTGTGACAGACCGGCCGGTGCCGTAGAAGCACGCCCAGCGCGAAGCGCAGGAAGCGACATAATCCTTGTCGAAGAGGTTCATGGCGTTCACCTGCAGCTTGGTACCCTTGTAGTCGGGATTGATGGCGCCGAAATCGTAGCTGAGCGAGGCATCGAAAAGCACGACATCGGGCACCTGGTAGCTGTTGACGGCATCGCCCTGGCTTTCGCCGATATAGCGCACACCGGCACCAAGCCCGAGGCCTTCAGCGGCACCGTGCTGAACGTCATATTTCACCCAAAGCGACGCCTGGTCCTTTGGAACGCGCGCCGGCGCCTTGCCGATTTCGGCGCTTGCGGAGGATTCGGTAACCTCCTGGTCGATGTGGCTGTAGGCCGCGACAAGCGAAAGGCTCTCCGTCACCCGCGCATGGCCTTCGAGCTCGAAACCGCGTGAGCGGATCTCACCCGTCTGTCGTGCGTCATAGGGCGGGACGTCGGCATAGGTTATCGCGTTTTGCTGTGTCAGGTCGTAGTAGGAGGCGATCACCTGATAATCGGCATCCTCGGGCGCGTATTTCACGCCGATTTCGAACTGCTGTGCCGTCGTCGGATCGAACAGCGCGCCGGTCGCCGATGTCTGCAAGGTCGGCTCAAACGACGTGCTGTAGCTGACATAGGGTGCGATGCCGTTGTCGAAGTTGTATATCGCACCGGTGCGCCAGGTGAACCTCTCGTCGTCGTAGGCCGTCTCGCTCGAGGAAATATTGTTCGAGATGTCGGTCGACGCCCAGTCGTAGCGGCCGCCGAGAAGCAAGTTCAGCTTGCCGATTTCGACCTGCTCCTGCGCGTAGATGCCAAGCTGCCTGGCAGTCGTGTCGGTATCGGAGGTGGTGTTGAGCGCGATCGGCGGCAGGTTGCCGTACTCAGGGTTTGTCCAGTCGATGGAAGGAACGCCGCTGAAGTTGTAACCCCAGCGATAGTCCCGGTTGGCATGCTGGTAGTCGAGGCCGATGAGCGCCGTGTGCGATGCAGCACCCGTGTCGAATTCGGCCTGCAACTGGTTGTCGATGACGAACTGCCCGAGGTCTTCGATGCCGCCGCTTGCCATGCGTGTGATGGTCTTGCCGTCCGCTTGCAATGCGTTCCAGATCAGCGTGCGATAGTCCGTGTCGATCCGGGTGTAGCGGGCGTTCTGGCGGAAGGTGAAGGTGTCGTTCAATTCGTGCTCAAACTCGTAGCCGATCGAGGCCTGCCGACGCTTGGTGATGTCATAGTCCGGATCGCTGACCAGGAATTCCTTCGGGATGTGGCCGTAGGGCGTTGGATCGATCGTGCCCGCCTTTTCCATGAAATTGCGGTAGCCGGCCTTCGGATCGTTCTGGTGGATCGCGCTCACGGTGAGTGAGGTGCCGGCATCGGGCGCCCAGGTGAGCGACGGTGCGATCGCCACGCGCTCCTTCTCCAGGTAGTTCTCCTGGGTGTCGGCCTTCGAACCGGCACCGGTCAGTCGGTAGGAAAACGCCTCGTTACCGGGGACGGCGCCGCTGAAATCGAAACCGGTGAAAAGCTGTCCGTTCGTGCCAAAGCCAATCTCGACTTCTCTCAAGGGTTCGATCGTCGGCTTCTTGGAGACCAGGTTGATGATGCCGCCGGGGTTCGCCTGGCCGTAGAGCACCGACGACGGTCCGCGGATCACCTCGACCCGTTCAAGCAGATAGGGGTCGATTTGGCCAAGGGAGCCCGTGCCATAGGCAAGCCCATTGAGGTAACGCGGCACGTAGAAATAGCCGCGCAGGAAGGTTTCGTCATGCAGGTTGGAATCGCCGCGATATTCGGTGAAGACGCCTGCGCTGTAGCGCAACGCTTCGGCGACCGAACGCACCGCCTGGTCCTCCATCTGCTCACGCGGCACGACCGAAATGGACTGAGGCGTCTTGGCGATTGGAGTGTCCGTCTTCGTCCCCGCCCGGCTCTGCTTGGCGACGTAGCCATCGACCGGACCGTCCCCTTTTTCCCCGTGCGCCGTGATCTTTTCGAGCTGCGTCGCGCCTTCCGTCGAGGCGGCGTTTTGCGCCGTTGCCTCAGAGAGGGTCAAGGTGCTCGCTGTCGCAAGGAGCGCGACGAGAACCGCCCGATTGCCGGAAGTGTAGACGCGCGTCTTTGCCGCCCGTCCATGACTGGAAAGGATATGCTGCATTCAATCTGCCTCGACGTTTATGCGGCCCCCGCCGCAGGGTCGGATGCGACCCTTTTAAACTTGACTAATGTAGTCATATATATCTAAGTCTGGGGGACTGTCGACGGCGAGCAGCTTTTCCAAAACGGCAAAAAGTTTTGCGAAAAAGGCAGCGCGTTGACGGGTTCGCTTCTTCCACGGAAGGAAGACGGAAAGGGGTTCGGGGACACCATCATGAAGGAACGAAGGCTTGTCGCGGTCGATTATTTTCCGCGGCAGATCGATGTCGCCACGACGACAACCAGCGACCAGCCGGCAACCGCGCCGGTGCCTCACATTCGTGATCTTTCCCCACGGTTCCAGCTCTTCGTGTTCCTTTATGGCGAGCAGCAATTCTACATCGACGATATGCTTTTCGACATGAAAGCGGGCACCGGTCCCGCCTGCCAACCGATCGCACTGATCATGTGCCGCACGCGCCGCAGCGTGCTGACGCCAGTGCCGAAGGCCGGAAACCCACTGCGCAAGGTGATGATTTCGGCGCCTTTGCGATGGATGGAGGACCTGCGCATCGAGAAGGAGGCCCGTTCTCCCGAACTCAATTCGTTCGTCTCGGGCCACCTCAACCATTTCGTCTGGCGGCTGCAAAAGCACGCGATCCAGCTGGCCGAGGAGATCATCGAGCCGCCCTTCGCCATGACGCCTGAAATGCGCATCCTGTTTCAAAAGGCGCGGGCCATGGAACTCATGTGTCTGGCCTGCGGCGCGCTGGTGGAAGACGCCGGAAAACTGCCCTCAAAGCCCGCAATCAGCACGTTGCGCCAAAGCGAGCGCGTGCGCGACTACGTGCTCGAACACCTCTCGGAGCCGCTCAGCATCGATACGATCGCGCGTGAAACCGGTGCGAGCGTCAGTTCGGTGCAACGCCACTTCAAGGAACATTTCGGCATCACCGTGTTCGATTTCATCCGGCGTACCCGACTTGAACAGGCGCGCGACGCGCTGGAGCGGCAAGGCACGACGATCGCACAAGCAGCGTTCATTGCCGGCTATACGAGCACTGCCAATTTCACAACCGCCTTCAAGAAGACCTACGGCGTAACACCGCGTTACCGCCGCGCTTGAGCGCATCTACGGGCAGCTGCAACGGTCTCGCCGCGGTTTCCAAGACCCGCGCGATGCGACACCGCTAAGGAAGCCCAAAACCAGGGCGAAAACGTCTTGTCTTGCAAAGGTGAATGCGGCACTTAAGATAATAAGATTCAAAGGATTAGCGGGAGAGAACATATGGAAACGAGCGTCATCGACGCGATTGCCGAAAGGCAACGCCGTCAGCTCGCGATCCGTCTTTTAATCGTGTTCGCCCTGGCCGTTCTTTGCGTCGCAACGGCGATCGCGGACGTTCTGACTGGCCCGTTTCAGCTGGGCTTGGCCGACGTCTTCACAGCGGTGTTCGAACCATCCTCGCTCGACAAGCGGATCCTTGTGGTCGTCCAGGACGTAAGGTTGCCACAGGCGGCAACGGCCGCGCTCGTTGGCGCGGCACTCGCGGTCGGCGGCGTCGAAATGCAGACGGTGCTCGACAATCCTCTTGCCGACCCTTTCACCTTTGGTATCTCCGCGGCTGCCTCGTTCGGCGCCGCCGTGGCGATCGTGGCAGGCCTGACGATCCCGTTCGTTTCCATCGGATGGATCGTGCCGGCCAACGCCTTCGTTTTCGCGCTTGCATCGGTGCTGATCGTACAAGCGATCGCCCGCTTTCGCGGGCGGTCCACCGACACATTGGTCCTCGTCGGCATCGGCCTGATCTTCACGTTCAATGCGATGACCGGGATGCTGGAATATGTCGCAAGCGAACAGGCGCTGCAGCGGTTCGTATTCTGGAGCATGGGCAGCCTGACGGCGACGGACGGCACGCGGACAGTGCTGCTTGCGCTGCTTCTTTGCGTGACACTGCCCTTCTCGTTCATGGCGTCACGGGCACTGACTGCGCTCAGGTTCGGCGAAGATCGCGCCCAGAGCTTTGGTGTCAACGTGCAGCGACTTCGGTTCTGGGCACTGTTTCGTGCCAGCCTGCTTGCTGCGGCCACCGTATCGGTCGTCGGTTCGATAGGTTTTGTCGGGCTGGTTGGCCCCCATGTCGCCCGCCTGCTGATCGGCGAGGACCACCGCTACTTTCTACCCGGGGCAGCACTCGTCGGCGCGATCATCATGTCGGCTTCGGCGCTGCTCGCCAAATCGGTCGTTCCAGGTGTCGTGCTTCCGATCGGCATCGTCACCTCGCTCGTCGGCCTGCCGGTGTTCTTCACGCTGATCTTGAGGTCGAGCCGATGATCGACGCCGACCTCATGCTCGAAAACGTGACCGTTGGCTATCGGTCGCGCCAGATCATTCGCAAACAGACGTTTCTTCCCTTCAAGGCAGGGGCAATCTCCGCACTTGTCGGGCCGAATGGCGCCGGCAAATCGACGCTGCTTCGAGCGATCGCTGGCCTGGTGCCATCGACCGGTGAACTGCGCATCGGGCAGACGCTGCTTTCGTCGCTCGATTTCGAGGAACGGGCGAGGCTCGTCAACTACATGCCGCAAGCGCTGCCAGCGAATGTCGCGATGACCGCGATCGATTCCGTCACCGCGGCCTATGCGATTTCCCGTCGCTCCGCCGGGTCGCGAGAAGCGATCACGCACGCGGCCGAGGCGCTTGCGCGCGCGGGCATAGCGGATCTTGCCTTCGAACCGATTTCGAGACTATCGGGCGGTCAGCGCCAGATGGTTGCGTTCGCCCAGGCGATGGTGCGGGAGCCCAAGGCCTTCCTCTTTGATGAGCCGACCAGCGCACTCGACCTGCATCATCAGGTCGCGGTGATGCGGATCATGCGATCGCTCGCCGAGGCCGGCCACGCCGTCGTGGTCGTGCTGCACGATCTTGCGCTTGCGGCGCGCTGGTCCGACCATATGGCGGTGATCTGCGGCGGCTCGCTCGTCGCTGAGGGCAGGCCGGGCGACATTATCTCGCAACAGCTGCTTGCGGATGTCTACGGGGTCGATGCTTCGGTCGGGCTCTGGCATGGCGCCCTGCAGATCGCGGTAAAGGACCTGGCGCCGGCATCGATGAAACGGCACGGCTAATGCCGCACCCTCCTCAAGGCAATGACACCAGGACGGTACCGGGGAGCGGTAGTGCTGCGAAGCGGTCGTTGATTTCTGCCAGCGTCAGCTCCGGGTCGATCGTTAAGCGAAAGTCCGGATGGAACCAGACCGCCATCGCTTCGAGCGCAACGAGGCTGTAGGGCGTGGCCAGAAGCTGATGCCAGATGCCATGGTAGCGCCGGCCATTGTCGGCGACGCTGTCGAAACCTCGGCGTCTGGAAAGCGCACTCAGCGACGCCTGCGATGTACGAAGATCCACACCGGGCCCGATCGCCAGCCCGTCGCCGACGCCGACCGTCCCGCTTCCGGTGGCGACGATGACATCCGGACTGGTCTGTAGCAGGAAATCCAGGCTGACCTGGCCCGTTGCCCCGGGAACCAGCGAACGCGCAACATTGTCCCCGCCTGCGCGCTCGATGTAGTTCGCGCTGCTGCCAGGCGTCCAGCAGCAGTCGGCTGAATTGGCATGCGCTTCGACCAGAACCTTCGGACGGTCCCGCACACCCGATACCAGCGTTTCGAGACGCCGAACGCGTTCGTCGTAGAAAGCCAGAAACGCACCGGCGCCAGCCTGCCGTTCGAATAGCGTTCCAAGGATTGATATCGCCGCCTTGATATCGGTGCCCGCTGGCATCGCTTCCTCCGGCCCCGTGATGAAGACGACCGGAACGCCCGCCGCCTCGAGCTGCCTGACAGCGATATCGTCGGGCGAAAAACCACCGCTGAAAATCGCCACATCCGGATCGAGCGTCAACGCTCTCTCGACCTGGAAACCGCTCGCGTTCGGATCGCCAAGATCGGCGATGGCATCGATCTCCGGATGGTCTTGGCGGATCGCGTCTGCGAACCCCGCATCGAGACGGCGCCGGCCCCCCCAGCCGACAAGGCTTTCTAAAGGGCGTTCGTGCACGAGCGACAGAGACAGGAGATCGATGCTGTCCCCAAGGACGACCCGCACCGGATTACGGTCAAGGCGCACCTCGCGTTGATAGGCGTCCACAAGCATCCGTGCTTCAGCTTGCGCCGCCTTGGCAGGAAAGAAGAGGAGCGCGGTTAAGAAAAGGACAACCGTTCTCATTCGTCTATCGCCCATTCTGCGAACGCATAGAGCCGGGCGGCCTTGGCGAGTTCGGCATAACGACCAGCGACACCGCCGTGCCCGCCAATATCAAGCCGTGTTTCGATGAGGAAAGGTCCCCGAGCGGGCGCCGCATGACGAAGGCGCGCGATCCACTTGGCCGCTTCCCAATAGGGAACCCGCGCATCCCGCACGCTCGCGGTTGCAAGCACCGGCGGATAGGCCTTGCCGTCGACGAGCTCATAGGGGCTGTAGCGCGCAATCAGATCGTAGTCTTCGACGTTGTGTTTCGGATCTCCCCATTCCGCCCGCTCCGGTCTGGTCAAAGGCAGTGAATAGTCGAGCTGGCTGTTGAGCACATCGACGAACGGTACCTCTGAAATCACTGCGCCGAAGAGATCGGGGTTCTGCTCCAGGGTTGCCGCGACCAGAAGGCCGCCGGCCGATATCCCATGGGCGACGATGCGTCCGGGCGTAGCAATTCCCGCCTCGAGCAGCTTGCGGGCTGCGGCCGCGAAATCGTCGAAGGAGTTCTGCTTGAACGCCCCCCTTCCCTGTTCGTGCCACTGGTGTCCCTTCTCGCCACCTCCGCGTACATGGGCGATCGCATAGGTCCACCCGCGGTCGACAAGCGCGAGCTCACAAGGATCGAACCAGGGGCCAACCGAATGCCCGTAGGCGCCGTAGCCGTAGAGGAGGACCTTGCCGTCACGTGGCAGGTCAAGGCGACGCAACAGGCTGATGGGTACGAGAACACCATCGGGGGCTGCAGCCTCCAACTCCAGCGTCTCATAGAGTTTGTCGTCGAAGTTTGGCGCTTCGCGTTGCCACAGTGTCTCGGTTGCCCCAGTCTGCGGATCGTGGGCCATCAACGTCTGTGGCAGGACATGTGACCAGCACCGAAACGCGATTGTCGTCGCACCCGGCTCGACGTCATGCTCCAGGCTCACTGCCGCTCCCGCCGGTAACGAGACAACGGAGACGCCAATCCTGTCCTGCCCGATGACGAGCAGGCGATACTTCATCCCATGCTTTTCCAGAATGGCCAGGTTCGCGCCATAGGGCCTGAAATCTTCCACCGCGGTCGTCTGGCCGTCGCCAAGAAACTCACGCCAGCCGGCAGCACCTTCGCCCAACCTGCCCTGCATCAGCCGGAAATCGGAGCGCTCAAGGTTCGTTCGGACAAGCAGTGAACCAGCCCAATCCTCCACCTCGTAAAACACGCCCGCCCGGCGGGGCTCGACGCATGTGGGCGGAGCGGTCGGATCCGTGCCATCGACAAGCCAGACCTCGCTACAGGCATCGTTGAAGATGTTGATCGCGATGAAGGACCGCGAGGCTGTCCTCGTGACCCCGAGGAAGAAGGCGGCATCGCTTTCCGCATAGACGAGCCGCCGTTCGGTCCCGTCGAGAGCAGCCATCCACACCCGGTCCGGATGGCCATCATCGTTGCGCGTGACATAGAAGACCCAGTTCGCGCAGGGCGAAAGCACGAACCGGCCCGTGGTATTTGCGATCGGCGGCCGGCTTGCACCCGCGCCGATGCGCTCGATATGGATCGTGTAACGCTCGTCTCCGGATGTGTCTTCAGCCCAGGCATAATAAGCGCCGTCATCGCTCGGCTTCGCGCCGACGGACGCATAATAGGCGTGGCCTCTGGCGCGCAGCGGCTCGTCGAGCAGCAATTGCACGTCGTCACCGGAACGCCGGGTGTGCCGGGCGTGCTCGGCGCCCGGGTCGTACGCCTCCTCATAAAGCCAGCTTCCGCGCCGCTTGGCTGGAGCCGACATGTATGATGCCGTGCGCGCGACCATGGCGGCGAAAAGCTCCCGCTCGCTCGACGCTGCTTCGCCGAGAAGCTCACTTGCATAACGGTTTTCATCTGCAAGATGCGCGCGGATCTTTTCATCGAGGGCGCCGTTTCCGGCAACGACATCGCGCCAGTTGGTAGCGCGCAGCCATTGGTAGGGGTCTAAACGATGGCGGCCATGGGTCTCATGCCGCACGTCGTGGCGGGCAGCTGCGGGCGGCGCAATCGGACGGCGATGTTTCACCATGTGTAGCGCAATGTCCCGAACACGGTGCGCCGCTCGCCATACTGGCACCAACCCTCGTCGCACGATGCCACATAGTCCTCGTCGAAGAGGTTGTGCACATTGAGGGATGCCTTGAGGCCCACCAACTCCGGTTTCGTCTCGCCGAAATCGTAAGAAACGGCCGCATCGACAAGCGTGTAGGCCGGTACCTTCAGCGTGTTGGCGTTGTCGGCGAAGGTCGATCCGACGTAGCGAACGCCGGCGCCAACGGCCAGGCCCTCAAGTCGGCCGCCGAGGAACGTATGGTTCAGCCAAAGGGAGGCCGAGTGCTCGGGCACGGCGTTCGGTCGCTTGCCGAGGAAGCCGTCCTCGTCGCGGGTCTTCTCAACGTCCCAGTAGTTCGCCGCGGCGGCTATATCCCAGCCGTTGTCGAGGCTTGCCTGCGCCTCGATCTCAAGTCCGCGGCTTCGGATTTCGCCGGTCTGCGCCGAGCAGTCCGGGGTGCCGTCGCAAAGGTGCGTCGGATCGGGGTCGGTGGTCGTGACATTCTGCTTTGTCAATTGGAACGCCGAGATGGTGATCGATGCGTCGATCTCCGGGGGCTGATACTTCACGCCGACTTCATATTGCTGGCCCTCGGTCGGCTTGAACGGACGACCCTTCCAATCCTCGCCATAGGCTGGCTCGAACGACGTCGAATAGCTGACATAGGGCGCCAGACCATTGTCGAACACCTTGACCAGCCCTACGCGCCATGACGGCGCGTCGGCGTTGGTGACCGAGCGTTCGCCCTCGCCCGTATCAAGGTCCGTTCGAAGCGAATTCTCGCGTGCCCAGTCATAGCGCGCACCGATCATCAGGTGCCAATCCTGCCAGCTCATCTGGTCCTGGACGTAGACCCCCTTCTGGGCGTCCACGAGATCCGTGGCGATCGCGAGTGCCGGATCGGCGATCGGCTGAGAATTGTCCGGGTTCAGATAGTCGATCGGCGGCACGCCCGTATCGTAGCGGCTCCAGCTGCGGTCCGCCGACAGCCGCCGGTAGTCGAAGCCTAAGAGCAACGTGTGTTCGATCGGTCCGGTGTCGAGCGAGGCCTGCAGTTGGGTGTCGGTCGACAGGCCGGTCCAATCATGGAACATGATCATCGCCGCCCGGTCCAGGAGCGTGCTCTGAGGATCGCTGTAGTCGTTGAAGCCCCACACACTGATCTCGCGCGTGGTAGCGCTGAACTTCTGATAACGCACGTTCTGACGGATCTGGATACCGGAATCGAATTCGTGCTCGAATTCGTAGCCGACATGCGCCTGCTTTCTCGAGAATTCAGACCAGTCCTTGTCGCCGTCATAGAAACTCGACGGAACCTTCGGCTTACCCGGCAACAGGGTGCCGAGGGTCTCAAGCGTCACGAAATTGAACTGCGAGGGGTCGTTGTGATAGCTGCCGTGGAGCGTCAGCGAGGTGGCGTCGTCCGGTGTCCATTGGATCGAAGGCGCGATCGCAAGGCGTTCGTCCGTGCTGAAATCGATCCAGGTCTCCGCGTATCGGCCAAGCCCGGTCAGGCGATACTTGAGCGCTCCCTCGTCATCGAGCGGACCGCTGAAATCGAAGCCGGCCTGGATTTTTTTGTGCTGACCGAACTGCAACTCCACTTCCCGGAACGGTTCGTCCGTCGGCCGTTTCGACACCATGTTGATGAAGCCACCGGGGTTTGCCTGGCCGAACAGCACCGATGAGGGTCCCTTGAACGCCTCCACCCGCTCAAGAAGGTAGGGATCGACCTGTGTCGAGATGCGCCCGTCGCGGACGATCTTCAGGCCGTCGAGATAGTCCGCATAGCTTGCAAGGCTCGCAAAACCGCCGAAGCCGCGCACGAAGACGCTGTCGTAGCGCGTCTGTGCGCCGGCCGTGCCGGTCAGGACACCCGCGGAATACCGAAGCGCTTCCGAGACGGTTTGCGCACCCTGGGCGTTCATCTGATCCCGGCCGACGACAGAGACGGCCTGCGGCGTCTCGATCAACGGTGTATCGGTCTTGGTTGCCGTCGCACTTCGGTGCGCGACATAGCCTTTGAAAGGTCCTCCTGCCGTTTCGCCTGCGCCGGTTGCGATGATCGGCTGCAGGCGCGTCGCTCCGTCTGGCTCGATCGCCCCGGTTTGGATCCCACCGTCACCTGCAGGAACAATCCTGACGCTGTCGTTGCCGGTTCTGAGGAACCCGAGGTCGGTGCCTTGAAGCAGAAGTTGAAGGGCCGCATCGCCGGTCATCTCGCCACGAACGGCCTTCGAGGTCTTGCCCGACGCGTGTTCGGAACGGACAAGCACTTCAATGCCGGTCTGGCGCGAAAACGTGATGAGTGCAGACGCCAAAGCCTGCGAGGGGATGTCTGTCTGATGAAGGACAATCTCACTGCCGCTCGCCTGCTGCGAGGCGACCGGTGACGACATGAGGACAGTGCTTGCAAGCAGCACCGCCGCAATTCCCCTTAGATACATTTCGAACTCCAAATCGGCTTCCAGAGCGCTCGGCGAGCGGGCGCCGCTTGGGGCACCGAAGCTAAAGACGGAGCTGGGTGGGAAAACAATTAGTCGGCGCGACGAAAAAATTACTGGCGCGCAAGGACCGTCAGCACGCCTGGAATGGTGTAGACGCGCAGCCCGAGACCGTCTGCGATCTTTGCGATCACTTCGTCGGGATCGCGCGCATCGAAGACCGCGGTCAATCGTTCCTGCGCGAGATTGGCGCCGGCAATCTCTATCCGCCCGCGCTTGTAACGCTTCAGATCCTTGATGATTTCGGAGAGCTGCACATCGCGATAGACAAGTCGGTCGCGCCGCCAGGCCTGGATCGCTTCGATGTCGGCCGGCATTGGCGCGCTCAAGCCAGACGCTCCGTAGCGCACCATATCGCCTGTCCCGATCCTGACGGCGCCACCATCGGCGGTCACCTCGACCGAATTGTGGGCCACGGCAACGCTGACGTCCTCTTGGATATCGACGTTGAACTCCGTTCCCAGCACCCGGATCTCGCCTTCACCGGCGCGAACCTCAAAGGCGCGAGAGGCATCCTTCGCCACTGTGAAATAAGCCTCGCCGCCCAGCAACACGACCCGCCTCGACCGGTCGTCGAAGTCGAGGTCCATTGCGCTGTCTGGCCCGAGCTCGACAGCCGAGCCATCCGGAAGCGAAATGGTCGCGCGCGCGCCGATCCCCGTCCTGTAATCAGCGAACGGATGCTGCGGAAGCACCAGCCAGGCGACGGCGATCAAGAGTGGAACGGCGGCAGCGACCCTGCGGACAGACATACGCTTGCGACGCCCAAGCGCCACGCCGCCCCGCCCCCCGCCTGGCACGACAGTGTGCGGCGCAAGAAGATCGAGATCAGACCACAGACGTTCAGCATCACGATAGGCGCGCTCATGGGCTTCTGAACGATTTCGCCACTGCTCGAACGAGGAGCGAACCTCTTCGGTGATCTCGTCATCGCGCATGACGACGAACCATTCAAGCGCCTCTTCGTCGAGGCTTTCATCCCGTTCACCGGCCATGATCACACCTGATTTCAGGATCTGTGCAACCGGTGACGTCAGGGCAATGTCGACAGTTCGGTATTTCAGATTGTAGCTTCATCGCCAGCCCGCAAACGCGACCGCAAAAGTCCGAGCGCCTTTACCATATGCACCATGACCGTATTCTTCGCTATGCCGAGCCTCTCTGCGGTCTCCTGGTAGCTCAGACCCTCGAACTTGTGAAGGAAGAGAACTTCGCGGCTCCTTGGTGGCAGCATCTCGATCGCCCTGGACAACGCCTCAATCTGCTCGCGCATCACAAGCGTGGCGTCTGCCAGGGGTGCGGGATCGCGCAACTTTTCCTGCTCGAGCTCGTCGACGCCAATGGTCTCGCCCGCGCGTCGCTCGGCGCGGACGATGTCCACTGCGGCGTTGCTGACGCTGCGGCGCAGGTAGCTTCTGAGGTCTCGGATCCCCGCGAGTTTCGCGGCCAGAAGCCGCAGAAAGGCGTCCTGCACCGCGTCGGACGCCGTTTCCGCGCTCATGCCGCGACGTATCAGCATTCGCCGCATGCGCTGATGCTCATCGACATAGAGCGTCGCTAGTTCGGAAAGGTCGATCGTCATGTCCCACGAGGCTGCCGGCGATGGTCTGAGCTCGCCGCACAGGTCATTCAGCCTCAGCAGCGCGGACACGTTTTCGCCACACTATCCGCCCGCGTCAAGATAACCTTCGTAAAATAGTCAAGATTTATCGAGTGAGGATCGCTCGTGAGCATCAACGCTCGCGCATTGCCGTTATCAGCGTGTTGCAGGCTGAAGCTTGACGAAACGCTTGCGGAACCAGTCGCGCAGCATTTCCTTTTCATAAGGGTGGCTCTCCATCGCGGAACGGCCTGACGAGTTCCAGAGATAGTTCAGGTCACTGACCACCTCTTCGCCCTGCGCCAGAACCCTTCCCCCTTCCGTGAGCTTGTACCGCAGCTTGATCCTCGGCGGGGTCGAATCGCGAAGAATGCGCACGTCATCGAAATAGGGGCGCCACGGTTCGTACTGGCCAGCAAGTCTCACATCCAGAACGTCGATCTTCAGCGCCTGCCCCTTCTTCAAGTAGCGCGCCGCGAGTTTCTCGAAATAGCCGCGAAACTCGGAGATCAGGCGATTGCGCTCGCTCAAGCTGCGGAAATCGGGATCCCGGAACTTTTCGGGATGGACAAAGTCGACAGACACGGACGCATTCGCGGCGACGCCAAAAAGCATCGCGAAGATTACGGCAAAGGCAAAGCAGGTTGCACAGCGCATGGCAGCCTCCATCGATTATCGAAAATGTAGTCCGAAAGCCCGCCAACTCACGGACAAAGCGGGCGATGTGCGACGACCGCAAGCATCGTCGCACATCCGGCGCGCCCATGATAACCGGCCCGAAGCGTCAGCCTTTGATCTCAAGCACGACGAGGCGCGCTCCGCCTTTGTTGTTGTTGGTCGTGAGCGCAACATGCTTGCCGTCCGGCGCGACCGCGGCACCAAAGAACTGGGCCGACAGTTTCTGGTTCGGGAGTTCGATGATGCCGTCTTTCCCGATCGAAGTGTCGGGTTTGCCTGAGGCGTCAAGAACAACCACTGCGGGGATACCGCCGAAATACCCGACATGCATCGTGCGATCGCCCGGCAACGGGACGAGCATTCGCCCCCGATCCTCGACGGACGGCTTGCCTGCGCCCTCGCTCTGGATCGCCTGCAGGCCGCCGTTACCCCAATTGGTATCGAGCACCTTGCCGGACACCCGGAACGAAACGATATCGGGCCCCTCCGTCGTCTTGAAGCCAAGTTTCGAGGCAACACCTTCACCGGTCGCGCCGCCATAGCCGGTGGTGACATAGCTTCCGTCTGAGAGTTTCACCGCAGCGTAGCACTCGGCAAAACCGCCGTCGCCGACGAAGGGGTTGAACACCGCAACGCCCGGTGTCGGCTTCAGACCTACCGCATCGGCCGACGACTGCGGGCTGACGAAGCCGCCGAAGTCGGGATCGGGCGTGCCATCGGGCTTTAGTCGGATCAGGATGACGTGGTTTCTGAGCGTGTCACCCAGGTTGGTGTAGCCGGCACTGACAAGCGCACCATCGGGCTCAAGCGTGACCCGTCGTCCGCCTTCTGCAAAGGACTGGGCCGAATGATAGGTGAACGGTTTTCCGCCATTGAACGATGGATCGGGGCTGCCGTCCGCCGCAAGCAGCCGGACGATGTATCGATCCGCATCGGTTCGCCCCGATCCGTCCGGCGCCGAACCGTGACCCGCGACAACAAGCTTCTCGTCGCCGTTCGAATTGTCGACCTTGAGATCCCAAGCGGTATCCGCGGGCGGCGACTCGACACCCGGAAAGCTGTCGTTCTTGGCGTTTGGCCAGCCGAACACGACCTCTACGGCGCCGGTGTCGCCGCCCCATCCGGCTTTGGATGCGCCCTTGGAATCGAAACGAACGAGATAGACCGAGCTGCCCTTGCCGTCCTCGGACGCATTGACTGCTGCCACGACGTCGCCATTGGCGAGCGGTGCGACGGCGAGCGATTGTTCGACCTTTCCGGACGCAATATCGATTTCGGCGAAACCATCCTCTCCGAAGCTTAGGTCAGGCGCGCCATCGGCGTTGAACCGCCCGACGACAACGGCCGTTTCCTTCTCGACGTCGCCGCGATGTCCGGAGACGTAGATTTTGCCGTCGGCGCCATAGGCAAGCCCGCGGAAATCGTTCGCCTTGTCGGTCGTGAAATCAACAAGCGGCGTGCTCTCCTGGGCCAAGGCCGTTCCGGTCATAGCGATAGCGCTGAGCGCTATGAGACTGCGAGCAAACATCGATCTCCTCCTGTTGATTGTACGCTGATGATTTCCGTGTTTCGGGAAGCCGATGGCGAAACCGCCAGGAGCTACATTCCAGGGATGACGACGAGCACGCCGAGCCGGTTCGCGGCCTGGCGAAGATCGGCGGCAAGATCGGTCAGGGAACGCGCAGCCGCTTCGGCCGTCGCCCGCTCGGCACTCCTCGGCGCGGGCGTCAAGAATCGCTGATAGGGCGCGTCCATAGCTGCCAATGCGGTCTCTGCCCGCTCGAAGCCGTCGGTGAGTTTCTTTGCTAACGCCGCATCGGTTGCGTCGACGAGACGGTCCAGCCCGCTTTCGAAATAGACAAGCCTCGCCCCTTCAAAGGAGGTGCGGTTGTCGAGCTCCGACGTCCCGCTGAACGGCGACGGTTGGAAATTGCGGTTTGCCGGAAACAACCCGGCGCCGATGCGGCGAAGCGGCAGTTCGTAGCCGACTAGCACCGCCATGCCGTTGAACGCACGCCCCATAGCGTTGCGCTTGTCCATGGAGTTGAGCGACGCGCGATAATTGTTGTTGCCCGGCGACCACGCCGCCGCGAGAAGGCCGAGATCATTGCTGAGAAGCCTGGCGACCGATGCCGCATATTCGCCGCGGCGAGAGCCGAGCGGGCCTTCGAAATCGGCAGCGGCGGCCTCGCCGTCAGCCCCCCAGAGCAGGAACTCGAGGACGTGCAGACCGGTGGTGATCTTGACCGGTGCTTCCGCCTTGTTGAGCCGAGCGAGCGAGCGGAAATCCAGGGCCTGAGAAGGCTCGGCAATGAGACCTTCGATGACGGCGGGGTCCACCGGCCAGCCGTTCAGCCGCGGCAGCGGGCCCTCGGGTCCGTCGACGGGTCCGCCGTAAAAGAGGAAAGCCTCGCTAAGCAGATAGTCCGCGCGTGCTGCGAGCCAGGCGGCTTTCGCCTCCTTGAGCGTCGCGACCGACGGCGAATGTCGCAGGGTATCGATCGCCGTCTTCAGGTTCGATGCTGCATCCCGTGCTGCCATATAGGTTCTGGAGACCAGATCGGCATAGGCCGATATTTGGCGTGAGGCGTCATAGCCGAAGGCATTGGGGTCATTGTTCGCAAGCCGAAACTCGGTGATCGTGCCGAGCACGGATCCACCGCCCTCGCCCGGCCCGCCTTCGCCGGATGCTTCTGCCTGGGCGACGAGAACCGCCGCCGGCGAAGCCGTCCGAACGTCCGCGCGCGCCGGAGCGATATCCGTTTCGGTTGTTTGACGGGCATTCGCCATGTCATGAAGACCCGTGCCGCCGACGAGCAGGGTCGTGCTCAATCCGATCCAAATGCGAGTCCGTCGCTGCACGAGACCCTCGACGTCGTTTGGTTCATGACTTGCCGAAATATTATCAACGGGTAAAATAACTGAGAAAACGAGTCAACATTTATCGGCGCCCCGAGAGCGGTTGGAGCTTCCTGTATGATCCTGTGCATCGGCGACGTTCTGGACAGCGCGGCGCTGGTTGAATTGCGCGACACCATTGCAAGCGGGGTGTTTGTCGATGGCGTGCTGACCTCGGGCTGGGCGTCGAGGCTTGTCAAGAACAACGAACAGCTGGGCGCAGGACCTGCCCTCGAGGCCGCTCAAAAGATCGTGATCTCGATCCTTTCAGTCAACCCGGTGTTCTCGGCCGGCGTCCAGCCGCGCCGTTTTGCGCCGCCGCTTTTTGCCCGATACATACCCGGCATGCAGTTCGGGACCCATATGGATAACGCCGTGATTGGCCCCGACCATTTGCGTACGGACGTTTCGGTGACGCTCTTTCTCTCCGATCCTGACGACTATGACGGCGGTGAACTGGTGATGGAAAGCAACTCCGGGGAGGCCGCCTACAAGTTGCCGGCCGGCTCCGCGATAGCCTACCCGACAACAATGCTGCACCGGGTCGAGCCTGTAACGCGCGGCGTGCGCGAGGTTGCGGTGACATGGGTCCAAAGCCTCGTCCGCCGCGCCGATCAACGTGAGATCCTCTTTGATCTCGATCGGGTCGGACACGCCATCTTCGAAAGAGAAGGCAAATCCGAAGCATTCGATCTCATCAACAAGTCGACCGCAAATCTGCGACGCATGTGGGTGGATTCGTGATCGAGAACGTCGACGGGAGATGGCGATAATATTCTCGGCGCGCGGATCCTCGATGTACATCGAGCTTTTGAAGCGTCGCGATCGCCCGCTCCTGCTTTACGCGCAGCCGCCTTCCGGCGCTTGCGGAAGCGCGCTCAGCGTCGGTATCCTCACAGTCGGGTCGCGTGTCCTCAAGAGCCTGCAACACCTTGGCGCGAAACTAGGCATCGTGGACCAAAAGGATTCGCACGGCATCCGAAACCGTTAGACCCATGTTCTGCAGCACTGCAGTAGCACGGTCGCGAATGTCGGGATCAATTCGCGTTTGAATGAGTGCATTCGAAACCATCGCTAATCTCCTTCACTGAATTCAATGCAATGCGATTGCATGACAGAATCCAGTCAGGATCAGGACGTTGCAGACGATACATTAAGCGATCCTAACCTGCACCTTGTCGAGCGAGTGGAACGCATAGCGGACCACCGTGTACAGGGTGGGGAATGACCAACGACTCGACCCCGAACACCGTCCTGATCAAATCGGGCCGCAGCAGTTCCGCCGGCCGCCCAGCGGCATGAATGCTCCCATCGACAACGGAGACGATGTGGTCGGCATAGAGCGCCGCGTGGTTGAGATCATGGACCACCATGACGATCGTTCGCCCTTGATCCCTGTTCAGCGACCTTAGAACCTCGAGCACCTCCAACTGGTGCGCCATATCGAGATAAGTCGTCGGCTCATCAAGGAGCAGAATTGGCGTTTCCTGGACGAGCGCCATCGTGATCCATGCCCGCTGGCGTTGACCACCGGAGAGCCGGGGCAGATTGGTGTTAGCCAACGGCAGAAGATCGGTGACAGCCAGTGCCCATTCGATAATCTCCTCGTCGTGCCCCGAGAGCCGGGAGAGAAGATGGCGGTGCGGGTGGCGGCCGAAGCGGCAGAGCTGGCGTACGGTGAGGCCATCGGGAGAAACCGGGTTTTGCGGCAGGAGCGCCAGCGTTCTTGCAATCGTTCGGTTGGACAAGGCCGCAATCGACTGACCGTCGAGATAGACGGTCCCGGCCGAAGGACGGATCGCGCGGGCGAGTGTGCGCAAGAGCGTCGACTTGCCACTGCCGTTTGCGCCGATCAGTGCCGTGATCCGGCCGTCCGGGATGGTGACGTCGACGTCCTTAAGGACCGTCGTCTGGCCGTAGCCGACCGTGAGGTTCCTGCCGTAGAGCCGGGCTGGATGGTGTTCAATCATGTCGGCTCTTTTCCTTAGACAGCAGGAAGACCAGGTAGGGACCACCGATAACGGCTGCGACGATGCCGGCGGGGATTTCGTTCGGAAGCGCAACAACGCGCCCGGCAAGATCGGCGATCGACAGTGCGAGCGCGCCGAGAAGAGCGCTTACGGGAACCAGGTGCCGGCTGCGCGGCCCAACCAATAGGCGGGCAGCATGCGGCGCGAGCAGCCCGAGGAAACCCATGCTGCCGACGGCTGCGACCGCGCCGCCAGTCAGAAGAACCGAGACGACGATCAAGCCACCGCGAAGCCAGGGCGGCGCAAGTCCGATACTCGTCAATGTGTCGTCGCCGAAGCCACCGGCATCCAGCCTTCCGGCCGCAATCACGACCACTGGCAGGCAGAGAAGAAGCCAGAGTGAAAGTGCGGCGACATCGGCGCCGGTGCTGCCATAAACGCTGCCAGCCAGCCAGACCATGGATTGGTCGGCCCGGCTGGGGAAGAGAACCATGGCATACTGGATCAGCGCCTGCGCGAACATGCCGAGAGCAACGCCCGTGAGCGCAAGCGCCGTCGTGCTGCCACCGAACCGTCGACCGATTGCAAGCAGGGCCGCAGCCCCGATAAGGGCACCCGCCATCACACCAAGCGGTATCGCCCAGGCAGACCAGGCCGGAGGCGCCAACAGCCCTGCGGAAAAGGCGCCGAGCCCCGCCCATTTCGTGATACCGACGACGTCGGGAGAGGCGAGCGGATTGCGCAGCGCCCCCTGGAGAAAGACCCCGGCGAGACCGAAGGCGGCTCCTGCAAGGATGCTGATTGCAACGCGCGGTAGCCGGTACTCCGTGACGATGAAGGCATTCTTGCCGCCACCGAAGGCTTCCAGCACCTGGCTGAAGCTCAAGTTGACCGCACCGATCATGATGCCGAAAAGCGAGACCAGACCGAGCAAAAGCAGCATGGCCCCGCCGACCACGAAAGCACGCCGGTCCTCATGGTGTTCGTGCGTATCCTTCATCTGGCTCTCCGGCCATAAAGGATTGCGAGAAAGGCTGGAGCCCCGATGAGCGCGGTCACCACGCCGACAGGCATTTCAGCCGGAAAGACAACGATGCGCCCGACGAGATCGGCCGTACCGAGCAGGAGCGGTCCGACGATTGCGGAAAGCACGAGGACAACCGCCATATCCCCGCCCGCAAGCCGGCGAACGACATGCGGAACGAGCAACCCGATGAAACCGATCGGCCCGCATACCGCTACGGCCGATCCTGCGAGCACGACGACCAGCATAGCCGCGACGCCGCCGGTGTATCGGGCATTCTGCCCGAGCGAGAGGCCGGTCGTCTGATCGAGCGCGAGAACGCCGAAGTGACGGGCACCGGCAAGCGCGAGCCCGCCGCCGATCAGACTGAAGGGCAGGATCAGCCAGACCTTCGGCCATTGCGCTGCACTGAGAGAACCTGCGAGCCAGTAGACGATGTCCTGTGCGGCATTGTTGGCGATCAGGATCGCCTGCACGAGTGCCGACAGCACAAGCTGAATGGAGACGCCGGCAAGCGCGAGCTTCAATTCGTTCATCACGCGCGATACGGACAACGCCCACATAGCGAGCCCAACCCCGGCGGCACCGGCAAAGGCGGGCCCGACGGTGCCTGAACCTTTGAGCGAAGGAAAGGCGATGAGACAGGCGACGATGGCGAGCGAGGCGCCGGCGTTGATGCCAAAGGTTTGCGGCGAGGCAAGCGGGTTGCGTGTCAGCGTCTGGATCAGGACCCCGGCAATTGCGAGGTTTGCGCCAACAAGCATTGCCAGAACGGCCCGCGGCAGGCGGACATCCCAGACAAGCGCGGCTTCGGGCGAAGCATCCGGAAAAAACAGCAGCCACAGGGCGTGGCGGATCGAAAGGCCGGATGCGCCGAACGATACGGCGGCGATCAGCACGCCAACCAGGAGCAGAAGACAAAGCGCCGCAATCAGAACGGGATGGCGCGCACGATCCGTCATTCCTTCTCCATCATTGCCGGGCGGCGCTCATTTGGCATCATAGACTTTGGCGAGAACTTCACCGGCGATCATCTCCGCAGTTTTGAGGCCACGGAACCGGGAAAACTGATTGCGACCAACCTCGAAGACCATCTTGTTCCTGACGGCCGGGATGGCATTCCAGACGGCGTTGTCCTGCCATTGGTCGAGGACGGTACCGCCCGGATCGGTGGCGACCAGCAGAATATCGGGAGCGACCGAGACGAGCCGCTCCAGGCCGGCGCCACTTTCAACGGCATCGCTCGATTCGATCGCGGGCGTCAGTCCCATGGCCTTGAACACCGAACCGGTGAAGGAGGCGGAGGTATGCAGGCTCATGGAGTCCGGCGTGGCGACAGCAAGCAAGATCCGCCGCTTTTCGCCCTTCGGGATATGCGCAACGAGGGCGGCGATCCGCGCCTCATGCTCTGCGAGCGCCTGTTCGCCTCGGGCCTTGTCGCCAAGCGCATCGGCGATGGTGACGACCGAAGTCTTGATGGTCTCGTAGTCCCCTTCCCAACTGTTGAGCACGATGGTTGGGGCGATGGAGCCAAGCTGCTGATAAATGGCCGAATGCCTGATTTCGTCAGCGATGATCAGATCCGGCGCCAGATTGCTGATCAGTTCGAGATTGGGTTCGAGGCGGGTGCCGACGGAAGCATAGTCGATTGTCTTGCCGAGCAGTTGCTCGATGCGTTTCGTCTGATTGTCGTCGGCGATGCCGGCCGGCACAACGCCGAGCGCGTCGAGCGCCTGGACGAAGGAGAATTCCAAAGCGACGACCTTTGTCGGCTTGCCGCTCAGTTCCGTCGTGCCAAGCCGATGCTCGATGGTGCGCGGTCCGTCCTCGGCCTTGGCAAAGGGGGCCCCGGCTAAGGCCGCAGTCACGATGGCGAAGCTGAAGGCGCGGCGGGTCAGGCTGCTCATTGGCTTATCCGATTCCTGGTAGTCTTGCTGCTCCGGACTGGCGCAGCGCTGTTGATCAGAACGCGACCGACGCATTGACGAAGAAGGTCCGCGGCTGCCCGACGAACTTGCCACCATTGTTGTCTGTTGAGCGTGTAAAGTATTCCTTGTCGAGAAGGTTTTTGACGCCGAACGCAAGTTTCGGGGCATTTTCCTGGTCTTCCGGCTGATAGGCCAACCGAAGGTTCACCGTTCCATATCCCGGGATGTCGCCGAGACGCCCGGTCGCATCCTCGTCTTCCACGTAGGGCGCACCCTCGGCGGCATTGCCGGGCGAGCGCTGCTTCGATTGGGCCGACAGATCGGCGTTGAACACCCAGTCCTCGTAGCGGTAGCTTGCGCCGACCGTGCCGAAATGGCGAGAATAGAAAGGCAGGTCCCGACCGGCGAAGGGGCCAGCTTCGTAGGTGGCCTCGGTATAGGTGTAGTTCGCATAGAGCGACAGGCCGTCGAGCGTGTTGCTGAGGCTGCCCAGATCATAGCGGGCCGCCGCTTCGACGCCCTGGTGCTTGGTGGCGCCGAGATCGGTCCACAGCCCCTCGCCGACGATGTTGCGGCTCAGATAGAGTTCCTGGTCGAAATCGATGAAGAAGGCGGTCAACTCGCCACTCAGGGCATCGCCTTCGTAGTGGGTGCCGATTTCGTAGGTCTTTGCCTTTTCCGGATGCAGGCCGTCCGTGGTCGACGCCAGATGGCTGTACTGCTGCGGCCCGAAGGAAACCCCGGCATTCGCAAAGACGCTCCACACGTCATTGACCTGATAGGCAACGGAGAGTGTGGGAAGAAGCTCGTTCGCATCGATTTCAGGTGATCGTTTGCCTGTCACCGCGCCGCCGGCAAGATCCGTGACCGTATTGTCCGTGCTGATCATCTCGTAGCGGATGCCGGGCGTGATCGTCCAGTTTCCGATGCCGATCTTGTCGTCGATGTAGACGGCATGCGCCGTCGTGCCGCCCTCGCTCGTCTGGTAGGTGTTCATCGACAGATCGTATGGATTGGTACCGGAAGCGCGCGTGTAGAAGCCTGTCCGCGCAGCGACTTCGGAACTCTCCTCCCAGAGATAGCGATAGCCGACGGTCACTTCGTGCGTCGTGTCTCCGAGCTCGAAAAGGCGCGAGTAGCGCGGCTCGATGCCGAAATATTCGTAATCTCGCGGCGCGGACGTGAGGCGGTATCGGCCCGCATTGGTGCCTGTGCCCTGCTGTTCGACGTGGCTTCCGCGGAAGGAGTTCACATAGTAGCCGAGCACTTCGAAATTGTTCTCGCCGTCGTCGTGCTGATAACGCAGCGAGATGTCATTGCGGCGTCCACTGAACTCGTCGTAGCGACGCGTCGACTGGAAGGGGTCCTCGGCATATTCGGCGGTCGTCAGGCCGCCGGGCATGCGGCCCTCGCCGCTATAGTGGTGATACTGCAGGCCGATCGTATCGCTATCGGACAGCTCGTACTTGCCCTTGAGGATAAGGTCGTCGATGTCCGTGCGATCGTTGCCGTCGCGGTAGCCTTCGCCGTGAATGCCGGAATAAAGAAGCGCCGCACCGAGCCCGTCGTCATTGGTGCCGCCGACAAGCAGGCTGGGCGTCGCCTTTACGCCACCATTGGCCTCGGCACCCGACGAGATCCGGGCCGTGAATTCCTCCGGGATCGGGTGCGTGACGAAGTTGATGATCCCGCCGACATTCTGCGGCCCGTAGCGGACGGAGCCGGCACCACGCACGACGTCGATCGCTTCAACATTGCCGAGCGTCAGGGGAAACAGCGACAGCTGCGGCTGGCCGTAAGGCGCATAGGACAGTGGAACACCATCCATGAGCACGGTCGAGCGCGGGGAAAGCCGGGAGGTCAGACCACGCACACCGAGGTTCAGCGAAACGTCGCTGCCGCCGGTTCCGCTGCTTTCCTGGACCTGTACGCCCGGGATCTGGTTGAGCGCATCGCGAACATCCATCGCGCCGCGCTCCTCGAACTCCTCCTTGTCGACGATCGTACGGGCGCCGGGATGCTTCAGCATCTTCTCCTTGTTGGGCTCTTCCAGCCAGTTGCCGATGACGGTAATCGCCTCGAGTTGCGTTGAGCTCCCCTCGGTCGCGTCCTGGGCAAATCCCTGTATCGGAATGATTGCAGCGGAAGCCAGCAGCGCCGACCTGATAAAGTTGCGATTGCGAAACATCGGTCCCCCGATTGAAAAGAACGTGCCGACACCGCGCGCGACGACCGTTCGCACGAGGCTGAGACTTCAGAAATGGAATGATGACGCGTTGAGAGCTTCGACCGCATTGACGGCCGAGATCTCTGCAAGCGCTAGCGTCTGGGATTTCGGAGATTTTTCATTCGCAGCCCCCGTCAGGCAAAGCAGAAGACCGCGACGATTGCGGCCATGTCGGAGCTACTACATTATTGAATGTGCACACTTCAATAAAACATTACCATCTTACTCATATTTTTTAGAGGCGCCAAATTTAGAGGGCTGGCACACCGCTACGGCAGACGTCCCCGCAGATCGGCGAGACGTTCCCGCGTCTCCAAGGCGCGTCCCTGGTTACGAGCGGCAATGCCGTAAGCAAGCATGTCCGAGACGACGATTGCCCCGAGCGTCCAGCTCGCAAGCCCCGTCGCGGATCCGACGCAGGTGAGGACAGCCGAGACTTTCTCCCGGTAGAGGTCCGTCAACTGTACGCCGCAAACCAGGACCACAAGACAGCCGAGCTTTTGGGCATGATCGACGACGAGCCTGAGCTCTCGCGTATCGCGCGCCGTGTGGAAGAGCACGATGACATCGCCGGCACGCAGGTCGATCAGTTCGTTTGCCAGGGAAAAACCCGACGATCCGGTATGACGTGTGCGCAGCCCAACGCGGCTGAGCGCAATCGCACAGTGCCGCGCCTCCACTTCCGATCTGCCGATCCCGATGCACCACACAGTATCAGCCTGATCGAGGAGTTGCGTCGCATGGGAGAGCTGGGCAACGTCCAGCTTCTCCTCACAGGAATCCATGATCTCGTGTACCGTGGAGAACACCCGCTTCTTGATTGCGGCGATATCATCGCCGGTCGCACGAAAACGCTGTGACAGACGCTCCGTGGTGGGCACGCTCTTTGCCATGGCACGGCTGCACAGTCTCTTCAGCTCCGGCAGCCCAGTGAACCCGAGCCGTCGTGCGGCCCGGATAACCGTCGCATCGCTGGTGCCGCTCCTGGCCGCAATGTCCTCGGCATTCTGGAAAACGAGCTCGTCGATCGGTGTTGCCAGGAGATACTCGGCAACCGCAAGCTCAGAGCGGCTAAGCTTGGCCTTGTGCTGCTGGAATCGATCTTGAAGCGTATTTTGTCCATCCAAAGCCGTGTGCATCCCGTTGTGTCGTTGTTGAGGGGCCCGGAACGTCTATAGCAATTTGCCAATTCATCGAATCGCCGGCTCTCAGGTTCTTTCCTGCCAGCTCTACTTCTAGCAGCACACACTCAACGAAGTCACCGGTCTGCAGGCTCGGCCTTTCTCGTGGCTGAACACGACCCATCCTTGCGATCGCCGGCACGGCGAACAGCCCGCCGCCTCCGGGAGCCGCCGTCCATCAATGGCGACTGCAGCTTCAGTCCGCCTTCAGCGCGGCCTCAATGGTCGCAAAGATCATCTCGACCTCACCCTCGCCGATGGTAAGCGGCGGCGACAGCACGATCGTGTTTGCCACCGGACGAACGAGCACGCCGTGTTCGTAGCAGTACTCGTAGACTTTCCTGGCGAGCGCCTTGCCACTGACGGGATCCTCTCCAAGCTCGATGCCAGCGAGCAGTCCGAGGTTGCGAATATCGACGACACCTGGAAGGCCCTTGAGGCTGTGGGCACATGTTTGCCAATGCGCTTCAAGCCGCGCTGCCCTTTCGAACAGACCTTCGGAAACATAGACATCGAGCGAGGCGAGGCCGGCGGCCGCTGCCAGCGGATGGCCGGAATAGGTGTAGCCGTGGGACAGTTCGACGGCACCCGAGGCCGCTCTCCCGGTGACTGTGTCGTAGATTACGCTTGAGGCGATTACGCCGCCCATCGGAACCGCGCCGTTGGTCATGCCTTTCGCGATCATCAGGAGGTCGGGTTTGACCCCGAAGCGATCGGCTGCAAAGGGTCGGCCAAGCCGGCCGAAGCCGGTGACGACCTCGTCGAAGATCAAGAGGATGCCGTGGCGCGAGCAGAGTTCACGCAACCGCTCGAGATAGCCGACCGGCGGTACGAGCACGCCGGTCGAACCGGCGACAGGTTCGACGACGACTGCTGCGATCGTCGAGGCGTCGTAGGTCGCGATCATCTGTTCGAGTGCATCGGCAAGCTCTGCACCGTGGCGAGGCTGACCGAGGCTGAAGGCGTTCCTTGCCGGATCGTGCGTATGCGGCAGGTGAACGGCGCCCGGCAAGAGCATGCCGAACTGCTTTTTGTGCGGCCCCATCCCGGCCGCAGACAAGCCCCCGAAGCCAACGCCATGATAGCCGCGCTGGCGCCCGACGATGCGCTGGCGCTGCCCCTCTCCCCGAGCGTGATGATAGGCCAGCGCAATCTTGATTGCCGTATCGGCGGCTTCGGAACCGGAATTGGTGAAGAACACGTGGTTCATATCCGCCGGAGCGATCGACGTCAGCCGATTGGCGTATTCGAAGACCAGCGGATGCCCGAGGCCAAACGAGGAGGCGAAGTCGAGCCGCGCCGCCTGCTTCTGGATGGCTTCGACGATCCGCGGATGACCATGTCCGGCGTTGACGCACCAGAGACCGGCAATGGCGTCGAGCAGGCCATGGCCGTTGCTGGTAAAATAATAGAGCCCCTCGGCATGCGAGATCAGCGCCGCATTCGCCTTGAAATCCCGGTTTGCCGTGAACGGCATCCAATAGGCATCGAGGCTGTTCGGTCCGGGCGTGGTGAGCGTATCCATGTGATTGGGCCTTCGTTGTCAGATCGTCGAGCAGGCGCGCCGGCGAGGTGCGTCGGCAGGCCTTCAGGCGGCGATTTCATCCTGGTAGGTCGGGTAGCTCTTGAAGCTCGGATTGTCGGCCGGCAGCACAGCGAGTTCCATTTCACCTGCCGCCGGCCGCATCACGATGGTCGCGACCGTCGCCGAGACATGGCCGCGGGACGAACGATGTGGCGGACGGCAGACGGCGTAGGGGTAACCGAACTTGTCGGCAAGTGCGGCCTTGACCTCGGTGACCCCGATCTTGTCGGACCTTTCGAGAATGCGGCGAACGCGCCAATCGCGGTAGAAACTGTCCGACCAGCTCGAATGGGCATGCTCGCGCAGTTTCAGAAGCGCCGTCTGGCTCTGCCAATGGTTGGCATGTACGATGAGATCGTTTTCCGGATAGATGTTGAACGCTTCGTCCGGCGCGCATTCGAAGCTGACGGCAAAGCCATCCTTGTGGCTGACAATGATGTTGTTCGACGCCGACTTTCTCGTTCCAGCCACCGCGCGCATCGCCATCGCCAAATGTTCCTGCTGCAGAACCATGCGCCGGATGAGCGCCAGCGGCACGCCATCACCGTTAAAGTCACGATCGCTCTCGAGATAATTGGCCGTAACGGCGATGCCCCTGTCGTTCATGCCGCTGCGCGCGAGGCCGCCGGCCTCGGTAAAGGTCTGGTAGGACGGACCTTGATCAGGCTTGACGCGCAGGACGATCGCCGTCTCCGCGCATTCTGCCATCCAGTCCCAGTTCTGCGCGTGCACGAGCTCTCCGGTGGCGCTGCGCTCAGGCAGGACAACGACACCGGTGCAGCCATCACCCGAATGCTCGGCCCTCGCCGCCTGCGTCCTTCGCGCCCTCGCAAGGATCTCGGTGCGGGCATTGATCAGCACGACGTGCTCGAACGGCAAGTCCGCACCTTCGGCGATGCCCTTCATCTCCACGACGAAATTCGGGTCGAACGCCTCGATAAGCGGAACATAGCCGGTGACGATCGACGCCAGGTCGTCGGCCAAGACACCGAGCGTCGCGAGCCGGCCGGCGTAGAGTTCGACACTACGACGCACACGGTCCTTCGCCTGCTGCCCATACTGACGGCCGCGCTCGAGCGGAGCTCCTGCGATCGAAACGAACGGAAATGGTGCGGCGCTCATCTGTCTTCTCTTTCACTCATTGTTGCGTTTTGTGAATTTAAAATGCACTATCGCAAACAATTGTCCAGAGGAAATCGAACAGCTATGTCAGAAGCGCACCCCAAAGACCGATCAGACCCTGGAGCCAGTTGATGAGCACGGATAGCAGCCCGAGCGCGCTGCAGATCGACATTGCCAGGCAGATCCTGCTGCAGGCACAAAAGGAAGGCTGGCGCGCCGGTCATCCGATTGTGGAGAAGACCCTGGCGACGATGTTTGGCGTTTCGCGCACACCGATGCGGGCCGCTCTCGAGATCCTTGCGTCCAAGGATCTGGTGCGCCTCATCCCCAACAAGGGCTTTGTCGCCGCCACCGATCTCGGCACCGACACCTACATCGAAACGTTCAGCGAGAGCGAAACGGAACGCCTTAAGCAGCAGATCCTGCGCGACCGCTCGGTCGGCACCATTCCACAGGAAGTGTCAGAAAACGAACTGACGGAACGGTACGGCATTGCGCGCGGAACGATCCGCAAGGCGTTGACACAACTGTCCTCGCAAGGCCTCATTCACCGCCAGCGCGGCCACGGATGGGCGTTTGTCGATTCACTCGACAGCGCAGAAAGCCTGGCGGAAAGCTACAGGTTTCGTATCGCGGTCGAGCTTGCGGGCCTTGCCGAGCCGAACTACCGCGCCGATCCGGATGCGCTTAAGGCCCTCATCGCCGAACACGAAAGCATGCTCGACCAGATCAATGCCGCCGGCAGCATCACCCGCGACAGTTGGCTGAAACTGAACGCCTCCTTTCACGAGACGCTCGCCACCTGGTCCGGCAACCGCTTCATCCTGCAATCCGTGCGCATGCAGAACGACCTCAGACTACTGCGCGAGTCCTCGGTATTCGACCGGCTCCGCCCCGAGCGCATGGAGAGATCGCTGAAGGAGCACATCCAGATCCTCAGATACATCGGCTCGGGCGAGACCGAATTCGCCCAACTTGCGCTGCGGCGCCACCTAGAATCGACGCTGCAGAAGGTCGAGGACCGCATCCGCAGCGAAAGATAACCCCTCTCGAGAGCGCATTTGCCTCCTCATTTGCAGAGGCGGAAAAGGTTTGCGATTTTTCGTATTGCATTATGAGCAAACAAAAGGCACAGTTCACTCAACCGGAAAAACCGGAAAACCACAAAGAGGAGAACTGAGGTGAACCGTAGACAGAGACTGGCCGCGTCGGCCGCAGCAATAGCGCTGACCTTGGCCTGCGGCCCGGCCGCTGCCGAAACGCTGAAGATCGCACTCAATGCCGACATCCGCAGCCTTGACCCGGGCGTCAACCGAGACGCCAACAGCGACGCCGTCGTGTTGCACATGGTCGAGGGTCTCGTCGCCTACAGCGAGGACGCCTCGGTAAAGCCGCTGCTCGCCAAGGAGGTCGCGGTCTCGGACGACGACCTCACCTACACCTTCACGCTCAGGGATGGCGTCAAGTTCCATAACGGCAACGTGCTCACTTCGGCCGACGTCGTCTGGAACTGGAACCGCTACATGGACGAAGCCACGAAATGGCGATGCCGTAACGACTTTGCCGATGGCGGCGCCGCCCATGTCGTATCCGTCACGGCACCCGACGACAAAACCGTCGTGTTCAAGCTAGAAAAGCCGAACGCTCTTTTTCAGGCAACGCTTGCCAGAACCGACTGCGGCATGACCGGCATTCTCGATAAATCATCGTTCAACGCCGACGGCTCGTTCAATGTGCCTGTCGGCACCGGTCCCTTCCGCTACAAGGAATGGCGTAAGGGCGAATTCATCGACCTGGAAGCCTTTGCCGACTACGCGGTACGCGACGAAGAAAAGCGGGACGGCTACACCGGCGCCAAGCGTCCGCTCGTCGAGGCCGTCCGCTTCGCCGTCATTCCCGATCGCTCCTCCGCCAAGGCTGCCCTGCTCAATGGCGACATCGATATCGTACCCGACGTTCCCTATGCCGACGTCGAGGAGTTCAAGCAGAACGCCGATACAGCGGTTTCGCTGGCGACCAATCCCGGCATCGTCGCGCTCCTGTTGCAGACACGCGATCCCTTGCTCAAGGACATGCGCATCCGCAAGGCGATCGCCATGGCTCTCGACACCAAGACCATGGTCGAGGGAATCACGCTCGGCCTCGGCAAGGCCAACAACTCGCTGATACCGCCGACCTCAAAGTACCATTCGCCGGCCCAGACCCAGGGCTATAGCTACGATCCCGAGGCGGCAAAGGCGCTCCTGCGGGAAGCCGGTTACAACGGCCAACCGATCAAGCTCATCGCCAATACGCGCTATTCCAACACCTACGACGCAGCAATCGTGGCACAGGCAATGCTGCAGCAGGTCGGCATAACCGCTGAACTCGAAGTGCTGGAGTGGGCGGCACAGCTCGACCGCTATCAGAGCGGCAACTATACGGCGATGGTATTTCCCTATTCGGGACGCTACGACCCGGCGCTAACCATGGACTCCGTCATGGGCAACAAGGACAAGGAGCCGCGCAAGGTCTGGGACGATCCAGAGGCACAAGCCATGCTCGCCGATGCCGTGCGCTATTCCGATCCGGCCAAGCGCCAGGAGCTCTTCGACAAGCTGCATGCGCGCTTCCTGGAAACCGTGCCCTTCATCATGCTCTATAACGGGCTCGAGGCGTCGGCCTACCAGAAACACGTCCAGAACTACGCGGCTTCGATCTTCTCCATGCCCAGGGCATGGGAAGTCACGATCGCCGAGTAAGAGGGTCCGGTCGAGATGCTGCGCTTCATCCTGTCGCGAATGGGAATGGCCGTTCCGACGGTCTTCCTCGTCGCCGTCGTCGTCTTCTTCCTGATCCGCCTCGTTCCTGGTGATCCGGCGGCACTCCTGCTTGGAGACATGGCGTCGCCTGAGAGCGTCGCCGCCCTGCGGTCGGATCTCGGGCTGGACAAGAACATCCTGGCGCAGTTTGCGATCTGGTTGACCAACGTGTTCCAGGGCGATCTCGGGACGTCCATCACGACGAAGGAGCCGGTGGCCCATCTCGTCATCGAGCGCTTCAAGGTGAGCGCCGGCATCGTCCTCGTTGCCGTCGCCCTTGCCTCGCTGGTTGCGGTCCCCGCCGGCTTCATTGCCGCGCTCCGGCAGAACTCGAAGCTTGATCTGACGCTGGTATCAGTTGCGGCCTTGCTCTTGTCGATCCCGACCTTTTGGCTCGGCCTCGTCATCCTGCTCATCTTCGGCCTCAAGCTCGGTTGGTTGCCGGTGGTCGGTTACGTATCGGTTGCCGAAGACCCGAGCCGGGGGCTGCTTTACGTGCTGATGCCGATCCTCACGCTGTTCCTGCACGAGATCGGCGTGCTCGTGCGCATGGCCCGTGCCTCGGCGCTCGAAGTCCTAAGGCTCGACTACATTACCCATGCGCGCGCCAAGGGCCTTCCCGAGCGCACCGTGTTGTGGCGACACGTGTTTCCCAACGCCTTTGCGCCGACGCTCACGCTGATCGGCCTGGTGCTTGGCAACATGCTGGGCGGTATCGCCGTCGTCGAGACCGTGTTCACCATTCCCGGCCTCGGGCGCCTTCTGGTCGATGCGATCTTCGGCCGTGACTATCCGGTAATCCAGGGATGCCTGCTGTTCATCGCTGTCATCTACGTGCTGGTCAATCTGATCGTCGACCTGTGCTATCCGCTCTTCGATCCGCGAGTGAAAATCACATGAAGACCCTTTCTGCCAATGCGATGGTTGGCGGCCTGTTCGTCGGCGCCTTCGTGATCGCAGCCTGCATCGGTTCGGTCTGGACACCCTACGATCCGATGGCACTCGACATGAAGGCACGCCTGGCCGGACCATCGATCCAGCACCTGCTCGGCGCGGACGAGTTCGGGCGCGACGTGCTCAGTCGTCTGATGCTCGGCGCCTCGGCAAGCGGCATCGTCAGTCTCGCGACCGTTGCGATTGCGACCGTTCTCGGCACCGCGCTGGGCTCGATATCAGGTTATCTCGGCGGATGGACGGACCGGGTGCTCGTTGCCGTCACCAACGCCCTGCTCGCTTTCCCCGGGATCCTGCTCGCACTCGGCCTGCTGGCGATCTTTGGCGCGAACAAATATGGCATCGTGCTGGCGCTCGGCATCGCCTACACGCCCTCGGTCGCCCGGATCGTGCGCGGTACCGTGCTTTCGCTCAGGGAGCGGGAATTCATCGATGCCTCGCGTGTATCAGGTGATTCCGAGATGTACACGCTGCTTCGCCACATCCTGCCCAATTGCCTTGCCCCTTTGACGGTTCTGTCGACATCGATGTTCGGCTGGACCCTGCTTTCGGAGAGCGCACTTTCCTTCCTTGGCCTCGGTGTACCCCCACCAGCGCCGACCTGGGGCAACATGCTGGCCGCTGCCCGCCCTTACCTCGCCCAGGCCGCGTGGCTTGCGATCTTCCCGGGCCTTTGCATCTCGATCGTGTTGCTCGGTATCAATCTGCTCGGCGACGCGCTGCGGGATCGGCTCGATCCGAAAATGAGAGGCATGCAATGAACACGCCAACCCTCCTCACCGTCGACCGGCTGGTGCTTGGCGCCACGGCCGTCGCCACCCAGGTCGTCAGCGGCGTCAGCCTGACGCTTCGCCGCGGCGAGCGCATCGGTATCGTCGGTGAATCCGGCTCCGGCAAGTCGATGCTGATGCGCGCCGTCATCGGGCTGCTTCCAGCCGGAATCTCCAAGCTCGGCGGCATCGTCCGGTTCGAGGACCGCGACATGGGAGATCTTCAGCCTGAAGAACTGCGCAAGTTGCGTGGCAAGGGCATAGGCCTCATCTTCCAGGAGCCGATGACCTCGCTCAACCCTGCACTCACAATCGGCCGGCAACTCGAGGAGGGTCTGGCGCTGCACACAGCGATGGACGCCGCGGAACGCCGGATCGCAATCCTTGCAATGTTGCGGCGGGTCGGCATTGCCGATCCTGACGCCGCCGTCCGTGCCTTTCCGCACGAGTTTTCAGGCGGCATGCGTCAGCGCATCATGATCGCATCCGTCATGCTGCTCGAGCCGGCACTGTTGATCGCCGACGAGCCGACGACCGCGCTCGATGCGGTCGTCCAGCGAGAGGTGCTGGAACTGCTGCATGCCCTGGTCGAAGAGAAAGGCACCGCAATGGTGCTCATCAGCCACGACATGGCGATGGTGGCCCAATACACCGATCGCGTGTTGGTCATGCAGAAGGGCGTCTGCGTCGAGGAAGGAGCGACCAGCGAGCTGTTGCGCGCGCCGCGCCATGATTACACCCGGAAACTTTTGTCCGCCCTTCCCCGGCGCGCGCCGGCTCGGTCAGTCGTGCCGCGGGCACCGCTTGCCAGCGTCAGAAACATGAAACTTGCCTATGGCAGCGGCAGCAGCGCCAAGGCCGTGTTGCACGGCATTGACCTGGACATCCATCCCGGCGAGATCGTTGCGCTGGTTGGAGGTTCGGGCTCCGGCAAGACGACGCTTGGCCGCATCATCGCGGGGCTGCTGCAGCCGAACGAAGGCACACTGACCTTCCGCGGTCAGGCCGTGAACCGGAAAAGCGGTGCCTACGCCGATTACCGTGCCAATTGCCAGATGGTGTTTCAGGATCCCTACTCCTCGCTTGATCCGAGGATGCGTGTCCGCGAGATCGTCGCCGCGCCGCTCAGGCACGAAAAGTCGATGCTCTCAACCGCCCGCCGCGACCGGGTGATCGAAGTCTTGAGCGAAGTCGGGCTCGGTCCGCAATTCGCCGATCGTTTTCCGCATCAACTCTCTGGCGGACAAAGGCAACGTGTCGCCATCGCCCGTGCGCTCGCTCGCCGGCCGGACCTCGTCATCGCCGACGAAGCGGTCTCGGCTCTCGACATGACCGTAAAGGCCCAGATCCTAAAACTGTTGTCGCAGTTGCAGGAGCAGCAGGGATTTGCGTGCCTCTTCATCTCGCACGACCTTGGCGTCGTCGAACAGATCGCCGATCGCGTCGTGGTAATGCATGGCGGCGTCATCGAGGAACAGGGCAGCCGTGACGACATCTTCGACCGGCCGACGTCATCCTACACGAAGAAGCTCCTGTCGGCGGTTCCCATGCTTACTCCGGCTGCCGGCGGCGGCATCGACCTCGTCTGGCGAGCGGCTTAGCCCAGGCGTTCAGCAGCAGCGGACGGACGATATGTATCGGCTGCCTTGCTGCCAATGTTGGCGTTCAAGAATGCCCGGCAAGGCCCACCGGCCCGATCATGCCACCACGCGCGAACCACGCGACGACCAGCTTTCAGCAAAGGGTACCCCATGGCGCACTATCCGGACATTCTCCTCCACATCGACGGCAACTGGCGTGCGGCGCGGTCCGGCAAGAGCATTCCGGTCATCGATCCGGCGACCGAGGAGACGATCGGCCAGGTGGCCTGGGCCGAAATCGACGATCTCGATGAGGCGCTTGCCGCCGCACAAAAGGGTTTCGAGG